>JAESFL010000363.1_pt1 | contig 35992 bp, 40 predicted proteins | sample 9269401 | NCBI WGS metagenome assembly JAESFL01 (sample SAMN14506025, study PRJNA617098) | algae metagenome | isolation source: Gloeocapsa sp. UFS-A4-WI-NPMV-4B04 and co-occurring heterotrophs from desert... | place: USA: Utah | collected 2006-10-01 | reverse complement strand
GCAATTACTATGGCTGTAAATGCGATTACGGATGAAAATGCTCTCAATTGGTTTAATCATTGTGGGCTTTTCTTTGAGCCTATTAGATAGCTCTTTTTGTAGTTGGTTTGATCTCAAATTGCTGTAATCCTCTTGTCTACTCCTTTATTACCTCAACCAAATCCTCAACCATCACGTCAAACGTGCGGGCTAACTTTTGAAGTGAGGTAAAGTCAACCATCGTCATCCCAGGCGATCGCGCATAAGTTCTGAGTGTACTGTAAATAACCCCAGAACGATCAGAAACCTCTTTAATTGTCCAGCCTTTCTCAGCAGCAAGTTCTCGAATTCGCAGCCTAATTGTTCCCATTGCAGTATTGACAAATGACTACACTTAGTCGTTTAATAATTATATCTTAAAAGCGACCGCCCTTGGGTATAGAAAATAGTTAATCCTCTTGTCTACTCCTTTATTACCTCAACCAAGTCTTCAACCATCACGTCAAACGTGCGGGCTAACTTTTGCAAAGAGGTAAAGTCAATAGTTTCTAGTCCAGGCGAACGGGCATAGGTTCGTAGAGTGCTGTAAACTACACCGGAACGATCAGATACTTCCTTAATCGTCCAACCCTTTTCCGCAGCAAACTCTCGAATTCTTAACCTAATCAAGCCCATAATGCTATTGACAAATGACTGATATAAGTCGTTTAATAATTATATTCTAAAAAGCGATCGCCCTAAAGTTTTCGACGACAAAGAGCGATCGCATACCAACACAAATCCCGAAATCCGAGACGCATTTCTTCCGAGACGCATTTCTTCCGAGACTTATCTATTATGTTACCAACAGAACAGCGAAACTCAAACCCTTTACACCGCCTTGCTCGCTTTGTAACTCAAAAAGCAGCCGCAATGATGTTCAACTTAGAAGCAGAGGAGATATATCAAGTTGAACGTTGGGCGAACATTGTGTATGTTCATGGCAAAGGTGTGAGTCGGTTTGTCAGCTACGCTGATTTTCCGCCAGTTTTGGGAGTAGCATCACCTAGCGATCGAGATTTTGCTTTTTGGCGGCGGCGTTGGAAACAGCGACAACAAGAACAGCAAAAAAAGCAAGCACCACTCTTTTGGCTACAATTTTTTGCTCAACAGTTCCATCAATCCCCCACAGAAACTATTTTATATAACTGGGGTGAATTGATCGGAACAATTAAATTTGCCTTTGGTGAAGGTGTTTTGCAAGAACTACGAGAAAAATATTGCTACGAGAAAGCGCTGCTAAGTTTTTAAAAGTTATTAGCTATTCGTTAATATTGTTTCTAACTTTATTAGCCCGCGCCTCGGCATTCTCCATTACCTCACTCATCTTCTCAATCATCTCACCGGGGTAACTTTCTAAAACCCGCGTAGACAGAGAAATGCGACCTTTTCCTTCGTCGAGATCAACAATTACAGCCTTAATCTCTTGTCCGACTTGAAACAGTGATGGCAGAGATTCAATGTATTTTTGGCTGATTTGCTTAATGTGCAGCAAACCGCTAACACCATCTAAATCAACGAAAGCTCCGAAAGGCTTGATTCCAGTAATTTTACCTTCAACTAGCTGACCGGGTTCTAGCTGACTGAAACTAGCGGAGCGAGTTGCTAGACGATTGGAAAGTACAAGCTTGTTATTACTGCGGTCAATTTCTAAAAAAGTTGCACTCAGGGTTTGACCTTTAAGCGCTTCTAAGTCGTTACTTTCAACTAAATGCGATCGCGGAATAAACCCCCGTAAACCTTGGGCATTTACCGTCACGCCTCCTTTATTCAGACCAGTTACCCGCACTTGCAGTGATTGACTACTTTCCTGCATTTGAGTCAGTCGTTCCCAAATCTGATTGATTTCTAGCTGACGGCGTGAAAGCGTCACCTGTCCATCTGCATCCTGCTCTCGGATAATTACAAATTCCTGCTCTTCCTGCAACGGCAGCAGTTCAGCCAAATTTGTTACCGACTTTAAAGAAACTTCATTTATCGGCAAAAAAGCAGCGGATTTACCACCAATATCAACATACGCGCCATCGTTTTCATGCTGGAACACCTTACCACGTACTACCTGTCCCTTTTGAAACTGGAAGTCTTGTTGTTCAAGGGCTTTAGCAAAATCATCCATCGAAAAGGACGAATTATTTGCTTCGGGTTTAAATTCAGATTTCATGACTATTAAATATGAGTTGCAATTTGATTCAGTGCTGCTAGATTTGGACTAATCAATCACGTTTAATTAAAGTTCCTTAATAACACATAACTTAGGTATTTTCGAGTTGCTGGACGCGAGGTAAGGCGGTGATTTGAGTTATGAAGCTAATTTGCTATTAAACAGTTGCTTCACTTGCTCCCAAGCATCGGCAGCAGCTTCAGAATGATAACTAGCACGATGATCGCAAAAAAAGCCGTGATCTGCTTTATCGTAACGAAATACTCGATGGGAATGGGATTTTTCTAACTCTGCCTCAATTTGATCTACTTGTTGAACTGGAATGCTGGGATCTACCATCCCAAAGAAAGCGTAGAGAGTACCGTTGATTTCTGATGTCCTGGTGATAGTAGGAGAACCGCTTCCTGGTGTGTCTGTAGCAATGCCAGCACCGTAGAAAGAAGCAGTAGCTTTAATATCGTTTAGAGTAGCAGCAAGATAGGCAACATGACCACCAAAACAAAAACCAATGCAGCCAATGGCATCTTTTTTCACCTGGGGTTGGTGTTTAAGGTAGTCAATCGTTGCTTGAATATCGCTTAATAGTTCTGACGCTGTGGTTTGTTGCTTGTATTTTCTGCCAATTTCAATATCTTGGGGAGTGTAGCCAGCTTCAAAACCAGGAGCAATACGTTGAAACAAAGCGGGTGCGATCGCAACATAACCTTCTTTGGCAATTCGTTCAGTAAGTTCCCGAATATGAGTATTGACTCCAAAAATCTCCTGCAACACTACAATAGCTGGGTAAGAACCTGCGCCTTTTGGTGCTGCGAGATATGCGGCAATTTCCAAATCTCCATTAGAAACGTTAACGTGAGCGGTTTCAATCTCTCGTGCCATGATGTATTTTTACCAATCTTCTGAAATTTTGAAATATATCTGTGCCAATATCTAAATGCTATCTAGGAGCAAACTATAAATGACCCAGCATGATCGCGCTTAAAATTTCGCATATAGCGATTGATATCAACAATAATATTTGACAAATAGCGTATCCAGCTGGCCTGTTACCCCGATCAGCGCCTTAAAGGAGGAGTGATGGTTCAGTTTCGTATTCAGCCAGACAGTGAAATCCCCGCCTCAACTCAATTATTTAACCAAATTCGGTTTGCGATCGCATCCCGGCAATTTACCCCCGGACATCGCTTGCCTAGTACGCGATCGCTGGCAATGCAAACTGGACTCCATCGCAATACTATTAGCAAAGTATACCGTCAGCTAGAAAATGACGGGCTTGTCGAAAGCGTTGCTGGTTCAGGCATCTACGTCCGCGCTCAACCACCAAGGCGAAACCCCGCCCCCGTTGCACTTCTGGAACAATATCCTCAAGCTGACAAAATTGTCCAAGAAAGCGTGGATAAACTACTCAATCTTGGCTGTACGCTCAATCAAGCGCGTGAGCTATTCTTAGCTGAAATTGACTGGCGATTGCGCTGTAGTGCGCGGGTAGTAGTTACGGTTCCCGCACAAGATATCGGTGCTGGCGAATTGATGGTGCAGGAACTAGAACAAGCGCTCTTAATACCCGTGCAATTAGTATCAATGGAGGAACTGGCTCAAGTGCTAGATCAAACTTCCTCTGGAACCGTCGTGACAAGTCGCTTTTTTATTGCAGAAGCAGAAGCGATCGCCGCTCCCAAATCTGTGCGCGTCATCCCTGTTGACATCTACGACTACGCTAAAGAAATTCAGCTGCTTAAAAAATTACCCAATAACGCTCATGTGGGCATGATTAGCCTCAGTTCTGGTATTCTTCGAGCAGCAGAAGTGATTATTCACAGTCTTCGAGGCGATGAACTACTGCTAATGACTGCCCAATTAGGCGATGCTTACAAAGTGAATGCGATCGCTAAAAGCGCTCAACTAATTATCAGCGATCAAGCGAGTTTTGCCACTGTAGAAGCAGCTGTTCAAGCCGCCAGAGAAGATATTATTCGTCCTCCTAAGCTGATTCGTTGCGACAGTTACATCGGTAGTCAGTCGATTGATTTGCTCAAACGCGAACTAGGCTTGGGCTAACCAATAAAATTAGGGAAAATTATGGTTTCCTCTAAGGGTTAGGAGCAGCAGGGAATACTTAAAGATAGCCTTAAACTTTGGATAATTTAGTGATAACAAATTGACATTATGTAAAAAATGCTACGCTATTATAGTATCTGTACATAGGCGTGAAGTGACTTCATAACAATCTAAAAGGCTGAAGTTACTATGTGGCATGGCAGTAACAATAGTAACTATTATAACAAAGTATAGTAATGAAAAGATTGATTTTTTCTAGAAGGAATAGACTAAGCCAACTCTTATCTTTTTTTCTGCTAGGAGTTGTAGTTGTAGTCAGCTTGGCTTATGGACAAACACTAATGCAAGCTAAGACCTTAAAAAACTTTGAGCCAAGCATTTCTGTTCACGTTCAACCACAGAAATATTCTACCTACGAAGATAGAGAAAATGCATCAGCTATCAAAGTTACCTTCGACAGTTCGAGTCCAAGCTTCAAAGATATTAACTGGAGTACAGTAGCACCGTCGCCAATTGCGCGTTCTGAAGCTGCGGGTGTTGTTGTGGATGGGAATTTGTACGTATTCGGCGGGTACATCAAAAGCACTGTCAAACCATTCACCAGACCGATCAGCAGAGCAGACGTTTACAACCCAACTAATAATACTTGGAACCGAATAACAGATTTACCCAACCCGCTCACCCATACTGGGACAGCAGTGGATGGAAGAGACATTTATCTAGCGGGAGGCTATCCAGGTACGCCAACTGGTGGTCAGAGGTTTGCCACTAGAAACGTCTGGAAATACAACTTGGACACAAACACTTGGACGGCAATGCCTCCACTACCTGAAGCTCGTGGATCTGGAGAATTAGCGCTTCTAGGGAGAGAACTTCACTTCTTTGGTGGCGTGGATGCCAATCGCGTAGATAAGGAGCAACACTGGTTTCTGTCCCTTGATAGTGGCACAAGTTGGACTCCTGCTGCCCCGCTTCCCAATCCACGCAGTCACCTAGGAGACGCAGTAATTGACGGCAAAATCTATGCTATCGGTGGTCAGCATGGTACTGACCAAAACTTAGTTACCCAAGACTCTGTACATATGTGGAACCCAGCCCACCCAGAGACGTGGACAACAGTTGCGAGTTTGCCTCGTGCTAGGTCGCATATTAGCGCAGCAACCTTTGTGATAGATAATCGGATTATCGTCGCCGGAGGTGAAATATCTCACGGAAGCTCAGTATCAGACGTTACAGCGTATGAGCCTTTATCGGATACTTGGACAGTGCTTACCCCCCTGGCTGCACCACGGCATTCAGGCGTTGGTGGAAATATTGGAGACCAAATATTTTACACAACAGGTAACAATAGAGGTATGCAGTCAACAACGTACAAAGGCGTGCCTGTCCTAATTTTTCCTGCTACTTAAGATACTGGCATTGCGCCAAATCTTCAAAGGACTACCCTTGGACTGCTAACAAACTAAACCTGTAACTATCATAGCTGAGTTAACTAGCTTAAGCTTTTGGTGCTGGTAGCTGCAAAAATTCACGTACTCGCTGTAGATAAGTATCTGGATCTTCCAGCATCGGGAAGTGAGCAGTATTCGGAATTAAAGCATATTCAACTTTCTCGCTCATTGCTGCTGCCTGACGACCCATTTGAGCTGGAATAATCTTGTCATACTCTCCAGCAACCAAGAGCGTAGGCACGGTAAGACGCGCAAACTCCTGTGGCATTAATTCAGCTGCTGCCTTGCTCACAGAAGTAAAGATCGTATTTAAAGCGGCTTCGTAATCTGCTACTAAGAAATCTTGTAAAAAAGAACGACGCTCGGCAGCTGGGATAGGGCGATGCAAAAATCGCGCCATAAACATTTGGTCAACAAAAGGTATTTTACCTAGCCATTTGGGGCGAAATTTGACTACATAACCGCCAAACTTATGAAAGGTGGTAAAAGATTTTTCCTCATATTCAAAAACGCCACTACAAGTCAAAATCGCTCGTTCAACTCGTTCTGGATAACGGTTAAGAAACAATGTGGCAACAGAAGCTCCCATCGAATGGGCATTGAGATAAACTCGCTTTAGTTGCAAGGCATCTAAAAGTTCTGCCAAATCTTCAGCATAGTCTTCCATTTCATAAGTTAACTGAGCAATTGCCTCTGATTGTTCTTGCGGTGACTGCAAATCTGCTACAGCAAGGCTATCTTTAGGCAAAGCCGATTTACCATGCGATCGCCCAAATCCTCGCATATCATATAACAGACAATCAAATTGCTCCGAAAGCGCCTTAGCCGTACTTTGCCAGTACCGAGCCGAACCAGCCCAGCCGTGAACAAATACCATTACTGGTTTTCCTTCACTACCTGGTGTCCGAATCCACTCGTAGTAATGTTCAACGCCACGAACTGGGATGTAAGCCATCTTGAGATTAGTGAGTAGTGGCAAGTGATTAGTGAGCAGCAATCAGTTTAAGAAATATGGGTCTTATTGCCCGTTCCCTTAAGCAGTGAGTAGTGGCATTTTCTTTTCTACTCACTACTCAGCGAAGCCCGCCGCAAGCTCTCGGATGGAACATCCGAGAGCTTGCGGCGGCTACTCACTCTCTTACGCTGATTCTGGTTTAGGTAGTGAGGATGGATGCACAATTAGTTCAGCTGTTGAGCGCTTCTCCACCATTTCTCTTGTTATGGTGCAGAGAACTACATCTTTGCGAGATGGCAACTCATACATTACATCCAGCATCAGTTCTTCTACAATTCCCCGTAGCGCTCTCGCACCAGTTTTACGCCGATATGCTTCTTGAGCGATCGCTTTCAAAGCATCCTGCTTAAACTCTAGCTCCACGTTATCCATATTCAGCAGCTTTTGGTACTGCTTCACTAAGGCACTGCGGGGTTGTGTCAGAATTGCTACCAATGCTTCTTCGTCTAGTGGTTCCACTACTGCTGTCACTGGCACTCTGCCAATAAACTCAGGAATCATCCCAAATTTGACCAAATCTCCAGGTTCCATGTGCTTAAGAACATCTGCCATGCGCCTTTCTTTCGACTGGTTCTCACCTGGTTGAATAAAGCCCATTGATTTTTTGCCAGTGCGCTGCTCAACTACTTTCTCTAAACCAACAAACGCACCACCACAGATAAACATAATGTTGCTTGTATCAATCTGAATACAATCTTGATACGGATGTTTACGTCCTCCTTGGGGTGGCACATTTGCGATCGTTCCTTCCAACATTTTCAGCAGGGCTTGTTGTACACCCTCGCCGGAAACATCCCGCGTAATCGAAGGATTTTCGCTCTTACGGGCAATCTTATCTATCTCATCAATATAAATAATTCCCCGTTGTGCCTCTTCAACATCTAAATCAGCAACTTGCAGCAGTCGCAGCAAGATATTCTCTACATCTTCTCCCACATATCCTGCTTCCGTAAGCGTCGTAGCATCTGCTACAGCAAAAGGAACTTCCAGAATTTTTGCCAACGTTTGCGCCAGAAGCGTTTTACCGCAACCAGTGGGACCGATTAAGAGGATATTTGACTTTTGTAGTTCTATTGCCTCTTCTGGTGCTGTTTTGCCGTTGCTTTGAGCTTGGAGCAAACTTAGCCGCTTGTAATGGTTGTAAACTGCGACTGATAAAACTTTTTTTGCTTCATCTTGTCCAATAACGTGCTCATCTAGGTGCTTTTTAATCTCTCGTGGCTTGGGAATTTGACTCAGCGAAAGATTGGCAGAGCGAGTGCGCTTCTTTTGCGGATTTTCTGAACGAGATGTTTGCCCAGACGCAGCAGTATTTGAGTCGAGTAACTCCTCATCTAAGATTTCGTTACACAAGTCAACACATTCATCACAGATGTAGACTCCCGGCCCGGCAATCAACTTACGCACCTGCTCTTGAGACTTGCCGCAAAACGAACATTTTAGATGGGAGTCGTACTTTGACATACCTACCTCTTATTTAACAATAGTGACTGTTTCGCCCGCCTTCGGGAGATTTTGCCTGGAGATGACTTGATCGATCAAACCGTAATTCTTCGCTTCCTCTGCTGACATGAAGAAGTCCCGTTCTGTATCGGCTTCGATGCGCTCCAATGGCTTACCCGTATGATGAGCTAGTAACTCATTCAGCCTACGTTTATGGTAGAGAATTTCTTTGGCCTGAATTTCAATGTCAACTGCTTGTCCTTGAGCGCCTCCAAGCGGTTGATGGATCATAATTCTGGCACTAGGTAGAGACATCCGCTTACCTGCTGCCCCTGCTGTGAGCAAGAACGCTCCCATACTAGCAGCTAATCCAAAACAAATAGTAACAACATCAGGACGAATCTGCTGCATTGTGTCATAGATTGCCATTCCCGCTGTTACTGAACCGCCTGGAGAGTTAATGTACAACTGAATGTCTTTTTCGGGGTCTTCAGCATCTAAAAATAGCAGTTGAGCGACAATTGAGTCAGCAATTGTGTCATCTACTGGAGTTCCTAGAAATATAATTCGCTCTCTGAGTAAGCGAGAGTAGATATCAAAGGCTCGTTCCCCCATACCAGATTGTTCCACGACCATAGGAACAATATTGCTGGGGCCGAGAGAGTTAATTTCTAGGTTGTTCAAACTACTAATTGGGTAATCCGAAGATTGGGATACGAGCATATAACAACTCAAAAGTGTAACCGAACGTGGTGCATTTGGCGGCTATTTGAAGCAATAAAAACTACTGTATCCGCTATGAACTATTATGCCTTATCTATTTTAGAACCGAGGCTTTAGCAAGAAACGAGGCAAATCTTAGCGTTAATTGGCTATCTGTCTTCAGGTGTTGTTGAAGACCAGAAGAGCGATCGCACTTTGCAATTTTAATCATATAACGACCCCTATTTGGCTCACTCATGCGGTTGATTTTTTGCTTGTGCGATCGCAATTTGTCCGCATCGCCTTAATTACTCTGCCTCAGTTTGCGGTGTGTCTGCTTGCTCAGTCTCCACAGTAACATCAGATACTGGATGTGCCGTTACATCCACAGTTTCTGTTGTAGGATCTATTTCCAATGGCTCCTCTTCCGACGCTGCAAGAGAACCTTCAGGTACGAGTTCAATCGTGGAATTTTCTTCCAGCCACTTCATGATTTTTGCTGTCAAGAGTTCTTCTGCGACAACTTCCCGTAGTCTATCTACATCAATATCTTTACCAGTGTACTGAGCCACTAGCTCTTTAACTCGTGCTTCAACTGCCCCTGGTTCAAGCTCGATAGATTCACGTTTAGCTACTTCTTGCAACGCTAAAACTCGCTTTAAACGCTCTACTGCCTCTGGGCGCGATCGCTCTCTTAACTGAGGTATATTTTCTTGAGTAAACAGTCTCTTAATATCAATTCCTTGATTACTAAGCTGTACTGCTGTCTGAGTCAACATTGCGTCAATTTCTTGAGCAACCATGCTTTCTGGGATGTCAACTTCTACCTGATTGAGCAGTTCATCTGAGAGTGCTTGCTCTTTATTGGCTTTTGTTTTGTTTTCAGCCTCTGCAAGAAATCGAGATTCTAGGGAAGTTCGCAATTCTGCCAAAGTTTCAAACTCGCTGGCTTCTTGGGCGAAGTCATCGTTTAATTCTGGCAGTTCTTTTTCCTTTAGCTCTTTAAGCGTTACGGTGAAAATAGCGTCTTTATCTGCCAACTCTTTTTGACCATATTCTTCGGGAAACTTGGCGTTCACTTCTTGCGTTTCCCCAGGCTGCATACCGACTATGCCATCGACGAAGCCTTCAATAAATTTCCCAGGTGACAGTTCCACTTGAAAATCTGTTCCACTAGCACCGGGAATTTCCTCCGGTTCTTGTCCTGCTTCCTCGCCTTCACTCACAAAATGACCTTTAAAATCAACTACCGCAATATCACCCATTTGAGCAGCGCGGCCTTCTACGGGAATTAGCGTTGCCATTTGGCTGCGTTGTTCTTCGAGCGTTGTGTCAACGCTTGCAGGATCGTACTTAACTTCCTCTGCTTGAACTTTTAACCCGGTATACTGAGCAAGATTTATTTCTGGCTGAACATCAACAGCAACTGAGAAAGTCAGCGTGTTACCTACCTCATAAGAACTCACCAAGTCTTCAAAAGACGAGCGCAACTGCGGTTGACCAAGCACCTCAATCTTTTCTTGTTTAATTGCCTCTGTAATTCCACTTTGGATCAATTCTTCTACAGCCGCCGCCTTAACCTGAGCTAAACCCAGCCTCTGTAACAATATCTGGCGAGGCACTTTGCCTTTACGAAATCCAGGGATATTGGCAGCACGGGCAAATTTTTGAATCACCTGTTCGTATGTCTGCTTGGACTTTTCTGGTGGAATTTCTATTTCCAGACCAATTTGACTGGCGGGAAGTTTTTCCTGGGTTACTTTCATGTTTGATTTCCGACAACTTCTTTTGACTGCTGGGATAATGCCCAGTGATTACTAATTATTTGAATCTTTGAGCCTTAGATCAAGCGGAGTATCCGTTAGTGAACAACAAATCGTTATACCCATTATCTCTCTAAGGATTGAAAGCGGTTTAACTTCATGACTGCTGACACTACAGTCTAACGCCGTGATATTCTGGTGCATACAAACAATGCGCTTGTAGCACTTCAACAACCTTTGTGGCTGTAACATGGTGCTAGGGGCGATCGCTCTTACTAATGCGTTGTGTTTAGTGTAACGGCTGATAGTTAATGGTGGACTTAATACTGATTTAGGTTTCTGGTTCTGGGATAAGTACGTGCAACCGTCGTTGCCTGTAATATTCTTACCTAATTTTCTGTTAAAACGCATTTTTGCGGATGATAATTGAAAAATTCCTTGAAAATTTGACAGCATTCGCCTTAAACTGCGAACTAATGGTTGATTTATTCTAAAAATTAGTTAAATAAGTTAGATAACAGTTTTAGTTTAAGTTTTGAATAATTTATTTTAAATTTGCAATTTTTATTCATTTAAGTGGAGGAAAGAAGGTTGACAAAATCATATCAAGTTGCAATTTTAGGAGCAACTGGCGCGGTTGGCACAGAATTGTTGGAATTGTTAGCAGAGCGTAATTTCCCTTTAGCTGATTTAAAGCTTTTAGCATCGCCTCGCTCTGCGGGACGGACAATGCACTTTCGCGGTGAAGATTTACCAGTAGAGCCAGTAGGCTCTAGCTCTTTTGATAACGTGGATATAGTTCTAGCGTCAGCTGGAGGTTCAATATCAAAAACTTGGGCTCCAATTGCTGTCGCGGCAGGAGCTGTCGTAATTGATAACTCCAGTGCGTTTCGGATGAATCCTCAAGTTCCCTTGGTAGTTCCAGAAGTAAATCCCCAAGCTGCTGCCGCTCATCGAGGTATTATTGCCAATCCCAACTGCACAACAATTTTGATGGCAGTGGCAGTCTGGCCTCTTCATCAAGTGCGAACAGTAAAACGCATTGTTGCGGCAACCTACCAATCTGCCAGTGGTGCGGGTGCAAGAGCAATCGAGGAAGTCAAAAACCAAGCGCAAGCAATCCTAGCAGGAGAGGAACCAACAACAGATATTTTTCCTTATCCCTTGGCTTTCAATTTGTTTCCCCATAATTCCCCCCTTACCGATTCAGGGTACTGTGAGGAAGAAATGAAAATGGTCAACGAGACACGCAAAATTTTTGGGACTATGGATCTGAGAATTACAGCAACTTGTGTTCGGGTTCCCGTCCTACGAGCGCACTCAGAAGCGATTAATCTAGAATTTGAAGCGCCAATGAGTGTAGGAGAAGCTAAAAAAATCTTGAGTCAAGCTCCTGGGGTGAAAGTAGTAGAAGACTGGCACGCAAATTATTTTCCTATGCCAGTAGATGCTACAGGTAAGGATGAAGTTTTAGTTGGTCGCATTCGTCAGGATATTTCCCATCCCTGTGGTTTAGAAATTTGGCTTTGTGGAGACCAAATTCGTAAAGGTGCAGCTTTGAATGCTCTCCAAATTGCCGAGTTGCTGGTAGAGAAAAATCTGCTTCAACCTGCGGCGGCAGTTGGTTCTATTTCATGAAATAACTACCACAACACAGAAATACAAAGAGGTTAACGAGGAGTTAAAGAGGGTGGTAGATTTTGGACGGGTTTTAACCGCCATGATCACGCCGTTCAAGGAAGACGGCAGTGTGAACTATTCGGTAGCAGAGGAACTAGCAGCGTATCTGGTAGAACAAGGTACGGATACTTTGGTAGTATGTGGCACAACAGGAGAATCGCCTACACTTAGTTGGGACGAGGAGTACCAGTTATTTCAAGTGGTGTTGCAGGCGGTAGCGGGAAAAGCTCTAGTGATCGCGGGGACTGGTTCAAATTCAACCGAGGAAGCGATCGCAGCTACCCAAAAAGCCGCTAAAATAGGATTACATGGATCTTTACAAGTAGTTCCTTATTACAACAAGCCACCCCAAGCAGGACTCTATCAACACTTTAAGGCGATCGCGCTTGCCTGCCCCGATTTACCTTTTTTGTTGTACAACATCCCAACTCGCACTGGTCAAAATCTTCAGCCTGAAACAGTTGCTCGTTTAGCTGAAATTGAAAACATTGTGGGGATTAAAGAATCAACAGGGAATTTAGATCAAGCAAGTGAAATTAATCGCTTAACACCAAAAGAATTTAAACTTTATTCTGGTGACGACTCTCTAACTCTTCCTTTGTTAGCCGTTGGCGGTAGTGGTGTGGTGAGTGTAGCAAGTCATTTGGTAGGAAAGCAATTGCAACAAATGATCCAAGCCTTTGAAACAGGTAATAGCCAAGTTGCAACCCAAATTCACCTTAAACTTTTCCCTTTGTTCAAAGCTTTGTTTGCGACTACTAATCCGATTCCGCTCAAAACTGCGCTCAAACTCAAAGGCTGGGATGTAGGTTCTACTCGTCTACCCTTATGCGAAGACGAAGACTGGATGAGTCAAAAATTAAAGGCAATTTTTACTGACTTGCCATAACTGCTGTGAGTTTTTGACAATTAAATATTTAGGTGCTGCTTATTTCTATTGCTGTGACTGACAGTTTTTCTAAAACTGATTCAGTCGTATAGGTAATGTCTTCTTAGTCAAATTAAAACTTAGCTAATACTGCACTCATCCAGTTAAATATCTTTCAATTTAAACACAAAAAACAATTCATCCAAATAGGACAAATGACACAAAACGAATCGTCAGCCACTATCAAAATTATTCCTCTCGGTGGTCTACATGAAATTGGTAAAAATACCTGTGTTTTCGAGTATAACGATGAAATTTTAATCCTAGATGCAGGGCTAGCTTTTCCTACCGAAGATATGCACGGGGTAAATATTGTCCTGCCAGATATGACTTATCTGCGGGAAAATCGCCATAAGATCAAAGGCATGATCGTTACTCACGGTCATGAAGATCACATTGGCGGAATTGCCTATCACTTAAAGCAGTTTGATATTCCGGTTATTTATGGCCCGCGTCTGGCATTGGCAATGCTAGAAGGCAAACTAGAAGAAGCCGGAGTACGCGATCGCACAGAATTAAGGTCAGTTCGTCCCCGCGATTTGATCCGGATTGGTTCGGCATTTGTAGCCGAATTTATTCGTAACACGCACTCAATCGCCGATAGCTTCACCGTCGCCTTGCACACTCCCGCCGGAGTAATTATTCATACTGGAGATTTTAAATTTGATCATACTCCTGTTGATGGAGAATTTTTTGATATACAAAGGTTGGCAGAACACGGCGAAAAAGGTGTACTTTGCCTAATTAGTGACTCAACAAATTCCGAAGTACCAGGATTTACACCGTCTGAACGGTCGGTTTTTCCCAATCTTGACCGAGTTATTAGCAAAGCTACTGGACGATTGCTAATAACTACCTTTGCTTCTTCTGTGCATCGGATCAATATGATTTTGGAACTGGCACAGAAGTACAATCGCGTTGTATCAGTTGTTGGGCGATCGATGCTAAATCTAATCGCCCATGCCCGCAATTTGGGTTACATCAAATGTCCAGATAATCTCTTCCAACCTTTGAACGTTGTCCGCAGTATGCCTGACGAGAATGTTCTAATTCTCACAACGGGTTCTCAAGGTGAGCCAATGTCGGCAATGACACGCATCTCTAATGGTCAACATCAGCATCTAAAAATCCGCGAGGGTGACACAGTAGTATTTTCAGCTAACCCGATTCCAGGCAACACGATCGCTGTAGTCAATACTATTGATCGTTTGATGATGCAGGGCGCAAAGGTGGTGTATGGTCGTGAGCAAGGAATTCACGTTTCTGGACATGGTTGTCAAGAAGACCAAAAGCTGATGATTGCTTTAACTAAGCCTAAGTTCTTCTTACCCGCGCATGGCGAACATCGGATGTTGGTGAAGCACGCGCAGACAGCCCAAAGTATGGGGATTCCACCAGAAAACATGATCATTATGCACAATGGTGATGTCGTAGAAGTATCTGCTGATGCTATGCGCATTACAGGTAAAGTTACGGCTGGTATCGACTTAGTAGATACGGCCGGCTGTGGAATAGTGAACGGTAAGGTACTCGAAGAACGCCAAAAGCTAGCTGAAGAAGGTATCGTGACCATAGCAGCTGCGGTGGACTGGAATGGTAAGTTGATGATGAAGCCGGATCTTCATGTTCGGGGCGTGGTAACGTCAGTGGATCGAGCGCTGCTGCAAAAGTGGGTACAAGAGCGCATGGAAGGAGTTTTAAGCGATCGCTGGTCAGATTTTGCCCGCCCTGCTGATGGGGAACAACTAGAAGTAGACTGGGCTGGATTACAAGTGCAATTAGAGCGTGAACTACAGCGTTCAATACGCCGTGAATTGCAAAGCCAAACATCTGTCATTCTATTGATGCAAACACCAGACGAACCTGTCAAAGCTACAGATGGTAGAAGACGGCGGCGCACTACTGCTCAAGTCGCATCATAATTCCTAAATTGGTTTAGTTAAATAGGGGTAGAGGGTTCAACTCTCTACCCCTATTTGTTGGGCGATGCTGTTGTGCAGCCGCTCAACTACTAAAATAATTCGCGATCGCCCAATCACATTAACGGATATCACACCACTTTTCGTTCCTCAAACCCGCAACATTTCTTTACTTATTTGGTCTACACTATTAAAGGGTTGAGTAAATTTACTGGAATCTTTAGTTTTCAATCGTCAAACTTCAGTGATGTTCCTCATTCATCTTTCTGACTGTCTGGGTCAAGATAATAGCAGCTTCCAGATTGAAGGCTTCAGTCCAAAACTTCAATACTTCAACGCTGAATTTGTACTTTTAGATACCAAACGCTTATGAAATGATTTTGCTGCATTAAATAAATGCCGATCATACATTAACTTTCACTAGACAGGGTGTTTCTTTATTAAACTTTTATCTAGATAAAGTAACGAACAAGATAGCTTTAGTACCCTTACCTGCAAGCGGAATTTCTAGTTAGCGTTATGTAGTAATTAACAAAGTTCCTGACTCAAGTACGTAGCTCAAGCTGAATACTTCATCCAAGCCGGGGAACATTATTTCGATAGTAACCGTTAAAACTTTGTAAATGTTCAGTAGATTCAAATGGCGTGGAGACAGAGGAGTGGACAATGAACGTATTAGATTATACAGTACAAAATATTTCACTTAGTAGCTGGGTGTGGATTGACTCGGTAGATGCACCTGTGACTAACGCCAAACCCGTGCGTCGTCCTTCCCCGAAGCCTACCTTTGATATTCTACGACCCCTGCGCCAGTGGCTTAACCAAGTAGAAATCAGCAATCCTAAACTGGCTCACCGCTTGTGTAAAGTCATTCCCGCCCAGTGTCCATTTGAGCGCGATGTGAAACTTTTTGGTCACACACTGTTTCATATTCCCCCAATGTGCAAGCTCAATCCTCTTTACGAGGAAGTCGTGATGTTGCGCTTCCGGGCTTTGTGCTATTTAGCTGATGAGTGCGGCGAGGATGTGACCCAATACTGCTGACTAAGGCAAAGTGTTTTATGTAAAAATATCCTTGACTCACTGAGATCTTTAAGTTCCCAGTGAGTTTTTTATTATATAGAAAATAGCAATAATATTTACTGAATAGAATTTACGGCTATAGAAATATAGACACTTTGCCGCTTGACGAAGGCTAGTAGCGATTAGGGTGGTCATTGCCAAACCTACTCACTCAAGTGCTACTGGCTATTTAGCTCTTTCGGCTCATTTACAGACTTGTGTAGCTTCTGACTGTAGTATGTCACTTTATAGTCGGAACCAAGTTCTTCCTGAAGCTTCTGCCACAAACTGATTCCCTCGTGTTCAAATTCTCCCAGCTCTTGCTCACTGAAATAGTAAGATTCATCTTTAGGGTCAGCAAAATTTAATGTTCTATCATATGCATTTGCCCAACGTAGTAGTTGGTCATTCGTCTCTGGACTTAATGGTAGCTCGTCAGGCTCGATATCACCAACTTCCTCAAATCCATCACCGTACCATAAAGGCCAGCAATGGTAATCAGGCATTAGCACCACTTCTTTTACCATAATTATTTCTTCTTTTTTAGATTTAGAAATATGCACAATAGCAAAAAAGTAATAATGGCGTTTGTGTTGTTTAATATTGAGGGTTATTCTGTCGAGCAATAAAGGAGTGTGGCACGATGATAACTGCCAATGTATTAAAACTCAAATGGCCTTACCTGAATCAATCAGACTGCAACTGGTTTCTGATTTAAACATTTGCCGTATACTCAACGGAATGTGGCAGGTTTCCGGCGCTCACGGACGCATCGATCGCAAAGCTGCAATTCAGAGTATGTTTGATTACATGGATGCAGGCTTCACGACCTGGGATTTAGCTAACCATTATGGGCCAGCCGAAGAATTTATTGGTGAATTCCGACGACAACTGATAGCAACGAGGGGCGAAGCAGCGCTGTCTCACCTCCAAGCCTTTACGAAATGGGTTCCCAGACCAGGTAAAATGACAAAAAAACTGGTCGAGGAAAATATTAATATCTCTCGCAAAAGGATGGGTGTTGATTCCTTAGACTTGTTGCAGTTTCACTGGTGGGAATATCGAGATCACAATTATCTCGATGCGCTTAAATACATGGCAGAACTGAGGGAAGAAGGAAAGATTAAGCATCTAGCCTTGACTAACTTTGATACTCAACACTTAAAAATTATTGTGGACAACGGGATTAAGATTGTATCCAATCAGGTGCAATTTTCTGTCATTGATCGCCGTCCTGAAGTGCAAATGAGTCAGGTCTGTCAGCAACACGATATCAAACTTCTGGCTTACGGTACGCTCTGCGGCGGTTTCTTGGCGGACAAATATCTTGGGACTGAACCACGAGGAGGCGAACTCACCACTGCTAGCTTGAAAAAATACAAGAATATGATTAATGCTTGGGGAGGGTGGAATTTATTTCAAGAGTTGCTTTCAACGCTGAAAACCATTGCTCAGAAGCACGGTGTAAGTATCCCCAACGTGGCGGTGCGTTATGTTCTAGATCGTCCAGCAGTGGCGGGAGCAATTATTGGCGCAAGGCTAGGCGTTTCTCAGCACATTGAAGATAACGCGAGGGTATTTAGTTTTACCATTGACACAGATGATCGTAACCAGATTGATACTGTACTTAAGTGATCGCAGGATCTGTACCACTTAATCGGCGACTGCGGCGATGAATATCGGCGCTAATCATGCAGCTAACGTTAATGCCCTAAGCTAACAATATTTAATTAGAACTAATTTAACCAGAAGTTCTAAATATTTACTAATGTGTTAAATCAACGATCAATCGTTTAAATTCTCCTTTTCTAAACAATCATTAAGTATTGGTGCTTAAATCCCTATTAATTAAGTTTTATGAAGAAATATTTAAAATTCTTGGTTACAGGTACTAAAAAATTTGATAATTAATTTAGATTTTAGTTGCCTAAAGTAAAAACTTTTACCATCATTCTGCTGTAATATTACTCAGGTTTTAATGGTAAGCAGTGTAAAGCTGTCAATTGAATTGTGTTACAAGAAAAAAGTTTTAGATATCAAGCAGGTCTTGATGGAAGCTAATACTTTGCCCTAATTTTAATAAAGTTGCAATCATGTTTGTTGCATAAACGCTAGGAGTAGTTGTAATGGTTGGTTTTTTCAAAAATTTATTGAGTGGGATTCTATCTTTCTTTGTCGGGCTTTTACGTGGCAACAAGGCTCAAGAAGACAAGCCTAGCATAAAACCCGCCGCCGACAAAGCTAAAGAACTACCAGGGAAAGTCACTGGTAAAACTCGCAGACGTAGCGGCTATTTCATGGAACTTGACGAGTCTGAGGAGACACCAGCTAAGGCTAATCAGTCAACTAACGGTGCAGTAGCAAAAACTCCCGTAGCCGCTACTGCTACTAAACCTGCTAAAGAGCAGCCTGCAAAAACAGATGCCGCCGCCGCTTCTGCTCAATCTGCCAAAGTTGAGCTAGTTCAAACTGCTGAAGGAGTTACGGCTGTACCAGCAGAAAAAACCCCAGCAGCAAGCAAGAATGGGCAGACTCCAACTGAAACCACTTTTGCTCCTAAATATCTCGCCCCGACTGGTAGCTCAAACAGTCGTCGTCGTCCAGGCCCAAGTATGAATCCTTTTCTGGATATGGCGCGTCAAGTTAAAACCCCCGGATAAATAAGAAGGGATCGCGGGGGTCAGGGGCTAGGAAAGGAAGGTTACTCACGGCTGTTATGCGGTGTTGACGAGATAAACATTCAAGAATGGCACTCACAAGCAGTTTAGGTAATAATCTATTTCCCCTGACTCCTAGCAAAAACTAGCCCACTGTATAAGTGAAAAGCTGAGTCCCAACTTGTCTCTGCCCTACGAAATAAGTGAATATGAGACTGAATACGTCCCAGCAATTCTTTTTGATCTAGGACGGTTTCGGCGAAGGGCGTGAAATCTGACCAAATGGTAGCGTGAGATAATTGTTGATCGAGGAACTTAACTAAGCTGTTCCAATTGATTCTAATTGTTGTCTGGCTTGGTTGAGGAGCAGTTATAAGACCTTGTTGAAATTGGTAGCTGTGAGCGTGAAGCCTTAGAATACAATGCCTTTGCGGAAGGTGTAAATCGCAAAATTGCACGTAGTCTTGGATCTGGGTTTTGCGTTTTAGCTTGCCTCTGTGGTCTAAATCTACTACTTCTTCAAAAATCGGCAAAAGTCCCTCTGCGCGCTGAGTAACTTCTGACCAGTTGAAAGCCAAAGAACCGATTTGTCCTTGTTCGTTTTGGCAAACAATCCTAGCTTGAGCAGAATGTTGAAAATAGCTGACTTGAAAAACTTGAATTTTGTGAATTTCAGCTAGTGTAGCCCAAAAACACTCAACTCCAGCCGCGCGCAGTTTTTGACCTAAAAAGCGCAGTTCTCCGATCGCACCCGTCCGATACAATCGCCAACCGCGACTAGGTAGCTGTAGCCGCGCCGTGTAAGGATCTATCTGCAAAATCTGGGCTAACTTTTGAGCAGCTACGGTTCTGTCGCTAGAAACTGGTTCTAAGACTAATACGCCTAGTTGATTATTGCTGGGGTCAGCTGTTGCTTGGGCGAGAGCTTGAGTTCGTTGTTCTTTGGCGATCGCTTGGACTCGTTGCAACCCCTGACGTGCTTGAGCCACAACTTTGGTATTGCTGACGTTGCGTAGCAGTTGCCGATAAATTTCTTCAGCTGTTTCTAACTTGCCTGAAACTTCGTCTAACCGTCCTAAGTAATATTGCACCCAAGGGTTTTGGGGCGAATCTTGGCTCAGTTGTTGCAATAACTGGGCTGCGGTGCGGTAATCTTGACGTTCAAAGGCAGCAGCAACTTGGTCAATCATGGCGCTTGGGCTAGGGGCTAGGGGCAATAACAATACCTCTTGCCTACTTTATTGTTCAAAAGCAGCAGCAACAAGAGACAATGCGACAATTGGCGCTGTAACTGCTCTCAGGATACGGCGACCTAGAGAAACAGGTTGAAATCCAGATTGGAGAGCGCTTTCCACTTCAGATGCTGTCCAGCCTCCTTCGGAGCCAGTTGCTATCAAAATATCAGATGTAGACACAGAAGTAATTACGTTTTTTAAGTGAGGGTAACTACCACGAGCGACACAAAGATAGCGATGATTAGCAGTAGTCGCTGAAATAGCAGTGGTAAATGAAACTGGTTCTAGAATAGCAGGTACAATAGAGCGCTCTGATTGTTCAGCTGCTTCTTTAGCAATGCGCCGCCAGCGCTCTAGTTTTTGAGAACTGGGATTAAGCAAAGTGCGATCGCTAATTACTGGTGCAATGCAGCTTACCCCTAACTCAGTGCAGTAACGCACTACTTCATCAAACGAGTTTCCTTTCGGCAAGGCCACCATCAGCGTCAGCGATATAGGCAATTCGCTTTGTACCGAAATAAGCTCTAGAATTTGCGCCTTTGCCCCGTAAAGTACACTTAGCCACCACGAACCTTGTCCATCCATTGCAATAAAGCGATCGCCCTCTCGTAACCGCAAAACATTACTCAGATAATGCTGTTGCTGGCTTGTCAGCACAATTTGCTGGTCATTTAGCTGATTCGGGGCGATCGCTAGTCGTTGTAATTGAGCCACAAGAAGGGGTTAGGGATTAGGGATTAGGGACTAGCGCAAAGTTTGAGCGGAGGTTTCCTCCGCTCAAAGCGATGTGTTCGAGAGGGGCTAGGGATAAGCCTTAACCCCAGTTAACCAGTTAGATTAGGAGTCTGACTGCGCTTGTAAGTACGCTTCTAATGCCTCGTTGACAAGTTGACTAATCGGCTTACCCTGAGTAAGGGCAGTTGCCTTTAGCTTGCTATAAACTGAGTCTTTAATGCTGACGCGGTTACGTCTATTAGCGGCTGTCGTAGTATTGCCGATCGCTACTACTTTGCCATTGCTTGCGTCTGTGAGTTCCCCCGTAGTAGAATCGGCGATCGCTTCTATCAAACCATCACTATCGTCTGTTGCATCTTCCACATTAGTAGTTTGGGACTCGTAATTCGTGGCAAACTCGCGCAGAGTATCAAAACCAACGCGATCGCAAAAATCACCAAAACTTTCCCCCGCCTGCCTTGACTGCTTGAAGTAGACAAAAATCGGCTCTAACTGTGTTTCTAAGTCATTAATCGGCAACCGTTCCATATAAGGTAACGCTAGCCTTGTTTGAGCTGGCGAAGCTCCTAACCAAACTTGATAAGATTCGGGTGCGCTACCCACAAAGCCCAGTTCCGCTAGATAAGGACGAGCGCAGCCATTCGGACAACCTGTCATCCGAGTGATGAAATGCTCGTTTTCTAAGCCTACTTTCTCCAGCAGCGTTTCAATGCGCTTCAAAACACTAGGCATCACTCGTTCAGATTCAGTAATTGCCAAGCCACAAGTAGGCATCGCCGGACAAGCCATCGAATACCGTACAAAAGGGTTAATCGCATTTGGATCAGTTTGAACACCGCAGCGATTGAGAATTTCTTGAATAGCCTGCTGGTTATTCGGTTCAATGTCGTAGAAAATGACGTTGTGGTGTGGTGTTAGGCGGATAGGTAGGTTGAACTGCTGGACAATTTCCCGCATTGCTGTTCGCAGTTGGAACGAGCCTTCATCCTTAATCCGACCATTTTCAACTGAGATGCCCAGGAAAAGCTTACCGTCACCTTGTTCTTGCCAACCAAGGAAATCTTCGTACTTAAATTCTGGCAGTGGTTTGAAAGGTTCTAGAGATTTGCCAAAATATTTTTCTACCATTGAGCGGAACTTATCAACACCCCAATCTTGGATGAGGTATTTTAACCGAGCATGACGACGATCAGTGCGATCGCCATAATCTCTTTGCGCCGCTACAATTGCCTTAACTATCTCGTAAACATCATCCTTTGCCACATAGCAAATCGGATCAGCTAGCCTTACGAACGTTTCTTCTTTATTGTGTGTGCGTCCTAAGCCACCACCAGCATAGACATTAAATCCCTCTAGCTCTTTATTATCATTGGTAATTACTACCAAGCTGAGGTCTTGGGAAAACAAATCAACTGAGTTATCCCCTGGTACGGTTACGGCACACTTAAACTTGCGAGGCAGATAATAAGTGCCGTAAATCGGTTCTGGGTTATCGTGGATGATTGTCCCAGTACCATTACGAAGACGAGCTTCCTTTACCTTGGGATCTTCTTCAGCGCTAATCGCCTTTTCTCCATCTAGCCAAAGTTCGTAATAACCGCCTGTTTGTGGTGTTAGCAAGTCAGCGATATTTTGGGCATATTCCCAAGCATACTGATACTCTGGGCTATTTTTAAACGGCGCAGGTGGAGCCATCACATTGCGGTTAACATCACCGCAAGCAGCCAGAGTCGAACCCATGTTTTGAATAATTGCGGCGATCGCACTTTTGAGATTTTTCTTCAAAATCCCGTGCATCTGAAACCCTTGTCTAGTCGTAGCACGCAATGTCTCGTTGCCGTATTCACTTGCCAGCTTATCTAACGTCAGATACAACTGCGGCGGCACTAAACCACCTGGATTTTTGGTTCGCAGCATGAACTGGTAGTCTTTTTCCTGTCCCTTAACCCGATTATCGCGGTTGTCCTGCTGGTAAGAGCCGTGAAACTTCAGAATCTGAACTGCGTCTTCTGTAAAATGATTTGTATCTTGAAGTAGCTCGGTTGCCACAGGTTCACGCAAAAAATTACTGCGTTCTTTTAAACCTTCTACCTTAGAAGGCTTGCGGCTTGTGGACGTAGGAGTTGCAGATTTCACCATTTCAGTTCTAAAAGAATTTTAATAAGGCATTCATCACCGCCCAGGTAAATCATAAACGCCCTTGTCGGCTGCTTAATCAACGCTAATCTAGTCGGGATACTGATGAATACCCCAATTTTAACATGATAAAAAAGCTGGGGTTCGCCACTTATGCAACAGTGAACAACCCCAGCAATTATTACTTAACACTCAACTGTCAATTATTAGCTTTTTGAGTTACCAGACATTTGGCAATTAGTTTCCTCTTGCCTCTCGCCTTTAACTAATAGTTTTTAGCTTTTTGGGTTAAAGGCATTTGATAATTAATTTCCTCTTGCCTCTCGCCTTTCAACTAACAGCTTTAGTTAAAGCGATATGCCGCACCTAATTGGAAGCTAACAGCTGGATCGGAGCTATTTTCGTAGGCATCAAGTCCTAATTTAGCATCACCATAGAAAACAATATTTCTCCTTACTTCAGCTTCAGCACCCGCCGTTAGTACAACTGCATCTTTATTGCCTAAAGGGCTTAGTTCTCCATCCTCTTCTACAAAAGAGTAACCAGCACCGACATAAGCATTAGCGTTATTTGTAATCGGCACATCGTAGGAAATCATGGGCATGATCGCGCTTGTTTCACCATTAAACAAGATTGCGCCTCGCGCCGAAATTGGCGTATTTGGAATAGCCACGCGACCTTGAAGATTACCACCGAATGCAGCATCATCACTTGTTTTTGCATTATTAGTAGCGCTAAGTGAAACACCAGCACCTAAATAGCTAGCGTTAGTACCTGTAGGCTGTGCAGAGGCTTCTCCTGCTGAGATAAAAGTAGGAGCAAATACTAAAGCAGACAAAGCGGAAATCTTAAGGGCAGATTGTAGAAAGCGTTTCATAATAGTTCAGCTAATTCAATTTTTGCTTACATATCTAAAGTCGAATTAATTTCTAGAAAGTTCCAACAATTTTCTACAAATTGTTACTTTTTTCTGGATAATAGTTGTGCCAATTGCAATTTTTTCATATACTCTCAAAAGGTAAAGTTATTAACAACTGTCTTAAATAAATATTGCTTGAATTAGACGGTTTTAAAAGTGTCACATAGTTTTTAGACTGCAATAAATATGTTTTAGGTAAGGTTACTTATCTAATGTTTGTTTTAAAAAATATTAGATTAAAAATAGTATGTAAAGACTTAAAGTAGCCTTAACAGTCAAAAAATATCTAATTAGATTGATGTAAATGGTATATTTGGAAGTGAAGTAGAAGACGACACGCGCTCGTATCGATGCTCGTGGCTAACGGCTCCCTTGAAAAAGTCGGCATTCATTTTTGTGGATATGCGCTCAAACCCAAGTGTTTCGATAAGTCCAATAGACGCAACGTTACGGGTATCTATTTCTGCCACCACAATGTTTACTTCGTAGGCTTGGAGAAGGTGAGCGAGCAAGCGAACGCATCCTTCTTTGGCATAACCTTGTCTCCAGAAGGGTGGGAAAATTAGGTAAGCGATCGCTGCACTATGGTTGGGATATACTGTTGCTTCCAGCGTGCCAACGTAGCCTCCATCACGAAGCCGTACTACCCAGTTAAGCCATGCCTCTTGCTTGTCGGGTGAAAGCCTTGAAGATAAAGCACGATATCGAGTTTCTAGAACCTGAAGTGATGTGGGAGGATCAGTTGGAATAAATTGGTAAACTCTTTGATCTAGTAGTTGTTCATAAATAGCTGCCGCATGAGATACGACAAGTGGCTCAAGCAAAAGTCGTGGTGTCTCAAGCGTTGTGTCGGCTGCAATCAGGCGCATTATTAATACTGAAGACGTAATAAACAACTAAAGTTACTATTCGGCTGGTTCCAACTACAAATACTTATGCTGGCACAAGCTAGCTGTGAAGTTAAAGCGGTAGTTACTAGCGCTTCACTTGCTCAGAAATCCATTGCAGGTAAGGTTGAGAGCCGCAAACAATTGGTAACGCGATGATTTCCGGCACTTCGTATGAGTGCAGTTCTCTAATCTTGGCTGCCAAAGTGTCAAATTGAGCTAAATCAGTTTTAATTAGTAATTGCCACTCTTGTTCTTGGTGTAGTTCACCCTGCCAGGTGTAGATCGAGTGTATCGGCAATAAACTTACGCAAGCAGCTAGTTGAGATTGAACTAGGGAGGTAGCTATTGCCTCTGCCTCTGTTCTTGAACTAGCTGTTACTAACACGACACCATAGTTACTTTGGTTAGAATTACTATCCATTACAATACATTTAATTTTGTTCAGCCTGTGTAGGTGAGATCCAACTCAATTTAATTAGCTAAAACGCGGATAAATTCGAGCGGTAAACCATCAGTATCTGCTATGAAGGCAACCTCGTATATGCGATCGCCAATTTGCTGTTGAGTCGGTTCTAAAAGCACCTTCAGAGGTTGATACAGCTCTTGCTGAGTCTTTTGCGCCTCCAAAAAGCGCTCTTTTAAGCCTGTCAACCAACTGGGCAACTCTGGCGTTACCTCGGTGATATCAAACGACAAATGGTAGTATCCAACATAATGCTCATCGTTAAAAGCATCAGGAGCAGGATGGGGTTCGGGAATTTGAATCAACTCAATTCTGCCGCCTAGTCCTTCCATCCAGCAAGCCAAAGTGTAGCCCGTGGTGAAGCGCTCACAAACAGTAAAACCTAACTGTTCGTAGAAAGCGATCGCGCGATGAATATTGGCAGTGCGAATCGAGGCGTGATGCATAGTTGTGGCGAGTGGCGAGTAACGAGAAGAGAAGCGTAATGCATAGAGCATAGCGAGTAACAAGTGGTATTTACTCACTACTCACTACTCAGCGAAGCCCGCCGCGCCTTTCTCACGTCTTACACATCCGAGAACGGCGGCTACTCACTACTCACTCAAAAAGTCTGAAATAAGGATAACGTACTGGTACACCTGGCTCTTTTTCTAGGTCAAAATTAATCACTTCCCAGCATGGCTCCTGTTCGGGTTCGGGGCTAAACTCCACTGGTAAGCCGTAGATCCGTGGTCGCGATGGCTCCGACTGACCCCGCCAAGGTGCGCTACTACGTTCCAAATAACCACTAATCAGTTCTTGATAGCGACGGGCAATAATTACCCGTGTTGCTCTGTAGCCTTGAGTGTACAGCCGATCCAATGCTTCGTGGATTTCAAACCGAATTCCATCTGGGTGTGTATGTTGCCGATACCAATCATTATTCCAACGTCGCCAGTGACGACCTGACTGGAGATGAATTAGTTCTTCGGTCTTGGGGTCAGCTTCAAATGCACCGTGACGCGGACAAAGATAAGTGTCCGTTAGCGTCAGCGCTGCAACAGTTTGGCGACAGTGGGGACACTGAATCTCTGGGCCAAAAATAGGGTACTGCAAGCCTGGATTGATCATGAAGTGCGGATCAGTATATTTATGTCTTCACCAGCGCCAATGGTTTTATTTTGACATTATTAGTCCAAGAAACTCCTACTTTTAAGCTCAGTTTGCCTTATAGGCAGTTTACACCATGATATCCTGTTAAAAGCAACCAGCTAATTGAGCGTTTGTCAATCTCAAAAGTTGGAGCAATATTTTTCTTGAATACTATATCCGATATCCTATGATGTCTGCTGCATCCTATTTTCCTAGCCCAGACCTCTCTTTAGCTGCTTTTGTCGCCCCCAGTGCCGTAGTTATTGGCTGGGTGAAGGTAGCAGTAGGAGTCAATGTTTGGTATGGAGCAGTTATTCGGGGAGATGTGGAGCGAATTGAAATTGGAGAATGCAGCAATATTCAGGATGGGGCAATTTTACACAGCAACCCAGGTAAGCCAACAATTTTGGAAGATCATGTTACTGTAGGGCATCGTGCTGTAGTTCATTCGGCTTACATTGAACGCGGCTGCCTAATTGGAATTGGAGCCGTAGTATTAGATGGGGTGCGGGTAGGAACTGGTAGTATTATCGGTGCTGGAGCGGTAGTCACCAAAGATGTGCCACCGCGATCGCTCGTTGTTGGTTTACCTGGGAAGCGTATCCGCGAAGTTTCCGAGGCGGAGGCAGCAGAACTGATTGAACACGCCCGACGTTATCAAAAGTTAGCCTTGGTTCATGCGGGTACTGGTACGGATATAGGATTCTCAACACCTCATTAAGCACAGAACTAACGCTCTAATGCCGTTGCTATAAACATAAATAAGAAAGGGGTATAGTAAATTTGCCTGTTTCGGCTAAAAATAAAACATGAGGATAGTTGAAAAACTTTAATCTCTACTTATAAACAAGGAAACCAAATATGGACATCGACTTTCGTGTTGCTATCGTTCTGCTACCACTAATTGCAGCAGCAAGTTGGGCTGCTTTCAATATTGCTCCAGCAGCATTAAAACAGATCCAAGGCTTTTTCGACCGAGAAGCCTAAATTAGAAGTTAAAGATCAGGGGTAAACCGTCCTGTGACGGAACAGAGAGATGCAGCACTGATTTCCCCAACCCCTGATCTCTTGAGATTATGCAGAAGGAACCAAGGTTCTCCGTAGCTTATCAGCCCGACGCTTGGCATTAGGATTATTTGGCTCTAACTCTAGCACTTGGTCGTAGGTTTGTAGCGCTTGAGCGCTTAACTTCTTCCGTTCGTAGGCGTGAGCTAGGTTATTGAGCGCCGTAATATAGTTGGGGTTGTGCTTCAAGGCTTCTTTGTACTGGCGAATTGCTACGTCGTACTGCTCTTGAGAGAAGTAAGCAAAGCCTAGCGCATTGTATATTAAGGCGATATTTTCTTCACCCTCTTGTTCTGCTGCTTTGATCGCTTGTTGCAACGTAGTAATTGCCTGGGCATACAATTTTTTATCTACATAAATGCTCCCCAACTCGTAATACTCTTGCGCGGTTCCTTTTTCTTTACTTAACTTTTTTTGCAGCCGCGAGAGGGCGTTTTCTACTTTGCGGTTTTTGAAAATTTGGCGAAATACGATCAAACTGACTCCAAAAAGCAGAGTCAGCAAGATTGAGAGATAAACAATTGCTAAATTACTATCCATTGCCTGCAAATACAGATATTAAGTTTTTTCTTTTGTATTTATTATGTATTTTGTTCTGACCGATTAGCTAAATGCAGAGTCAAAACTTCACTGAGTACGTACTTTTGAGGTGTCTATTGGTAAACCCCAATATTTAATTCGCTGTTGTAGCCAACCTTCAGCAGAATAACGCGCGATCGCCGCATTAACTCGCCGCCGCAAATCATCATACTGCGAACCCTTGGGCATTACTACACACAACGGTTCAGCCGATAGCAGGGTTGGCAGCAAGTGATACTGAGGATATTCTTGTACCCAGCCACTAAGTACGCTGGCATCTGCCGCAAATGCAGTTGCTTCACCCGCATCCAAAAGTAATCGCGCATCTTGGTACGAATCAACTGAGACTAAGCGGGCTACGGGCAACAAATACCGTACCACTGAAATCGTACTAGAGCCTTTAAGAACGGCAATTTTGCTTCTGGTAAGATCACCCAGCTTTTGTACCCTAGCTTCCTTTGTCACCAAGGCAGTGCCATCAAAGTAGTAGGGACTGCTAAAGCTTACTAACCGCGAACGTGAGGCAGTTGCCGTGACGCTGGCAATAGTCAGATCAACTTTATCCTCTAAAACTACGGCCAGGCGATCGCGATTGGCTACTGGTTCCAACTTGATAGCATCGGGCTTATTCAGCAAGTCTTGTGCTAAACGTTGTGCTAGATCAATTTCTAATCCTTGGAGTTTACCAGTTGCATCCCGAAAACCAAGCGGACGCAACTTGTCTTTGACTCCAACAATTAGGTAGCCCCGCCGAGTAATTTCTTTTAGTTCTGCGGCGCTACTGGAAGAGAAAGGAAAAAGGAAAAAGGAAAAACCAAGAAGTAAAACAATTATCCTTTTGGCTTCTACCTTCATCCTCTATCCTTTAGCCCCATTTGCTAATTCTGCAACTTTGCTAAAGCTTGCTGGATCTGTAACTGCTATTTGAGCCAACATCTTCCGATTAAGTTGAATATTAGCTTTCTTCATGTTGCCGATCAATTTGCTGTAGCTCACCCCATTTTGCCGTGCAGCAGCATTGATTCGGGCAATCCACAGACGACGGAAATCGCGCTTACGCTTTTTGCGATCGCGATAGGCACTCCGCAACGCCTTCATCACTTGTTGATTAGCTGTGCGGAACAAAGTTGAGTGCGAGCCGCGAAATCCTTTGGCTAGCTTGAGAATTTTTTTGCGGCGTTTGCGCGCAACGTTACCACGTTTTACCCGTGTCATGACTTAATATCCTTATATCCTTACAAATATGGCAGCATCAACCGAACATTTTTGACATCGCGTTCATCCACAAGTGCCATTTGTGATAAGCGATTCTTTTTGTCTGAACTCTTATGCTCTAGCAAGTGATTTTTAAACGCTTTCCGACGCACTACTTTACCGGTTCCGGTGGCGCGGAATCGTTTAGCCGCTGCTTTACGGGTTTTTAGTTTTGGCATACGATTGCTTTAAATTAGACACAATCTCTTATGTTACCACTTCGCTAGCTGCTCTGTAAATTATATCTTTAACTGATTAGATTAATCGCGCTTAACCCACAAAAATTGGGTAATGCGATCGCTTTAAGTTTGTTTGCTTTGTCTACAACTACTTTCAGTATTTTACTTTATAGACTTAAATTGTTTAAATTTGCGCTAATTGTAACTTAGCAATCTAATCGCCCATAGCTAATCAAAAAGAATTGTAACTAATCCGGCTAATCTCCTATTTTCATATATTTAGTTTCATAAATCAGTCTTTAGATAGCTGATTTTATCAAGTGGTTTCATTAACACTTGAAGGTATAAATTATAAAAATTTGCATATTGATATCTTGTAGTTAGTAATATTTAGTCCTTACACCAGTTCAAACATTATTATTTATTAAAAGATTATTTTAAAATTTTTCATTTTTATAATTTTGGCTCAAGGCACGGTGTTCCTAGCTTCTGTAGTTAATTCAATGCCAAATAAAAATAGTTATGAAATTATCCGAAAGTGTGCGAACTGTAGTGATGGCTTTGTTAAATAAATCTTCATTACTAAAAAACAAAAAAGCAACCTGGAAGCAGACATTTAAGATAGCGTGGATTGCTATTTTAGGTGGAGTAAGTGTTATTGCTCCTATTAACATAAGCCAAGCTAAGGAAAGAAGTTTTACCACTATTCAACTGACGAACAATAGTTTTGATGACTTATCACCCAAGATTTCCGGTTCCAACGTAGTCTGGCAAGGTGGAGAGTATGACAATTACGAGATATTTTTCCACAACGGCAAAAATACAACTCAACTGACGAAGAACAACTTTAACGACTTTGCTCCACAAATTTCTGGTAATAATGTGGTGTGGCAGGGTGCTACCAGTAACAACATCAACTCATTTGAAATCTTTTTGTACAACGGCTCAACTACCAAGCAGTTGACAAAGAATAACTTTTACGACTCCGATCCTCAGATTTCCGGCTCAAAAGTGGTTTGGGGTGGTTACACTGGCGGGAGCGACTCATCAGCAGCCGTAGAAATCTTCTTTTATGACGGCAAGACTACTAGGCAGTTAACCAAAAATAGGTTGTTCGACTTTTATCCCCAAATTGCTGACTCAAAAATAGCCTGGAGTGGCTACACTGGCCCACTTACCTCTTGTGAAGAAATTTTCTCTTACAAGCGCAGTAAAACCACTCAGCTAACAAAAAATAGTTTATCTGATTCCTCACCGCAAATTTCTGGGTCAAATATAGCTTGGCTAGGTTTTGACGGCAACGACACAGAAATTTTCTTTTACAACGGGAAAATCACTACCCAGCTAACAAACAATAGCTTTGACGATAACGCTCCTGAAATTTCGGGTTCAAAGGTGGTTTGGCAAGGTAATTCTCCTGGCTTCTCCGAGATATTCCTCTTTGATGGTAAAACCACTACTCAGCTTACATATAACAACTTTGAGGATCGCTTGCCCCAAATTTCTGGCTCAAATGTAGTCTGGAGCGGTTTTGACGGCAAAGACTATGAAATATTCTTTTATGACGGTACGACTACTACTCAGCTAACAGATAATAATTTTAACGACTCAGATCCCCAAATTTCTGGCTCAAACGTAGTCTGGAGCGGCTCTGACGGCGACGATACCGAGATTTTCTTAGCTACTCCTGATTGAGCCTAGGGTTTAAACCGAATGGCACTAAGTCAATGGAAAATTAGGCTGTATTTGTTTCAATTTACCAGGCTTTCAATCCTCAACTTGTGCTTAACTTAGTGCCATTCGGTTTAAACCCCAGGCTAACAGCAAAAGTCCTCTAAAAGATGACTATGAAAGTCTTTGAGGCTATAAAAATAACCTGGCTCTAGTGAGACAAAAGAAGTTCAAGGGCTGGATTGTGATTAACTTTTCTTAGTACAAGCCAGCATACTAAATGCGAACATTCACAGGCATTTAATTTACCTAATAGGAATTAAATCTTGTTTAGCCGCGAATTCCATTCTACAAATGGCTTTCAATTAACTGGCGATATTGGCTCTTGGGCTTAATGCCTTTAGATTCAATTAACATTTCCTTGTTTTTAAAGAACTGGATCGTAGGCGTTCCAGTTACACCAGCAGTTTCGGCAATATCTCGATCTTGCTCAATATCAATTTCGACTAGGTGAATTTTGCCGTCAAATTCATCTACGACTTTATTCAAAATCGGTTTGAGAGTATGACATGGGCCGCAGTTAGGTGATACATACTTAACTACGAGTAGGCGATCGCTTTCGTGAAACAATTTCCGCAAAGCATAGCCACCTTGATGCCGTGTCTCATTGACATCAAACTCATCCTCGGACTTCACGGCTATTTGCTTCTCGGCTGACTCATGCTCTAATTCATTATCTGGAATTTCAGCCGCTTGATGGAATTCCTGAATCAAACCAGTAAACGACAGCCAGCGTTCTGCTAACATTGCCGCCATACAGCCAGTACCAGCAGCAGTGATCGCTTGACGATATTCATGATCTTGGACATCGCCAGCCGCGTAAACGCCCTCAACGCTCGTTTCGACAGAACCAGGCTTGGTGACAATGTACCCTACATCATCGAGTTCTAGCTGCCCCTTAAATAAAGACGTATTCGGCGTGTGTCCAACCGCGTAGAATAAACCCTTAACGTGCAGAAGATTTTCTTCACCCGTTTTCGTATTGCGGATTTTTACCCCTTCCATATGGCGATCGCCACCAAAGACATCCGCTACGTCTGTATTCCAGTGAACTCTAATCTTAGGATTACTCAAAACGCGGTCTTGCATAGCTTTACTTGCCCGCATTTTCTCACCCCGCACCAGCATATTCACCTGGGAACCGTATTTGGTAAGGTAAATTGATTCTTCCGCCGCCGAATCACCACCGCCAATTACAGCTAATTCAGCACCGTGAAAAATAGGCGTTGCTCCATCACAAATAGCACAAGCAGAAATACCGCGACTCCAGAATTGATGCTCTCCAGGTAAGCCCAGGCGCTTCGCTGTTGCACCTGTAGCAATTACAATGCTGTTGGCTCTGACTTCACGCTCTTCGGAACGGATAACAAAAGGACGCTGGCTTAAGTCAACTTCTGTCACATCCTCAGTATATAACTCAGCCCCCCAGCGCTCCGCCTGCGCTTTCATCCGATCCATCAACTGCGGCCCAGTAATTCCTTGGGGGAAGCCAGGGAAATTCTCTACTTCAGTCGTTGTCATTAGCTGTCCACCAGGCAAACCCCCAGCTTGAAAGCCCTCAAATACAACGGGTTTTAGGTTAGCCCGTGCTGCATAAATCGCAGCTGTATACCCAGCTGGGCCAGAGCCGATAATTACTAAGTTCTCTACAGTTGGGTTAATCATGGCTTATAACAAACTCGTAACGACTACGCTTTATTTAGTATAACAAAGCTCAACGGCTGTTAACCATATCTAAATCTCAGTTAGATCAATATCCAATTTACTCGTAGTGATAGCGGGCTTGGAGAAAATCTATGCGATCGCGTGTAACCCTGTAAATTACGCGATGCTCTAAATCAATGCGACGCGACAATGTATCAGAGTTTAGGTAGTTCAGTGGCTCTGGCTTTCCTATACCTTTGAAAGGAGTTCTAAGAACATCTTGCACAATGTCGAGTATCTTGAAAGCTTTTTGCGGCTCGTTCTTGTACCACCAACCAAGATCTTCCCTAAACTCCGGCTCAAATACAAGGACACGCCCTATTTGTTGTACCTCAATCTGAATAGAATAGTTCTTCTTACTTGGCTTTTTCTTGGCTATCAATTCCTAATTCCTCGCACAATTCATCCACTGTCATTGACTCAGTAGTCCGCGCTTTCGAGCGTTCCAGGGCACTGAGTAGACGTGCCGCATTTTTGGGCGATCGCAGCAAATAAGCTGTCTCTAAGAGGCTGGAAAGTTCCTCTTCTGATATTAGTGCTACATTTCGGTTGCCACGCCGCTTAATCACGATTATTTCTTTGTGATCAATCACTTGATCAAGAAGACTAGCGAGGTTAGCACGAGCCTGAGTATAAGTAGTTTGACTAGATAGCATATGTGTACAGGTTTGTTGTACACTTTTAGTTTAACCTATATCTGTCAACGTTGAAATATTTACTTTTAATTCAGTCAAGCGATCGCTTTAAGTGATTAACCTCTAGTAAATCATCAAAAAATATGGATAATAATGCCGCTTTAAGGGACAAAATTCGTCAGCAATTTGATACTGGCCCTTATCCTAGAATTGCGTTAGAAAAATCTCCTAAAAATGACCTGATATCGCTTTATATTCATAACTTGGTGAATCCCTACTATTTAAGAAACCAAAAAGTTATAGATACAGAAGGAAAAGTAATTTTAGATGCGGGATGCGGGACTGGTTACAAATCTTTGATTTTAGCAGAAGCTAATCCAGGCGCAAAAATTGTTGGAGTAGATATATCAGAAAAATCAATTGAATTAGCAAAACAACGATTACAATATCACGGCTTTGAAAATACAGAATTTCATCTTGCCTCAATTGAAGACTTGCCAAATATAGGCTTAAGTTTTGACTATATCAATTGTGACGAAGTTCTATATCTTTTCCCTGACCTTGCTGTTGGTTTGCAAGCTATGAAATCGGTGCTTAAACCAGATGGAATTATCCGGGCAAATCTGCATAGTTCACTACAGAGGATGTACTACTTTCGCGCTCAGGAAGTCTTTAAAATGATGGGGTTAATGGATGAGAACCCAGAAGAATTAGAAATTGACCTAGTGCGGGAAATAATGAAAAGTTTGAAAGATCAAGTCGAGCTTAAATCTATCACCTGGCGATCAGAGCTTGAAATAGATAAAGAAAAGATTTTAATGAACTATTTATTCCAAGGTGATAAAGGCTACACAATAACTGAAATGTTCTCGGCTATAAGGGGGGCTGAATTAGAGTTTATTAGTATGGTGAATTGGCGACAATGGGGCTTGATGAGTTTATTTAAAGAGCCAGATAATTTACCAGCATTTCTAGCAATGAGTTTTCCAGAAACAACTATAGAAGAGCAGTTGCATTTATTTGAATTGTTACATCCAGTACATCGGCTACTGGATTTTTGGTGTGGTCATCCTAACCAAGGTGAATCTTTTGTACCAGTTGCAGAGTGGACGCTATCTGAATGGCAATCAGTACGAGTTTATCTGCTTCCTCAGCTAAAAACACCGGAAATGAAAGCAGAACTTGTGAGATGTATCACGCAGCTAAAGCCATTTGAAATTAGCCAGCAATTATTAATTCCAGAAAAACCTGTATCTGTAGATAGTACCGTTGCAGCTTGCCTATTGCCATTGTGGGAGGAATCGCGATCGCTAATGTCATTAGTGGAGCGTTGGCAGAAATTGCGACCTGTGCATCCTGTAACCTTAGAGACAACCCAAGCGGAGGCAATGGACGTGGTAACTCAGTCTTTGACTACGCTAGAAAGTCTAGGCTATGTGCTTTTGGAACGTTGTCTATAAGTAGATTTCTTACCGAGGTCAGTAAGCTTATAAGTTACGCTGAAATTGATGCTAAAAGTAACATCAGTTTGAACATCAATAATGAAGTCATGGAAAAGATAGTTCGTACTACCCTAACCCTACCTGCTGAACTTGTAGAAGCTGCTGATCGAGCGGTTAGCCAAGGAAAAGTGAAGAGCCGCAATGAGTTTGTCGCTCAAGCGCTGAGGCACGAGTTAGCAGCCTTGAAACGGGTAGAAGTAGATGCTGCACTGGCTGAAATGGCACAAGACCCAGAATATCAAACAGAATTGACACTCCCCGCTCTAAAGAGACGGGGATTCTTGAAGAGTCCATAAACGAACCCTCAAAGGCGCTGTCAAGTCGCCGCTACTGATTCCACTCAGATCAAGTCCGAGCTTCACCGCTACTTTTTTCAGGATATTCGCAGCCCCATTGCAGTCTGCGTTTAAAAGTATCCTAAGCTTTGTTTTGTACAGTCCATGCTTTACTCGCTTGCCGCTAGGCTTCCACCCTTCTGGTTTGGAACCAAATACAGGTAGCTCATCGCCATCAACAAACGAAGCCTTAGAGGTATAGCTTTCTTCAGTCTCTACAAATTGGATACCGTAGTGCTCACACAATTGGGCAATGCGGTTTTTTAGTCTGGCGGTTGGTATCTGTACAAACTTTTGATTAGTTTTACGACCAAGATTAATTTCTTGTCGCTGCTCTTTATCCCAACCAAAAATTACATTACCAATTTTGCTCTGTAAACAGTGATTGATTACACGCCTTGCCGCCTTATTAACAGCATCTCTAACTTGTCGATTACGCTTTTCAGTAATGTTAGCTAGTCGCTTTGACCAAAAGCCTTGTGGCTTATTTTCTTTAAGCACCGCAACCCGTTTGTTATAGAATCCATTTGGGATCTATTCGTGCGCTAGCCTTTTGAGCATCAGCCTGATGAAACACAGATTGAGCTTTACCGTGGCATGGCTGAGAGTCCTCTCAAAGTTCTTGACTAAACTCTTACAACG
>JAESFL010000362.1_pt1 | contig 36202 bp, 34 predicted proteins | sample 9269401 | NCBI WGS metagenome assembly JAESFL01 (sample SAMN14506025, study PRJNA617098) | algae metagenome | isolation source: Gloeocapsa sp. UFS-A4-WI-NPMV-4B04 and co-occurring heterotrophs from desert... | place: USA: Utah | collected 2006-10-01 | reverse complement strand
TAGGCGATGAACGCGATCTCGGACTGGAGCTTGCCCTCCTCGTCCACCAGGGCGAGGCTGCCGGCGGTCGCGGTAAATTTAAGCGGCTGCCCGTTGGGTCCGTCGATGCTGTGCTCGGTGGTGGCATCCGGCGGCAGGCGGCGCCCTTCCGGCGCCTTGCGCGGCTGAGCCTGCCCCTTTGCTTGGCTCTGGCCATCCGCCGGCGGGCCGTGCTGGGCGAGCGCGGGCAACGGCCCCAGCCCGACCGACAGGGACAGCAGGCCAGCGAGGCAGAGCCGGGCCGTTCCGGTCCGGGCAGAGGGGAAGGCTTGCATCATCGGTGTCTCACGATCCTCGGCCGGTTGGTCGTGCGGATTATTTGCGCCTCGCCGCCGGACGACGCGTTGATCTCACGCCTTCTTGCTCCAGCGTCCGCTCTCGTCCTGCTGCCAGTAGGCGACTGCGTGCCCCGCGGCCTTGGCCCCGCGCCACTGCTCGCGGGCATGCAGCAGCGCGTCGGTATCGGTGCCGTCGAACAGGATGCAGATCCGTTGGTAGCTCTCCGCATCCTCGGGCAATGCGGCGCCCTCTACGAGGAAGCGGATCGAGGCGGCGTTGGGGTTGGTCTCGCGCAGAGTCAGCACGACGGGCTGGGTCGCCGCGTCGGTATCGCGGTCCGTGCCGTGGGGTAGGAAGCTCTCGTCGGTGTAGGTCCAGAGGCCGTCGTCGAGCGCCTGAAGCCGCTCCTCGCTCACCGCCTGGATGGCCGCCTGCCAGCCGCGCTCCAGCGACTTCTCGACGAGGCTCGGCAGCACCTTTTCGAGGGGCTGGCGCTGGAGGTGGTAGAACAGGATCTCGGTCACGGCATCACTGCATATAGGGTCGCGCGGCGCTTCGGGAGGGCGGACGCAGCGTCGCGGCGGCTCGCCCGCGAAGCCGCAGGGGAAATCGATCGGCTCTGAACCATACGCCGAGCAGCGTGTTCGTTCTCCGCGAACGAAACCAGGGAAGGAACGAGCCATGCCGATCAAAACCATCGCTCTGGCCGCCGCGCTGACCCTCGCCGTGTCCGGCGGGGCCTTCGCCCAGTCGAGCACCGGCAAGGGCGGGACCGGCGGCACCACGGACAGCGCCAGCCCGATGCGGAACAACACCGGCGACAGCATGCGGCCCACCACCGGTACGGGTGCCGGCTCGACCGGCACCATGGCTCCGGGTGCCACGACGGGCTCGACCACCGGCAAGGCGCCCGGCGGCACCATGGGCGGCGGCGCGGGCAGCGCTGGGGGCGGCAACAGCGCCGCCGGCCGCTGAGCGGCACACCGGCGATGCCGGGAGGGGTCGGAGCCTATCCGGCCCCTCTTTGCAGGACAGCGATCACGCCGGCTCGATCAGGTGCGGCACGAACAGCGCGCCGTCGCCGGTGATCGGACCATCCGATTCGCGGATGCACAGCCCGGCCGGCGCGTCGCCGACGATCCAGGCGCCGATGAGCGGACGGCGGCCATCGAAGCACGGCAGTTCCGCCAAGCCCTGCCGGATCGAGCCCTCCGCGCCGTAGGGGCCGGGCTCGCCCGCGATGCAGGCGCCCTCGGCGGAAAAGATCTCGACATTGGCGCCCTCGCGCGAGAGCAGCGGCTTGCGCGCATGAGCGCCGAGACTCGCGCAGGCGGGATCATCCTCGAAGAAGGCCGGCAGCAGGTTCGGATGGCCCGGCTCGCGGGCCCAGAGATGGGCGAGCAGGCCCTTGTTCGAGAGCACCATCTTCCAGGGCGGCTCGATGAAGCGCGTCGGCGAGGCCGCGACCGCCGCGCCGAACGCATCCTGAAACGCCCATTCCCACGGGTAGAGCTTGAACAGGGCGGCAAACGTCCGCTCGTCCGGCCCGCAGAAGGCGCCGTCGGCGCGCAGGCCGATCTGGGCGAGGTCGAGCAGGATCGTCTCGCAGCCGGCCTGGACGGCGCAGTCCTGAAGATAGCCGGCGGTGCCGAGATCCTCCGGGCCGCTCGTGTCGGCGGCGAAGGCGAACAGGCCGGGCGGCGCGACCTCCGAGAGCTGTGCGATCAGCCGCTCATGGACCGCGTTGAACTGGTCGCTGCCCGGTGGCAGGCGCCCCTCCCTCAGGCCCTGTTCGAGCCAGAGCCACTGGAACACCGCCGTTTCGTAGAGGGCGGTCGGCGTGTCGGCGTTGTATTCGAGAAGCTTGGCCGGTCCGGTCCCGCCGTAGGAGAAGTCGAGGCGCCCGTAGAGGCTCGGATCGCCCCGGCGCCAGCTCGTCCGTACCGTGTCCCAGACCGGCTCGGGAATGGCGAGGGAGGCGAGGATGCGCTCGTCCTCCACCGCGTCCCCGGCGAAGGCGAGGCAGAGGGCGTGCAGCTCGGCGCTCGGCGCCTCGATCGCCGCCTCGATCTCGGTCAGCGTGAAGGCGTAGGCGTGGCTCTCATCCCAGTACGGCGCGCCGTCGATGGTGTGGAAGGCGAAGCCCGCCTCCCGCGCAATCTCCCGCCATCCGGGCCGCTCTCCGCAGGCGATGCGACGCATCAGGTGCCACTGAACGAGGAGACGCTCTTGCCGCTGCCGCCGAAGCCGCCGAACTTGGTCGGTTGCGCCGCGGCCGATTTGAGCGTGGCTGAGGCGGCGTGGCGCCCGCTCCCGGTCGAGACCTTGCCGCCCGATCCGGTGCAGTAAGCGCCGTGATGACCGCCGTGACCCTGGCGATGCTCGTAGACGGGTTCGGGCGTCACCCAGTCGGAGGCGCGGCGTCCGAGCAGGTAGCCGGCCATGCGGGGAACGAATTGCGTCGGCGCATTCGAATCCGGCAGGCAGTGAGATAGGCCGTGGTGCCCCTCGCATTCCGTCAATGAGCCGTAATGCGGCGCGGTTGACGGATAGGCCGCGCGGGCGGTGGCATAGTCGGTACGGCACTCGTCGGCCGGGCGGATGCCGTCGGCGGCGCAGGCCGCCGCATCGACGTAGACGAGGACGTCCCGCGACGGTCCGGTCCGGTCAAGACTGCCCAGGCCGAGCGCGGCAAGGCCTGCACTCGCCACGAGAACCGTGGAAACGGTCTGCGAGCGCTTGCTCACGGCCTTGTCTTGCGGGGCAGCGGCCGGGGACGATTGAGCCGGCCTGCGCCGCCCGAAATTTTCCCGAGCCTCGCGGTCGTCCGCCACGGTGTCAGTAACTCATGCAGGCGGCGTTCACGAGGCCGCCCGCCAGGGAGGCGGCCCCGAGCAGCACGGCCGGCGCGGTCTGACCCTCGTCGATCCGCTGCGACAGGTTCGGCAGCAGCGGTCGCATCAGCCAGTAGATTGCGACCTGCACCACGAGGGCGACGAGACCCCAGACGATGCAGTCGAGGAGCGAGCCGGCGTAGCGCACCGCCGCCGAGAGCGGGATCGAGTAGCCGAGCAGGCTCCCGCCCAGCGCCAGGGCGGCGGCGAGATTGCCCTCGCGCACCAGGGCGATCTCCCGATGCGCCGTCGCGGTAAGGTAGGTCACGAGGTAGAGAGCGGTCAGCCCGAGGGAGACGACGAAGTAGGCAAGAAAGGCCGGAAGGCCCGAGATCGTCGTCAACCGTGCTTCCCTCGTCGGTTCAGACCAGCCGGCTCTGATCGATCGCGGCGGCGATGAACCCCTTGAACAGCGGGTGCGGTTCGAAGGGGCGCGACTTCAACTCCGGGTGGAACTGGACGCCGATGAACCACGGATGGCCCTCGTGTTCAACCGTCTCCGGCAGGAGACCGTCCGGCGATGTGCCGGAGAAGCGCAGGCCCTTGGCCTCCAGGCACTCGCGATAGGCCATGTTGACCTCATAGCGGTGCCGGTGGCGCTCCGAGATCTCGGTGTCGCCGTACATCTGCGCGATCTTGGTCTCCGGGCGGAGCGTCGCCTTGTAGGCGCCGAGCCGCATGGTGCCGCCGAGATCGCTCTCGGCCGCGCGCCGCTCCAGCTCGTTGCCGCGCATCCATTCGGTGAGCAGGCCGACCACCGGCTCCTTGGTCTCGCCGAACTCGGTGGAGTTGGCGTCCTTGATGCCGGCGAGCGACCGCGCCGCCTCGATCACTGCCATCTGCATGCCGAAGCAGATGCCGAAATACGGGATGTTGCGCTCCCGCGCGTAACGGGCCGCGCGGATCTTGCCCTCGGCGCCGCGCTGGCCGAAGCCGCCGGGCACGAGGATGCCGTGCAGGCCTTCGAGGAACGGGGCCGGGTCCTCGCGCTCGAACACCTCCGCCTCAATCCATTCGAGGTTGACGCGCACGTTGTTGGCGATGCCGCCATGAGTGAGCGCCTCGGTGAGCGACTTGTAGGCGTCCTTCAGGCCCGTGTACTTGCCGACGATGGCGATGGTGACCTCGCCCTCCGGGTTGCGCACGCGCTCGAGAATATTCTGCCAGCGGTCGAGCTTGGGCTCGCTCTCGGGCTCCATCTGGAAATGGGCCAGGATCTCCCGGTCGAGCCCCGCCTCGCGGTAGGAGAGCGGCACGGCGTAGATCGTATCGACGTCGCGCGCCTCGATGACCGCGCTCTCCCGGACGTTGCAGAACAGGCCGAGCTTGCGCCGCTCGTCCACCGGGATCGGCCGGTCGCAGCGGCAGAGCAGGATGTCGGGCTGGATGCCGATGGAGCGCAGCTCCTTCACGGAGTGCTGCGTCGGCTTGGTCTTCAATTCGCCGGCGGAGGGGATGTAGGGCAGCAGGGTCAGGTGCAGGTAGCAGACGCTGCCGCGCGGGCGCTCCTGGCCGATCTGGCGGATCGCTTCGAAGAAGGGCAGGCCTTCGATGTCGCCGACCGTGCCGCCGATCTCGACCAGCACGAAGTCGTAATCGTCATTGCCGTCGAGCACGAACGCCTTGATGGCGTTGGTGACGTGCGGGATCACCTGGATCGTGGCGCCGAGATAGTCGCCGCGCCGCTCCTTGGTGATGATGTCGAGGTAGATCCGCCCGGTGGTCACGTTGTCGGCGCGCGACGCCGGAAGGCCGGTGAAGCGTTCGTAATGGCCCAGATCCAGGTCGGTCTCGGCGCCGTCGTCGGTGACGAACACCTCGCCGTGCTGGGTCGGGCTCATCGTGCCCGGATCGACGTTGAGGTAGGGGTCGAGCTTGCGCAGGCGCACCCGGTAGCCGCGCGCCTGAAGCAGTGCCGCGAGGGCGGCGGAGGCGAGACCCTTGCCGAGGGAGGAAACCACGCCGCCGGTGATGAAAACGTACCGCGTCATGGGGTTCGGTCCATAAAGGGGCTCAAGCGATTCGCCAAACCGCAACGGTTGCCGCACCCCGCTGGCCACACGGGACGCGGCACGGGGCGATCCCCCTCATGCCGTTGAGGAATTTGTTTCTTCTATCCTTGCGGCCGATGCGCCGGCCGCAAGGGTCTTATCCGTAGACGGTGCGGCTCGGAAGCGTCAGCGCGACTGCGGGGCTTCCGGCGTGGCCGGGGCGGCCGGCGGCGCGCTCGGAGCCGGAGCCGGGGTCGCCGGCTTGGCGGGCGCATCGGTCGGAACGGAGGCGGGCTGGCCGCCCTGACCCGCGCCGCCGCGCAGCGTGTCGAGCAGGTTGTCGGCGTTCACCGGCTTGTCGGCCGGCTGCGTCTGGCCCGGCTGCGTCCCGGCCTCGTCGAGGATCGAGCGGGGCGCGGCGCTGCGATGCGCCATGATCGCCAGCGCGATGCTGGTGGTGAAGAACAGGGCCGCGAGGATCGCGGTGGCGCGGGTGAGCGCGTTGGCCTGACCCCGGCCGGTCATGAAGCCGGAGACGCCGCCGCTTCCGCCACCGCCGAGCCCGAGCCCGCCCTCCGAGCGCTGCAGCAGCACCACGGCGATGAGCGCCAGCACGATGATGAGGTGGACGACGATGAGGACGGTCTGCATAGCGATTCCGGTGCCCGCTCGCGCGGACGCTGTCGGTGTGCCGGACGGGAGGCGCGCGCAAAAGCAGCGCGCCCGCGTATCCGCTGCACGAAGTGGGGGCTCCTACACCGTTTGCCCACCCGCGCCAACCGGCCTTCGTGCCTCGGAGCGGGACAAAGCCCGTGCGCGCAGCCGAGAGCCCTGGGAAAACGCGGAGCGCGCATGGCCATCGGGGTACGGCCCGTGCAAGGAGTCGGAGATGACCGATTTCCAGACCGAAGCCGGGCGGCTCGCCGCCTTCATCGACCGCGCCGACCGCGAGGAGATGGCCGCCGTCCAGTCCGATCTTCTGCGGATCGCCCTCGAGCGGCCCGATCCGGCGGGGCGGGCGGGCGCCCTCGATGAGGTGCAGGCCGCCCTCTCCGACTGCATCCGCCCGGACGGGATGAGCCCGCTGCAGCAGGCGTTCTACGTCGCCGTGCTTGCGATGATCGAGCGGACCAAGGAGGCCGTGTCCAAGGCGCCGGCCCGCCAGGGCTGACGCCGGAGCGGGCGGCGGGCATGGCGGCGGAACGCCGCGCGCTCCTCGTCGTCGACGTGCAAGCGAGCTTCCGCGTGCCGGACACGGTCGTCGCCGGCATCACCGCCCTGAGCCGGACGTTTCATACCGTCGCGACCGTCGAACGGCACGATGAGGCGGTCACACCGTTCGCGCGGCAGCTCGGCTGGACGCCGCCGGCCGATGAGGCGCCGCTGGTTCCGGCGGATCGGGTCTTCGTCAAGCACGGCTACCTGCCGCCGCCCGCGCTGATTGCGCATTTCAGGGCGCTCGGTGTCGAGCGCGTCCTCGTCTGCGGCGTACAGGCCGAGACCTGCTGTCTCGCCGCCGGCTTCATGCTGTTCGATGCCGGCCTGCACCCGACCCTGCTGCCATGGCTCAGCGTCGGGTCGTCCCTCGACCGTTCAGCCTCACTCGGGGCCAAGCTCTGGCGGCATCATTTCGGCAGCGTTCTGAGCGGTCCCGAGGCGCTGTAGCGGGCGGGCAGGTCAGCGGCTCTCAGTGCAGCGCGCGGTCGCGAGTGCGGACCATGCCGGTTCGAAATCCGGCTCGGCCCCGTCATCTCGCTGCGACGACGCTTCGAGACGGACCACGCCACCTGCACGCTGGACCTCGGCGATGAGCGTCGTCTCCTCACCGCCCGATCCCTCGGTTTCGCGTATCATCCGGTAACGGGCGGTCGTCGCACCGAGCGGTCGGCGCTCCGTCAGGGCGGTCGCGTTTGTGCTGTGTCCGGGCGTCAGCCTGATCTCGAACACGTTGCGCCGGTCCTCCTGCCCGATGGGGCGCAGGACGATGCTCTCGCCATATGGCTGGAACGAAAAACCCTTGGGGATATCGACGGTCAGCCGACACCCGCCTGGCGCCGTGATCGCCGCGCCCTGCGCTGCCGTGGTCGTCAGGTGAACGGGGATCGTTCCGGCCGCGGACAGAAGCAGCCGGGTGCCGAGCAGCCCCGGCCCGATGAGGCCGGCGGTGCGGCTCGACCGAGAAAAGCTCACCCCTCGTAAGCGCGGCAGATCCCCAAAAAGTCCTCCGCCACGAGGCTCGCGCCGCCAACGAGCGCGCCGTCGACATTCTCCACCGCCATCAATTCGCGGGCGTTGCCGGGCTTCACCGAGCCGCCGTAGAGGATGCGGATCTTGTGCGCCTCCTCGCCGACGAGCTTGTCGAGCATCTCGCGCAGGGAGGCGTGGACCTCGGCGATCTCCTTCGCCGTCGGCGTGCGGCCCGAGCCGATCGCCCAGACCGGCTCGTAGGCGATCACCGTGTCCTCGCCGGTGGCGCCCTTCGGCAGGCCGATGGCGAGCTGCGCGCGCACGATGTCGAGGGCGCGGCCCTGCTGGCGCTCCTCCATGGTCTCGCCGACACAGATGATGCCGCGCAGGCCCGCGCGGCGGGCGCCGAGCGCCTTGGCGTGGACGCCGTCATCGGTTTCGTAATGGTAGGCGCGCCGCTCGGAATGGCCGACGATGACGTAGGTGGCGCCGAGATCGGCGAACATCTCCGCCGAGATCGAGCCGGTGAAGGCGCCGCTGGGACGGGCATGCAGGTTCTGGCCGCCGATGGCGACGGGCGAGCCGTAGACGGCGGCCACGCAGGAGGAGATCAGCGTCGCGGGCGGGCAGATCAGAACGTCGATCTTGTCCGTGAGCGCGGGCGGGAGTCCGTCGCGGATCGCCTCGACGATCGGCACCGAGGAGCGCAGACCGTTCATCTTCCAGTTGCCGGCAACCAGCGGACGGCGTCCCTCGCTTGCCATGGCGTCCCGGTTCTCCGTGTCTCGTTCCAAGGGTTCCAACGTGTGGGCGGACCTATCAGAGCAAGCTTAGGCGCGCAAACGACCTTTGTAGCCGTCCCGCCCCGGCGCGGGCCCGCGGAACATATGCCCTTTGCGCCGCTGCCCTTTGCGCCGCCGCCCCGATCGTCTATCGCGTGGCTCGCATGTGGTCCCGGCTTTCGCAGGCCGGGCGTGATCAAGATCTAGGTCCGGGCGTCCGATGCTCCAGTCCATTCGCAGTGCCAGCCAGCATTGGCTCGGCAAGGTCGTGCTGACGGTGATCTTCACCTTCCTGATCGCCGGCGTGGCGATCTTCGGTGTGGAGGAGTTCTTCCGCGGCGGCTCGAGCACGACCGTCGCCACGGTCGGCAAGACGCCGATCTCGGCCGAGGAGGTGCGCACCGCCTACCAGAACCAGCTTCAGCGCTATCAGGCTCAGCTCAAGCGGACGCTGACGCCGGACCAGGCGCGGGCGATGGGCCTGGAGCGGCAGGTACTGGCCCAACTCATCACCGAGGCGGCGCTCGACCAGAAGACGCGGGATCTCGGGCTCGCCGTCTCTGACGCGGCCGTGCTGCGTGCGATCCAGGAGGAGCCGAGCTTCAAGAACGCCAACGGCAGCTTCGACCGGACCCTGTTCTTCCAGACGCTCCAGCGGGCGGGCCTGAACGAGGCGATGTTCGTGCGCGAGCAGCGCTCCGTCATCGCCCGCCTGCAACTGGCCGACGCCATCGTCGCCGATCCGCCGGTGCCGCAGGCCATGCGCGAGGCGGTGCACCGCTACAGCCTGGAGCGCCGCGACGCCGCGGTGCTGACGCTGGCACCCGCCGCCGCCGGCGAGATCCCGGCCCCGACCGATGACGAGCTGAAGGCCTACTACGACAACAACAAAGCCTCGTTCCGCGCTCCCGAATATCGCAGCCTCAACCTGCTGGTGCTCGAACCCGCCGCGCTCGCCAAGCCCGACGAGGTCTCGGACGAGGAGGCGCGCAAGGTCTACGATGCCAACCAGAGCCGGTTCGGCAAGGCGGAGCGGCGCACGATCCAGCAGATCAGCTTCCCCGACGAGGCGGCCGCGAGCGAGGCGCGAGCCAAGATCGAGAGCGGGCAGGCACCGTTCGAGACGGTCGCCGCCGAGCGCGGGCTCGACCCGAAGCAGCTCGATCTCGGCACGCTGTCCAGGGCGGAGCTGTTCGATCCGGCGATCGGCAACGCTGCCTTCGCCCTGGAGCAAGGCAAGGTGAGCGAGCCGGTGAGGGGCCGCTTCGGCACCGTGCTCCTGCGCGTCACGGCGATCGAGCCCGGCACGGTCAAGCCGTTCGACGAGGTGAAGGACGAGATCCGTAAGGAGATCGCGCTGCGCCGGGTCCGCGAGGGCGGTTTCGACAAGGTCCAGGACGCGATCGAGGATGCCCGTTCGGCCGCCAAGCCGCTGGCCGAGATCGCCAAGGATCAGGGGCTGACGCTGCTCGCCATCCCGGCGGTGGACGCGCAGGGCAACGACCCGTCCGGCCAGCCCGTCGCCGGCATTCCGGATAAGGAGACCACGCTGCCGGCCGCCTTCCGCGCCGATGTCGGCAACGACACCGAGGTTCTGCGCACCAAGGCCGGCGGCGCGATCTGGTACGACGTCGTCAAGATCGACCCCTCGCACGAGAAGCCGCTGGCGGACGTGCGTGACGAGGCGGTGAAGGGCTGGACCCGGGCTGAGGTCGAGAAGCGCCTCGTGACCAAGTCCAAGGAGCTGACCGAGCGCCTGGACAAGGGTGAGGCGATCGAGACCGTGGCGCAGGAGGCAGGCCTTCCGCTGAAGACCGTCACCGAGATCGCCCGCAATCAGAACAAGGACGACCTCTCCGCCGATATCGTCGAGCGCATCTTCACGACGCCGGTGGGCAAGGCCGCCTCGGCGCCGTCCGGCGAGGGCCGCGCGGTGTTCAAGGTCACCGCCGCCACCGTGCCGGCCTTCGTCCCCGGCACGCCGAGCGACGGTCAGCTCGTCAATTCGCTGCGCACGGCGCTCGCGGACGACATGCTCGGCGAGTTCATCGCCGAGGTGCAGAAGAGCGCGGGCGTGAACGTGAACCAGACTGCCCTGCGCCGGGCGTTCGGCGGCGAGTACTGAGGCCGCTGATGACCGAGCCTGCGCACGAAGCAGTGGCGCGCGCCTACGAGGCCGGCCGGGCAAGTCTGCTCGGCCTGACCCTGGTGGCCGATCTGGAGACGCCGGTCGCCGCCTTCCTGAAGCTGAAGGCGACGCATGCCGGCCCCGGCTTCCTGCTCGAATCGGTCGAGGGCGGCGCGGTGCGCGGGCGCTACTCGATGATCGGGCTCGATCCCGACCTGATCTGGCGCTGCCGCGACGGGCGCCCGGAGATCGCCCGCGATGACAGCCTCACGGCCTTCGTGCAGGATGAACGGGCGCCGCTCGCCTCCTTGCGCGCGCTCATCGCCGAGAGCGCGGTGGGCGACGATGCGGAAAGCGCCGCGTTGCCGCCGATGGCGGCGGGTCTGTTCGGCTATCTCGGCTACGACATGGTTCGCGCCATGGAGCGGCTGCCCGAGCCGAACCCCGATCCGCTCGGCGTACCGGACGCGATCCTGATGCGGCCGCGGGTGATGGTGGTGTTCGACGCGGTGGCCGACGCGCTCACCGTCGTCACGCCGGTGCGCCCGGCCGCGGGCGTCAGCGCACGCGCCGCGCTCGAAGCGGCGCAGGCCCGGCTCGATCGGGTGGCGCAGATCCTCGAAGGGCCCCTGCCGGTCGAGGCGCGCCTGGACGTGTCGAGCCTTCCCCTGCCCTCCCCGGTCTCGAACACCGAGCCGGAGGCGTTCCTCGGCATGGTCGCGAAGGCCAAGGAGTACATCGTCGCGGGTGACATCTTCCAGGTGGTACTGTCGCAACGCTTCGAGGCGCCCTTCACCCTGCCGGCCTTCGCGCTCTACCGCAGCCTGCGCCGCACCAACCCGGCGCCGTTCCTGTGCTACCTCGATTTCGAGGGGTTTCAGGTCGTTTGTTCGTCTCCTGAGATCCTCGTGCGAGTGCGCGACGACAAGGTGACGATCCGCCCGATCGCCGGCACTCGCCGCCGCGGCGTCACACCGGCCGAGGACCGGGCGCTGGCCGACGAGCTCCTGGCCGACCCGAAGGAGCGCTCCGAGCACCTGATGCTGCTCGACCTCGGCCGCAACGATGTTGGCCGCGTCTCGAAGATCGGCAGCGTCACCGTCACCGACTCGTTCTTCCTCGAATACTATTCTCAGGTCATGCACATCGTCTCGAACGTCGAGGGCGACCTCGACCCGAAGCACGACGCGCTCTCGGCGCTGGCGGCGGGCTTTCCCGCCGGTACGGTCTCGGGCGCGCCGAAGGTGCGGGCGATGGAGATCATCGACGAGCTGGAGCGCGAGAAGCGCGGACCCTATGGCGGCTGCATCGGCTATTTCGGGGCGCGGGGCGAGATGGACACCTGCATTGTCCTGCGCACGGCGATCGTGAAGGACGGCCGCATGCACGTGCAGGCCGGTGCCGGCATCGTCTACGATTCCGATCCGCACTCCGAGCAGCAGGAATGCGTGAACAAGGCGAAGGCCTTGTTCCGGGCGGCCGAGGATGCGGTGCAGTTCGCGAGCCGGGCCAAGCGCGGGCAGTAGGCGGCGCTCACGCCGCCTTGACTTGCCGCCCGGCGCTCGCCACCCCTTCCGCAAAGTTCATCCAAGCCACGGCCTCATCCTGAGATGCCCGTGTGAGCGGGCCTCGAAGGATCTCCAGATTTCGTGCGATCCCTGGAGGGTCCTTCGAGGCCGCTTCGCGGCACCTCAGGAGGAGGCTATGGGCGGGACTAAAGGTGCTACGGCTGAGTTCGATGTCCAACGTCCTCGTCATCGACAATTACGATTCCTTCACCTGGAATCTCGTCCACCTGATCGGCCCGCTCTGCGAGCGGATCGACGTGGTGCGCAACGATCAGATCGACGTCGCCGGCATTCGCGAACGGGCGCCGGACGCGCTCGTGCTTTCGCCGGGGCCCTGCACCCCGAACGAGGCCGGCATCTGCCTCGACGCGGTGAAGGAGCTGGGCGCCGAGATCCCGATCTTCGGTGTGTGCCTCGGGCTTCAGACCATCGGGCAGGCCTATGGCGGCGACGTGGTGCGTGCGCCCTCCCCCATGCACGGCAAGGTCTCGACCATCCGCCACGAGGCCAAGGGTGTGTTCCGCGGCATCAACGAGGGTTTTGCCGCCACCCGCTACCACTCGCTGGTGGTCGACCGAGCGAGCTGCCCCGACGATCTCGCGGTGACGGCGGAGGCCGACGGGCTCATCATGGGGCTGCAGCACCGCACGTTGCCGGTCCACGGCGTGCAGTTCCACCCCGAGAGCATCCTCTCGAACCACGGTACGCAGATCCTGCGCAACTTTCTCGACATCGCCGCCGCGTGGCGCAGGGAGTCCGCCGCCCGAGCGTGACAAGGCCGGCCCCGGCGTGCATTGACGGCGCCACGCCCCCTCCCCCTTCGATCGAGGGGGTGAGGGCTCGAACAGAGCCACGACCCCGATGGATGCCTTCAAGACCCATCTCGCGACCGTCGCGTCCGGCGCCCCCCTGAGCCGCGAGCAGGCCCGCGCCGCCTTCGACGACCTGCTCTCGGGCGAAGTGACCCCGATCCAGGCCGGCGCCTTCCTCACAGCGCTCTCGGTCCGTGGCGAGAGCGAGGACGAGATCATCGGCGCGGTCTCGGCGATGCGGGCGCGGATGCTGCCCGTGGCGGCGCCCGAAGGCGCCATCGACATCGTCGGCACCGGGGGCGACCATTCGGGCAGCTACAACGTCTCGACGCTCGCCGCGATCCTCACCGCCGCCTGCGGTGTGCCGGTGGCCAAGCACGGCAACCGTGCCGCCACCTCGCGCTCCGGCGCCGCCGACGTGCTCGCCGCGCTCGGCGTGAAGATCGGCCTGCCCCCCGAGGCCCTGGCGCGCTGCCTCTCGCAAGCGGGGCTCTGCTTCATGTTCGCGCAGACGCATCACGGCGCCATGCGCCACGTGGCGCCGGTGCGCACCGAACTGCCGTTCCGCACCATCTTCAACATGCTCGGACCGCTCTCGAACCCGGCCGGCGTGACCGCGCAGGTGTTCGGCGTCTCGCGGCCCGCCTGGGCCGAGCCGCTGACGCGGGTGCTGGCGACGCTCGGGAGCCGCCGGGTCTGGACCGTGCACGGCTCGGATGGGCTCGACGAGATCACCACCACCGGGCCGACCGCCGTGGTCGCGCTGGAGGCTGGCGCGTTGACGCAGTTCACCATCGATCCGCGCGACGTCGGCCTGCCGCTCGCGACCCTCGACGACCTGCGCGGCGGTGATCCCGAGCACAATGCCGCGGCGCTCGGCGCCGTGCTGGAGGGCGCCCGCAACGCCTACCGCGACATCGCCGTCTTGAATGCCGGCGCCGGCCTCGTGGTGGCGGGTGCTGCCGGCTCGCTTGCCGAGGGCGTGGCGCGGGCGCAGGAAGCGATCGATTCCGGCGCGGCGCGGGGTGCGCTCGCGCGCCTCGTCGCCGTGTCGAATGCATGATAGACGGCTTCGAACGGTTCTAAGGACAAGCCGATGGACGACATCGTGGCCGACGTGACCATCGGGCCTGCCGCCACTGCCCCGGAGCGGGCGAGCGTGCTGGCGCGGATCGAGGCCTACAAGCGCCGCGAGATCGCCGAGGCGAAGCTGCGCGTGCCGCTGGCCAAGCTGGAGAAGCAAGTCGCCAAGGCCGAGCCGCCCCGCGGCTTCGCCGATGCCATCGCCCGGCATATCGGCGAGGGGCGTCCGGCGCTGATCGCCGAGATCAAGAAGGCGTCCCCCTCCAAGGGGCTGATCCGCCCCGATTTCGACCCGAAGGCGCTGGCGAAAGCCTATGCCGCGGGCGGCGCCACCTGCCTTTCGGTCCTCACCGACACGCCCTCCTTTCAAGGCGCGCCGGACTTCCTGACCCAGGCCCGTGCGGCCTGCGACCTGCCGGTCCTGCGCAAGGATTTCCTGTTCGAGCCGTATCAGGTCTACGAGGCCCGCGCCTGGGGCGCCGATTGCGTCCTCGTCATCATGGCCTGCCTCGACGACGCCGAGGCCGCCGCCATCACCGAGGCTGCGCACGATCTCGGCATGGACGTGCTGGTCGAGGTCCACGACGCCGAGGAACTGGAACGCGCCGTGCCGCTCGGCACCCGGATGATCGGCGTCAACAACCGTAACCTCAAGACCTTCGAGGTCTCGTTCGCGACGGCGATCACCTTGAAGCCCGGCATTCCCGCCGACCGGATCGCGGTGGCCGAGAGCGGCATCGGCACCCACGCCGACGTACTGCGGCTGAAAGAGCACGGTCTCGACACCATCCTCGTCGGCGAGAGCCTGATGCGGCAGGCCGACGTCACCGCCGCGACGCGGGCGCTGCTGTTCGGGGATTCCGGCCGGTGAGCGGCGCCACCCTCACCCATATCGACCGGACCGGTGCGGCCAACATGGTCGACGTCTCCGACAAGGCCGCGACCTCGCGCACGGCCGTCGCCGAGGGCGTGGTGGTGATGCTCCCTGAGACCCTGGCGCTGATCCGCGAGGGCGACGCCAAGAAGGGCGACGTCATCGGCACGGCCCGGCTCGCCGGCATCATGGCGGCCAAGCGCACGCATGAGCTGATCCCGCTCTGCCACCCGCTGCTGATCACCAAGGTGCGCCTCACCTGCGAGCCGGACGACGCCCTGCCGGGCCTGCGCCTCACCGCGGAGGTGAAGGTGCAGGGCCAGACCGGCGTCGAGATGGAGGCGCTCACCGCCGTCTCAGTGGCGTGCCTGACCGTCTACGACATGGTGAAGGCCGCCGATCGCGGCATGCGGATCGAGGGTATCCGCCTGCTGTCGAAGGAGGGCGGCAAGTCCGGGGCCTGGGCGGCCGACGCATGAGCCTGCTGTCCGTCACCGAGGCGCTCGAAAAGATCCTCGCCGCCATCCCCGGTCCGGTGGCGGTGGAAGAGATTCCGATTGCTCAGGGCGCCGGCCGGACGCTGGCCTCCGACCTCGCGGCGCGGCGCACGCAGCCCCCCTTCCCCGCTTCCGCTATGGACGGCTACGCCGTGCGCGCCGCCGACGTCGCGGCGGTACCGGCGCGGCTGCGTCGGGTCGGCACCAGCGCGGCCGGGCACGGTTTTTCCGGAACGTTGGGGCCGGGCGAGGCGGTGCGCATCTTCACCGGCGCACCGGTGCCCGAGGGCGCCGACGCGATCCTGATCCAGGAGAACGCCGAGGCCGACGGCGACACGATCACCGCCCGCGAGCCGGTGGCGGCGGGCCGCTTCCTGCGCCGCGCTGGCCTCGATTTCCGCGAGGGCGAGACGCTGGTGCGGGCCGGCGAAACCCTCGACGCTCGCCGCCTCGCGCTGGCCGCCAGCGCTGGCCACGTCGTGCTGCCGGTTCGGCGCAAGCCGCGCGTGGCCGTGCTCGCCACCGGCGACGAACTGGTGCGCCCAGGTGAGCCGGCGGCCTGGGACCAGATCGTCGCCTCGAACGGCCTGGCGCTCGGAGCGCTGAGCCTGGAGGCGGGCGCCGAGGTCGTCGATCTCGGCATCGTCACCGACGATCTCGGCGCCCTGCGTGAGGCCGTCGGCCGCGCGCAGGCGGCGGAGGCCGATCTGCTGGTCACCCTCGGCGGCGCCTCGGTCGGCGACCATGACCTCGTCCAGGCAGCGCTCGGGGCCGAGGGGATGGAACTCGGCTTCTGGCGGGTGGCGCTCCGCCCTGGCAAGCCGCTGATGCATGGCCGGCTGGGTGCGATGCAGGTGATCGGCTTGCCGGGCAATCCCGTCTCCTCGATCGTGTGCGGCCTGCTCTTCGTGGTGCCGGCGATCCGCGCCCTTCTCGGCGATCCGCGCGCGGGTGCGGACCGCAGCGAGCCGGCGATCCTCGGCCGCGACATGCCGGAAAACGACGCCCGCCAGGACTACCTGCGCGCCCGCCTCGATACCGCGCCGGACCGGCTGCCGGTCGTCCATCCCGAGACGCGCCAGGATTCCTCGATGCTCTCGGTGCTCGGTACCAGCGAGGCCCTGCTGATCCGCTCAGCCCACGCGAGCCCGGCTAAGGCGGGCGATCCGTGCCGCATCATCCGCCTGGACCGCCGGATCGTCTGAATCGACTTCACGAGCGGTGCCGCCGCCCGTGCCGGATTGTGCAAAAGTCTTGCATCTGCCCGATTTTCTGCCGAAGAGGACGGCCTTCACCGGATAGAGACCACCGGCAAAGGGCACGGGAACGTGCGGTAATTGTCGCCGGGCAAGCATGGGCGGGGAGCGTTGGGACCGATGAGCGAGACGCGGGAGCTGGGTTCGGCCGATATCCAGAAGGTGCTGGAACTGCTGCCCCACCGCTATCCCTTCCTGATGATCGACCGCATCATCGAGATCGACCGCGACGAGAGCTGCATCGGCATCAAGAACGTCACGGCGAACGAACCGCAATTCACCGGGCACTTTCCCGGCCTGCCGGTCTTTCCCGGCGTACTGCTGATCGAGGGCATGGCCCAGACGGCGGGCGCGATCTGCTGCCGCCACATCATGAGCGACGAGCTGAAGACCAAGCAGGTCTTCTTCATGACTATCGACAAGTGCAAGTTCCGCAAGCCCGTCGTGCCCGGCGACCAGGTGCGCTTCCACATGAAGAAGATCAACCACCGCAAGACCATGTGGTGGTTCCGCGGCGAGGCCCGCGTCGAGGGCACGCTCGTGGCCGAGGCCGAGATCGGTGCCATGCTGGTGACGGAGTGAGCATGGTGCGGGACGGCATTCACCCGAGCAGCGTCATCGAGGACGGCGCCCGGCTCGGGGACGGCGTGCGGATCGGCCCGTTCTGCCATGTCGGGCCCGAGGTCGTACTCGGCGACGGCTGCGAACTGATCAGCCACGTCGTCGTCGCCGGCCGCACCACGGTCGGCGCCCGGACCAAGATCTATCCCTTCGCCTCGATCGGCCACCCGCCGCAGGATCTGAAGTTCCGCGGCGAGCCCTCGACGCTCGCCGTCGGCTCCGATTGCCTGATCCGCGAAGGCGTGACGATGAACCCCGGCACCGCCGGCGGCGGTCTGGAGACCGTGGTCGGCAACGGCTGCGCCTTTCTCGCCAACAGCCATGTCGGCCACGATTGCCGGGTCGGCGACCACGTCGTCTTCTCCAACAACGTGATGCTCGCCGGCCATTGCACGGTCGGCAACTACGCCATCCTCGGCGGCGGCGCGGCGGTGATCCAGTTCGCCCGCGTCGGCGACCACGCCTTTGTCGGCGGCCTCTCGGGGCTCGAGAACGACTGCATCCCCTACGGCATGGTGCTCGGCAATCGCGCCTACCTGTCGGGGCTCAACATCATCGGCCTCCAGCGCCGCGGCTTTTCGCGCGAGGACATCCACGCGCTCCGCCGCGCCTACCGGCTGCTCTTCGCGCAAGAGGGCACCCTGATGGAGCGCGTCGAGGACGTGGCGGCGGAGTTCGACACCCATCCGGCGATCCACGAAATCCTCTCCTTCATCCGCGCGGGCGGCAAGCGCTCGATCTGCACGCCCCGCGCCGTCGCCGCGGCGGCCTGAGGCGATCGGCCGTGATCGATCCCTCCCGGCCCCTCGCCCTGGTGGCCGGCGCGGGCCACCTGCCGGAACTGGTCGCGGCCTCCCTCGACCGGGCGCGCCGGCCGTTCCGGGTCCTGGCCGTTCGTGGCTTCACCGAGCGGGTGATGCGACGCCGCGCGGATGCGGTGGTCGATCTCCTCGACATCCCCGGTACCCTGCGCATCCTGAAGGAGTGGGCGCCCGCGGCCGTGGTTCCGGCCGGCGGCGTCACCCGCCCGAGCCCGGCCGCCCTCTTCAACGCGGCGCACGCGGTGCGCAACCGAGACATCCTGAAGAGCCTCGCGGGCGGCGACGACCGCTTGCTGCGGGCCGTGCTCTCGCTCCTGGAGGAGAACGGGCACCGGGTGCTCGGCGTCCACGAGGTTGCCCCTGATCTCCTCGGCCGTCTCGGCCGTCTCGGCCGGTTCGAGCCGGAATCCGACGCCACCCTCTCGATCGCCACCGGACGTGCCATGCTCGCCGCCCTGAGCCCCTTCGATGTGGGGCAGGCCGCCGTGGTGGCGGGCGAGCGGGTCATCGCCGTCGAGGGCCCCGAGGGCACGGACCGCATGCTCGCCCGTGCCCGCACGCTCAACCGCAAGCCCTTCGGCCGCGGCACGCCCACCAAGGGGACCGTGCTCGTCAAGCTGCCGAAGCTCGGCCAGGATCTGCGCATCGACCTGCCGGCCATCGGCCCGCGCACCGTCCGCCGGGCGGCGGAAGCGGGATGCGCCGGCATCGCCATCGGCGCCGGCCACACCCTGGTGATCGACACCGATTGCACGGTGGCGGCCGCGGATGCGGCGGGTCTGTTCCTGATCGGCGTGGAGGTCGCCCCGTGACGCACCGGCGGATCTGGCTCGTCGCTGGCGAGGATTCCGGGGACCAACTCGGCGCCAAGCTGATCCGAGCGCTGCGGGCGCTCGCGCCCGCGCCCCTGACGCTTGGCGGCGTCGGCGGCGAGGCGATGGAGGCGGAGGGCTTCCGCTCGCTCTTCCCCATCGATGACGTGGCGGTGATGGGCTACCTGCCGGTGCTCGCCCGCGCCCGAACCCTTCTGCGGCGCATCCGTGAGACGGTGGACGACGTCGTGGCAGGCCGGCCCGACGTGCTCGTCATCATCGACAGTCCCGGCTTTACCCACGCCGTGGCCACCCGCGTGCGCAAGCGTCTGCCGGATCTCCCGATCGTCGATTACGTCTCGCCGAGCGTCTGGGCGTGGCGGCCGTGGCGGGCCAAGGGCATGGTGCCCTTCATCGACCATGTGCTCGCCCTCTTGCCCTTCGAGCCGGAGGCGCATCGCCGCCTCGGCGGACCGCCCTGCTCCTATGTCGGCCACCCGTTGATTGAGCGTCTGGCCGAGCTGCGTCCCTCCCCCGAGGAGACCACGATCCGCGAGGGGCGCCCTCCGGTCCTCGCCGTGCTGCCGGGCTCCCGCCGCTCCGAGATCGAGCGACTGATGCCGGTCTTCGGCCTCACCGTCGCCGAACTCATCCAGCGGGTCGGCCCGTTCGAGGTCGAGCTGCCGGCGGTGAGCCGCCACCGCGCCCTGATCGAGCGCCTCGCCGCCGCCTGGGAGCGGCACCCGCGGATCGTCCACGGCGAGGCCGACAAGTACGCCACCTTCCGCCGGGCACGGGCGGCGCTCGCCGCCTCTGGCACCGTCACGCTCGAACTCGCGCTCGCCGGCGTGCCGATGGTGGTGGCCTACAAGGTCTCGCGGGTCGAGGAGGTGATCGCCCGGCGCCTGATCCAGGTACCGACGATTGTGCTGCCGAACCTGATTCTGTCCGAGAACGCCATGCCGGAATTCGTGCAAGGCGATTGCACGCCGGAGCGGCTGGCCGGGACGCTGGCGCCGCTCCTCGCGGGCGGCCCGGCCCGGCGAACCCAGCTCGACGCGCTTGCCCGCATCGACGGCCGGATGCGGCTGCCCGACGACGAGGAACCGAGCCGGGCGGCGGCCCGGATCGTGCTGAAGGCGCGGCGGGCGGCATGAGCGAGAACGCGGCGACGCCAACGATCAGGATCTACGTCGATGCCGACGCCTGCCCGGTGAAGGACGAGGTGTACCGCGTCGCCGGGCGCTACGGCCTCCACGTCTTCGTCGTCTCGAACAGCTTTCTGAATTTGCCGCGCGAGCCCTGGATCGAGCGCGTCGTCGTCGGCGACACGTTCGATGCGGCTGACGACTGGATCGCTGAACGGGTGAGCCCCGGTGCCATCGTCATCACGGCCGACGTGCCGCTGGCGAGCCGCTGTGTGAAGGCCGGCGCGATCGCGCTGGCGCCGAACGGCAAGGCCTTCACGGACGCGTCCGTCGGCCTCGCGCTCGCCACGCGCAATCTGATGCAGGATCTGCGGGAGGCCGGCGCCATCACCGGCGGGCCGAAGCCGTTCTCGCCGAAGGACCGCTCGGCCTTCCTTGGCGCGCTGGACCGGATGATCGTGCGGTTGAAGCGCGATCTCAAGATCTGAGGATGCCAAGCCTCCGGGCGGCGAGGCCCGGAGGCGGTAGTCTAATCAGCTCCGCTGGCCGATCGGAACGTAGTCGCGCCGGTCGGGGCCAATATAGAGCTGCCGCGGGCGGCCGATCTTCTGGGACGGATCCTCGATCATCTCGGCCCACTGCGCGATCCAGCCGACGGTGCGGGCCAGCGCGAACAGCACGGTGAACATCGACGTCGGGAAGCCGAGCGCCTTGAGGGTGATGCCCGAGTAGAAGTCGATGTTCGGGTAGAGCTTCTTCTCGATGAAGTACTCGTCCTTCAGCGCGATCTGCTCGAGCTGCACCGCGACCTCCAGCAAGTCGTCCTTCAGGCCGAGCTCGTTCAGCACCTCGTGGGTGGTCTTCTGCATGATGCGCGCGCGCGGGTCGTAGTTCTTGTAGACCCGGTGGCCGAAGCCCATCAGGCGGAAGGGATCGTTCTTGTCCTTCGCCTTGGCGACGTATTTCTGCACGTTCTCGGGGTGGCCGATCTCCATCAGCATTTTCAGCGCCGCCTCGTTGGCGCCGCCATGCGCCGGTCCCCACAGGCAGGCGATGCCGGCGGCGATACAGGCGAAGGGATTGGCGCCCGAGGAGCCGGCGAGCCGGACCGTCGAGGTCGAGGCGTTCTGCTCGTGGTCGGCGTGCAGGATGAAGATCTTGTCCAACGCCCGCGCGTAGATCGGGTTGATTGCGTATTCCTCGCACGGAACCGCAAAACACATCCGCAGGAAGTTCGACGTATAGTCGAGGTCGTTCTTCGGATACACGAATGGCTGGCCGATCGTGTACTTGTAGGCCATCGCCGCCAGCGTCGGCATCTTCGCGATCATGCGCAGAGAGGCGATCATCCGCTGCGACTCGTCCGAGATATCGGTCGAGTCGTGGTAGAACGCGGACAGCGCGCCGACACAGGCGACCATCACCGCCATCGGGTGGGCGTCGCGGCGGAAGCCCTGGAAGAAGCGGTTCATCTGGTCGTGCACCATGGTGTGGCGCGTGACCCGGTAATCGAAATCCGCCTTCTGGGCGGAGGACGGCAATTCGCCGAACAGCATCAGGTAGGCAGTCTCGAGGAAGTCGCCCTGCTCGGCGAGCTGTTCGATCGGATAGCCGCGGTAGAGCAGCACGCCCTCGTCGCCGTCGATATAGGTGATCTTCGACTCGCACGAGGCCGTCGACGTGAAGCCCGGGTCGAAGGTGAACTTGCCGGTCTGGGCGTAGAGCTTGCCGATATCGACCACGTCCGGGCCGATGGTTCCGGTCTTGATGGGCAATTCGACGTTCTTGTCGCCCACGATGATGGTGCTGGCGGAAGCGCTCATGGGATCGCGGACCCTTTCTCGCGACGGGAACAGCACTGGCGCGGAAGACGTCGCCTCCCGCTCCGTTGTGGCGCCGCAGCAGAGCACTGCGCCCACTCACTGAGGCACCGGGTTAGCGGATCGGTCGGCGGCCAGCAACGGCAGGCCGTTCCCCGCGTCTTCGCATATGCGAAAAACAGGCCGAGTCTGTCACTTTCCGAGCCGAATGAAACGCGATTTGACGGGACCCTGGAGGCAGGTTTCAGGCTGCCTCAGACTCCTGCCGGTGCGAAGGTGGTTGAGAAACCGTCCTCGGAGCAAGACCTTCCGGATTTCCGGCATACGATCTCCGGAGGCTGGAAGCTCCAGATGTCATTTGCCTTAAATTGTCATTCCAGGGCTCGCGCAAGTCTCCACTGCCGAACTCACGGCCTGGCACATCGATCCGATCAACGCACGCTGAAGACGCGATGCGTTGATCCGTCGCGTGAATCGTCGTCAGGTCGGAAGGCGGTCCGCCAAGCGGGCGAGTGCCTCATCGCGGCCGAGCACGGCCATCACGTCGAAGACCGGCGGCGAGGTGGCGCGACCCGTGAGCGCCGCCCGCAGGGGCTGAGCGACCTGACCGAGCTTGACGCCCTGGCTCTCGGCGAAGCCGCGCACGGCAGCCTCCGTCGCGGCCGCACTCCATTCCGGAAGGGCCTCCAGCGCCGGAAGAAGAGCGCGCAGCCGCTCCGGCGCGTCCCCGGTGAGCAGGCCTTCCGCCTTGGCGTCGAGAGCGAGCGGGCGAGGAGCATAAAGGTAGTAGGCGCTGTCGAGGAGTTCGACGAGGGTCTTGGCGCGCTCCTTCAGGCCGGGCATCGCCGACAGGAGTTTTTCGCGCAGATCCGGCGTCAGCTTGGTCGGCAGGCCGCGCTCGGGGCCGCGGGCCGGCAGGATCGCGTCGATGGCATCGACCAGCACCGCATCGTCGCTGCCGCGGATGTAGAGTCCGTTGAGGCTTTCCAGCTTGGTGAAGTCGAACCGCGCCGCAGAGCGGCCGATCGCCTTCAGATCGAAGGCGGCGATCATCTCTTCGGTGGAGAAGACCTCCTGGTCGCCGTGGCTCCAGCCGAGGCGGACGAGGTAGTTGCGCAGGGCCGCCGGAAGGTAGCCGCGGTCGCGGTACTCCTCGACGCCAAGCGCGCCGTGGCGCTTGGACAGCTTGGCGCCGTCCGCCCCGTGGATCAGCGGAATATGCGCCATCGCCGGCACGTCCCAGCCGAGCGCGCGGTAGATCTGGCTCTGGCGGGCGGCGTTGGTGAGGTGGTCGTCGCCACGGATCACCTGGGTGATGCCCATGTCGTGGTCGTCCACCACGACGGCGAGCATGTAGGTGGGCGTGCCGTCGGAGCGCAGCAGCACAAGGTCGTCGAGGTCGCGGTTGGCCCAGGTCACGCGGCCCTGCACGGCGTCCTCGACCACGGTCTCGCCCTCGGTCGGCGCGCGCAGGCGGATCACCGGCTTCACGCCCGCCGGCGCCTCGGACGGGTCGCGATCGCGCCAGCGGCCGTCGTAGCGCGGGGCGCGGCCCTCGGCGCGGGCGGTCTCGCGCATCTGCGCCAGCTCCTCGGCGCTGGCGTAGCAGTGATAGGCGTTGCCCGAGGCGAGCAGGCTCTCGGCCACCGCGCGGTGCCGCTCGGCGCGGGCGAACTGGTAGATCACCTCCCCGTCCCAATCGAGGCCCAGCCAGCGCATCCCGTCGAGGATCGCGTCGATCGCCGCTTGCGTCGAGCGCTCGCGGTCGGTGTCCTCGATGCGCAGCAGCATCCGGCCGCCGAAGCGGCGCGCATAGAGCCAATTGAACAGGGCCGTGCGCGCTCCCCCGATATGCAGGAAGCCCGTGGGCGAGGGCGCAAAGCGCGTGACGACCGGTGACGACATCGGCGGCTGAGAAGCTTCTTTAGAAAAAAGTGCGGGATGGCGGGAGGGCGGCCGCGGCCGGTCTCGCCGGGCGTGTAGCACGAGCGAGCGGATGCGTTAAGAATTCGTCACGATTGCCCGCTGCGCGGGCATCGCAGGTCTCGGGACGTGGCGGGGCATGGCGCAGGGCGGCGGCAGGGCGGTGAGCGGGGCGGTTCCGGCCCTCCTCGCCGGCCGTTTCCCCATCCCCTCGCAACTCTGGCAGGGTGCCGTCGACGGGCTCGGCGCGACCCTTGCCCGCGAGGCCGAGCAGCGCCGGCTGTTCCCTTGGCTCGCCGTCGCCTTCGGGTCCGGCATTCTCGTCTTCTTCACGGCAACGGATGGGGAACCTGCCCTTGCCGCCCCGCTGATCGCCGCCACGCTCTGCCTCGCCGTCACCTTCGTCCTGCGGGCGCGTCCGTTCGCGCTCGCTCTGATGCTCGCCCTCGCCGCCCTCTTCCTCGGCTTCGCCGCCGGCGTCTGGCGGGTCTCGTCCGTCGCGGGGCCGGTGCTGACGCGCATCACCATCGCGCCGCTCGCGGGCCTTGTCGAAGGCCTCGACGAACGGGAGGGCGGTGCGCGGCTGATCGTGCGGGTCGCGAGCTTCGGCGACCTCGATGCGGAAAGCCGCCCGCGGCGGGTGCGGGTCTCCTATCGCGCGGCGCAGGCGGTGCGGCCGGGCGACACGATCCGCGCCACTGCCCGTCTGCTGCCGCCGCCGGAAGCGGTGCGACCGGGCGGCTACGACTTCGCGCGCGACGCCTATTTCCGCGGCATCGGAGCGGTAGGATCGCTGGTGGGCAAGGTCGAGGTCGGGGTGCCGTCCGAGCCGCTCCCCTGGTCCCTGCATGTGGCGGCCAGCATCGATGCCGCCCGCAACGCCTTCACCCGGCGGATCACCGACGCGATCGGCGGACAGGCCGGCGCCGTCGCCGCCGCCCTCGTCACGGGAAAGCGTGGACTGATCGCCAACGAGACGAACGACGTCTTGCGGGCGGCGGGCATCTACCACGTCGTCTCGATCTCCGGGCTCCACATGGTGCTCGCCGCCGGCGTGGTGTTCTGGCTGGTGCGGGCCAGTCTCGCCCTGGTGCCGGTGCTGGCGCTCGCTTGGCCGATCAAGAAGATCGCGGCCGGCGCGGCGATGCTGGGCGTGACCGCCTACTGCGCCTTCTCGGGCTGGGACGTCGCCGCCGAGCGGGCGTTGATCATGACGTTGGTGATGCTCGGCGCGATCCTCGTCGATCGTCCGGCGCTTAGCATGCGCAATCTCGCGCTTGCCGCGATCCTGGCGCTGGCCCGCGAGCCGGAAGCACTGCTCGGCCCGAGCTTCCAGATGTCGTTCGGGGCGGTGGCCGGTCTGATCGCCTGCGCGCCGCTCATCGACGGGCGCGTCTTCCGGACCGACAGCCCGTCCCGCATCGCGCGGGCCGCGTCGTGGGTCGCGACGGCGGTGGTGGGCACGCTGGCAACGACTTTGGTGGCACAGATCGCCACCGCGCCGTTCGCGACCTACCACTTCCAGACCGTGCAGCCCTTCGGCCTGGTCGGCAATGCGCTGACCCTGCCGCTCGTCTCGCTCGCGGTGATGCCCGCGGCGGTGCTCGGGATGCTGGCCTATCCCTTCGCCCTCGATCGCCCTGTCTGGTGGCTGATGGGGCTTGCGGTGCGGGGCATGCTCGAAATCTCGGCCTGGATCGCCGGGTTTGGACAGGCCAACATGGTGTTGCCCGCCTTCGGGACCGGCGCCCTGGTGCTGCTCGCCGCTGCCCTCCTCCTCGCGACCCTGCCGGTGTCGCGGCTGCGGCTGCTTGCCCTCGTGCCGGCGGGACTCGGTGTTGCGCTCGCCGCGAGTCCGATCCGCTACGACATCTATATCGACCGCGACGGAGCCGGCGCCGCAATCCGCGGCCAGGACGGGCACCTCGTCGTCCTCGGGCGTCCGCCCGGCTTCGTGCTGGAACAATGGCTGAAGGCCGATGGCGACGGGCGCCGCCCGGATGCGGTCACCGGAGCCACCGGGCCGCGCTGTGACCGTCTCGGCTGTATCCTCGCGGCCATCGACGGAAGCACCGTCGCCCTCGTCACCGACAAGCGCGCCTTTGCCGAGGATTGCGCGCGGGCCGTCATTCTGATCACCCGCCTGCGCGCGCCATCGGGTTGTGCCGCATCGTTGATCGTGGACCGCAGCTTCCTCTCGGCGCGAGGTGCCACCGCGATCCGCCTCGGGGCGGCCGAGCCGGAGGTCGTCACCGCGCGCGGAACCGGCCCGCCGAAGCCTTGGCAGCCCAAACCCGCCAGCGTGGCGACGCCAGCGGCTCCGTCGCCGTCACAAACATTCGGTGACCCCGGTGCGGCGGATCCGTCGGACCCGCCGCCTGGCGAAACGCCTCAGTAGCGGCGTACGAGGCTGACGAGCTTGCCCTGGATGCGCACCCGGTCGGGCCCGAGCACGCGGGTCTCGTAGGACGGGTTGGCGGCCTCGAGCGCGATCGAGGAGCCGCGGCGGCGCAGGCGCTTGAGGGTCGCCTCCTCGTCGTCGATCAGCGCCACGATGATGTCGCCGTTATTGGCGGTATCCTGCTTGTGGATCACCACGAGATCACCGTCGAGGATGCCGGCCTCGATCATCGAATCACCGCGCACTTCCAGCGCGTAGTGTTCGCCGCCCGAGAGGAAATCGGGGGACATCGAGATCGAGTGGCTCTGGCTCTCGATCGCCGAGATCGGCGTGCCGGCGGCGATCCGGCCCATCACCGGGACCATCACCGACTGCCCGTTGCCGTCATGGGCCTGCAGCATCGGCGGCTTCGGCGCGGGCGGCTTGCCCGACAGGCCGCCCTCGACCACGCTTGGAGTGAAGCGGCGCGGCTCCGGGGCCGTTGCCGGCTTGGCCGCCGGCATGTCGGGCATGCGCAGGATCTCGATGGCTCGGGCCCGGTTCGGCAGGCGGCGCAGGAAGCCGCGCTCCTCCAGCGCCATGATCAGGCGGTGGATGCCGGACTTTGATTTGAGATCGAGCGCGTCCTTCATCTCGTCGAAGGACGGCGGCACGCCGCTCTCCTGCATCCTCTGCTGGATGAACTGAAGCAGTTCGAGTTGCTTGCGGGTCAGCATGCGGCACCTGCTGTCGACGGCGGCCGGGGACGCCGCAGAATCATTGAAAACAAAGCGCGAACAGCCTAGACGTTCCTCTCCTGTTCCGCAAGACGAGCGCAGACACGCGAAGGGCGGCGGCACCTTTGCGCCGCCGCCCCTTTTTGCCCCATGAGGGATTCGGATCAGGCTGGGATGACGTCCACAATCTCGTAGGTATCAGGATCGATGATGACGATGTCATCCCCGACCAGGATGAACTGGAGGCCGCGATAGGCCGGCACCAGCGAGAGGATCGCCGGCGGCAGCGGGTGCAGCGAAACCGAGCGCGGGATGGCCGTGCCGACGCGAACCGCGAAGTTCACATTCGTGACCGCCCGGACATTGGAGCGGGTGATCGATTGGCGGAATTCGGTGCGCTGGGTCGAACTCAGGCTTTTGGAGGCGCCGCGGGCTTCCGAGGCAGCCCCGCGGCCGGCTCGCTCGCCGGCCCCCCGCTCGCCAGCCGCGTCGCGGCCGGTGTCACGGTTGCCGCGCTCTCCGGCCGCATCACGGCTCCCCCGGCCGTCGCGCTCGCTGCCGCCATCGCGGCCCGTCTCGTGATTGCTGCGCTCGCCTGATTCTCCCGCGCGGGCCGGGCCGCCGTCTCGGCCGCCGCGCGTGCCGGCCTCTCCCGGCTCGCTGCCGCGTACCGGAGTGCCTGCCGCGCCACCGGTCTCGCCTCCGCGGGTACCGCCGACTTCGCCGCCGCTGCGGGCGCCTCCGGCACCACCCGCCTCACCGGCACCGCCGCGGGGGCCGCTCGCCGCTCCGCCGCCCGCGCCGCCCACACCGCTTCCAGCACCACCGGCGCCTCCGCCTGCGCCGCCGGCTCCCATTCCGGCACCACCGCCCGCGCCACTGCCACCGCCCGCGCCTCCTCCGGCACCACCGGCGCCTCCGCCCTGGGCCAGGGCGGTCGCCGCGCCGAGTACGAGGATCGCGGCCGTCGCTGTACTGCGAAAGAACTTGGTCATGTTCCGTCCCTGTCTTCTGCCGGCCGCCGACGTGGCGCCGAAGCCCGGTCCGCAACGGCGATGTCACGAAAAGCGTTCCCGAAAGACGCAGGAGGAGCAATTGTTCGGGCAAAGCGCCGCGAATGCGCATGGGTTGCCCTAAGACGCTGCCGATTTGCTGCAGTTCGCTGTGCTGTGTGTTTGCAGTCGAGAATGTAGATTGCGATATTTATTTGCGCGTCTGAGCGCTGCCGGAGGTCGAGCCACTGGCATGACGGACACCCGACGGCGCCACGGGCGCGGCATCCCGGCCATCCTCCTCTGACGCGTCCGCTTCATCGGCACAGTCTGGCGCATCGCCGACTGACATCCGCGAAGACCTGTGCAGCACTGGTGGCTGGTCGGTTTCGATCCAACGCTTAGCTTTACGAGCCTCATCGCCGTCCGAGAGCTGAAGCGACAGGGGAAACGCATGCCGGACATCACCGCGACGGCGGCGAAAGGGGACGATGCCGCGGACCGCCGCCGGCGCATCATGGCGATCGTCGGTTCCTCGTCGGGCAATCTCGTCGAGTGGTACGACTTCTACTGCTACGCCTTCTTCGCTCTCTATTTCGCCCCGGTCTTCTTTCCCGAGGGCGACAGCACCAGCCAATTGCTCAATACGGCGGCGGTGTTCGCGGTGGGCTTCTTCATGCGCCCCATCGGCGGCTGGCTGTTCGGACGCATCGCCGACCGGCTCGGGCGCAAGACCTCGCTGATGATCTCGGTGCTGATGATGTGCAGCGGCTCGCTCGCCATCGCCGTGCTTCCGACCTACGCCACCGTCGGCACGCTCGCGCCGGTGCTGCTCGTCCTCGCCCGCATGGTGCAGGGGCTCTCCGTCGGCGGCGAGTACGGCACTAGCGCGACCTATATGAGCGAGGTCGCCGCCAAGGGGCAGCGCGGTTTCTACGCCTCGTTCCAGTACGTCACGCTGATCGGCGGCCAGCTTCTCGCCTCGCTGGTGCTCGTCGTTCTGCAGGGTCTGCTCACGGCGGAGCAGCTCACCGCCTGGGGCTGGCGTATCCCCTTCGTCATCGGTGCGCTGGCCGCGGTGGTCGCTCTGTTCCTGCGCCGCTCGCTCACCGAGACGATGAGCGACGAGAACAAGGATTCGAAGGAATCGGGCACCCTCGCCGGGCTGCTGAAACACTGGCGCGCCTTCGCCGTGGTGTTCGCCTACACGGCCGGCGGGTCGCTCGCGTTCTACACGCTGACGACCTACATGCAGAAATACATCGTCAACACCGCCCACATGGACAAAGTGGTCGCCTCGCAGGTCACCACGGCGGCGCTGTTCGTCTACATGGTGATCCAGCCTCTCTTCGGCTGGCTCTCGGATCGGATCGGCCGGAAGACGAGCATGATCCTGTTCAGCGGACTCGGCATGGTGATGATCGTGCCGCTGATGCTGGCGATCGGCGCCACGACCGACCCGGTCCTGTCCTTCGGCCTGATCATGATCGGGCTTGTCGTCATCAGCTTCTACACCGGCATCAGCGGCATCGTGAAAGCGGAGCTTTTCCCGACGCAGGTGCGCGCGCTCGGCGTCGGCCTGTCCTACGCGGTTGCCAACTCGGTGTTCGGCGGCACCGCGGAGGCGGTCGCGCTCTGGCTCAAGCGGGCGGGCGCGGAGAGCAGCTTCTTCTGGTACGTCGCCGTGATGCTGGCGGTCGCGTTCGTTGCCTCGCTGCTGATGCCGAACCCCAAGCGCCACGGCTATCTCGACGGCGACGGCACCGTCGAGGAGGCTCTGGGGCGCAAGGCGCACCCCGCTCTGGCCTGAAGGAAGTCGCTCAGCCGAGGCGCAGCATCGCCCGCGCCTCGGCCGGCGTCGCCGGACGGGCGCCGTGCTCGGCGCAGATCTCCGCGGCCAGACGGACGAGATCGGCATTGCCGTCGGCGAGCCGCTCCTTCGAGCGGCGAACGTTGTCCTCCAGACCGGTGCGAACACCCTGAGCGCCCCGCGCCAGCGCCCAGCCCATGACTGGGCTCTGGAAACGGCCGATGCCGAAGGCGCCCCAGGTCGCGCCCGGCAGCAGGCGCCGGGTCTCCGCCAGCAGGATGTCGAGCAGGTGCGGATCGGGCGGCAGGGCGTTGCGGATGCCCATCACGAATTGCACATGGGGCTCGGGGCCGATCACACCCTCGTCCACGAGGCGGCGGGCGTTGTGAATGTGGGTGAGGTCGAACACCTCGATCTCCGGGGAGACCCCCTCCGCCCGCATTCGTTGCCCGAGCGCGGTGAACGAGGCGGCCGGGTTCTCGTAGACCCCGTCGCCGAAATTGACCGAGCCCGTGGTGAGCGAGGCCATGTCCGGCCGGTGGATCAGGCAGGCGCCCCGCTCCAGAGGGTCGGGGCCTGCCCCGCTCGTTGAGAACTGCACGATCATGTTCGGACAGTGCCGCCGGATGCCGGCCTGCACGGCTTGGAAGCGCTCGGGGTCGAGCGACGGGCTCTCGTCGTCCCCGCGCACATGGATGTGCGCCAGCGCCGCACCCGCTTCGTAGGCGGCGTGGGTGGATTCGATCTGCTCGGCGGGGGTGATCGGCACGGTCGGGTTGTCGGCCTTGCGCGCGACCGAGCCGGTGATCGCCACGGTGACGACGACGGGTCTCATCGGGTCCGTCCCGTCAGCCCAGCGCCTGTTCGACCGCGCGGCCGCAGGCCTGCGTGTCGGCGTTTCCGCCGAGGTCGCGCGTGCGCAGAGTCTGCTCCGAGAGCACCCGCTCGATGCCGGCGACGATTTCGGCCGCGGCCTCGCGCTCGCCGAGATGCTCCAGCATCATCGCCCCCGACCAGATCTGGCCGATCGGATTGGCGATCCCCTGCCCGGCAATGTCCGGCGCCGAGCCGTGCACCGGCTCGAACACCGAGGGGAAGAGCCGGTCTGGATTGATGTTGCCCGACGGAGCGATGCCGATGGTGCCGGTACAGGCCGGCCCGAGGTCGGAGAGGATGTCGCCGAAGAGGTTCGAGGCCACCACCACGTCGAACCGGTCGGGGTTCAGCACGAAATGCGCGGTCAGGATGTCGATGTGGTACTGGTCCCATCGGACGTCGAGGTAGCTTTCCGAAACGGCCCGCACCCGCTCGTCCCAGTACGGCATGGTGATCGAGATGCCGTTCGACTTGGTGGCCGAGGTCAAATGCTTCTTCGGCCGGCTCTGCGCCAGAGCGAAGGCGAATTTCAGCACGCGATCGACGCCGTGGCGGGTGAAGATCGATTCCTGCACCGCGAACTCGCGCTCGGTGCCAGGAAACATCCGTCCGCCCGCGTTCGAATACTCGCCCTCGGTGTTCTCGCGGACCACCCAGAAGTCGATATCGCCGGGCTTGCGGCCGGCGAGCGGACTGGCGACGCCCGGCATCAGCCGCACCGGCCGCAGGTTGACGTACTGGTCGAACTCGCGCCGAAACTGGATCAGCGATCCCCACAGCGAGATGTGATCCGGAACGCGCTCGGGCATGCCGACAGCGCCGAAGAAGATCGCGTCGTGGGAACCGATCTGCGCCTTCCAGTCCTCGGGCATCATCCGCCCGTGCGCCTCGTAGTAGTCGCAGCTCGCGAAATCGAACCAGTCCTGCACGATCTCGAAGCCGTGGCGGGCAGCGGCCCGCTCCAGCACCCGCACGCCCTCCGGCACCACTTCCTTGCCGATGCCGTCGCCGGGAATCACCGCGATCCGGTAGCTGCGCTTCGTCCCGCCCATGCTCGTTGCCTCGTGTCGGCCCCCGCGCCTCACTCGCGCCGGGAGCCGGCGACGTCAATGGCAAGCGATGGTCGGCAAGGGACAATCGGCGGGCGACGGATCAGTTGATCGAGCCCGTCGTCTCGCCGGGGCAGGCTTGCCGAGCGCCGGTGCGCAGAACCCGCTTCAGGCGCAGCGGCTGCGCGCCGTCGGCGCTGTTCAGCGTGCCGACGAGCGCATCGGGTCCGGCCGTACCGCGGAAGCTGACCGGGCCGGCACTCGTCTCGACCTCGAAGGCCACCGCCTTGGTGCCGTCATCGACCGTCACCGCCGTCTCGATCGGTGCGGGCAGGCCGGCGCCCTCGTAGACGAGGTTGTCGCTTCCGGGCCAGCGCTTGAGGGTGATGCGCCGGCCGGTTTGCGCGCCGTCCTCCGGCATCGTGCAGAGGTCCGCGTAGATGTAGGTGCCGGCGACCCAACGCGGCTGTGCCAAGACCGGAGTGGCGGCCGCGGCGAGGAGTGCGAGGCCGCCGAGCAAACCGGTAGGGGCAAAGTGGCCGGCTGACGGCATGTCGATCCTCTCGTTCGGGCGGTAATCGCTACGCCGGAGATGAAAGAATCGCGCCAGACCAAGTTCCTTCGCGCCGACCGGCAGGTGTGCCGCAGCACGCGGGCCCTATCCCACGCTCGTGCTCTGCCACGCCTCGCGCCCGGCGTGGTCGAGGATGACGAAATCCTCGTCGCTGAGGCGCAGGTCGGCCCCGGCCGCGTTCTCCGCGAGGTGGCCCGGATCGCCGGTGCCGGGGATCGGCAGCATCACCGGTGAGCGCTTCAGGAGCCAGGCGAGCGCCACCGCGCCGCCGCTGGCGCCGAGGCGCCCGGCAATCGCTTCCAGGGCGGAGCCCGGACCGGTCAGCGACCCCTTGTCGAGAGGCGCCCACGGGATGAAGCCGATGCCGTGCTTCTCGCAATGGACCAGAACCGCCTCGCTGGTGCGGTCGACGAGATTATAGCGGTTCTGCACGGTCGCGACGGGAAAGTACTTTTGGGCCGCCTCGATGTCCTCGACCGAGACCTCGGAGAGGCCGACATGGCGGATCAGCCCCTCCTCCCGCATCCGGGCGATCGCCTCGAACTGCACTTCGCGGGGACAGTCCGGCCCGATCCGGTGAAGCTGCCACAGGTCGATGCGCTCGAGCCCGAGGCGTCGCAGGCTCATCAAGACGCATTGGCGCAGGTAGTCGGGATTCCCGACCGGGCGCCAGATATCGGGACCGTGCCGGGTCAGGCCGCCTTTCGTGGCGATGACGAGTCCCTCGTAGGGGTAAAGCGTCTCGCGGATCAGGTCTTCGCTGACGAAGGGGCCGTAGCTGTCGGCCGTGTCGATGAGATCGATCCCGAGGCCGGGTACCGCCCGCAGGGTCGCCTTCGCCCGCTCGCGATCCGGCGGATCGCCCCAGATGCCCGCCCCCGTGACGCGCATCGCGCCGAAGCCGAGACGGTGAACGATGAGATCCCCACCGATTGCGAAGGTGCCGGATGCCTCGACGCTCGCCATGCCTGTCTTCCTTTCAGAGTGCTCCCGTTGCGGGAGAACCCGAAAGGTTGCCGCAGGGTCCGTCGGAAAGGCGGCGACGACATCCTGCTCCCTCCGCGCCGGAGGTCGTGAGCGGGGCGGGCCGCAACGACGTCGCGGCGGAGGGGGTGGTCAGTCCCGACCCCGCCGCGAACTCGGCCACTCAGGCCGCGCGGATGGCGGCGAGGAAGTCCTCGACGTCGCGCCGCACGTTCTCGGACTGAACCGACAGTTCAGACGAGGCCATCATCACCTGCTGGGCCGCCGAACCGGTCTCGCTCGACAGCGCTTGCACCTGTGCCACGCTCATCGAAACGTCTTGCGTGCCGCGCGCCGCTTCGGAGGCGTTGCGGGCAATCTCGTTGGTGGCCGCCGTCTGCTGCACGACGGTGGCCGCGATCGAGGCGGTGATGTCGTTGACCGAAACGATGGTCCGGCCGATCTGGTGGATCGCGCCGAGCGCCTGCGAGGAGGCCGACTGGATTGCCGCGACCTGATCGGAGATCGCCTCCGTGGTGCGAGCGGTCTGCGCGGCCAGTTCCTTGACCTCGGTGGCGACGACCGCGAAGCCGCGGCCCGCCTCGCCGGCCCGCGCCGCTTCGATGGTGGCGTTGAGGGCGAGCAGGTTGGTCTGGCTGGCAAGGCCCGAGATCATCGTCACCGCCTCGCCAATCTTCTCGGCGGCGCGGCTGAGATCGGTCATCGAGGCGGTGGTCGCCCTCGCTTCCTCGCTGGCATGCGTGGCCACGTCGTTGGATTGCTGGACCCGCCGCTCGATCTCGCCCAGCGAGGCGACCATCTCCTCGGCCGCCGCGGCGACCGTCTGCACGTTCATCGTCGCCTCCTCGGCGGCGGTGCTGGAGGAGACCGCCTGCCCATTGGTGTTCTCGGCAACCTGCGTCATCGAGCGCGCAGTGGTGTCCATTTCGGACGCGGCGGAGGTCACGATGGCGATGGAAGCGGCGATTTTCTCCTCGAAACCGCGCACGAGCGCATCGACGCGGTCCGCCCGGAGCTGGCGGGCGGAGGCTTGAGAGGCCTGCTCCGCTTCGAGTTCGATGCGGGCCACGGCGTTCTGGCGGAACACCTCCACGGCCTGAGCCATCCGGCCCATCTCGTCCGTTGCATCCTGGGACGGCACGAGGACGGCGGTCTCGCCCGCGGCAAGACGGCTCATGGCGGTGGTCATTCCCGAGATCGGGCGGATCAGGCTGCGGGCGATCAGGAAGGCCAGGGCGGCGCCCAGAGCCAGGATGAGGCCGAGCAGGGCGATCTGCACGGTCTTGGCCCGCGTCATGAGGGCGTTGCTTTGTTCGACCCCCTCCTCCAGCGCCGTCTGGAGTTTGCCGCGCACGTCGCGCCCGATGGTGTTGATGCCATCCACCCGCGGCTTCAGCGTTTCCTCGAAGAAGACTTCACTCTCCACGATGGCGCGGGAGGCGGCGACGATGCTCGTGTTGAGACGGTTCAGGGCCTCGCCCACGAGTTTGGCCGTCTTCCCGTCGGCAGCGGTGAGGCTGAGCCCATTCAGCTTCGTCAGGGCCGCCTCGGCGTTGTTGAAGGCGGTGGCCGAAAGGGCACGACCCTTCGGGTCCTTGGTGGCGAGGAAGCGCCAATTCATGATGCGGAAGAGTAGAACCGTGCGCTCGACCTCCACGGCCTGGGCGATCAAGGCATCCTGACCGGTGGCCCGCAACTGGGCGACGAGCATGCCCGAAACCTTGGTCAACTCGTCACCGTTGACGTAGACACCGGTGCGGTTCTCCCGGATCTGAGTGCCGAGTTCGACCAGTTTCGGCAGCATCTGGCCGAGTTCGGTCGATTGATCCCGAAGTCGCTCGTAGGCTGCGCGCCGCTCCGCACTCGGCGTGGTCGCGATGAGCTTCTCCGCGTTCGTCCGGATCGCATCCAACGAGGTGAACATGCCGTTGGTCGTGTCCGGCTCCTGGGTGAGCCTGAATTGTGCCGCTTGCCCCACCAAGCGATCGGATAGTCCGTTGATGGTATAGAGATTTCGGGCTGCCGATTCCAGCTGAGCTCTCGTCTGGAACATCTCGTCGATACTATTGAGCTGTGTGTAGGCAAAGATGCCCATGCCGCAGGACAAAGTAACAAGCAAAGAAAATCCACCGTACAGACGCGTACGAATACCGGTCTTCATTTCAATCCAGCCGTTCAGAGATCATTGGCTGAATTGTCCTGTCGAGGTCTTTCAGGGCGATTAACATACGATAATTGGCGGTTGAAAACGATGCAATCGCACGAAAATGTGTTGATCCCACTTGAGGATGCGCGTGCAACCTTGCTGTCATCCGCAAGGCGCAACGCCCTTCTTCGATCTCGATCGAAGCGGCAGGCGGTCCCAGGTCGAGGTCGATTCCAGAGGGGAGTCGGACTCGGTCGGCACGGTTTTGTTCGTCCTGACCGGATGCAGCCCAAGGCCTGCGGCGCAAGGCGGCGAACGAAAAAGCGCCCGCTCGAGGAGCGGGCGCGAAGTTGAGGGGATCGACAGAGGAAAGGCGGCGGAGCCGAAACGGTTCCGCCGGAACAGACGAACGGATCAGCCCTCCTTCTTGCCGAGCGCGACGGCGACGAAGCGGGTCTGGCCCTTGGCGCTCTTCACGCGCATCAGCACGGCCTTGCGGCCATTCGACTCCGCGGCGCGGATCTGGGCCTGAACGTCGGAGGGCTTCGAGACGCTGGTCCCGGCGACATCCAGGATCACGTCGCCCTGCGCGATGCCCTTCGCCGCGGCCGGTCCGGTTGGATCGACATCCATCACCGCCACGCCCTCGTCGCCGAGGCCGGTCTCGCTGGCCGGCGCCAGGCTCAGTCCGAGCCGGGTCTGGCTGCCGGAGGAGCTGTCGCCGCGGCTTGCCACCTTGCCGTCACTCGGCAGTGTGCCGAGTTCGACCGTCGCGGTGTCGCTCTTGCCGTTGCGCAGGTAGGCGAGCTTCACCTCGGTGCCGGGCTTGAGGCCGGCGATCCGCCGCGACAGGTCGCGGGCATCGTTGACCGGTGCGCCGTTGACCGACTCGATCACGTCGCCCGACTTCAGACCGGCCTTGGCGGCGGGGGTGCCGCTCTCGGCGTGATCGACCAGGGCGCCCTTCGCCTTGTCGAGGCCGAGCCCCTCGGCGATGTCCTTCGTCACCGGCTGGACCTGCACGCCGAGATAGCCGCGCACCACCTTGCCGTCGGCCCGGAGCTGATCGACCACCGTCTGCACCGTCTCGGCGGGGATCGCGAAGGCGAGACCGACGGA
>JAESFL010000361.1_pt1 | contig 36221 bp, 37 predicted proteins | sample 9269401 | NCBI WGS metagenome assembly JAESFL01 (sample SAMN14506025, study PRJNA617098) | algae metagenome | isolation source: Gloeocapsa sp. UFS-A4-WI-NPMV-4B04 and co-occurring heterotrophs from desert... | place: USA: Utah | collected 2006-10-01 | reverse complement strand
ATCCGGGTATCGAAAAGGACGATTTCGAGCTGTTCAGCCTCGCGGTCAGCGCCATGAACGGCTGCGGCATGTGCATCGACAGCCACGAACGCGTGCTTCAGCAGCATGGCGTGAAAGCCGAGACTATCCAGGCCGCGGCCCGGATCGGCGCGGTGGTGAAAGCGGTCGCCACCGTTCACGCGACGCTCTGAGTGCTGCCGGGCGCTATCCTGGTTCGGCCGAACCAGGATAGCGGCCAGTCTCTTCTGGCTCGCCATGATTCCCGAACCGGCCGCAAATTGGACCGGACTCGATTTTGGTCTAGGCGAGGCCGAGCAGCCATTCGTCGAGCCGCACCGGCGTCACCGCCGCGCCGGGCGCAGTGCGAGTGAGTTCCATGCGGTGGCCCATGATCCACTGCAGGCATTCGCCGCGGCTTTCGAACACCGGGTAGTTGCCGCGCGCGGGCCGACAGGACTCCTCGTCGATCAGGAAGCGCGCGCCGGAACGGCAGCCCGGCATGCCCGGCCAGTCGCGCCGCGGCGCTCGCACGGCAGGCACCCACCAGGTGCGGCCGGCATTGAGGCTCTCGACCTCGGCGTGGTTCATCGCCTCATCCTCTCCCGCTGTCTCCTTCGATCGGGCGGGGAAGGAAATCGTCAGAAGCGGTTGATCCTATCACTTCAAGAAGCTTCCACCTCTCCGACCCAGTTCTACGTCTGGCTTCGGCCTTGGAATCGAATGCTACTCCCCCGGAAGCAATCGCGCCAAACGATTTAAACCGGCGACTGTGATCGATCCGGGCGATGTCCTTGCGGTGCAGCAGCAGGCTTTCGAACGTTGGGCAGCGTCCGCGTCGAAATGGCTCGGCGGCTAATCTAGGATACGGGATGTTGATTTCAGAGGCGCCTCGGGGTGGGCGAGATGCCGGGTCGGAGGAAAACAGCGGCGGAGACTCAAAATTAAGCCTCATTCTGGCAATCTGCTTCGCCTGCGCCTATTTCTGCGGCAGCGAACGAGCGGGAAGAGACTGATGGCGTCAAGATTGTCCGATTATCTTGAGTCCGTGAAGGCGCGCGACCCGGCCGCCCGGTCGCGCTGGGAGGTGCTGACCTACCCCGGTGTGCTGGCGCTCGGGCTGCACCGGATCGCGCATTGGCTGTTTCGCGGGGAGCTGTTCTTCCTCGCCCGGCTGATCAACCATTTTTCGCGCTTCCTGACTGCGATCGATATTCATCCGGGCGCCGTCATCGGACGCAACTTCTTTATCGATCATGGCTTCGTGGTGATTGGGGAGAGCGCCGAAATCGGCGACAACGTCACCCTTTATCAGCATGTTACCCTCGGTGGCACCAACCCGGCCAACGGAGTGCCGGGCAAGCGCCACCCGACGATCGGCGACGGCGTCATCATCGGCTCGGGGGCGCAGGTGCTCGGGCCGATCCTGGTCGGCCCGCGGGCGCGGATCGGCGCCAATGCCGTCGTTACAAAGGACGTGCCGGAGGGGGCAACGATGATCGGCATTCCGGCGCGCTCGACGCTCGTGGATGCGGCGGAATATGCCCGCGGCTTCGTTCCTTATGGAACCTCGTGCAATGAGATGTATGATCCGGCTACGCAGAAGCTCGACATTCTGAAGTGCGAGGTCGAGCAGTTGAGGAAGAGGCTGGCCGAATTGATCGACGAGCGCGACAGCATGCCGGGCGGCCGGCAGGAGCGTGATCGCGCCTGATGGGAACCGTTCATCCCTTTCCAACATCAACAGAATCAGCGTCGCAGATCGGCTTCGACCGGGCCGAGCTCAAGCGCATCATGGATCTTTACGGTCGCATGGTGGCGGCCGGCTTGTGGAAGGATTATGCGATCGAGTTCCGGAACGACGCGGCCGTCTTCTGGGCGTTCCGCCGGACGGCGGAGCGTCCCGAATTCAAGGTCGAGAAGCGCCCGGCGCTCCGGTTGCGGCAGGGCATGTGGGCGCTGATCGGGGAAAACGGCCTTGTGCTCAAACGGGGCCATGAACTGGGGCCCGTTCTCGCCCCGGTCGAACGCCGGCTTATGAAGCTGGTTGGCGGCTGACGCCCGGCCGGTCGAGGATCGGCAGCTTCGCTTGCAACGCAGCGGGTAATGTTCTCACCACCGTGCTTCTTGCCGCCTGCCAGAAGGCCGAGAGCAGCAGCAAGGCCGATCCGATGACGAGCGCGGTAAGCGCGAAGCTCAGCTCCACCGCTCCATTATTGCTGAACAGGCTGCTCAAGGCATAAAGCACATAGGCGAGTGCGGAGACGAGCAGGGCGCGGCGATCGATCGCGAGTGCCGTAAACCCAAGCACCGCGTAGAGGAACAGAACAATGATGGCCTCCGGCGTCGTCGCGTCGCCGTCGGTAAGCCCCAGCAGCGCGAATACCGGGTGCACGATGAGCGGCGCCGAGAGGAGGTGAAGCCAGAAAGCGACGTCCGAACGGCGAGTCTGGCGCGTCGGATCCGATGCGTCCCACCCCATCGCGAACAGGAACACTCCGATGCCCAGGAAAAGGGTGAAACCGAGCAGAATTTCCTGCCGGTCTGCGGTATCGGGAATGGCGGAGCCGATCACAACGAGGATCAGCAGAACAATCGATCCCGCTCCGGCCGCGATCGTGATCGGCACGCGAAAGCGGCGCCAGTGAAGAGCAGCCGCCAGCGCCCCGGTGAGCGCCGCGCCAGCCGCGATCAATCCACTCGTGTCATTTTCGCCGCGCAGGTTTTCGGGTCCGATGGCAAGCCCGATCGAAAAACCGGCCAGGGTGGCAACACCGCCGACGAACGCGAGGAGGAGAATGATGCTCGGCAGCGCCATCCGCCGCCGCCGCGTGAAGAATTCCGCAAGGCCCCAGGCAACGGCCGCGACCAGCAGACCCGCGAAGGGGGAGGGGCCGTCCGGGCCAATGCGCGGCGTCATCGCCGAGCCGATCCATCCAACGGCCGTCAGCAGGATGATGGCGGCGATCGATACGAAGATGTCGTTGAACCCTGTGATGAGCCGAAAATGCTCTTCGTCGACGGCGGGGGTCGCTCTCATGCTCGACACGTGGCTGCGGAGCGCATCGGCGGCGTCCGGGCTCAGTACCCCGGCGGCGACCGCCGATTCCAGGTCGCTTTCGCTGTACATGATCAGATTCTCCCTGGCCGAGAAAGGTAGCATGGGTGTATTGGTAATACAATACGGCTACGGATGGTTCAAGGTTTGCAGGATCAGCATTGCCTGTTCGGCACCGGATTGCGGCACGATCTCGCCGGCTCGGTCGATGATCCTGTCCCAATTCGCCGCCACTTCTTCCACCGTCCGTCGTCCCTCGGGGAGCGCGTGGCCGCGCGTCAGCGTCACATAGGAGGCTTGCACCACGCCGCCGCCCGCCCCGACGATCATGTTGCTCGGCGCTTCTTCCGAAACGAGGAAGAGCGCGGCCGGAACGACATTGTCGGGGTTGAACGCGCTCAGCATGTCCGGCGGGTAGATGTCCTCCGTCATGCGCGTCGCCGCGGTCGGCGCGAGGCTGTTCACTCGAATATTGTACTTCGCGCCCTCGAGGTGGAGCGTCTTCATGAAGCCCGCCAGGCCCAGCTTCGCTGCTCCGTAATTCGCCTGGCCGAAATTGCCGAACAGGCCGGTGGATGAAGAGGTCATCAGGATCCGCCCGTAAGCCTGGGCGCGCATCGTCGCCCAGACGGCTTTGGTGCAATGGGCGGAGCCCATCAGGTGGACGTCCATCACCAGCCGGAAATCCTCGATCGTCATCTTGGCGAAGCTCCTGTCGCGCAGGATGCCGGCATTGTTGATGAGAATATGGACGGCGCCCCATCGCTCGCGCGCCTGGGCGATCATGGCTTCGACCTGGTCGCGGTCGGTGACGCTGGCGCCATTGGCAATGGCGGTGCCCCCCGCGGCGAGGATTCCCTCCACCACCTGCTGGGCCGCGTCCGAACTGCCGGAGCCGTCACGGGCGCCGCCGAGATCGTTGACGACCACCTTCGCGCCGCGCTTGGCAAGTTCCAGCGCATAGGCGCGGCCGAGACCGCCGCCGGCGCCCGTGACGATCGCCACACGATTTTCGAAGCTGATGGTCGTCAATGCTGGTTCCCCCTTGCGCCGTGCCGGCGCGCGTCATGGCAGAAGCCGGCGGGACTGCACAGGGGCAGGGGGACGGGCGGAAACCGGCGGGAGGAGGGGGAGGGGCGCCCGAAGGCACCCCTCAGCATTGGATCAGCGGCGCCGGGCGCGGCGAGTGCCTCGCTCGTAGCTTTGGATGCAGCTGTCCGTCACCGTCCGCGAGCAGCGGGGATATTCGGCGGCCGGAGCCCGCGGGGTGAAGGCCGCCTGCTGATCGGCCGTCGGCTGCGCGGGCATGCCGGTGTCGGTCGCGCCTTGAACGCCCTGATTGGTGCCCGGGGGCGGCACCGCCTGCCCGTCCGGAACGGTGTTTTGCTGGGTCACGCCCTGCGGCCCGGTGGCTTGGGCCGGATCATCAACGGTCTGGCCGCTCGGTGGGGCAGCCGTCGTGTCGGGTGTCGTCTGGGTCGTGGTCGCGTCGGGCGGGGTCTGCGTCGTCGTCGTATCAGGCGTCGGTTGCATCGTCGTATCGGGGGGAGTGGTCTGGGCCGCATCCTGAGCGATGGCGGCGCTGCCGATCGTCAGCGCTGCGGCGGCGAGTAGAATGGCTTTCATCGAATCGTCTCCTTGCATGAGGCGCTTTCCCGCTAGTGCGCCAGGAATGCTCCGTGGCGCGCGGCGACTACCGGCGTCGCATGGTAAACGAGACGTCCCCGGAATTTGTTCAATCGATTCGGCGGCGAAAGGTTAGGCTTCACCGCAGCGCCGGCGTTGGATCCGGGTTTTCAGGAGCCCGGGGCCGCCGCCTGCGGCCCCGGGCGTCCGGTCAGCGGCGGGGGCGCGACCGCCGCGTCGTTTGTCCGCGCGTCTGGATGCAGCTGTCGGTGACGGTCCGCGAGCAACGCGGATAATCTTGGGCGCCTGGACCGCCCATGCCGCCAGTGGTGGTACCGCCGGCGCCGCCAGTAGCGCTCATACCGGTGCCGCTCATCCCGGTGCCGCCGCTACCGCTCATGCCGGTGCCTCCGGTGCCGCTCATGCTGGTGCCGCCGGCACCTGTCGTACCGGTACCCGTTGTTCCAGTGTTGGTCGTGCCGGTGCTGCCGGATTGATCCATGCCGGCGGATCCGCTGGTCCCGCCGGTCCCGCCCGTGCCGCCGGTCTGATCCGTCCCGGCGGTTCCGCCGGTGCTGCTGCCGCCCGTTTGGCCGGCGCTGGTCGTGCCGGTGCCGCCGGTGCTGCCGCCGCCGGTCGAGCCTGTCGTTTGCGCGATCGCTGCGCCGCTGAGCATCAAAGCCGCAGCAAAGATGAGCTTCTTCATATCGGTCTCCTGTCCGTCGCCCCGTGCTCGGGCGCAGCTTCGGCTGCGGCCCGCCGCATGAACGAGAAAGACCGGCCCAATATCCCGCAAGGACAGCGACTTAGTGGCTAACCCTTGTTAGTCTCGGCGGCGCTCAGGCCCGCGCTTCGCTGTCGAGCGCGTACCCGGCCGAACGGACGGTGCGGATGATGTCGCTCTTGCCGCCGACGTTGATCGCTTTCCGGAGGCGGCGGATGTGAACATCCACCGTGCGCGGCTCGATATAGCTGTCATGTCCCCAAACGCTGTCGAGCAGCCGCTCGCGCGAGAAGACGCGGCCCGGATGCTCCAGAAAGTGCCGCAGCAGCCGGAATTCAGTCGGCCCGAGTTGAATAGTGTCGCCGCCACGCTTCACCTTGTGGCTGACGATGTCCATTTCGATGTCGGCATAAGCAAGCTGCTCGCCCGCGAGCGCCGGGCGGACGCGGCGAAGCACCGCGCCGACCCGCGCCACCAGTTCGCGCGGCGAGAAGGGCTTCGTCACATAATCGTCGGCGCCGGTCTCGAGACCACGGACCCGGTCCGCCTCCTCGCCGCGCGCGGTGAGCATGATGATCGGCACGTTGGCTGAATTGGGCAGCCGGCGGAGCCGCCGGCACACTTCTATCCCCGACAGGCCTTCGATCATCCAGTCGAGCAGAACGAGATCCGGCGCATTCTCCTGCGCCAGCAGCATCGCTTCCTCGCCGTCGGGCGTATGCTGAACCTCGAATTCCTCGCGCGTGAAATGGTAGATGAGGAGCTCGGCCAGCGCCGCATCGTCCTCGACGAGCAGGATCCGCCCCTTACTCATCTGACCAATCGCCCCCCAAATTGGTGGCATCCGGCCCGCGCGTGCGCTCGGCGATGTGCTGGCCTGTGGCTGCGAAGTAGACCATTTCTGCGACGTTGGTTGCATGATCACCGATCCGTTCGAGGTTCTTGGCAATAAACAGCAGGTGCGTGGCGGGCGTGATGTTGTGCGGATTTTCCATCATGAAGGTGAGCAGGGTCCGGAAGATGCTGTTGTAGAAATCGTCCACCGAACGGTCGCGTTCGCACACCGCCACCGCCTTCTGGGCATCGCGGGCCGCAAAGGCATCGAGCACGTTGTGGACCATCTCGCCGGCGATCCGCGCCATCTCGGGCAGCAGCGACAGCGGCTCGATATTCTGAGATTCCTCGATCACATGAACGCGTTTGGCGATGTTCTTGGCATAGTCGCCGATCCGCTCGACGACGCTGGCGATCTTGAGCGCGGCGATGACGTCCCTGAGGTCGTCCGCCATGGGCGCCCGCAGCGCGATGATCTGCACCGCATGCTTCTCGATCTCCGCCTCCAAGGCATCGATCCGCCGATCATCCTCGACCACGCGAATGGCGGCCTCGCTGTCGCGCTGAACCAGCGCCCGCATCGATTCCGCGATGGCGGCTTCGGCCAGTCCGCCCATTTCCGAAATGGTGGCGCGAAGCTGATCGAGATCGTCGTCGAAGGCCTTGACGGTATGTGCTGCGCTCATGGGTTCTTCCTGCTCAGCCGTAGCGGCCGGTGATATAGTCCTTGGTGCGGGTCTCGCGCGGATTGGTGAATATTTCCGACGTGTCGCCATATTCGATGAGATGGCCGAGATGGAAAAAGGCCGTCCGCTGGGAGACGCGCGCCGCCTGCTGCATATTGTGGGTGACGATCACGATCGCATAGCGACCGCGAAGCTCGTGGATCAGTTCCTCGATCTTGGCGGTGGCAATCGGGTCGAGGGCGGAGGCCGGCTCGTCCATCAGGATCACTTCGGGATCGACCGCGATCGCCCGCGCGATGCAGAGGCGCTGCTGCTGGCCGCCTGAAAGCGCCGTGCCGCTGTCCTGCAACCGATCCTTGACCTCGTCCCAAAGCCCCGCGCGGCGGAGCGAGCGCTCCACCACTTCGTCGAGATTGGCCTTGCCGGCGGCGAGCCCATGAATGCGCGGGCCATAAGCGACATTCTCGTAGATCGACTTCGGGAACGGGTTCGGCTTCTGGAACACCATGCCGACGCGCGCGCGCAGCTGCACGACGTCCATGCCCGACGAATAGATGTCTTCGCCGTCGAGCTCGATCTTGCCCTCGACGCGGGCACTGCTGATCGTGTCGTTCATGCGGTTGAGCGTGCGAAGGAAAGTGGATTTGCCGCAGCCTGAGGGGCCGATAAAGGCCGTGACATTCTCCCGGCTCACATCGATCGACACATTATCGATGGCTTTCTTGTCGCCGTAAAAGACGCTGACGCCGCGCGCCGACATTTTCGGGGCGGAGGATTTCATCGCCTGCTGGTGCGAGGCGATCTCGTTCATGGTGGTATCGGTCATCAGTTCACCAGCGCCGTTCGAACTTGTTGCGCAAATAGATGGCTAGGCCATTCATCGCGAGGAGGAAGACGAGAAGGACGATGATCGCGGCGGAAGTCTTTTCGACGAAACCGCGGCTTACCTCGTCCGACCACAGGAAGATCTGTACCGGAAGCACGGTGGCGGGCTCCGTCAGGCCGCCGGGCGGAGAGGCGATAAAGGCCCGCATTCCGATCATCAGCAACGGGGCCGTTTCGCCCAAGGCGCGTGCCATGCCGATGATGGTGCCGGTGAGGATGCCCGGCAGCGCCAGCGGCAGCACGTGGTGGAACACCACCTGGATGCGGCTGGCGCCGATGCCCAGAGCGGCGTCACGGATCGAGGGCGGCACCGATTTGATGGCGTTGCGGCCGGCGATAACGATTACCGGCATCGTCATCAGCGCCAGCGTGAGGCCGCCGACGAGAGGCGCCGAGCGGGGCAGGTGCATGAAGTTCAGGAATACGGCGAGCCCCAGCAGGCCGAAGATGATCGAAGGGACGGCAGCAAGATTGTTGATCGAAACTTCAATCGTATCGGTCCACCGGTTCCGCGGCGCATATTCTTCGAGATAAACGGCCGAAAGCACGCCGATCGGGAAAGCAAGCGCGAGGGTCACGAGCATGGTCAGCAGCGAACCCTTGAAGGCGCCCCAAATGCCGACGGCCGAAGGATCGGTAGCATCGGCGCCGGTCAGGAAGTTCCAGTTGAAGCTGGTTCTTACCGCCTCGCGCGCTTCGAGCTGGGCGTAAAGCCGCTCGGCATCGGGCGCCGCCTCGGTCTTGGCCGCGATGTCCACGGGGCTCGAGGCCGGCACCCAGATGGAATGCCGCGTGTTGAGGATCGACGGATCTTCCTTGATGGCGCTGCGCACGTGCAGCCAGGCGTTGTCGGACAGCATGGCGGCGCCGGCGGCGCCATATTGCGCCTGTGCTGCGGCCCGGACGACGCTGTCGACATCGGCGGTGGCAAGCGCCGCGTCGGCCCCGAAACCTTTCAGCGTCGCCGGATCGAGGAAGAGCTGGCTCTTGGGAAAGTCGAGGTCGAGACGCACCTCGGTCTGGGTGAAGCCGCGGATGCCGTTGCCAAGCATGCTGATCAGCAGAAAGGCGAGGAAAGCCGCCGAAAGCAGGATGGCGCCAAGGCCGAGCCATCGAAAGCGTCGCTCGGCGGCATAGCGGCGGCGGATGCGCTGCTGCATCGCATCCGCATTCCAATCGGTCGGGGCGCGGATCACCGGCGCCGCGGGGGCAGTGGCGGCCATGTCATTCATAAGCTTCGCGATACTTCTTCACGACGCGCAGCGCGACGATGTTGAGGAGCAGAGTGACGATGAAGAGCACAAGGCCGAGCGCGAAGGCAGCGAGCGTCTTGGGGCTGTCGAACTCCTGATCGCCGGTCAGCAACTGGACGATCTGGGTCGTCACCGTTGTCACGCTCTCGAACGGGTTGGCCGTAAGGTTGGCAGCGAGGCCGGCCGCCATGACGACGATCATGGTCTCGCCGATCGCCCGGCTGACCGCCAGCAACACGCCCCCGACGACGCCGGGGAGGGCGGCGGGAACGAGCACCTTCTTGATCGTTTCCGAGGTGGTGGCGCCCATCGCCAGCGAGCCGTCCCGCATCGCCTGCGGCACGGCGGCGATCGAATCATCGGCCATCGAGGAGACGAACGGAATGATCATGATGCCCATCACCAGCCCGGCCGCCAGCGCCGATTCCGAGGAGGCCGGAATGCCGAGCGTCACGCCGAAACTGCGGATGGCCGGCGCAACCGTGAGGGCCGCGAAATAGCCGTAGACGACCGTCGGGACGCCGGCGAGCACCTCAAGCAGCGGCTTCATCCATCGGCGCACGCGGGCCGTGGCATATTGCGTGAGATAGATGGCGCTCATCAAACCAAGCGGGATCGCCACGATCATCGCGATGATCGCGCCGATGAAGATCGTGCCCCAGAAGAGCGGGATGGCGCCGAACGCTCCCGACGAGCCCGCCTGGTCCGCGCGGATGGCCGTCTGTGGGCTCCAGTTCAGCCCGAACAGGAACTCGATGGGCGAAACGCGCGAGAAGAAGCGCAGCGATTCGAACAGCAGCGACAGGACGATGCCGAGCGTCGTCAGGATCGCGATCAGCGAGGCGATCAGCAGCACTGCCATCACCAGCCGTTCGACCCGCGTCCGGGCGCGAAACGTCGGTGAGACCCGCGTGAAGGCGTAGGCGCCGCCGGCAAAGGCCAGGAGCAGGGCAGTGATCGTGCCAATGATCCCATAGCGGCTGCTTGCCTCGCCATAAACTGGCGCCAGCGCATTCGCCTGCGGATTGAAGGCCGCCTGGCGGGTGCCTTCGGCGAGCTCCCGCGCTTCATTGAAGATGGCCTGCCGCTGCATTTCGAATGGCGGCAAAGTGGCTGCCGCCGGGCTATCCATCACCGCGTGGGTGACTAGATTGTCCGAGACCGGGCTCCAGACGGCTAGAAAGAGAAGCGCCGGCAACGCCGCCCACAAGGCAACATACCAGCCATGATAGTTTGGCAGTGAATGCGGGCGCGGCTTGCCGGGCGCCGCAAAGGCCGTGGCCTTCGCGCGCGCAGCCGCCCAGGCAAGAAGGCCCAGACCGAGCACCAACAGGGCAAGCGCCGGAAACGACAAGGAAAGCATCCCAAATGCGCCGGAAAGCCTCCGGCGGGGCTTGGCTCATGAAACGCCGGGCCCGCTCCAGCGGGCCCGGCGCCAAACGCGATTACTTCAGCTCAGCGGCATTCACCGGAGTCAGCGACTGGACCGCCGCCGCCGCCTTGGTCTGCACGTCGGCCGGCGACGGGATGAGACCGCGCTGGGCGAGATACCCGCCCGCAGCCCAGGCGCGGGCATATTCGGCGAGGAACTCCTTCATGCCCGGGATCACGTTCATATGCTCGCCCTTGGCGTAGATATAGACCTGCCGGGCGCCGGGGTAGCTGAGATCGCCGATCGTGGCCGCGGTCGGCGCGACGCCGCCAAGCGGAATGCCGCGAACGGTTCCGGCATTTTCTTCCATGAAGCTGTAACCGAGCACGCCGATCGCGCCCGGATTGGCGGCGACCTTTTGGACGAGAAGATTGTCGTTCTCGCCCGCCTCGACATAGGCGCCGTCCTCGCGAATCTTGGTGCAGGTCGCCTTGTGCTGATCGGCGTTGCTTTCCTTCAGCGCCTTCATGGCGGGATCCGCATCGCAGCCTTTTTCCAGGATCAGTTCGGCAAAGCTGTCGCGCGTGCCGGACGTCGGCGGGGGCCCGAAGACCTTGATCGCAACTGCGGGGAGGGCGGGGTTCACGTCCTTCCAGCTTTTGGCGGTCTGCGGCTTGCCATAAGGATTGGCGGCAAGCGCCTTGTAGACGTCGGCGGCGCTCAACTGGAAGTTATGCGCGCCCTGGACGCCTTCGATGAGCGCCAGTCCGTCGATTCCCACGGGAACCTCGATCACCTGCTTCACGCCGTTTTGCGCGCAGGATTCAAGCTCGGACTTCTTGATGCGCCGCGAGGCGTTGGTCATGTCGGGAAACTGATCGCCGACACCGCCGCAAAACAGCTTCATGCCGGCGCCCGTTCCGGTCGATTCGACGATCGGCGCCTTGAACGAGGCATTGGTCTGCGCGAACCGCTCGGCGACCGCGGTCGTGAACGGATAAACGGTCGACGATCCGACGATCTGGATCTGCTGGCCGGAAGCCCCACCCCCGGCATCATTGCCCTGGCCGCACGCAGCCACGGCCAGCGCGGCAAGCGCCACAGTAGAAATCCTGTTTTTCAAATTTGCCTCCATCGAACCCGTTATTCAGGGTTCGCGACGTCGCTAGAAAGGTTGCGCGTGACCTCTGTGACGCTTTCGTGACTCTTTGATGACAGCGTCTCCGCGGATCGAGGCAGATAGACGCGGACGGCCGTGCCTTCGCCTAGTTTACTGCGGATATCCAGGCGCCCCCGGTGCCGACCAACGATATGCTTGACGATCGCGAGGCCGAGCCCGGTGCCGCCCATGGCCCGGCTGCGGCTTGGATCGACTCGGTAGAAGCGTTCCGTGAGTCGCGGGAGATGCTCCGGTGCGATGCCGTCGCCCCGATCGATCACGCTCATGCGAAGCATGTCGGGGCCGGCATCTTCGAAGCGCACGGCCACCGGCGCACCGCTGCGGCCGTATTTTATGGCGTTGACGACGAGGTTCTGGAGCAGCTGGAGAAGCTGCGTGCGGTCGCCGAGAACGACTGGATCGGCACTGCCTCGGTTTTCCACGATCACCGTGCTGGGTTTCTCTTCGAGCAGCTGCCCGCACGCTCTGCGAACCTCCTCAACAAGCGGCAGGAGCGCAACGGATTCACGGGGAAGGCTGAAGCGTTCGGATTCGATGCGCGACAGCGAGATAAGGTCGTCGACCAGGCGATGCATTCGTTTCGCCTCGTCGAACATGATCCGAACGAAGCGGGTGCGAAGCCCCTTGTCCTCGGCTGCGCTGTCGTCCTGAAGCGTCTCGAGAAAGCCGAGCAGGGTCGCCAGCGGGGTGCGCAGCTCGTGGCTCGCATTGGCAACGAAATCGGTGCGCATCTGCTCGGACGCATGGGCCTGGCTTCGGTCGGTCAGATGAACCAGCCGCGTGCCGTCGCGCATCAACGTCGTGCCCATTTCCCAACGCCGGTCCGGGTCGCCAAGGCCAACCAATTCGGTGCGGGTGACAGCCTCCGGCTCACCGGCCTGGCGGTCGATCAGCCGGTCGGCGGCGGCGGGGTGGCGTATCGCCAGCCTGACGTCGACCCCCTGGATATGTTCGCCAAGCACGGACCGGGCGGCCGAATTGGCCAGCAGCACGCGGCGGTTCCGTACCAGCAGCAGCGGCTCGTTCACGGCCTCCAGCAGTTCGGCTGCGTCCGGAAGCGGCGGCAATCCGGTCGGCTCGATCGGCGGCTCCGTCGGCCGGTGGCCGTTGCTGGAGCGCCAGCTGAGGGCGACTGCGACGGCGCCTCCCAAGGAGGCGAGCAATGCGGCCGTCAGTGGCGCACCGGCCGCAAACGCCAGGACCAGTCCCAATCCAGCCGCCGCGACCCCCGCCAGCATTCGCGCGATCCGGTTCGATCCCATCCTTGTCTCTTATCGGGATGCGAGGGGGATCGCCACCGCTCGCCTTTGGCAAGCTTTACCCTTATTAAACGAGCGACTTGTATCCAGGGCGTGCCATGAGCGAACCGACCAACCAGAAGCCGGACGACTCCGCTCCTCAGCCGAGCCGCCGCGTGGTGCTTGCTCTGGGCGCGGCGGCCGCCTCCAGCGTGGTCACCATCCGGCCAGCGCTCGCGCAGACCGCCGGCTCCGTCCTCAACTGCCAGATTCCTGTTCCCGGGCCGCAGGGGGCAGGGAAGTATATCGCGCAGGACGGATCGCTGGTCGCCCCGGGGACGGCCGGCGCCGTGCCGCCGCTGCCCCGTCCGATCACCGGTGAAGAAGCCAGGATGCTGCTTCGCGGCGGCACGGCACCGGGCCTCGATACGAACTCCGCTCAGGCTTATGCCAACTATATTCGCCGTCTGCAGGCGGGGATGAGCGGATTCACCTGCTACGCCTCGCTGCAGATGCCGCGTTAGGATAGGGCCGGCGCGTGGCCGGTCCCCGTTTCATTGCTGATCCGCTAGAGCTGATCCGGAGCGTCGAGCTCGACGGGCTGACGGCTCTCTTTCACCGACCTTCCGGCATGACCCATATCGTCGCACCGCCCGCACCGCAGATCCTCCGGGCGCTGGCCGGAGCGCCGGCCGATGCAGACGAGCTTGCGGCCCGGCTCAGCGAAGGGTTCGATCTGGAAGGGGGAGGGGAAGCCTTGGCCGCCCGCCTTGCCGAACTCGAGGCGGCGGGGCTCGTCAGGCGCGCATGAAACATGTTCATGAGCTTCAGGTGGGGCCGGTGGCGTTCCGCATCGGTTCGCAATGGCAGGAACCGGTCGCAGCGCTGAGGCGGCTTTATGCCGGTTATCCTGCTCCTGCCGGGCTCTGCGACTTCACCGTTCGGCTCGAAGCGGAGCGCCCCTGGCGCCGGTGGGTGCGGCCTTCCGTCGCCATTCGCGGCGATTATACGCTGCCCGATGCCGCGCCGCTTGCCCTGGAGCACGGGCTGCTGGCGGCGGAAATGGGCATGAACCTCCAGATGGCGCTGGGCCAGAAGCGCTATCTTCTGCTCCATGCCGCGACCGTCGAACGGAACGGACGTGCCCTGCTGATGACCGGCGCGTCCGGCGCGGGCAAATCGACCCTGTCGGCGCTGCTGGGGGAGCATGGCTGGCGCCTGATGGGCGACGAATTCGCTTTGCTCGATCTGCAAGACGGCAGGCTGCACGCATTCCCGCGCGCGGTCAGCCTCAAGAATCAGGCCATTCACGTCCTGGAGGAGATTGCCGGCCCCGAGCGCCTGGGCCCTTGGCTCCGCAACACGCCCAAGGGCACGATCCGCCACCTGCGGCCGAACCAGCAGTCGGTTGCACGAATGGGCGAACCTGCCCGGCCGGTGCTGATCCTGTTTCCAAGCTTCGGGCGCGACCTTGACCGCGCCGTCCGTCCGGTCGGACAGGCGGAGGTGTTCGTCCGTCTGACGCAGGCGTCCACCAATTATGTGACGCTTGGGGAGCGGGGCTTCGATGCGCTCAGCGGGCTCGTTCAAGCCGTGCCCGCTTATGCGGTGGACTACCCCGACACGCAAAGCGCGCTCGCGCTCGTGGAAGAGCTTTGGAACGGGCTGTGAAGGATGCTCTCCTTCTCGTTCAGGCGCTTCGCGAACCGGCATCCGTCGCCGCGCTTCCCGAGCGGGACTGGACGGCGCTGATCGCCGTTGCGCGCGCGGAATCATTGATGGGGAGCCTAGCGTATCGCGTCGAGGGTACAGACTTGCCGCCCAGGCTCGAAGGTTTGCTCGAGGATGCCCGCCGCGACTCCGAACAGGCGCGGAGGCAGGCGCTCTGGGAAGCGGAGATGGCGCGGCGAGCGCTTGCGCCGCTGGGAGTACCGGTCATTCTCCTCAAGGGAACGGCCTATGTCGCGGCGGGGCTATCGGCGGGTGTCGGCCGCTCGATCGGCGATCTCGACATCCTGGTGCCGCGCGGCCGCCTCGATGCCGTGCAGCACGGCTTGCTGGAAGCCGGCTGGGAGTGGGTCAAGGAGGATCGGTATGACGACCTTTATTACCGCCGCTGGATGCATGAGCTGCCGCCGCTGATCCACCGCGAGCGCGACAGGATGATCGACGTGCACCACACGATCCTGCCGCTCACGCATCGCCGAAGGCCCGATGCCGAGGCGATGGTCGAGGCGAGCATTTCGCTGGCGAATGGCCTTCGCATCCTAGCTCCCGCCGACATGATCATCCACTCCGCCGCGCATCTTCTCGCCGATGGAGACTTGGCGGGCGGGCTCCGGAACCTCTGGGACATCGATCGAATGGTGCGGGATTTCGGAAGCCGTGAGGATTTCTGGAGCGAGCTGGAGACGCGCTCGCGCCGACATCAGCTGAGCGGGGAAGTCGCCCGCGCTCTCCGGCTCGCCCACAGCATCTACTTCACTCCGGTCGAGCCGAAGCTCGCCGGCCGCGCCCGCTCATCCGACCGCCTGTTCGAGCGCCGCCTCCTGGCCCGCAACGGCTGGGGCCAGCCTGGCCGCAAGCCGCTGCGCCTGGCTTTTTACATCCGGTCGCATTGGCTGCGCATGCCCCCGCTCATGCTGGCGCGGCACTTGTGGACCAAGGCACGCAAGTAAAGCGGGTTCGACGGCGTCCGGACCTGCAGCCGGCGCATCCCGCCAACCGCGCCTCAGGCGTTTGCCCACCCTCTGCCTCACAGCCGAGTGAGGGCAGGAACCAGTTCCTCATAGCTGTGGATCACGGCATCGGCGCCGAGCTGCTCGACCGGGCGGTCGGAAAAGCCGAAGCTGACCGCGACGAAGGGCAGTCCCGCGGCCCTTGCCGTGTCGGCATCGGTAATCGAATCCCCGACAAAGGCGGCTCGCCCGCCGCCCGCCCGCCTGATCGCTTCGAAAAGGGGAGCTGGATCCGGCTTGCGCACCGGCAAGGTGTCGCCGCCGACGATGCTCTGGAAGCGCCCATTCCAGCCAAGCGCGCTTACCAGCTGGTGCGTGAGACGCTCCGGCTTGTTCGTGCAGATGGCGAGCGCGAGGCCTTGCTCGGCAAGCGCCTCCAAAGCCTCTGCCATTTGGGGATAAGCGGTCGTTCCAGTGCAGATATTCGCCGAATAATAGTCGATGAAGATCGGGAAGCCGCGATCGACGACTTCTTCGGGAGCCTCCCCGGTGGCGGCCAATCCCCGCCGCAGCAAGGCCCGTGCTCCGTGACCGATGAGGTGACGTACCTTGTTCGGGTCGATCGTCTGCCGGCGGAGCAGGGTCAGCGTGTGGTTCAATGCGGCCGCCAGGTCCGGAGCGGTATCGGCGAGCGTGCCGTCGAGGTCGAAAACCACGGTATCGAACGGGATGCTTGCCATCGGCCGCCGCCTCTGGGTCGCTGCTATGGAAATAGCAAGATTTCCGTGCGATGACGCGCGAACTGCAGGAGCATCATGACAAGTCATCGTCCATTTGCCGCCGTCATCCTTGCCGCGGGCAAGGGAACGCGCATGAAGTCCGACGTTCACAAGGTGCTGCACCCGATTGCCGGCCGGGCCATGCTCGATCACCTGCTGGGGGTGGTCGACGGGCTCGGGCCTTCAAAAAAAATCGTGGTCGTCGGCAGCGGCCGGGAGCAGGTCGAGCGGCTGGTCGACGCCCGCTCGGGCGAGGTGGTCGTGCAGGAGCAGCAGCTCGGGACCGCTCACGCCGTTCAGCAGGCGGAACGAGCGCTCGGCGGGTTCGCGGGCGACGTTCTGATTCTCTACGGCGATACCCCCCTGGTCGAGGCCGAGACCATGGCGAGCATGCTGGCGCGCCTCAACGCTCCGGACGCCCCCGCGGTCGTCGTGGTCGGTTTTCGCCCTTCCGATCCAGGGGCTTATGGCCGCATCCTCGCAAAGGATGACGGCACCATCGAAAAGATGGTGGAATATAAGGATGCCACAGCCGACGAACGGGCCCTAGACCTCTGCAATTCGGGATTGATGGCCGCCCGGGCGGAAGACCTGTTCCGACTCCTCGGCAAGGTCGGCAACGACAATGCAGCCGGCGAATATTATCTGCCGGACATCGTGATGCTCGCGGGGGGCGAGGGGCGGCGCTCGGTCGTGGTCGAGGCGCAGCCTTGGGAGATGGCGGGGGTCAACAGCCGCGCCGAACTCGCGCTCGTGGAGGCCGAGTGGCAGCGCCGCCGCCGCCTCAAGGCCATGGCCGACGGCGTCACCCTGGTGGCTCCCGACACGGTATGGTTCGCCCACGATACCGAGATCGGGCGAGACTGCCTCGTCGAGCCGAACGTCGTCTTCGGCCCCGGCGCGCGTATCGCCGATGGGGTCACCATTCGCGCCTTCAGCCATATCGAGGGTGCGCAGGTCGCGACCGGCGCCGAGATCGGCCCTTATGCCCGCCTGCGCCCCGGCGCGGACATCGGCGAACAGGCAAAGGTCGGCAATTTCGTCGAAGTGAAGAAGGCCCGTTTGGGCAGGGGCGCAAAGGCCAATCACCTTTCCTACCTTGGCGATGCCGAAATCGGCGCCGGCGCCAATATCGGCGCTGGAACGATCACCTGCAATTATGACGGCTTCTTCAAATATCCGACGCAAATCGGGGAGGGGGCGTTCATCGGATCCAACAGCGCGCTCGTGGCCCCGGTGACGGTCGGCAGGAATGCGATCGTCGGGGCAGGGTCGGTGATCACGAGCAATGTCTCGGACGAAGCGCTGGCCGTCGCCCGTGGCCGGCAGGAAGAGCGGCCCGGCTGGGCGGCGCGCTTCAGATCGATGATGTCGGCAAAGAAGAAAGCCAGCTAAGGCTTTGGGATTGATGGGGGAAGCTGCGTAACATGTGCGGAATAGTCGGTATCATCGGGAAGGGCGAGGTCTCGGACAGGCTGCTCGGCGGCCTCAAGCGTCTCGAATATCGCGGCTATGATTCCGCGGGCATATGCACGATCGTCGATAGCCATCTCGAACGCCGCCGGGCCGAAGGCAAGCTCGAGAACCTCGCCCACCAGCTCGGGGAAAAGCCGCTCGCCGGCACTGTCGGCATCGCCCACACACGCTGGGCGACGCATGGCGCACCGACGGTCGGCAATGCGCATCCGCACATCGTCGACGGCGTCGCGCTGGTCCACAATGGCATCATCGAGAATTTCCGGGCGTTGCGCGACGAGATGCGCGCCCTCGGCCGCACCTTCGAAAGCGAAACCGATTCGGAGGTCGTCGCTCATCTCGTCGCGGTCGAGCTGGCCAAGAGCAACGACCCTAAGCAAGCCGTGGCCGCGGTCCTGCCGCGCCTGCACGGCGCCTTCGCGATCACCATCTTGTTCCGCGACTTTCCCGATCTCCTGATCGGCGCCCGCATGGGAGCCCCGCTGACCGTCGGTTACGGCGACGGCGAGACCTATCTCGGCTCCGATGCCCTCGCGCTTGCCCCGCTGACGCAGCAGATCGCCTATTTGAACGAGGGCGATTGGGCGGTGGTCACTCGCGACGGGGCGCAGATCTACGACCGCGACAACCAGGCGGTGGAGCGGCCGATCGTGACCTCGGGCGCAAGCGCCGCCGCGGTCGAGAAGGGCAATCACCGCCATTATATGCAGAAGGAGATCTTCGAGCAGCCGATCGTCGTGGCGCAGACGCTGAGCAGCTATATCCGGCCGCTCGAGCAGAAAGTGTCGCTGCCGGACATGGACTTCAGCTTCGCCGACGTGCCGCGTGTCACGATCGTCGCGTGCGGCACCTCTTACTATGCCGGAATGGTCGCCAAATACTGGCTCGAGCAATTCGCGCGCGTGCCCGTCGAACTCGATATCGCTTCCGAATTTCGCTATCGCGCCCCGGTCCTGGAGCCGGGCGGGATGGCTTTGTTCATTTCGCAATCGGGCGAGACGGCCGACACGCTGGCGGCCCTCCGCCACGCCCGCGAAGAGGGCCAGAAGATCGCGGTGGTCGTCAACGTGCCGACCAGTTCGATGGCGCGCGAGGCCGATCTGCTGCTCCCGACCCATGCCGGCCCGGAAATCGGCGTCGCGTCGACCAAGGCTTTCACCTGCCAGCTGGCGGTCCTCGCCGCGCTCGCCGCCAAGGTCGCTCGGGACAAGGGGCGGATGAGCGAGGAGGAAGAGCGCGAGATCGTCCGCCACCTCACCGAAGCCCCCGCGGCAATGAACGCGGCTTTGCGGCACGACGAGGAGATCGAGCGGATGGCGCCGGTCATCGCGCGCGCCCGCGACGTTCTTTATCTCGGCCGCGGCCCGGACTATCCAATGGCCATGGAAGGGGCGCTGAAACTCAAGGAAATCAGCTACATCCATGCGGAAGGTTATGCGGCGGGCGAAATGAAGCATGGGCCGATCGCGCTTATCGACGATCATGTGCCGGTGATCGTGCTCGCCCCCTCGGGGCCTTTGTTCGAGAAGACGGTTTCCAACATGCAGGAGGTTCGGGCGCGGGGCGGCAAGGTCGTGCTGATCTCGGACGCGGAAGGCCTGGCCCAGGCGGGAGAGGGCCTTATCGCCTCGATCGAGATGCCTAAGGTTCATCCGCTCATCGCGCCGCTCGTCTACGCGATCCCGGTGCAGCTGCTGGCCTACCATGTCGCCGTTGCCAAAGGCACGGATGTCGACCAGCCCCGCAACCTCGCCAAATCGGTGACGGTGGAGTGACCTGCCGCTGACGGAGAGGCTGTCGCTCGCGGCCGCGCGCCGGATTGCGCTTGCCGCCCAGGGCTTTGGCGGGGCGCGGCCGGGCCAGGTCGATCAAGGACATCTCCGCCGCACCATCGATCGCCTGTCGCTCCACCAGATCGACAGCGTCAACGTCATCGCACGGGCGCATTATCTGCCCGCCTTCTCGCGCCTTGGACCCTATGACCGAACGCAGCTCGATCGTGCCGCCTGGGGCGCAAAGAAGCAGCGACGGCTGTTCGAATATTGGGCGCACGAGGCGTCCTTGCTGCCGCTGGACCTGCATCCCTTGCTCCGCTGGCGAATGGCGCAGGCCGATCGCGGCGAAATCGGCTGGACCGCGATGCGCGCATTCGCAGGCGACCGCCGCCATGAGGCGATGGCGGTGCTGGCGAGGATCAGGGATGAAGGCCCGCTCGCCGCTTCCGACTTCGATCACGGCAAGAGCCGCAGCGGCTGGTGGAAGTGGGGCGACACCAAGCGGAGGCTGGAATGGCTGTTCTGGGCCGGGCACGTCACGACCGAGACGCGCCGCGGCAGTTTCGAGCGCGTCTACGACCTGACGGAGCGCGTCATCCCCGCCGAAATCCTGGCTGTGCCGACGCCCGATGAAGTCGATGCCCATCGTTCGCTCGTGGCGCGCGCGGCCCGCGCGCTCGGCATCGCCTCGGCCACGGACCTCCGAGACTATTTCCGGTTGAAGCCCGATCCTGCCCGCGCCGCCATTACTTCACTGGTGGAGGAAGAGGTGCTGGTTCCCGCTCGCGTAGAGAACTGGACACAGCCGGCATTCCTTCACCGGGATGCGCGCCGGCCGCGCCGCATCGAAGGCCAGGCGCTGCTCGCTCCCTTCGATCCGCTCGTCTGGGAGCGAAGCCGAATCGAGCGGCTGTTCGGCTTTCGCTACCGGATCGAAATCTACACGCCCGCCGAACGACGCGTGCACGGTTACTACGTGCTGCCGTTCCTGATGGACGAGCGCCTGGTGGCGCGCGTCGACCTCAAGGCCGACCGCCAGCGTTCGCGCTTGATCGTCCAACGCACGACGTACGAGCCGGACGCTCCGGCCGAAACCGGCGAGCGACTGGAGGCCGAACTCCACATGATGGCAGCTTGGCTCGGCCTCGATACGGTGGAGCACCGGTAGCTCCCCGCCCGAATGAAACGGCTATTTCGGCCGCCGGGGGTTGGGCTTGCGATTGCCCTCCGAAGCGGGTCTCCCGCCCTCGGGCCGTCTCCTGTTTCCGCCCGGCGGAGCGCCCCGCGGGCCCCCGCGGGGTGGTCGGGGCGGCTGTCCACCGGCCGGAGGGCGCGGCGGCGGCGCGGCATCGCGGGGAGCGACCGAATAGCCCTCCTTCAAAAGGCGGTTGAAGGCGCCGCGGACGCTGGCGGTGATCGTCGCCTGCAGCTCCTTGGGCAGGTCGGCGAAAGTCGAATTGGTATGGATGGCGCCGATATCGCGCAGCAACGTGTTGGGAACCCCCTTGGACGCGCCCTTGAGCGCGTCCAGGGAGTCGACCACCGCAGCGAAGATGATTTCCTGCATGACGTCGGTTGCTGATTTGGTCATCGGCACTTCTGGGCTCTATCCAAGTCTTATCGAACCAGGATCCAGCCTGATCTCCTCTGGTTGCCGTGATATCCAAGTCGCCGGGCAAGTCCGCTCGACAAGATAGTATCGAAACGTACGGGCGCCGAATTCGTCGCATGCCGCTGCTCGGCCGTGACGGCAAGCAGCGGCACCGATGTCAGCGGCAATCGATCAGCGGCAGCGGACGTCGCTGCTCTGCTCGATGGTTCGTCCCATCAGCGCGCCGAGGGCGCCGCCGATCAAGGTTCCGGCAGTGCGGCGGCGGCCGCCGTCGATCACGTTGCCGAGAATGCCTCCGGTGGCGCCGCCAATCACCAGACCGGTGGTGCCGTCGCCGCGCTTGCAATAATAACGGCCGTCGGAACCGCGATAAACCTCGTCTTCCGCGCTTAGCCGCCGCTCCCGATAGCGTTCGTCCTCGCGATAATCGCGCGCGGCGTCATAATCGGTGGCGTAGCGGCCATCGTCATAGCCGCGGCGGTCGTCGTAGCGGCCATAATCCCGGCCCCGGTCGCGCGACGCATAATAAAGGTCCCGCTCACGCTCGTAGCGCTCGGTTTCGGCGCGGTACCGGGCCTGCGCGTCGTCCCAGCGTCTTTGGTCCGCATAGGTTTGTGCCATCGCCGGCGCGGAGAGCGCGGGCATCAGCGCCAGCGCCATCATGAAACTCATTTTACGCATGTGATCTGCTCCCTTCGATCGAGCCCAGAAGAGCCGCCTCCCGCTGAACGGCAGGTGAATCCCAGCAGGGGTGCCACGAACGTCTTCGCCGAAGCCGCTTGGCGGCAGGTGCCCGCCACCTAGATTGTTGACACTTCCCGCCCGCCGCTGCTCCTTGCGCCCATGACCCAAAAACGCTCCGACCCGGCGTCTCCTCCGGCCGAGCCGATCGACTTCGCTCAGTTCCTCGCGGTCGACATCCGCGTCGGGACCGTCTTGGCCGTGGATCCTTTCCCGGAGGCGCGCAAGCCTTCATGGAAGCTCAGGATCGATTTCGGCCCGGGCGTCGGCGTCAAGAAATCGAGTGCCCAGATCGTGGACCATTACTCGCCCGAGGAACTGATCGGCCGCCAAATCGCTGCCGTCGTCAACTTCCCGCCGCGGCAGATCGGACCCTTCATGTCCGAAGTGCTGACCCTGGGCTTTCCGGATCAAGATGGCGCCGTGGTGCTGATCCAGCCGGACCATGTCGTGCCCAACGGAGCGCGTCTCTTCTAGCGCCCGCCCGAGCCGCTGAGGCCGCCCGCCAGCCGCAAGCTTGTCCCGAAACCTGGCCATCCTGGGGTGGCCGGCAAGGATTGGACTAGCTCCCGCGGCGCCGTTATCGCACCGCCCGTGATCTTGCCGCACAGCCCCCTCCGCCTGAACATCGATGCCGAGACCTTGGTTGCCAATTGGCGATGGCTTGCGGGCAAAAGCGGCAGTGCGGCCTGCGGCGCGGCGGTGAAGGCCAACGGCTACGGCCTCGGCGCCCGCGACGTGGTGATGCGTCTCTCCAACGCCGGATGCCGGGACTTCTTCGTCGCCACCTGGGCGGAGGCGGAGGCATTGATGCCCTGGGCCGGCCCCGCATCGTTGAGCGTATTGCACGGATTTGCGGAAGAGGACCTTCAGCACGCGATCAGTTCCGGGGCACGCCCCGTATTGAACACGAAGCGGCAGGTGGCGCGGTGGCGCGAAGCTGCACCGGACCGGCCCTGCGACGTGATGATCGACACGGGCATGAACCGGCTCGGCCTGTCCGCGCGCGACACTGCCGATGGCCTTCTCGACGGCCTCCTCATTGATACGCTGATGAGCCATCTTGCCTGCGGCGACGAGGACAGGCCGATGAGTGCGGCCCAACGGGATGCCTTCACCGCCGTTGCGGCCGCGGTGCCGGCCAGGCGGCTCAGCCTGGCGAACAGCGCCGGCATCTTACTCGGCGCCGGCTATGCCTTCGATCTCACCCGCCCCGGCCTCGCTTTATACGGCGGTATTCCGCGCCCGGAAGCGGAGGGACACATCCGCCAGGTTGTCCGGGTGGAAGCGCAGGTCGTCCAACGGCGCCGCGTCGAGCCTTCCGAGAGCGTCGGTTACAATGCGGCGTTCACCGCTTCTCGAAGCCACGAGCTGGCGATCCTCAACATCGGCTATGCCGACGGCTATCTGCGCGGCTTCTCCAATCGGGGCCGAGCGAGGATCGGCGAAACCTACGCTCCCGTGGTCGGACGCATCTCGATGGATCTCACCACCATCTGCGTCGACCTTGCGCCCGAGCTGAAGGAAGGCGACTGGGTCGAGCTCGATTTCGATCTGCCGAGCGCGTCGGCGCAGTCCGGTCTATCGCAATATGAGCTGCTGACCACGCTCGGCGCCCGCTACGAGCGCCGCTGGCGCTGAGGCAACCGACGGGCTTGCCGCTCGTTCACCGGGTCAGTTTTCGGGAGAGCGAGCTTGGCCAGCATTGCCCATTTATCGGACGTGCATTTCGGCAGGCATGATCCAAACGTCGTCGTGGCGGTGGAGGATTTCCTCTTCGCCAAGCGCCCGGACCTGGTTGTCATCAGCGGTGACTTCACGCAGCGCTCGCGAGTGGGCCAGTGGGAGCTTGCCTGCCAGTTCGTCGAGCGGCTGGAGGAGGGGGGGCTCGAGGTGCTCGGCGTTCCCGGCAATCACGACGTGCCGCTCTACGACGTATTTCGCCGCTTCGCGCGCCCGCTCAACCGCTACAAGCGCTTCATAGACGATGATCTTTGCCCCTGGTTCGAGACCGACGATCTTGCCGTGCTGGGTATCAACACCGCGCGGTCGTTCACCATCAAGGACGGCAGCGTTTCGTTGGAACAGATGGTCCGCATCCGCGAGGCCTTCATCAACGTCGCTCCCGAAAAAACGCGTGTCCTGGTGACGCATCATCCGCTGTTCGCGATGCCGCTCGGCGATCAGGGAGAGCTTACCGAAGTGGTGAAGCGGCACACGGACGCGCTGAGTGCGGTGGCGGATGCCGGCGTGCACGTCCTCCTCGCCGGCCATTTCCACCGCAGCTATTCAAAGGCGGCGCGGGAGATGGTGGAAAATGCCGGCCCCGCGATCGTGATCCAAGCCGGCACGGCAACCTCGACGCGTCTGCGCGGCGAGGAATTGCAAAGCTTCAACTGGATCCAGACACGGCGAGATCATATCGATCTGCAGGTCTATGCCTGGCAGAAGCAGGGCGGTTTCAAGGCCGGACCACCGGTGGGATATACTTGGGACGGCCAAAACTGGCATTCGGCCGAGGCCGAGCAGATCGCGTGAGACGGCAAGCTGTCGCCGTATGGGCGGCGGCTATTCAGGCGCCGCCGAGCTGAGGAGAATACTCACTTCGCGTCGCTCCTGCTCCGTCAGTTCCGGCCGCCATATGTCGAAAATGAGCACCACCCGGTCTTCGGCACTGTTATTCCAGGCTTCATGTTCGATGGTGTCGTCGAAAATCATCAGCTTGCCTTCTTCCCACTGCCGGACCTCGTTGCCGACACGGAAGGCGCAGTTCGGAGGAACGATCAGCGGCAGGTGGCAGGTGAGGCGGGTGTTGAACATGCCGGTGTGCGGGTTGATGCGCGCACCGGCTTTCAGCAACGAAAACATCACCGTCGGCCCGAGTCCGGCTACCTCGACGAGGGGCGCTCTCTGGGCCGCATCCCATGTTCGCGGGCAGCGAGGCAGAAATAGGTCGGAGCGCTTGCCGTTCTCGTAGAGAAAGAGCGCACTCCAGTTTTTGCTGTCGAGAAGCGGGTTTTCGTCCAAGCGAGGCTGGCTTGGATCGGATTGGATATAAGGACGAAAGCCGTCCATGCCTGTGCTCAGCAGCGATAACAGTTCATCCCGGATGGCATCGGTCGCCGCCTCGACTTGCCCGGTCCAGGCAAAGTCCGAATGGTCGTAGAATTGGATTTGCGGCAGCTCCGGGAAAAAATAGGCCGTGGGATCCTGAAAGAAGATCTGCTTGCGGCCCGCTGAGATGTCGAGCGACTGCTGGAAACGCGGGCTCCGCTCGCCGGGCGGCAGGCCTCGCGCCGACAGGGATGCTTCCCTCTGGTCGCTGAAACGGGCGTCCAGCGTCGCCAAGGCCGTCTCGACACGACGGACTTCGGCGAGCAAATCGTTCGGCAGGCGCTGGCCTTTGGCAATGAGAAGTCCGCTTCGGTAGAAACGGGCGGCCCCGCGATCGTCACCGGCCCTCATGCGGCAATCGCCCTTCATGAGGTGTCCGCGAAGCGCTCGCGGCTCCTTTTCCAGCAGCCGGTCGAGAGCGGCTTCTTCGCCAGAAAGGTCGTTTTCGGCCCGACAAGCGGTGGCAAGAAGCAACCAGATTTGGGCGGTTGCGCGGCCTGTTGCCGTGACTTGCTCGAAGCGGAGGCGGGCTTCGGCGGCGCGCCCCTGGCGGAGCGCGTCGGCGCCCTCTCTGACCAGTCGCTCCGCGTCTTGATTACTGAGCTGCATGCTGCCCCTTTAGGAAGGTCGGCCCCGGCCTGCCAGATGGCGGGTCGGTGCACGGCTCAAAGATCGAGGAGCGGCCGGGGCGGCGGATAGGTGAACCTGTCCATTCGGATCCAGCGGGTTGCGATCACTTTCTCGCCGCGTTGGACCGGCAGGCCGGCGTGGAGCGACAGCGGATCGGGCCGGCCATCCTTCGTCACGTTGACGAACAGAAGCGCGTCACCCTTGCGGCCCCGGAAGGTCAGGCCGGTGCGCATGAACCGGGTTTCACCGCCGCTATACCCGTTCGACAGATAGAGAATGAGCGTGGCGATCCGCTGGTTTGCTTCACCGGGCAGGGCATCCATGTGGGCGCGGTATTCGCCGCCGGGTTTGTAGCGGAGAAGCTGAAGCGGCTCCCCTTGGTCGGGGCGGGTTCCACTGGCGATCGCGATCCTGCGGTTGACGGCGTTGACCACCAGATCCTCGTCGAACACGCCAAACGCGGCTCCGTCCGAGGATCGAATGGGATGCGGGATCAGGCGGCCGGTCGACGGGTCGATCACCATTGACGGGGCAAGTGCGGGTTCCAGCTTCTTTTTCAGATAGTCACATTCGGCAGAAGTGGCGAAGCCCTCGAGCGCGACGACGTCGGGCGCCTCGCCGAGCCGCCGTGCGGAGGGCAGAGCCATGGGGCTTCCCTGGCCGTTCAGCTTCATGGCGTCGAGAAGACGGAGTTGCGCCTTTGCGCGGGGCTCTTTGGCGGAGACGGCCTTGAGTGCGGAGAGAGCGCGCGGCCAATCATCCGCGCCGCCCACGCCGGCGGCCAGGAAATTGGCGTGGAGCAAGGCGGCTTCCGCTATGCCTCCTGAGGCCGCTTTGCCCAGCAACGAACGGGCGGCACCGAGATCCCGCCGAATGATATTGCCCGCGATGCGCCACTGCGCGAGCGTGACGCAGGCTTGCGGGTTCCCGCCCGCAGCCGAAGCAAAGAGGAGGCGGGCGGCATCGGCATGCCGGCCTTGCATCAGCAATCCGTCGACTTGCCCGCTCGTGGCATCACCGTTCATACGCTGGAACTAAGGTGCCGTGCCCGTCTTGGGAAGCCGTTCGGGTCGGTGCTTGGCCGCGACTTGCCTTGCGCTTTTTTCACAGCCTCTTTAGCGGCCTGCGCCATGCAGGTCCTCGGCAACTATCACGATGACGGCTATGCCCACCTCCAGGGGCTTCTGCCTCCCGAAATCGCCCGCGCCTTTCTGCAAGGCCTGAAGCAGGACATCGGCCCCGGCGCCATTCCCTTGAGCCGGGTGACGGATCATCCAAATCTGCTCAAGCGCGCGGCGTTCGAGCTTTACGGCCACCATTACAAACCGATGCTCTACTTTCTTTGGGGTCTCACCCCGATCGTCAGCAGCATCGTCGGTCGGGATCTCCTCCCCACCTACGATTATTTCCGGATCTACCGGGAAGGCGACGTCTGCCGGGTCCACTCGGATCGCTATTCTTGCGAGCACAGCCTGTCGCTGACGCTGGATTATAGCGACGGCGAGGTCTGGGACCTGCAGATCGGCAGGAACCGCGTGGAGCCGTCGTCCAAAGTCGAGGAGGATTTCGGCTCCGAGCCGAGCGCTTCGGTTTCGATGGCCGTTGGCGACGCCGTTCTCTACCAAGGGGTTCATCATCGCCACGGGCGAGTGACTCCGAACCCGAACGGCTGGTCGGCCCATCTCTTCCTCCACTGGGTGGACCGCGAGGGCGCTTACCGCGAGCATGCGTTCGACGGGAAAATGGACAGCAGCGTTGTGAATTTCAGCTTCGCTTAGACCTGCTCACATTGAGCCGCGGCCGCCTGGCGCTGCAAGAAGCGCCTCACTCCGCCGGTAGAGCCTTTCGGCTGGTGCTATCCAAACACGGGTTGTCCGCGATCCCCCTTCGCTCATGCTTACTGCTCGCGCTCACCTGATGATCGCCGCAAAAAAAGGGGCCGGAACAAGGTTCCGGCCCCCATGAGTTGCTCTTGAGCCCTCGGCTTAGAAGCGGGCGCGGAAGCCCGCATAGAAAGTGCGGCCCTGGGTTTCGAATATCGCCGCTCGGGACGGGCTGGCGCGATCGTTGCCGGCCCCGAAGTCTCCGGTCCCCGTCATGCCGAACGGCGGATAGGTGTCGAGGAGGTTGTCGATACCGCCGTAGAATCGGAAGCCGCTCCGTCCATTGTCGCCGTTCGAGATGTTCCACTCAAACCGAATGGCGTGGTAGAACGTCTCGGGCGTCTGGATGTCGGTCGCGTAATCCAAATTCTCGGGCGGGTTGCCGTTCGCCGACCTGAAGTCCTCGAAATTGTTCACATACATCTTGCCGATGAACCGCATCTGATACCCGAAGGTGAAATTCCCGAAGGTCAGATCGGTGTCCCAGCGGAACTCGTCCTTGGGATCGCCCAGCTCGCCGAGGATCACGTCTTCGAACTTCGGACGTTGAGGATCCTGGAAGTTGCTGGTCTGGAAGTTGTGAACGTAGATCAGGTTCGTGTTCAGGCGAACATTGTCGCTCAGGTTGGTCCGATAAGCGAGATCGACGTCGACGCCGCGCCGTTTTCGGCTCGCGAAGTTGAGGCCGGACTGGAGCAGCGAATTGCCCAGGACTTGCCCCGGAACTTCCTGTGAAGGTCCTGGGCCCGTGCCGCGATACCGAGTGAACAGCGGACAGAACGGGTTGTCCAGGGTCGGCGAATCGTAGCAATTGTTGGCAATCTGCTGAGCCGTCAATGATACGATCACGTCCTTGACGGTGATGTCGAAATAGTCCGCGCTGATGGAAAGTCCCGGCACGAAGCTGGGCTGGACCACGACGCCTACCGTGTACGAGTCCGACTTCTCTTCGTTCAGGTTCGGATTGCTTCCGCTGAGCACCGGCAGAGAGGGAGCGCCGAGGCTGGCAAGATTTGCCAGGAGCGGCCCCAGATCAGCCGCGCAATTGGCCGCGCGCGTCGCCGATCCGGCTCCAATACCCGTACCGGAACAGGGATCCACAAAGCCCGGCGCGAAATTCGGGACGATCGGGAATGAGGATTCCTGTACGTTGGGCGCGCGGACGGAGCGGCCGTAATTCGCCCGGAAGCGAACATCACGTAGGGGGCTCCACTCGACGCCAGCATTATAGGCGTAGACGGTGCCGATGGTGCTGTAGTCCGAAACGCGACCGGCCGCCGTTAGCGTCAGCTCCTCAAAGAACGGCAAGTCCTTCAGGATGGGGAGCTGGATTTCCCCGAAAGCTTCCTTGACCTCGACCGCGTCCGGGAAGGCATCACCGAGCGTGACGTTGTTCGTCACCGCCTGCACGTCGAGTTCATCGTCGTCGTACGAGGCCTTTTCGCGGCGATACTCAGCGCCAACTGCGAAGCGAAGCGGGCCACCCGGAAGTTCGAACAGCTGGCTTGTGTCGCCCGACATGAAGCCGGAGACGACGAACTGCTCGATCTCAGCCTTGTCCCGCGTCGTGGCCACGAAATAATTGGCGGCAGCCTGATTGCCGGCTCCGGCTCCAAACGGGTTGTACGGCACGCAAGCGGCGATATCGGACGCGAGACGCGCCGCGATGAAGGCGTTCTGGCCCGGCTGCAGGGTGGCTGACTGGAACGGCACTGCTGCCGCCGGATCGAACTTGGCGCGGCACTGAATGCCAGCGCCCGGATTGGCAGGATCGATCCCTGCATCGAGCGACAGCAGGAGGCGCTGCCTGTCGATGAAGCCCTGGCTGAACTGACTTTCCTTGAACTTGCCGAAATTCGCCGAGATTTCGTAGTTCCAGTCCTCATTGAACGTGCCGCGAACGCCCGCGACAGCCCGGTAGGTCTCGCGTTTAAAGATCTGGTCGCGGATGCCGATATCCAGGAAATTCTTGCCGATCGGGAAGCGGTAAGTTCCGGCATTGATCTGAGCGATTTCCGCAGCCGAAAGCCGTGTCCCGCTAGTCGCACCGGTGGCGGTTGTCAGGGTGCAGGCCGCTCCCGTGATGGTCGGATCGCAGCCGGACGACAGGAAGGCGTTGGTCAGCGTCGCTCGATCTGCGGGATTTAGGAACGGGTTGTCGAGCCGGATCCGCTCCCGGACCGCGTCAAAGGATCCGCCCTGGGTGAAGGTCGTTCCAGCATTGTTCCCTGCCACATCGATGCGGACATATTTGGCCTCGAGGAACAGCTCAGCGGCGTCGCTGATCTCGTAATGAGCGAGTGCGTTGAAGCTGTAACGCTCGGTGCGCGGCAGGATCGACAAGAGGGTCTCTTCACGACCGGTCTGGCCGTTGCCGCCAAGGAACGAGCCGTTGATGGTCGAACCGACGCGCGTCCCCGTCTGCGGTGTCAGGCGACCGTCCGGGCCGAAGAGGAACACGCAGTTGAACGGGGCGGGAGCCTGGGTCGTGCCGGGGATGTTCGGGGATGGATTGATGAGAGCGCTGGTGCTCGTTCCGCACGGCGCGGACCCGCCGACCAGCTGGGTAACCGGCACGAGGCCGTACCGGTTGATGGTGGCGCTGCGGACGTCGCGCAGGAAGACACGATCAGGGTTGCCGTCGCTCCCCGACGGGTCGACGTCGACCGTGACGAAGCCGTTGACCCGACGATATTCCTTGATGTCCGACCCGAACAGACGATCCTGTTTGTTATATTCGCCGTGCAGGGTGATGTTGCCGCGTCCGCCGGCGAAATTCTTGCCGTACATGGCCGAGACGAATTGCTCCCCCCCATAGCCCTCTTGGGCAATGGAAGCGTTGCCGCGCAGCTGCAATCCTTCGAAATCGCGGCGCAGAACGAAATTGACGACGCCGGCAATCGCGTCCGAGCCGTAAACGGACGACTGGGCGCCGGTCACGATGTCGACCCGCTCGATCAAATCGTTCGGAATGGTATTGACGTCGACGGTTGACGCGCTGCTCCGGATGTCGCCGGCGACGTGGCGGCGGCCGTTGACCAGCACCAGCGTGCGGACGCTGCCCAGGCCACGAAGATCGAGCAGGTTCAGACCTGCGATACCAATGCCGAGCGCGGGGTTCTGCTGCGAAAAGGTGCTGCGGAGCTGCGGCAGTTCGTTCAGCGTCTCGCCAATATTCGTATCGCCCTGCTGGATGAACTCTTCGCCGGCGATCGAAGTGACCGGCACGCTCGATTCGAGATTGGGCCTGCGGATGCGCGATCCGGTAACGGTGATCGTCTCCCCTGCGGCGGCTTCACCTTGGGCGCCGACATTTGCATTTTCGCCGGATTCGACTTCCGCTTCGCTCTGCAGCGTCTCCGGAGCATCGGCCGTCGTTTCCTGCCCGTAAGCGGGCGAAATCATCGCCGCCGCGAAGCCAATTACGGCCGCCGAGCGCAACGCGCTGGAGCCGAGCAATCCCGTCTTTTTCATCTAAAGCATCCCTCTGAACGCCGCGCGGTGCGCGGCACTGGATCACCGCGCGATGCGCGGCACTGGGACGCCCCCTGATGCCGTAACCTGCTCCTAGCAAGGATTCGGGCGGGCCCGGCCGATGAAAATCGGCATCTGTCTCATTTCTGCAACAGAGAAAATCGATCGGTCGGCGGAACCTTAACGCTCAATGCACATCGCTATTCCCATGCCGCCGCCGATGCAGAGCGTGGCGAGGCCCTTCTTCGCATTGCGCCGCCCCATTTCGTAAAGGAGAGTAGTGAGCACGCGGGCACCCGACGCGCCGATCGGATGGCCGATGGCGATCGCGCCGCCGTTGACGTTCACCTTTTCGGCATCCCACCCAAGCTCCTTGCCGACCGCCAGGGCCTGCGAAGCAAAGGCTTCGTTGGCTTCGATGAGGTCGAGATCGTTGATCGACCAGCCCGCTTTCTCGAGCGCGCGGCGCGACGCCGGAACCGGGCCGATGCCCATGATCGACGGATCGACCCCGGCGGAAGCGAAGCTCGCCACCCGGCCAAGCACGGTCGCGCCCCGGCGCGCTCGTTGATCCCGGAAGCATTACCGGCGGTGACGCTGCCATCCTTCTTGAAGGCCGGCCGCAGCCCGGCAAGCGCGGACACTTCAACGCCGTCGCGGATGAACTCGTCCCGATCGACCACTAGCTCGCCCTTGCGGCTCTTGACCGTCACCGGCGCGATTTCATCGGCGAAGCGGCCCTCGCGGCGCGCTCGTTCCGCCTTGTTCTGGGAGGCGGTCGCGAACGTGTCCTGGTCCGACCGCGTGATCTGATACTGCTCCGCCAGATTTTCCGCAGTGATGCCCATGTGATAGCCGTTGAAAGCGTCCATCAAGCCGTCCTTGATCATCGTGTCGACGAGCTCGAGATTGCCCATCTTGGTGCCGGGGCGGATGTTCTGCGCATGCGAAGAAAGGCTCATGCTCTCCTGACCTCCAGCCACGACGACGCGGGCGTCACCGGCGATGATCGACTGGGCGGCGACGGCCACGGCGCGGAGGCCGGACCCGCAAACCTGATTGAGGCCCCAGGCCGGAACTTCCTTGGGAACACCCGCCGCCATGGAGGCCTGGCGGGCCGGGTTCTGCCCCTGCGCCGCCGTCAGCACCTGGCCGAGGATGACTTCCGAAACTTCGTCCGCGGACACGCCCGATTGAGCCAGAGCGGCCTCGATCGCGACGCGGCCGAGTTCGTGCGCCGGCGTGGCGGCGAACGAGCCGAGGAATGCGCCCACGGGCGTCCGCTTGGCGGCGGTGATGACGACGTCGGTCATGCTTGCGGTCTCCTGCGAAATGTCGCGCTGCCCCTATCAGGAGGATCAAGCCGCGGGAAGGCAGGAGGCATTCTAATCGTTCGCGACTGAGGCACGGGCAGCCTGCGAGAGCCATGCAGCCAGCGGCTGCCACAGGCTTTCCACGGCGCGACGTCCCACCATCATGCCGACATGTCCCTGATCGAGATCGAGCCGTTCACCGTGCCGGATAGCGGTTGCGCGGGGGACGATGCGGTCGGTGGTCGACACGATGTTGAGCAAGGGGCACCGAAGCCTGCCCGGATCGACCGCCGTGCCGCAGACCCGCCAGATGCCGCGGCCGGGCAGGTCGTCCCTGAAGAAGCCTTCGAACATTTCCCGCGCGGCAGCCTCCGATATCGGCGGTCCGTCATTCGCCCAATCCTCCAGCGTGACGAAGGCGCGCGCTTCAACGCCCCGGGCATCGAGGTCTGCAAAGCGCTCGAATTTCGAAATCGTGCGCGCCGGATCCAGGCTCCAGAAGGCGCTTTGCAAAACTTCCATGGGCAGAAGCCCCATGGTCGCCACCGCAGCCGCCGACGCGTGCCAAAGCCCGCCGAGAAGGCGCCGCGCCTCCTCAGGAAATCCCGCGAAAGACCATGGCGCCGCGATCGTGGCCAAACCCCCGACGTCTGTCGCCGCGGCTGCGGCGACCGCCATCGTGCCGCCGAGGCAGTAGCCGACCAGCATCGGTCGTTCGCCCAGCCCCTGGATGAACGGAAGGGCGATCTCCTCGACATGGCCGCCCACCGACAGCCGGCGGCGCGCGGCCACGTCCCATCCCCAATCGAGCAGCAGCACGCGAAAGCCGCGGCCGGCCAGCCAACGCAGCAGCGATCTCTCTGCACCGAGATCAAGGACGTTCGGCGGGTTGATCAGCGAAGGGACGAACAGAATCGGAGGGCCGTCACCACCGTAATCGCGGAGCGCGGCGCCATGGCGTTCGGCAATGGCCGGCATCGGCTGCAACGGCGTATCCCGCGGCGCCTCCTGATACGCCCGCAGGCCGGCCAGGATGCGCTGCATCCGGTGCGGCTCTGCTGCAGTTTCGCTGCGCAGCATTTCCAAGAAGAGGGTTAACGGCCGGGGCTTGTGTTGCGGCGCGGCAAGCTTTGGTGCTAGTGCGGAATTCCTGGCTATTTGGGGATCGATCATGCCCTCCGCTTCCGGTGATGAAGTCGTCATCATCAAGAAATACGCCAACCGCCGGCTCTATAACACCGAAAGCTCCACCTACATCACGTTGGAGCATCTAGCAGACATGGTGCGGCAGAAGCGCGAGTTCAAAGTCGTCGATGCCAAGACCGGCGAGGACATCACCCACAACGTACTGACGCAGATCATCATGGAAGAGGAAGCGGGCGGCAACTCGATGCTCCCGGTCAATTTCCTCCGGCAATTGATTGGCATGTATGGCGGCAACATGCAGACGATGGTGCCGCAATTTCTGGAGGAATCGCTCGCTGCCTTTCAGCGCAACCAGTCGCAGTTCCGCGACGCAATGGCCGGAGCCTTTACCGGCGGTCCTTTTGCCGAATTGGCGCGGCGCAACATGGAGATGTTCACCGCCGCGGCCGCGGGAGGACGCCCGAAGCCCGAGAGCGAAGACAATAAGGCGGAGCTGGCTGAGCTTCGTGCCCAATTGTCGGCGCTCCAGGAGAAGCTCGACAAACTGAGCGGTTAGGTGCCGCGCGCGAGCGAGGCGGCCCGTTCCAGAACCCGATTTTAGGCCGCCGGCTTCACGAACTTCAGCGTCATGCGGTCGCTTTCCCCAATCGCCACATATTTCTCCCGGTCCGCGTCGCCGCCGCGCAAGGTCGGCGGAAGGCTCCACACGCCATTGGCGTGATTGGCCGTGTCGCGTGGGTTCGCGTTCACTTCGGATGCACCGACGAAGCGGAAGCCGGCAGCTTCGGCCAGCCGACGAACGGTAGAGACTTTGAGATATCCGCTGGTCCGCTCGCGAGCGCTGTCCTCGCTTTCCGGGAGGCGGTGATCGACGATGCCGAGCGTGCCGCCGGGCTTCAGCATGGCGTACATTTGCCGGAACGCGTCCTCGGCGAAGGGGTTATCGCCCATCATCCAATTGTGAACGTTGCGGAAGGTGAGCACCACGTCGGCGCTCCCGTCGGGAACGCGCGTGTCGGTCGGCTGGCGCGCGGGGAAAGTGGCGATGCGGGCTTGGCCGTAGAGGCTGGGATTCGCTTCCATCAGCCGCCGCACGCCGGCCAGACCCCGCTCGGGAGCGGCGGCGTAATAAGTGCCGCCGCCCTGAGCCAGATAGGGCGCCAGGATCTCAGCATACCAGCCGCCGCCGGGCCATATCTCGACAACAGTGTCGTTCGGTTCGACGCCGAAAAAGCTCAATGTCTCGAGCGGATGCCGATATTGATCGCGGGCGAGGTTTGCAGGGGTGCGGTGCGGCGCTGCAATGGCGGCGCTGAGGGCGGCGTAGGAGCCCTGCGTCGCCTGATCCTCGGCGCTAAGCGTCGCACAAGCGGCAACGGACATCAGGGCAGCTGCCAAAGCGGCTCTAAAAAGGGGCTGGCGCATCGTCATACTCTCCGTAGAAACCACGTTCCATTCCATGACGGCAGGGAAATGACGACGCAAGTGATGTTCTTCCTGCTCGCAGGCGCGGCGCTGCTTTTCGCAATATTCGCCGCCTTTCGAGAGAAGCGGCGGATCAACCGCCCGAACCTCGACCGGGTCGGCTGGGTGCCGTGGAACCTCCTGCAGATCCTCAGCGGGATCATTGCCGTTATCGCCCTGGTGCTCGGCTTCAAGCTGAAGTGACAGCTGTGAAGCCAAAGGGGAGTTGAATTATACCCGGGCATTATTGACTCTATATTTCACCCGGGTATAAACCGTCGCTCTGGACCAGGAGCACGAGCATGGGCGGGCAAGTCACGGCATTTTTCGAAGAACGGATGATCGCACGAGGTTTGCCGGAGACGGTCACCCGGGCGGTGGAGGAGGGATATTCGGACCGGCTCTCCGACGTTCGTGTGTTCGAGGATCAAAGCGGCCGGGTCGTGGACCTGGATATTTGGGACGCGGGGCGATCCGCTAACGGCGCCGCTCCGGCCGCCGCGGAACCACGGGGACGGGGGCGCCCCCGCCTCGGAGTGACGGCGCGCGAGGTGACCTTGCTGCCGCGGCAATGGGATTGGCTGGCGAGCCAGCCGGGCGGCGCATCCGCGACGATCAGGCGCTTGATCGAGGCGGCCCGGAAGGAGGCGAAAGGTCCCGCGGCGGCGCGGGATGCGGTGTACCGCTTCCTCACGGCAATGGGCGGCGATCGGCCCTATTATGAGGAAGCGCTGCGCGCGCTCTATCGCGGCGAAACCGATCGGTTCCGCGCATTGATCGCCGACTGGCCGGAGGATGTCCGGCGATATGTGGACGAGCTGACGGGCGAGGGGCGCGGCGGAACGTGAAAGGCGGAGGCTGGGACAAGCCCAGGTGACACACTTAGCTCCCGCTCAAACCATTACATTGAGCGGGCGCCTAGAGACATGATTCCAGATATGGCTGGTCGAAGCCGAACTGCTTGGCCTTTTCCAACGTGTAGGGGCGCAGGCCCATCGAGCGATATTCGCCGATGATCTTGCCGTCGGCGCTCTCGTCCAGATATTCGAACTTGAACAGCTCCTGCGTCACGATCACGTCGCCCTCCATGCCGATCACCTCGGTGATGTTGGTGCAGCGGCGCGAGCCGTCGCGGAGGCGCTTCACCTGGACGATGAGATCCACCGAGTCGGCGATCTGACGGCTGATGGCCTCCTTGGGCACCTTGATGTCCGACATCATCACCATGTTCTCCATGCGCGCCAGGCATTCGCGCGGCGAGTTGGAGTGAAGCGTCGCCATTG
>JAESFL010000360.1_pt1 | contig 36278 bp, 33 predicted proteins | sample 9269401 | NCBI WGS metagenome assembly JAESFL01 (sample SAMN14506025, study PRJNA617098) | algae metagenome | isolation source: Gloeocapsa sp. UFS-A4-WI-NPMV-4B04 and co-occurring heterotrophs from desert... | place: USA: Utah | collected 2006-10-01 | reverse complement strand
TCCGCGAGGAGTACTACGTCGGCAACAAGAAGCCGCGCGAGGGCACGGAGGAGTTCTTCGCCTGGGAAGCCGAGATGCAGCGCGTCCACGGCAAGGCCGAGGTGATCCTCGGCAAGCAGCGCCACGGCCCGACCGGCACGGTGGAGCTGCAGTTCGACGCCAACATCACCCGGTTCTCGAACCTTGCAAGCGACGATCGGTATGGCGAATTGTCCGGGCCAAATTCCGCGATTGGAGCGCCTCAGAAGAAAATCGGTCACCAACCCGAGTGACCGAATGTGCGGCGGAACGTGATATGATCAGTCAGTTTTGACTGATCAGAGAGGCAACGTGGCTCTCGCACCGCAGGCGCGGCCACCCGCGCCGCCGACGCTGAACGAGGTCTTCGAGGCCGAGCAGCAGCTTGTCGGGCTCATCCTGGCCGAGCCCGCCGTCTACGGCCGGATCGCCGCGATCCTACGCGACGACGACTGGACCGAGCGGCTCCATCGCGGTGTCTTCGAAGTCGCAGGCCGCCTCCTCGAAGAGGGCCGGCCTGTCTCGCCTGGCTCGGTGCTACCGCGGGTCAGCGACGTGGCGCCGGATGGAGGTCCAGCCGATCGCTACCTCATAGCGCTTGTCGCAAAAGCTCCGCCTTCAGCCCTTGCCGAGCCCCTCGCGCGTCTCATGGCCGAGGCCTCTCACGCCCGGGCGGGCCCCGATCACCTCGACCGTGACCTCTATGCCTGGGCCTACGAGCAGGCCCAGGCGCTCCGCCGCGGGCAGTTCGCCGCCCTCGACGCGCTCAATCTGGCCGAGGAGATCGAGGATTTGGGCGGCGAGATCTACAACCGGATGGAGAGTGCGCTGCGGATCACGCTGATGCATCTCCTGAAGTGGGATCATCAGCCGGAGAAGCGGACGCGGAGTTGGCATCTCTCGATCCGCAACGGTCGCCTCGACGCCGAGGAGGTACTGGAACGTCATCCGAGCCTCAAGCGCAGGCTTCCCGGCGCCCTTGCCAAAGCCTACCGCCGGGCCCGCATCGACGCCGCTGGCGAGACCGGGCTCGACGAGGATGTCTTCCCCGCCGACTGCCCCTACACCTTCGAGGCGATCATGAACCGGCCGGTGCCCTGGCCGCCGGAGGGCGGGAAGTTCTGACCATCTTAGGAGACGATCCCACGCCGAGCCGTGCCGACCCCTGCGCCCCGGGCCACGGTGCCCGCCTGACGGTCGATCTCGCGGCCATCGTCGCCAACTGGCGGACCCTCGGCGCTCACGCCCCGCAGGCCGAATGCGGCGCCGTGGTGAAGGCCGACGCCTATGGCTGCGGCCTCGCGGCGGTTGCGCCGGCCCTGTGGCGGGCGGGTTGCCGCACGTTCTTCGTGGCGCACCTCTCCGAGGGGATTGCCGCCCGCGCCGCATTGCCGGACGCCGCGCTCTACGTGCTCAACGGCCTGCCGCCCGGCCATGCGGACGCCTTCCGCGCCCACGGCCTGCGCCCCGTCCTCGGCGACCGTGACGAACTCCTCGAATGGGCCGCCGCCACGGACGGCGCGTCGCCAGCCGCGCTCCACGTCGATACCGGCATGAACCGGCTCGGCCTCCCCGTCGCGGAGGCTCTGGCGCTGGCCGGTGATCCGGTGATCGCGCGGGCCGGCATCGACCTCGTGATGAGCCACCTCGTCAGCGCGGAAGCACCGGACGACGCCCTCAACGCGCGGCAAGCCGCCGATTTCGCCCGCATCCGGGCCGCCTTTCCGGGTCTGCGCGCCTCGCTCGCCAATTCCTCGGGCACCTGTCTCGCGGAGACCGCCCGCCACGACCTGCTGCGGCCGGGCTATTCGCTGTTCGGCGGCAACCCGGAGCCTGGACGGGCGAACCCGATGCGGCCGGTGGTGCGATTGGAGGCGACGATCCTGCAGGTCCGCGACGTCGCGGCCGGCGAGACCTGCGGCTACAACGCCCGCTGGCAGGCCTCCGCCCCGCGGCGGCTGGCCACGCTCTCGCTCGGCTACGCCGATGGCTATCCCCGCTCCGCCAGCAACAGCGGCCACGCGCTGGTCGGCGGCGTGCCCTGCCCGATCGCCGGCCTGATCTCGATGGACCTCATCATCCTCGACGTCACCGATGCACCGGAGGCGCGCCGCGGCGGCACCGCCACGCTGATCGGCGATGAGCTCGACATCGATACAGTGGGCCGCGCTGCGGGCACGATCGGCTACGAGATCCTGACGGGGCTGGGTTCCCGTTATGTTCGCTCTTATGTAGAGTGACCGACGCCGACCCGCCGGCCTCCTTCACAGACGCCCTCCTCCCCGAATGGCCAAGATCCAACAGACCTTCGTCTGCCAATCCTGCGGGGCGGTCTACAACCGCTGGCGCGGGCGCTGCGAGGCCTGCAACGGCTGGAACACGATCCAGAAGGAGGTCGCCTCCGCCGGCCCGCAATCGGGCCCGGCCGCGACCCGGCCCTCGCGGGCGCGGGGCCGCGTCTTCTCCCTCGAAGGGCTGACCGGCGAGGCCAAGGAGGCGCCGCGCACGGCGTCGGGCATCAACGAACTCGACCGGGTGACCGGCGGCGGCTTCGTGCGCGGCTCGGTGATCCTGCTCGGCGGAGACCCCGGCATCGGCAAGTCGACCCTGCTGATGCAGGCCTCCGCCGCCATGGCGAAAACCGGTGAGCGCGTCGCCTACATCTCCGGCGAGGAGGCAGTGGGGCAGGTGCGCCTGCGCGCCGAGCGGCTGGGGCTCGCGAAGTACCCGGTGGAACTCGCCGCGCAGACCAATGTCGAGGACATCGTCGAGACGCTGTCGCAGGGGCACCCGCCAGCGCTGACCATCATCGACTCGATCCAGACCATGTGGACCGAGACGGTGGAATCGGCGCCGGGCACCGTGACCCAGGTGCGCTCCTCCGCCCAGGCGCTGATCCGCTTTGCCAAGACCACGGGCACGGCCGTCATCCTCGTCGGCCACGTCACCAAGGACGGGCAGATCGCGGGGCCGCGCGTGGTCGAGCACATGGTCGATGCGGTGGCCTCCTTCGAGGGCGATCAGGGCCACCATTTCCGCATCCTGCGGGCGGTGAAGAACCGCTTCGGGCCGACCGACGAGATCGGCGTGTTCGAGATGACCGATGCCGGGCTTGCCGAGGTGCCCAACCCCTCCGCCCTGTTCCTGGCCGGCCGCGACCACGCCGCGCCGGGCACGGCGGTCTTCGCCGGGATGGAGGGCACGCGGCCGCTGCTCGTCGAAATCCAGGCGCTGGTCGCCCCCTCCTCGCTCGGCATGCCGCGCCGGGCCGTGGTCGGCTGGGACCCCAACCGCCTGTCGATGGTGCTCGCCGTGCTGGAGGCCCATGGCGGCATCCGCCTCGGGGGCCACGACGTCTACCTCAACGTCGCGGGCGGGCTTCGTATCTCCGAGCCCGCGGCCGATCTCGCGGTCGCCGCCGCCCTCGTCTCCTCGCTCTCGGGGTCGGCTCTGCCCTCCGATTCGGTCTATTTCGGTGAGCTCGGCCTGTCGGGGGCGGTGCGGCCGGTCTCGCAGGCGCCCGCCCGGCTGAAGGAGGCCTTGAAGCTCGGCTTCGGCAAGGCGATCACCCCGCAGGGGCGCGGCGAGACCGGCGACCGGGCGCTGCCGACCGACGCCTTGCGCCACATCGCCGACCTCGTCGCCGGCATCGCCTCGGGCGCGCCGCGGCGCGGCGGAGGCCGCCAGCGGGCCGTGCGCTACGAGAAGGAGATGTAGCACCGCCTGGAGCATCGTCTTTGTCCGAAAGCCGGCGGCCGCCCTTCGGGACGATGTTCTATTCCGGTGCGGGCCGCGCGGCGAGATGCGGCCGCAGGATCGTCAGCATCCGCTCGGCCGAAGTGCCGGGCGGGAAGAAGCCGAGATAGGCCCCCGAGCGATCCATCAGATAGATGAAGGCGGAATGCTCGACGGCCCGGCCGCCCTCGGGGCGCGGGCTCGTCTCGAAGTAGACCTTGTAGGCATCGGCGGCACGGCGGATCGCCGCCTCGCTGCCCGTCAGGCCGACCAGACGCGGATGGAAGTTCGGCAAGTATTCCGCCAGCAGCGCGGCCGTGTCGTGCTCGGGGTCGAGCGTGATGAAGATCGGCTGGACGGCGTCGGCGTCCGAGCCGAGCAGCGTGAGCGCCCGGCCGATCTCCATCAGCTCCGTGGGGCAGACATCCGGGCAGGCGGTGTAGCCGAAGGTGACGAGGAGGAGGCGGCCACGGAAATCGGCCTCCGTGCGGGGCCGACCGGCCTGATCGGTCAGCGCGAACGGGCCGCCGACCGGCTCGCGGTTCCACATCAGGACGTCCATCAGTTCGGCGGCCGAGCGGCGCGGCGGGGTCTCGCCGTGCGCGGCCCCGGCCATGCCGAGCAGGCCGAGCAGCACGGCCGCGAGCGCCCGGTTACGCACTGAAGACGAGCCGGCTGCCGGTCGTCGGAACGATGACGTTCTCCGGCATCTGCGCCTGCGCCTCGAGCGCGAAGTTCAGGCCGCTGCAATGCATTGGGATCACCACATCGGGCTTGAGGGCGCGGATCTCGCCGACGACCTGGGTCAGGTACTCCTTCGGCGCGGGGCCGAGATGGAAGCCGCCGACGATGGCGTGCACCTTCTCCACGCCGGAAACCTCCTGTGCCTGCCGCACCGAGTTGACGATGCCGACATGGCCGCAGGACGAGATCACCACGAGGCCCTTGCCCCACACGTTGAAGCAGGTGGCGTGCTCGTGGACGTGCTCATCGGGGATGATCTTCCCCTGCAGTTCGGCGGGCGAATAGTGGCTGGCGTCGCAGCCGAGTCCGTCCTTGATGCCGCGCTCGACGAAGGTGTTGGGCAGGATGCGCTCGATGGAGGAGCGCTTGATCTGCCCCGTGGTGAAGGCGTGGCCGGCGACCACCGTCGGCGTCTCGCACAGCACGGTCGAGATCCGCTGCGCCGTCAGTTCGCGCCGGTCGAGCTGGCCGAAATCGGTGAATTGCCCGGTCGTACCGACCGGGCTCAGGCGGTGACAGAAATTGTCCTCGCCGCCGGCATAGAGCTTCAGGTCGGGCGCGAGCGCGGACCTGTACTTGTCGAGGAAGCCGGTCAGGCCGCCGTAATGGTCGTGATGGCCGTGGCTGACGATCAGCGCATCGACTTTGGTCGGATCGACCTTGAGGATCTCGATATTGTTGAGGAGTGCCTCGGGGCTGTAGCCGAAATCGAGCAGGATCGTGCGAGCCTCCTCCGCCCGCCAGGATTCCGCGAAGAGGGACAAGCCCCACTGATTGTGCAGCACCCGGCGGTAATCGGCGCCGCGGCCGTTGCCCGGCGGCTGGTGCAGCACGCCCTGGACGGTCGCGGGCTTCAGGAACTGGTCGTGGGCCGAGTCGATCAGGACGCGCAGGGATAGCTTGTCGACCGTCGGCACCGCGATCGGTGCGGCGCTGGCGATCTCGATACAGGAAAAACCGGCGGCGGCGCTGGCCGCGAAGACCGCGGATCCCCGCAGGAAGCCGCGCCTGTCGATCGTACCCGCCATCCCCTTCAACCCTCGTTCGTATTTTAAATACTTCGATTATACCCAAAACTGCTCAGAAGAAGTTTTCCATTTTCAACGAATTCGTGAAACATCTTATGCACCAAAGCGGCATCGTCGGCAAAGCTTGCTTTCGCGGCCCGATCCCTGCGAGGCTCGGATCCGAGCCGCAGGGCTGATCCCGAAGGTCAGGCTCCGGCGCCCTGCCCGCGCGGGCCTCACCGGATCGGCTCGGGCGGATGGCTCGCGCCGGGGTGTTCGGGAGCACCCGTACGAACGCGCACGCCCCGAAGGTGACGGCCGAGGTTCGCCGGGGTATATGGTTAAAGACCAGAGCGGATGCGCGGCCCGGGGGAGCCGTCGTCGTCCGGGCAAGGCTGCCCCGTCCCGCCCCAGCGAACCATATCCTGCGATGCCGTTTTCCGTCCTCGACCTCGTGGTGCTCGGCATCGTGCTCGTCTCGGCGCTGCTCGCCGCCGTGCGCGGCGTGACGCGCGAGGTGCTCGCGATCATTGCCTGGGTGGCCGCCGCCGCCGTGGCGTGGTCGCTGCACCCGTTGCTCCTGCCCACCGTCAAGCAGCACATCTCCAGCGACACCGTGGCGCTGGTGGCCTCCATCGCCGCCATCTTCCTCGCCACCCTGATCGTGGTCTCGCTGGTGACGGTGAAGATCTCCGACCTCGTGCTCGATTCGCGCATCGGCGCCGTCGACCGCTCGCTCGGCTTCCTGTTCGGGGCCGGCCGCGGCTTCCTGATCTGCGTGATCGGCTGGGTATTCCTGGCCTGGCTGGTCCAGGGCAAGGTTCCGGATTGGGCGGCCCAGGCCAAGAGCCGGTCGCTTCTGGAAAGCTCGGGCGAGGCGCTGGTGGCGCAACTGCCCGATAATCCGGAGGGCTTCCTCAAGCAGTTCCGCAAGCCGAAGGGTGACGGACCGGCCGAGGAGCCGCCGCCGGAGACCGACCTCCCCGCCCAGCGCCGCAGCGATGCGGGCCCGGCGCCGAAGCGCTGAATCGCGGCGCAAATCCGAAATCTGCGTTGCACCGGCAACGCAGCCGGATTGCGCACGATATGCTGGAATCGGTCTTGGTTGCGACGCGATCCGAGCCTAGGTAACGGTTTCACGACGGTCCCAGCGTCATCCCTCGCGGCAGAGGCTGCGGGCGGAGGCGCCTTCGGCCGTTTCCCGCCGTGCCGGACGTGAGGCGTGCGGTTCGCTCCGCGCCTCCAGGATTCGAGATCGACATGTCAGCTGTCAGCGCGAGCGCCGACGTCCGGGATCTGGACATCGACGGGGACACGCTTCGCGAGGAATGCGGCGTCTTCGGCATCTACGGGCACGACGACGCCTCGGCGATCGTGGCGCTCGGCCTGCACGCCCTGCAGCATCGCGGCCAGGAGGCGGCGGGCATCGTCTCCTACGACGAGGGCGTGTTCCACTCCGAGCGCCGTCAGGGCCTCGTCGGCGACAACTTCTCCGACCGCGGCACGATCGAGCGGCTCGCCGGCCGCTCGGCCATCGGCCACGTGCGCTACTCGACCACCGGCGGCACCATCCTGCGCAACGTCCAGCCGCTGTTTGCCGAACTCGCCAGCGGCGGACTGGCGGTGGCGCATAACGGCAACCTGACCAACGCGCTCTCGATCCGCCGCGACCTCGTGCGCGACGGTGCCATCACGCAATCGACCTCGGACACCGAGGTGATCCTGCACTTGGCGGCCCGCTCGCGCAAACCGCGGATCGTCGAGCGCTTCATCGACGCGCTGCAGCAGATCCAGGGCGCCTACGCCATCGTCGCGCTCACCAACAAGAAGCTCATCGGCGCCCGCGATCCGCTCGGCATCCGCCCGCTGGTGCTCGGCGAACTCGACGGCCGCTACATCCTCGCCTCCGAATCCTGCGCGCTCGACATCATCGGCGCCCGCTTCATCCGCGACGTCGAGAACGGCGAGGTGGTGGTGATCTCGGAAGAGGGCGTCGAGTCGATTCGCTTCGCGGAGGCGCGGCCGATGCGCCCCTGCATCTTCGAGTACATCTACTTCGCCCGCCCCGATTCGGTGGTGAACGGCAAGAGCGTCTACGGCGTGCGCAAGGCCATCGGCCAGGAACTCGCCCGCGAGGCCGCGCCCGAGGCCGACGTGGTGATCCCGGTGCCGGATTCCGGCGTGCCGGCGGCGCTCGGCTTCGCTCAGGAAGCCGGCCTGCCCTTCGAGATGGGCATCATCCGCAACCACTATGTCGGGCGCACCTTCATCCAGCCGACCCAGACCGTGCGCGAACTGGGCGTCCGGATGAAGCACTCGGCCAACCGCGCCGCGGTCGAGGGCAAGCGCATCGTGCTCGTGGACGACAGCCTCGTGCGCGGCACCACCTCGGTGAAGATCGTGCGGATGATGCGCGACGCCGGCGCCCGCGAGGTGCATTTCCGCATCGCCTCGCCGCCGATCACCTATCCCGATTTCTACGGCATCGACACGCCCGAGCGCGAGAAGCTGCTCGCCGCCACCCACGACCTCGAGGGAATGCGCCAATATATCGGCGCGGATTCGCTCGCCTTCCTGTCGATCCCCGGCCTCTACCGGGCGATGGGCGAGACCGAGCGGAATGCCGCCTGCCCTCAATACACCGACCATTGCTTCACCGGCGACTACCCGACCGGCCTGACCGATCTGGCGATTGCCGGGCCGAAGCGCTTCGCGATGCTGGCCGAGGCGGACTGAGCCGATGGCCGAGAAGATCCTCGACGGCCGCGTCGCCGTCGTCACCGGCGCCTCGCGCGGCATCGGCCGCGCCGCCGCGCTGGCGCTGGGGCAAGCCGGCGCCCACGTCGTCGCAGTGGCCCGCACGCAGGGCGGGCTGGAAGAGCTCGACGACGCGATCCGGCAGGCGGGCGGCCACGCGACGCTGGTGCCCCTCGACCTCACCGATTTCGATGCGATCGACCGCCTGGGTGCGGCGCTCCACGAGCGCTGGGGCCGGCTCGACGCCGTGGTCGGCAATGCCGGCATCCTCGGCAACCTGATGCCGGTCAGCCACGTCACGCCGAAGGTCTGGGATCAGGTGATGGCGATCAACGTCACCGCCAACTGGCGCCTCATCCGCTCGTTCGATCCGCTGCTGCAGCGCTCGGATGCGGGCCGCGCGGTCTTCGTTTCCTCGGGCGCGGCGGCGAAGTGCCGGGCCTATTGGGGGCCCTACTCCGTGTCGAAGGCGGCGCTGGAGGCGATGGTGCGCACCTACGCTGCCGAAAACGAGCGCACGGGGGTGCGCGCCATGCTGCTCAATCCGGGCCCCTTGCGCACCCGCATGCGCGCGGCGGCGATGCCGGGCGAGGATCCGGCCACACTCAAGACCCCGGAGGAACTGGCCCCGCATTTCGTTCGCCTCGCCTCGCCCGCATGGAACGAGACGGGCAAACTCTACGATTTCCCGAGCGACCGGGTTCTGGATTTCCAGTCTCCCCGGTAAGGGGGTCCGGGGCCAAGGCCCCGGCGGGTGACGGCGGAGCCTGTCTTCTTAGGCCCGTCCTCTTCGGCTTGTAGGGTTTCAGCCATGATCGACGTCCGCTGCATCTGCGCCATCGGCCAGCGGGGCCAACTCGGCCTCAACGGGCACCTCCCCTGGGAGGGCAACACCGATCCGCTCTTCGTCGAGGACGTGACGCGCTTCTTCGCGTTGACCATGGGCCACGTGCTGATCGCCGGGCCGAAGACCGTGGCCTCGGTGCCGGAATTCGCGTTCAAGGACCGCACCATCGACGTGATCCGCTCGCATGAGGATCCGGAAGCGGTGCTGGCCCGCTATCCCGGCCGGCGCATCTTCGTCGGCGGCGGCATCGCGGTCTGGAACGTCTACGCGCGGTACATCCAGCACTGGGACGTCACGCGGCTCCCCTACGACGGCGAGGCCGACCGCTGGTTCGACCCGGCTTGGCTCGTCGGCGGTCCGCTGCGCGGCTGAGGTCTTCCTCGCACTCTGCATCCCCCCTGCCGCATGGCGGTTCGATCCGGCATTCGCTAAGGAGGCTCGGCCGAAGCCGTGGACGGCTGCGGGGCGAGCGCAGGGTGGGAAGCGGATGAGCGGAACGGACGCGAGGGCCGGCGACACGGACGCCACCGCCGATTTCGGCTACGAGCGCGTGCGCCTCTCCGAGAAGCAGGCCCGGGTCGACGACGTGTTCCGCTCGGTGGCGCGCCGCTACGACCTGATGAACGACCTGATGTCGGGCGGCCTGCACCGGGCCTGGAAGTCGCACCTGATCTCGATGCTGCGCCCGTCGCGCACGCGGCCCTACCACCACCTCGACGTCGCCGGCGGCACCGGCGACATCGCCTTCCGCACACTCGCGGCGGGCGGCCCCGAGACCCACGTCACCGTGCTCGACATCAACGAGGCGATGCTGCGGGTCGGCGCCGAGCGCGCGGGGCACACCTACGACGGCCGCATCGACTTCGTGACCGGCAATGCCGAGACGCTGCCGCTGCCGGCGGGTCACTTCGACAGCTACACCATCGCCTTCGGCATCCGGAACGTGCCGCGCATCGACGTGGCGCTCCGGGAAGCGCATCGGGTGCTCAAGCCCGGCGGGCGCTTCCTGTGCCTGGAATTCTCCCGCGTCGACCTCCCGGTGCTGGAGAAGATCTACGACGCCTACTCCTTCCACGTGATCCCGCGCATCGGCGAGCGGGTGGCGGGCGACCGCGACTCCTACCAGTACCTCGTCGAGTCGATCCGCAAGTTCCCCTCTCCCGACGCCTTCGCCCGGATGATCGAGGCGGCGGGCTTTGCGCATGTCAGCCACCGCCGGCTCTCGGGCGGCATCGTCGCGATCCATTCCGGCTGGAAGATTTCTTGATTCTTTTCCGATCTCAGGCGCTGGCACCCGTCCCCGCTTGTGTCTCGGCAGGATCGGGCCTCGCGGCGCGGGACGCTCTTCGCGTCGGACACTCGGCGCGCCCCCTCTTCGAGCGATCAGCTTGCAGGTTTCGCGGATGCTAGGCGCCGTCTTCCACCTCGCGCGCGGCGCCCATGTCGGCTTCGTGCTCGCCCGCGAGGGCGGGCTCGCCCTGATCGACCCGGCGCAATTGCCGCCGCATCTGCGGCTCGCGCTGAAACTCGGCCGATCCCTGGAGCGGCGCGGCGTCGCCGAGGCGCCGGGTGCCAGCCCGCTGGAGCGCGCGCTGACCCGGCTCGGCCCCTCCTACGTCAAGTTCGGCCAGTTCCTGGCAACCCGACCCGACATCGTCGGCATGGCCGCCGCCCGCGACCTCGAGCGGCTTCAGGATCGGGTGCCGCCCTTCCCGCAGGGCGTGGCGATGCGGGTGGTCGAGACGGAACTCGGCAAGCCGGTCTCGGCCCTGTTCACCGCCTTCAGCGAGCCGGTCGCCGCGGCCTCGATCGCCCAGGTCCACAAGGCGACCGTGCTCGATGCCGACGGCACGCAGCGCACCCTGGCGGTCAAGGTGATGCGGCCGGGCGTGCGCGAGCGCTTCGCCAAGGACCTGCAGGCGATGCGGTTCATGGCCCGCATCGTCAACGCGCTGCTGCCCGATGCCGAGCGGCTGCGCCCGCGCGAAGTCGTCGAGATCCTGGCCCGCTCCGTCACCATGGAGATGGATTTCCGGCTCGAAGCGGCGGCGATGTCGGAACTCGCCCAGAACACCAAGGGCGACGCCGATTTCCGCACGCCACGCCCCGAATGGGCGCTGACGGGACGCGACGTGCTGACCTCCGAGTGGATCGACGGCGTGCGCCTCAACGACCGCGCCGGCATCGTCGCGGCGGGCCACGACCCCAAGGCGCTCGGCCGGGTGGTGATCCAGTCCTTCCTGAGGCAGGCGATCCGCGACGGCTTCTTCCACGCCGACATGCACCCCGGAAACCTGTTCGTCGATCCGCAGGGGCGGCTCGTCGCTGTCGATTTCGGCATCATGGGCCGGCTGGGACACGCCGAGCGACGCTTCCTCGCCGAGATCCTGCTCGGCTTCATCACCCGCGACTACCGCCGCGTCGCCCAGGTGCATTTCGAGGCCGGCTACGTGCCGCGCCACCACTCGGTGGACGATTTCGCGCAGGCGATCCGGGCGATCGGCGAGCCGATCCACCAGCGCCGGGCCGACGAGATTTCCATGGCCAAGGTGCTCACGCTGCTGTTCGACGTGACCGCCCTGTTCGACATGAGCACCCGCACCGAGCTGGTGATGCTGCAAAAAACCATGGTGGTGGTGGAGGGCGTCGCCCGCTCGCTCGATCCGCAGCTCGACATGTGGACCGGCGCCGAGCCGGTGGTGCGCGCGTGGATCACCCGCCATCTCGGCCCCGTCGGCCGGCTGGAGGGCGGGGCGCGGGCCGCGATGACGCTCGCCGAGGTCGTCTCCGACATCCCCGACATCGCGCAACGCATCCGCCGGATCATGATCCGCCTCGACGAAGAGGGGACGCGCGACACCAAGGCGATCGAGCGGCTGGTCAAGCTGGAGCGCCGCCACGCGCTCCTGACCACCCTAGCCCTGTGGGGGATCGCGGTGGGGGCGCTGGTGCTGGCGTTTCGGTGAGGAACCTTCTCACCGGACGCGTTTCCCTTACACTCTCACACCATCACCGACCTGCTCGACAAGGCGATTACCGCCGCCCGGAAGCTGCCGCCCGAAGTGCAGGACGGCATCGCGCGCCTAAGTGCTGAGCTATGCGGGCGAGGAACAAGCCGTCTACCGCTTCACCCCGGAGGAAGAGGCGGAACAAGATGAGGCCAATGCCGCCGAAGCACGCGGCGATTTCGCGACCGACGACGAAGTGCGCGCGATCTGGGCCAAGTACGGGCTTTGACACCACCGTATCAAGCAGCAGGCACAGCCTCGGAATTGCCTGCCTCAGCCTTGCGTGCCCCGCCTTCGGCATAGAACCGGGCCGTCGCACGCAGCCGATCTGTCAGATCGTAGATATGATCCAAACTGTCGATACGGATCCGCTCTTCCTTATCGCCATCGAAAAGACCGATATATTTGACCGATCGATTGAAGTGTAGCCGCGCAAGAGGCTTGCGATTGTTGTTGTCAATCAGAATGCCGCAGTAGCTTCTCTGATCGCGCATGATGACGCGGTCAGCTTTTATGACCTCTCGCACGATAGCGCGAACGATCATGAAGCCCTCGCGCTCTTCATCGGTCGTGACGATCTCAGCATCTTCCACAGCCGGCGGTGCTTCAGCGATATCGAGGGCAACCGTATCAGCGAGCGCATTCGACAAGCGGGATTGAACCGAATCCCGAATAATTTCGCGGAAGGCGGCTTTTACAAGCGGCGTGAGCTGCTCCCTCACCTGCGCTGTGAAGCGGCCGGATTGGACGGGTGCGACGACCATCCGAACGAACTCTTCGGACGGGGAATCCAGCAGGCTCATAATCTCTTTTTTGATAAGAGACGTATACTTAAGTCTATGCGCCGATTGAAGGATAGCATCTTCGTTGAAGCTGCTCCTCGCAAATTTTGTCAGCTCAGCAACAGTTTGCGCATGGATGTCCGACATTTCGAAGGTGAGAAAAGGACGATCATCGAGCTTATTAGGCGCCTCCAAATCTGTATGAAAATGAAATGTCCGACCATTTGTCAAAATCGCAAACTTGGCGGATGTCACTGAAAAATATCTATAAAGCTGAGCCAAATGTACTTTTTCTAATTTCGCTGTGATTGGCTTGCACTCGATCAGTATTCGGATCTCTCCATCAAATTTGATTGCATAATCAACCTTCTCGCCCTTCTTTCCGACGGCATCGGCTGTGAATTCTGGAATTACTTCATTTGGATTAAAAACATCTTAATCGAGTGCAGCTAGAAAAGGCAAGACGACGGATGTTTTCACTGCTTCTTCAGTAGCCATTGCACTGGAATGGGACTTGATTCGCTCGGCAAGCGTCCGCAGCTTTTCCTCAACGCTCACACCACTCTCCCTACCCTGATTCGTTTTTGGATGGTCGCACTACAGCAACCTCAAGTCGATATTACTACTCGCTTAAAAGCCCCGTATCTGAAGGTAATTTTCGTTGCTGGCGTTACAGCCAGGGAATTTTGCAGCCGCTGTTGTAGGCCGACGAAAGGAGTGCATCGGAGCCATGATCGCTGGCTGAAGGAACCTACCTTCCCGCCCTTGACGCGCGTCTCACAAATCCCCGTTCTGCGCCCATGTCCGCTTCATCCGAAAAATCCCTCGCCGGCCGCCGCATCCTCCTGATCGTCGGCGGCGGGATCGCCGCCTACAAGGCGCTCGACCTGATCCGGCGCCTGCGCGAGCGCGGGGCGCAGGTGCGCCCGCTGCTCACCGACTCGGCCCAGGAATTCGTCACCCCGCTGGCGGCGGCCGCGCTCGCCGGGGAGCGGGCGCATACCGATCTGTTCGACCGGGAGAGCGAGGCCGATATCGGCCACATCAAGCTGGCGCGGGATGCGGATGCGATCGTGGTGGCGCCGGCCACCGCCAACCTGATGGCGCGGATGGCGACCGGCCACGCGCCGGACCTCGCCTCGACCGTGCTGCTCGCCACCACCCTGCCGATCCTGATCGCCCCGGCGATGAACGTGCGGATGTGGCTGCACGGGGCCACCCAGCGCAACCTCGCGACGCTGAAGGCCGACGGCGTCGCGGTGGTCGGTCCCAACGAGGGGGCGATGGCCGAGGCCGAGTTCGGCCCCGGCCGGTTGGCCGAGCCGCACGAGATCGCCGACGCCCTCGAAGCCCTGCTGGCGCAGCGCGCCGAGCCCCCCGGCCTCGGCTTCCTGGCCGGGCGCGAGCCGTCCAAAAAACCGCTGGCCGGGCGGCACGTGCTCGTCACCTCGGGGCCGACCCACGAGCCGATCGATCCGGTGCGCTACCTCGCCAACCGCTCCTCGGGCCGCCAGGGCCACGCGGTCGCCGCCGCCGCCGCCCAAGCCGGCGCGCGGGTCACGTTGGTCTCGGGGCCGGTGGCGATCCCCGATCCGGCCGGCGTCACCGTGGTGCGGGTGGAGAGCGCCCGCGAGATGCTCGCCGCGGTCGAGGCGGCGCTGCCGGCCGATCTGGCGATCTTCGCCGCCGCGGTCGGCGACTGGCGCCCGGCCGAGACGCGGGCGGGCAAGATCAAGAAGGACGGCACGACGCCCGCGCCGCTGCAACTGGTCGAGAATCCGGACATCCTCGCCACCATCGCCGGCCGTGCCGAGGGGCGCCCGCCTCTGGTCATCGGCTTCGCCGCCGAGACCGACGCCGTCCTCGACAACGCGCGGACAAAAATCGCGCGCAAGGGCTGCGACTGGATCGTGGCCAACGACGTCTCGGCGGAGGGCGGGGTGATGGGCGGCACCGAGAACACGGTGCATCTCGTGGGGCGCGAGGGGGGCGTCGAGACCTGGCCGAAGCTCGGCAAGGAGGAAGTCGGACGGCGGCTGGTGGCGCGGTTCGCGAAATTGCTGGCAGCCCAGTCGCGCTGAGCCTCACCCGCGGGCGATCAGGCAAGAATGTGCAGGCAACAACGCGCCGATCCCTCGGGGCGCGAAAATGTTCCTCTGCGAGAGACCTTTAAGTTTTCTTCTGCTCAGCTTGCTCTCTTCGGTCCAGTGCCCAGATCGTTGCTCCACGCCACTCACAGCGACAGGAGCGAGATCATGGCCAAGGCCGACCGGCACAGCATGGGCCCCGGCGCGCAGGGCAAGGGCGACGGCAGCGGCGCGATGACCGATCTGCCCGAGGGCATCCTCGGCGAGAACGAGGTGCTGAGCAATCGCGACAAGTCCCGGCACTCCGACGAACGCGGCCTCGACAGCCGCCACGTCCAGACCGAGCAATACCACGACCATGTCGGCGCCCGCCAAAGCGGCGGCCGTGCGGGGGAGGAGGCCAATTCCAGCGGCCCCGCCGGTCCGATGACGAACACCTCGGGCGATACGAGCAGCCTGCGCTCGAAGCAGCGGGGCTGATACGGGCTCCGCGTTCAGACCGAGCGCAGGAACAGGGCGGTCGCGGCGGCGCGGCGGACGACGGTGTTGCGCGCGTAGATCCAGGTCGGGCCGCCCTGAACCACGTTGCGGCTCAGGGCCCGCTTGAAGTCGAAGACGCCGCGGTTGTCGGCCGGATCGACGCCGCCGAAATCGAAGCGGCTGGCGCCCTCCTCACGGGCGCGCTCGATGATCCGCCACACGGCGAAGCTGGCCGCGCCGGTCGCCCGCGCCCGCTCGTTCGAGGCGGTGAAGAAGTCGGTCCAGCGGTCCCGCGCGGTGTGGACGATGCGCACCAGGATCGGCTCCCCGCCCTCGCGGATTTCGAGGAAGAGCAGGTGCGGATCGGACGCCGCGAGGTCGCGATAGGCGCTCGTGTCGAGGTCGTTCGAGAAGCCCTTGCGCTGCTGCAGGGCGGCATACATCCGCACGAAGGTGTCGAAGGCCCGCAGGCGCTCGTCCGGATCCGTCAGGAAGACGGCGGTGAGATCGGGCAGGCCCTCCGCCTTCTTGACCTCCCGGCGCCAGCGCCGGTCGGACGTGGCCAGCAGCGCGGCCGTGCCGGGCGTCAGGTCGATCTCGATCGTGTGATCCTTGGCCGTGACGACGGGCACGAAGCGGTGCGACAGGAGGGCGGTGACCCCTTCCGGATCCTGGGGCCGGTAGCTCTTCACCGCGAGCAGATCCGTCGGGCGCAGGGCGAGATGGTCGAGGAAGGCGGCAAGCACCGCCTCCGCCCGCGACTGACCGCGCGGGGTGAGAACCGGCCCACCCTGAACGAGGATCCGGCGGAGCGGCCCGCTGCGGCGCTCCTGATACTGGATGTAGGCGAGATCCTCACCGTTGTCGCACAGGGCCACCCGCCGGACGCTCCAGCCGAGCCGGCCCTTGTAGGTGCCCCAGCTCCGCGAGGCGTAGATGTTGGCGGCGGGCTGCTGCCAGAGAGCCTCGTCCCAATCCGCGGCCTCCGAACGGTCGATGACCGCGACCTGAGCTGCCATGAACCGTCATCCTCTCTCCGCTCGTCCGGTGCACCCGCCCGCTGCGCCGGTCGTCCGATCCGCCGCACGACCGATCGACCGAGTCGGCGCACCGCGTAAACTTGGCCGTAGCACGAGCCTGGATCGCCAACGCCCTTGAAAGCAGATGTATCCGCGCTCCGGACGACCTCTGCGTAGTCTGCGTCGGCCTGAGCCGGCCATTGGGATCTGGCACCGGGATCGACGGCACGGGCGGGGAGAGGCTTGCGGGCGAGCGCTCCGGACGGCTTGATGCGGCCGCGAGGACGCGGCGGGGGAAGTTCGTCATGGTGGATCGGTGTGCGGACGAGCGGGCGAAGACGCGGGCCAGGACACCGGCCAAGACACCGGCCAAGACGCGGGCGGAGCGCCTGGCACGGTTCCAGCCGGCCTCCGGGATGGTGACGCCGCGCTTCTCCGGTCTCGCGAGCTTCATGCGGCTTCCGGTGCTCGATCCGGCCGAGGCGGCGGATCAGGTCGAGATCGGTCTGATCGGCATCCCCTTCGACGGCGCCACCACGGGCCGGCCCGGCGCGCGGCTCGGGCCGCGGGCGGTGCGCGAGGCCTCCACCGGCACGCGGGCACTCAACCACGCCACGGGCGTGGCGCCCTATGTCCTGGCGCCCTGCGCCGATCTCGGCGACGTGCCGGTGAACCCCGTGGACACCGCCGAGACCGCCCGGCGGATCGAGGCGTTCTACCGGCCGCTCGCCGAAGCGGGGATCGTGCCGCTCACGGTCGGCGGCGACCACTTCATCACCGGTCCGGTGCTGCGGGCGCTCGGCGCCGCCCGGCCCCTCGGGCTGATCCACATCGACGCCCACAGCGACACCGACGACGCCCAGTATGGCGGGTCGCGGCTGACCCACGGCACGCCGTTCCGGCGCGCCGTCGAGGCGGGCGTGCTCGACCCGCGCCGCTGCATCCAGATCGGCCTGCGCGGCAGCATGGACGCGGCCGACGAGCGCGACTGGGCGCTGGCGCAGGGGATGCGCATCCTCACGATGGAGGAGGTCTGCGCCCGCGGCCTGCCGGAAGTGGCCGCGGAAGCCCGCGCCGTGGCGGGCGAGGGCCCGACCTATCTCAGCTTCGACATCGATGCCCTCGATCCCGCCTTCGCGCCCGGCACCGGCACGCCGGAGATCGGCGGCTTCACCACGCGGGAGGCCCTGCACCTGCTGCGGGGGTTGCGCGGCCTCGATCTCGTCGGGGCGGACGTGGTGGAGGTCGCCCCCTCCCTCGACCCTGCCGGCATCACGGCGCTGGCGGGCGCGGGCATCGCCTTCGAGATCCTGTGCCTGCTGGCGGAGCGGGCCGCGGCGCGCGCCTGATCGACGCGAAGACTTCGGATTTCGAAAAGGCGAGCCTTTTCGCGGGTCCAGGGCGGAGCCCTGGAAGAATGCCGGGGTTCCACCCCGGCGCCCCGCCACAGGGGTCGCCCTTTGGAAACCCTGGGATCAGCCCAATACGGAGGGTCCGCCGGCGGCGCCTCCGGCGCGGGCGATGATCGGGCGATAGACCCGCAGCAGGTCGGGATCGAGCTGGCCGGCCTGGGCGTCCATGATCGCGGCGGCCTCGGCGGCGGAGAGGGGCGGGCGGTAGACCCGGCGCTCGGTCAAGGCCGAATGCACGTCGCAGATCGCCACGAGCCGCACGAGGTCACCGATCTGCGCCCCCCTCAGACCCTCCGGGTAGCCGGACCCGTCGAGGCGCTCGTGATGGTAGCGCACGACGTCGAGGATGTCGGACCCGAAGGCGCTCTCCCCGGCCAGCAGGTCGGCGCCGAGCGCGGCGTGGGTGCGCATCACCGCCATCTCTTCGGCCGTGAGCGGGCCCGGCTTGTTGAGGATGGCCTGGGGGATCAGCGCCTTGCCGACATCGTGCAGGAGCGCGGCCTTGGCCAGGCGCTGCCGGTCGGAGCGGGAGAAGCCGAGTTCGGCGGCGAAAGCGGCGGCGAAGCCCGCCACGCTCAAGGAGTGCTGGTAGACCTGGATGTCGTGGCGCCAGACGAGATCGAGCCAGGCGCGGATGCCGATCTCGGAGACCGTGTCGAGCACGATCTGCGTGCCCTCCTCAGCCTCTGCAGGGGTCGGCGGCCGGCCGGCGGCGGCGTTGTCGAACAGATCGGTGACGAGCGCGGTGGCCCGCGCCACCCGCATCTCGGGCGGCCCGCCGGCCGCCGCGGGCACGCCGCGGGCCGTGGCGCGCCCGCCCCTCGCCTTCCCCTGCGCGACGAGGCGTTGAAGCGTCGGGACGATGCCGGCGGATTGGCGCGGATCGATCACCGTCGGCGCACCGAGCAAGGCCGCGGCCGCCGCGTCCTGGGCCGCGTTGCCGCGGGCGAGATAGAGGCAGGGCAGCCCGCTCTCGCGGATGTTCCTGGCGAGCCAGGTCATCCAGGCACGGCTCCGGTCGTCCGCCCGGTCCGCGGAGAGGTCGGTGGCGAGATCGACGACGAAGGCGATGGGCCGGCCGGCCGGCAAGCCTGCGCCGGGCTCGATCACGCGGCAGGGCAGGACGAGGGCGATGCCGCGGGCCAGACGCTCCGCCCGCTCGCGGCGATCCGAGACGAGGACGACGACATCCTCGGGGCGTTCGTCCCGGCGACGTTGGCTCGCGTCCTGGCGTCCGTCTCGGTCTCGCGGTTCCCGCATCGGTCATCCATCGGCCGCAAGGCCCGTGGTGGACGCGAAGCGGTAGCTTGGCCCGGATACATCAAAAGTGTTTCGAAAAGCTTCGCACTCTCCCGGCCATGCAACCCCAGCGTATTCGCACAATTCATAGCCTCGCCGCCGACGTCGGTATAGCCTCCATGAAACTTCACCGCGCCTCGCTTCGGACGCGAGGCCTAAAGCGATACTCTAGGCCCCTGTTTCGGCAGTTTATCTCAAGACGACCCCGTATTCGTCTCGCTGTTCCATCTCGGAGCGTCATTCCGATTGCCGTCCCGGAACGGCCACCCAGCCGGACCAGCACTGATACAATTCGTTCGATCTGTTTGATCCGGTCTCCGCTCGATCGGAGCGGGGAGCGTACCGCTCAGCCCGCGCGGCCCTTGAGGAGGGCACCCATCGCGCGGGCGCGATGGGATCCCGCCGAAACCTAAATCCGCCATCCCGAAGGAATCGACCGGATTTGGTATGAATTTCCGATTCCGCGCCTCGCACGAACGGGATCACTCGGCGGCGGCCGGCCTCCGGTCGAGCCCGCCAAGGTTGGCCGGCAAGCCCGGACGATAGGGCTCCTCCTCCGCTCCGCCCTGCCCCGCCGCCGGCTCGTCCGCCTCGCCGACGAAGCGGCCGAACAGGCGCACGAACAGCCGCGACAGGTCATCGACCAGCAGGAAGATCGCCGGCACGAACACGAGCGACAGGCCGGTCGAGACGATCAGGCCGCCGATCACCGCCACCGCCATCGGCGCGCGGAACTCGCCGCCGATGCCGAGCGCCATCGCCGAGGGCACCATGCCGGCCGCCATGGCGATGGTGGTCATCACGATGGGTCGCGCCCGCTTGCGGCCGGCATCGACGATGGCGGTGACGCGATCGACGCCGCGGGCCATCTCCTCGATGGCGAAATCGACCAGCATGATCGCGTTCTTGGTCACCACGCCCATCAGCATCAGGATGCCGATGACGACGGGCATCGAGATCGGCATGTGGAAGATCAAGAGCCCGAGGATCGCCCCGCCGATGGAGAGCGGCAGCGAGAACAGGATCGTGAGCGGCTGGAGGAAGTTGCCGAACAGCAGAACGAGGACCCCGAACACCATCATCAGCCCGGCGCCCATGGCGAGCGCGAAGCCCTCGAACACCTCGCCCATGATCTCGGCATCGCCCGTCTGGCGGATGGTGACGCCCTCGGGAAGGTTCGTGGCGGCGGGGAGCGCCATCACCTGCTCGATGATCGAGCCGAGCGCGTCCGAGCCCTGGAGGTCGCCCTCGATGGCGACGCGCACGGTGCGGTCGTAGCGATCGATGGCGGTCGGGCCGCGCCCGAGCGTCAGGTCGGCCACGGTGGCGAGCGGCACCGCCGCGCCGGCCTTCACCGGCACCTTCAGGCTCGCGATCTCAGGCAGTTGCCCGCGCAGGCGCTCGGGCAGCATCACCCGGATCGGAATCTGGCGGTCCTTGGCGTTGAACTTGGCGAGGTTGGCGGCGATATCGCCGATGGTGCCGACCCGCACCGTCTCGGCGATGACGTCGGTCGAGACGCCGAGATCGGCGGCCACGCCCGGTCTGGGGGTGATGCGCAGTTCGGTGCGGTCGAGCGGCGCGGTCGAGATCACGTTGACGAGGTGGGGCACGCCCGCCGCCTCGCGCTGGAGCCGGGCGGCGACGTCGGCCACCACCGTCTTGTCGGGCCCCGACACGATCAGCGCGAATTCCCGCTGCCCGCCCTCCTGCAGCGACCAGAAGCGGATGTCGGGCACCTGCCGCAGGACGCTTGAGATCTTGAGATCGACCTGCTTCTGGGTCAGGGCGCGGTCGCTCTTCGGGGTGAGGTTCACGGTCAGGCTCGCCAGCCGCACCTCCTTCTTGCCGGGCAGTTGGCGCCCGCCATCGACGAAGACGGAGCGGACCTCGGGCATCCGGCGGAGGGTCTCGACGAGGCCGTCGGAGAGGCGCTGGGTGTCGTCGAGCCGGGCGCCGGGGGGCAGCTCGACTACGAACATCGTGCGCGCGGCGTCCTCGGCCGGGATGAAGCCCGCGGGCAGGAGCCGGGTCGAGGCGATCGAGCCGGCAAAGCAGGCCAGCCCTAAGATCAGCGTCAGGTACTTGTGCCGCACCGACCACGCCACGAGGCGGGTGTAGGCGCGCATCATCAAACCCTCGCGCGCGTGGTCCGGGCCGTGGTCGCGCAGGAAGTAGGCGGCAAGCAGCGGCGTGATCAGGCGCGCCACCAGCAGCGACACGAACACCGCCGCCGCGATGGTGAGCCCGAACTGCTTGAAGTACTGGCCGGCGATGCCGGGCATGAAGGAGACGGGGGCGAAGATCGCGATGATGGTCGCGGTGATGGCGATCACCGCGAGGCCGATCTCGTCGGCGGCTTCCAGCGCGGCGCGGTAGGCGGATTTGCCCATCCGCATGTGGCGGACGATGTTCTCGATCTCGACGATGGCGTCGTCGACGAGGATGCCGGTCACCAGCGTGATCGCGAGCAGGCTGACCGCGTTGAGGGAGAAGCCGAGCGCGCTCATCACCCAGAAGGTCGGCAGCACCGAGAGCGGCAGCGCCAGAGCCGCGATCAGCGTGGCGCGCCAATCGCGCAGGAACAGGAACACCACGATCACCGCGAGCGCGGCGCCCTCCAGCAGGCCGATCATCGCCGAGTGGTAATTGCCGATGGTGTTGACGACGCTGGTATCGATCAGGTCGAAGCGCACGCCCGGATTCTCGGCGTGCAGCGTCTCGATGCGCCGGGCGACCGCAACCGCGACCTCGGCGTCGCTCGCTCCCATGGCGCGGGAGATGGCGAAGCCCACCACCGGCTCGCCGTTGAAGCGGGCGAAGGTGCGCGGCTCCTCGGCCGCGTCCATCAGGCTCGCCAACGCGTCGAGGCGCACCTTGCGCCCGCCTGGCACGACGATGGAGGTGGCCCCCAGCGTCTCCAGGCTCGACGCGGCGCCGAGCGTGCGGATCGACTGCTCGCCGCCGGCGAGTTCCCCGCGCCCGCCGGCCATGTCGGCGGAGGTGAGACGCAATTGCCGGTTCACGTCGGCCGCGGTGATGCCGAGCGCGAGCAGCCGGTCGGGCTTGAGGGTCACGCGGATCTCGCGGGCGACGCCGCCGAGCCGCTCGACGCCGCCCACGCCCTTCACCCCCTGGAGCTGGCGGGCGACCACGTCGTCAACGAACCACGACAGGTCTTCGGGCGTCATGGCCGGCGCCGAGGCGCCGTAGATCATGATCGGCAACCCGGCGATCTCGACGCGGCTGATGATCGGCTCGTCGATGGTGCGCGGCAGGTTGATGCGGATCTTGGAGATCGCGTCCTTCACGTCGTTGACGGCGCGGTCCTGATTCACCTCCAGGCGGAACTCGATCGTGGTGACCGAGGCGCCCTCCGAGATGGTCGAGAGGATGTGCTTGACCCCCTTCACTCCGGCCACCGAATCCTCGACCCATTTCGTGACCTGAGTCTGCAGTTCGGAAGGAGCGGCGCCCGACTGCGTGATCGTCACCGAGACGATCGGGATGTCGATGTTGGGAAACCGCGTGATCGGCAGGGACCGGAAGCTGACGAGGCCGAGCACCATCAGCACGAGGAACAGCACGAGGGAGGGGATCGGCTTGCGGATCGCCCAGGCCGAGACGTTGAGGCGCATGCGATGATCCTCAGCGAGTCCCGGCCGCGGCTTGGGGCACGGCGGGGAGCACGGGCCGCACCCGGTCGCCGTCGCGCAGGAACGAGCCGGCGCGGGCGACCACGGCCTCCCCCGCGGCGATGCCGGAGCGGATTTCGGTAAATCCTTCCGCCGAGAGGCCGGTCTCGACCCGGCGGGCGGAGACGCGGCCGTCCGCGACGGCGAGCACGCCGGCCGAGCCGTCGGCGGCGTAGAGCACGGCGGCGAGCGGCACCGCCACGCCCTCGCGCCGGGCGACCTCGACACGGCCGCGGGCGAAGGCGCCGATATGCAGGGCCGGGTCGGCGTCCAGGCGGATGCGGACCCGGCCGAGGCGGGTCGCCCGGTCGACCTCGGGATAGACCCGGCGCACGGCGCCGGGCGTCACGCGCCCGTCCTCCCATTCGAGGCGGACCGGGGCCTCGACCTTCAACTGCGGCAGGGCGAATTCGGGCACCTCGCCCTCCAGTTCGATCTCGCCGCGGGCAATCAGGCGGAACAGCGGCTCGCCGACCGCACTCGCGGTGGCGCCGACCCGCGCCGTGCGGCGGCTGACGATGCCGGCCTCCGGAGCCCGGATCTCGGTGCGGGCCCGGCGCAGGCCGATCTCGCGCGCTTGCGCCCGCGCCGCGGCGAGATCCGCCTCGGCGAGCGCCAGCCCGGCGCGTGCCGCGTCGAGCCGGCCGTCGGCGCCCTGCGCCGCCGAGACCCGCTGCTCCAGGGTGACGGCGGTGGCGTTGCCGGTCTTCACCAGCGCCTGCGCCCGCTCCAGGGCCTGGCGCGCCTCGGTCTGGACGGCCTGCGCCTGGACGATCTGGCTGCGGGCCTGGATGATCGCGGCCTCGGCCTTCGCGGTGGTCGCGAGGTTGGCGGCCTCCTGCGTCTCGATCATCTCCAGCGAGAGTTTTGCCAGCACCGCGCCGCGCTCGACCCGGTCGCCCTCCTCGACCAGCAGGGCGACGATGCGCAGGCCCTCGACCTCGGGGGCGACGAGGATCTCGTCGCGAGGCACCAGCGTCCCGGTGACCACCGCCCGCTCGACGATCTCCCGCCGCTCGGCCGGGACCACGCTCACCGCGGGCAGCAGTGCGGCCGGATCGGGTACGGAAGAGGTAGGAGGGGCCTCGGTCGCGCGGACGGAAAACGGGCCGGCGAGACAGACAGCGGCGAGCAGAACCGCGACGGAACGAGGCAGGGAGCGGGTCGACATCGCGAATCGCCTTTAGGGCGCGCCGATGCGCCGCAGCCTAATTCCGTGTCGCAACCGGCGATTTCATGGCGCCCGATCGTCGGCGCGCTGCAACATCATACTGTGTTGCCGTACGGGAACGAAGCTTTCATCCGCCGACCCGTCCGAAGACGGTGCTCGAATCAGTCTTTCCTGCGCTCACTCCTGCAACCGGGCTGGTTTCGCTGGGTTGTCCCGTCGAGAGATTTTCGACGACGGACGGTTCACCATGAGCATCTTCCAGATTCGGCAGAAGACCAGCGGCGCCATCCTCTGGACCGGCAGCGCCGACGACGAGCGCACCGCCCTCGACGCCATGGCCCGCGAGGCCGGCTATCCCGATTCCTCCGCCCTCCCCGATACCCTACAGGCGGGCGGCTTCGAGACGGCCAAGCTCGACCTGATCTCCTGACGCCGGTCGGGACCGGTCCGGTCTCTCCTTCAATCGACTGAGAGTGCCTCACAAAACTCCCGATCACCGGCCGTTCTCGCTCTGTAGACGACTGAGCAATGGGAGTTTTGTGAGAGACACTGAATGATCGACGGGGGCGTCCGCGATGCGGGTGCCCCTTCGTCGTCGGGCCGTGATTGAGCCTTGAAGCGGGTCCCGGCGCCCTCAGGCGCAGCAGCCCTCCCCGGAGGCGAGCGGGGATGGCGCCGTGTCCGCCCGGCGGTGCCCGCAGCCGCGTTCCGGCGCGGGCGGCACCAGGCGCCGGAGGTGCAGCCGGTCGCGGCCCTGGCGCTTCGCCTCGTAGAGCGCCGCGTCGGCCGAGGCCGTCAGGGATTCGAGCGACAGGTCCGGCTTGACCGACCCCGCGGTGAACAGGGCGGCGCCGATGCTCACCGTGGCGCCGGCCGGCAGATCCCGCCCGCCCGCGCGGGCCATGCGGGCGCCGATCGCCGCGCCCAGCGCGCGGACCGCCGCCTCGTCCAGCCCCGGCGCCAGGATCACGAACTCGTCCCCGCCGAGCCGCGCCGGGATCGCCTCCCGTGTCGGGCCGGCTTCGAGCACCTCTGTCAGCACCTCGGCCAGCCCCACGAGGAGGCGGTCGCCGACGGCGTGGCCGAAGCTGTCGTTGACCGTCTTGAAGCGGTCGATGTCGAGCAGTAGCAGCGCCCCCGGCCGATGCCGCGCGGCCATGGCGTCGAGCGCCGCCTGCGCCCGGCTCTCGAAGGCGCGGCGGTTGTAGAGGCCGGTGAGGGCGTCGCGCTCGGCCAAGGCCGTCATCGCCTCCTCACGGCGGCGGCGCACGGCGGCGGCCATCAGCAGGGCGAGCAGCACCTCGACGACGATGCCTTCCACCAGCGAGACCTGGATCAGCACGCCCTTGAAGCCGACGATGCTGACGAAGGCGCCGGGCAGCGGCACCATCAGCGCCTTGGCGGCGTAGAAGGCGCCGTGGACGGCGAAGACGAAGCCGAGGCCGTCCGAAGCCGCGGTCCGCTCCTCGAACGGCGCGCCCGCGCGCGACAGCAGGCCGTGAGCGGCCTTCAGCGCGACCGCGGCGACGAGGGTGGAACCCGTGATCGCGAAGACGGGGGTGGGGTCGATTCCCTCGGGCAGGAGCAGGAGCCCGGCCCAGGGCAGCAGCAGGCCCCACCAGAGGGGCGCGACCCGGCGCCCGGTGAAGCGGGCGACGCCGAACAGGAACAGGAGATGGGCCACCACGAGCAGGCCGTTGGCGAACCAGACCCCGACGAGGAAGGAAGTGGCGCGCAGCAGCGACAGCGAACTGCCGAGGACGATGACGGCGAAGCCGGCGCTCCAGAACAGCAGCACCCGGTTGCGCAGGGTCCGCCACTCGAACGCGAGAAAGCCCGCGGCGGCGGCGGCCGCCACGAGGCTCATGAACAGCATGGTGACCACGTCCATCGCGATCAGGACCTCATGCAACGCGAGCGCATCGGGCTGGAGACCGGATCCGGCACGATGCGCTCGTCTCTTGTTCTTGCACCATCTTTCTCCGAAAGGCGGCGGCCACCTTTCGGGACGATGCTCTTACGTTGCTGCACCTGATAGCGGTCGCGGTTGAACAAAGCGTTCCGCGCCGGGACCGTTACGCTTCCGGCCCGACGGGCGGAACGACGGTCAGTTCGCGTGGCCGATCCGCATACGGTAGGCGCCGTCGGCGCTGCGCTCGAACACCTCGGGGATGCCGGCATGGCGCAGGGCCTCGCCGGAGGTGTCGGGCACGAGGTTCTGCTCGGAGACGTAGGCGACGTACTCGCTGTCCGCGTTCTCGGCGAGCAGGTGGTAGAACGGCTGGTCCTTGCGCGGCCGGACCTCCTCGGGAATGGCGAGCCACCATTCCTCGGTGTTGGCGAATTCCGGGTCCACGTCGAACACGACGCCGCGGAACGGGTAGATCCGGTGCCGGACCACCGCCCCGAGGCCGAATTTCGCGGTTCTCATGCTGGTCTGGGTCATGACCGATAGATAGGCCTCGCGCCCCTTCCGTTCCAACGCGAGGCCACCATCCGCGACGATCAGGGCAGATTGTAGACCTTGGCGAGATCCGGATCCTTCTCGGCCACGAGGCGGGCGAGGTCGACGATGACCTTGGCCTGCTTCCAGGTGGCGTCGTCCTGCATCTTGCCGTCGATCATCACCGCGCCGGTGCCGTCGGGCATCGCTTCGACGATGCGAGCGGCGAAGTTCACCTCGGCCGGATCGGGGGCGAACACGGTCTTGGCGAGCGCCACCTGGCTCGGATGCAGGGTCCAGGCGCCGGCGCAGCCCATCAGGAAGGCGTTGCGGAACTGCACCTCGCAGGCCGCCGAATCGGAGAAGTCGCCGAACGGGCCGTAGAACGCCTTGATGCCGTTGGCCATGCAGGCGTCGACCATCCGGGCGATGGTGTAGTGCCACAGATCCTGCTGGGCGGAGGCGCGGGCTTCCTCGCCCTTCGGATCGCTGAGGACGCGGTAATCCGGGTGGCCGCCGCCGACGCGGGTGGTCTTCATGCCGCGCGACGCCGCGAGGTCGGCCGGCCCCAGGCTCATGCCGTGCATGCGAGGGCTCGCGCAGGCGATGGCGTCCACATTGGCCACGCCCTCGGCCGTTTCGAGGATGGCGTGGACGAGGATCGGCTTCTTGACGCCGTGGCGGGCTTCGAGCTGGGCCAGCAACTGGTCGATGTAGTGGATGTCCCAGGGGCCTTCGACTTTGGGCACCATCACCACGTCGAGCTTATCGCCGACTTCCGCCACGAGGGTGAAGAGGTCGTCGAGGATCCAGGGCGAGTTCAGGGCATTGATGCGGGTCCACAGGCCGGTGCCGGAGGCCGCGAAATCGGTGGCCTTGGCCATCGCGACGAAGCCGTTGCGCGCCGCCTCCTTCTGGTCGGCGGGGACCGCGTCCTCCAGGTTGCCGAGCACCACATCGACCGTCTTGGCGAGTTCGGGCACGCGGGCGCGGACCTTCTCGTTGTGGGGCGGCACGAAGTGGATCATCCGCTCGAGCTTGATCGGCAGGTCGCGGAACGGCTCGGGCGCACCGGCGGCGAGCGGCTGGAAGAAGCGGCGCGGCAGTTTCATCGGCTCTCGGTCTCCGGCTTCGCATCGGGCTTGGCGTAGGCCCTCCGCCTCTGTCCTTGGCGTTAGAGCACGGCGCCCCCCGGCGTAAAGCCGACCTTGGTCCTCCCCCCTCACCTGTCCGCGCGCTTCGCCCACTGCGGCGGTTTGTGCGCCCGCGCACGGGGCGTCACGGTTCGAGGCGGCGCATCCGCCGACGGGTGATCCGAAAGCGAAGATTGCGCCGTGATCCGAATCGGAAGAGAATTTCCGACAGTTCAGGCGTTTTCATCAAGACGTTTATCGTCTTCGCGCCCGCGGCCCGGCGGCCAAGACAGTCTTGGGACCCGCGGCAGCGTGACCGCGGAACGCGGGAGACGGCAAAGCTTGTCCGGCGAAGCATTCGGCGCCGGGCCGGCCGGACGGAACGGACCGCCACGACCCGTGTTTTCCGGCCGAGGCGGGCTGTCGAACACCGTCGGGAGACGTGCGTCGATGCCGAAACAGTTCCATCAACCGACCCTGCCGCTCCGCCCGTGGCGGATCGGCCGGCCCCTGACCGGCGTCCTCGTCGCGCTGGCCCTGTCGCAGGGGGCGCTGGCCGCCCCGGCCGCGAAGAAATCGACCGACGAGCGGCCGGACTACACAGCCGCCCAAGCCGCGACCGCACGTCCCGAGGGCCTGCCGGCCTCGGTCAGGATCGCGGGGGACGACGTGCGCGCGTTCCAGTCCCTGATCGACGGGGCGGCGCGCGCTGCCGATCCCTGGCTCGTCCTCTCCGGGGGCGGGGAGAACGGCGCGTTTGCCGCCGGCCTGCTGTCCGGCTGGTCGGAGCGCGGCGACCGCCCCGAATTCGGCGTCGTCACCGGCGTCTCGACCGGCGCGCTGATCGCGCCCTTCGCCTTCGCGGCACCGACCCTCGGCCAGAAGGCCGACGCGGCGCTGCGCGAGAACTACACCGAGATCTCGGCCGCCGACGTGTTCGAGTTCGGCGGAACGCCCGATTCCCTGACCGACACGTGGCCGCTGAAAGAACGGATCGGGCGCGCGGTGACGCCGGCCCTGCTCAAGGCGGTGGCGGCCGAGCACGGCAAGGGCCGCCGCCTGCTGATCGCCACGACGCAGGTCGACAGCGAGCGGCCGGTGCTGTGGGACATGGGCGCGATTGCCCAGCGCAACGCCGAGACCGGCGACCCGCGGGCCCTGAGCCTGTTCCGCGCGATCGTGCTCGCCTCAACGGCGGTGCCCGGCGTCTTCCCGCCGGTGGCGATCCCCGCCGAGGCGAAGGATGGGGCCAAGGACGGCACCAAGACCAAGACGTTTGCGGAGCTGCACGACGACGGCGGGGCGATGGCCCCGTTCTACCTCGCGCCGGCCGCCGCCCTGGACGGGGAGGCGCGGCTGCGCCTGCCGACGCACCGGGTCTACCTGGTCGTCAACAACCGGCTCGAACCGGAATTCCAGATGGCCTCGCGCACCACCCTCTCGGTGCTCGGCCGCACCATGTCGGCGGCGATCAAGGCGCAGACCCGCGCGGCGCTCGCGCTCTCGAAGGGCTTTGCCGAGCGCACCGGCCTGGATCTCCGGATCGCCCTGATCGACGGGCGCTTCGCCAAGACCTCGGAGAAGCCGTTCGACCAGCCTTACATGAAGGCGCTGTTCGCCCACGGCGAGGCCCTGGCCCGCGACGGCAGCGCCTTCGCCCAGGCCCATCCGCCGGCCACGGCTCTCGGACTGGACCTGGACCGGCGGGAGGCCGCGGAATCGACCGGCTCCGTCACGGCCTCGCGCTGAGGACGCCCCCCACGAGAGAAGCGACGCGAAGAGGCGGCTCCCGAAGGAGCCGCCTCTTCGCGTTTCAGGGCCGCGGCGGACGAGAGAACCCTATCCTTCCTCCGCATCGGCCGGGGCGTAGACGGCCTCGCCCAACCGCTTGAGCGGGCCGCCGGGGCCGGAGCGCTTCCAGAGCCGGGTGTTGAGCGCCGCCACCGGATCCTGCCCCGGCAGGGAAAAGCCCTGCTCGGTGATCCGCGCCAGGATCTCGCTGGCATGCAGCGGACGACCCGCCTCCTCCAGGACGGCGAGGGCCGCCTCGATCACCGCCCGGCCGTAGCGGCGGGCGAGCACCGTCTCCGACAGGCCGGCCTCTCCCTTGTCCGGCGCGCTGAAAGCCGGCGCAGGCGGTTTCGCGCGCTCGGCCGCAGGCGGAGGAGCAGAGGCCGGTGCCTGAACCGGCTGCGGAGCGGGTTGCGGAACTGGGGCGGGCGCGTCCCCTCGCTCGTCCGGCGCGGGCGGGCCGCCGAGCCGGCGGCCGAGTTCGAGGTAGAGCAGGAGATCGGCGATCTGCCGCTCGATCGCGTCACGCTGCCGACGCAGCGCCTCCAGCCGCGCCAAAGCCTCAGCTTCCGACAGGACCATCCCGGCGTTCCCGCTCGCTCATTCCCAACAAGGGAAAACATTGGGAATAGAGCATGACATGGCCAGAACAGGAATGCGAGTTCTTTCTATTCCGTGCGGCTTCTTCCCTGGCGAGCCGGCGCGATGAAGCCGGCTTGCGCGGTTTTGGGAAAGCCCCCCGCGTCTGATGCCGAGGTGCCGAGCGGGCGCTTGGCGTCGACGCATCCCGGAACGGCTGATCCCACGGTCCTGCTGCGCCGACAGAAGCGTCGCGGCGTGCTTCGAGGCTGCGCCCCCAGCATCTCGGTCTGAGAAGCCTTCAGCGTGCCGGAACAGGCAGGCCGAACCGTCTCCGAGACGGAATGAACCGGTCTCTCGTCCCTAGGCCGGAAGTCTTGAGCCCCCTCATACGGGATATTCCGTGCAACTACGGGAGGCTGAGGAGAGAATAAGGAATATTCCAATCAGAAACTGCCAGCCCGTCCTCAGGCGCGGGCCGCTGTTGCCGTCGCGCGCGCGGAGCGGGCGGCCTTGGGCGGCACCAGGAGGCTGCCGGGATCGGCCGGGTGGAGCAGCATGCCGCCCTCGTCGAGGTCGATCCGCAGCCGCGGGAACACCTCCAGCAGGCCGGCGAGATCCGCCTTGAAGGCTTGGCGGAAGCTGCGCAGGCTGGCGTTCTCGGCGCCGAACTGGCGGTGCAGGTTGTCCCAGGTCAGCCGCAGGGGGCGCTGCAGGGCGCGCAGGCGATAGCCGGTCCAGAACAGCAGGTCGAGCTTGCGCGCCGAGCCGGAGAAGGCGCGCGCGGCGCGGATATCGACCGGCAGGGCGTGGCGGATCAGGCTGTCGTAGAAGTCCTGGTGGAACGAGACGGTGCGCTGCCAGACCAGGCCGTCCTCGCCCCGCCGCCAGAGTTCGAGCTGGCGGAAGGGGGGCACGTTGAGGGTCGAGGCCTGCCCCTCCCCGTCCCACAGGCCGAGCTGCATCGAGCAGGCGGCGAGCCGGTTGAGCTGTTCCTTGAAGGCGCCGATGGTGCCGCGCTCGCCGCCGGTGACGGCGAACCCCATCGCCTTCATGAAGCCGGAGAGGCTGTCGGCGACCTCAATGGTCGGGCTTCTCTGGCGCACCGCCTCGGTGCAGAGATGCAGGAGCACCAGCCGGGCCTTCGGGCCGTAGGGCAGGCCCTGCAGCTCCATCTCGCCGGTGACCGGGTTCTTGAGGCGCCCGGCCGAGAGGCTCAGCGAGTTGCGGCCGTATTCCCGCACGAAGTCGCGGGCGTCGCCGGGATCGCGGTAGGGCAGGCCGCACAGCGCCAGCACCGAGTGCAGGTGCTGGAGGTTTTCCGGGCCGGTGGGCTCGCTCTCGATCACCTCGCGCACGGCGTCGCGGCGGCGGCGGTCGCGGCCCATGGCCTCGCGGGCCTCGGCCTGCGCCCCCTCTTGCGCCCGGGCGGCGTCGCGCTCGCGCTGGCGGTACAGCAGGTGCTCGACGATCGGCGCGAACAGGAACCCGCCCCGCGCCGCCTCCAGCTCCGCCAGCAGATCCGGGTCGCGGATCGCGGCGATCTTGGCCTCAAGCCCCGACATGGCGCGCCCTCAAACCCTCCCGCTGCGTGTCACGTCGTGTTCGCCTTCCTCGCCTCCGGCTCCGGACGGAATCGTCGGAAGCACCCTCAGGGCCGCAACCGATCTGTCACGATTCGGCTCCGCGGAGTCCCGTGCCCTTTCGGAGTTTTCCCGGGAATCCACGCTTAGGGGCCAGAGTCCTGCACAGGCCCGTTGGCCCCGGCCGGCGGCGGTCCCGATTCCGGCCACGCAGAGTTCCATACGCAAGCCGGCCGCCCCGAATCCGCCCGCGCAGAGTTCGATACGCCCCCTGCCCGGCCCCTGGCCCCGGACTTGTCCCCGCTCTTCCCCGGCCAAACCGGTTTTGCACGCCGAATCCGGTACGGGCCCGCGCAGAATCCGATGCGGATGGCCTCGCCGAACGCGCAGAATCCGATGCAAGGCTCCGCAGAGTTCGATGCGGTCTCGCGCAGAGTTGGATGCGCAAAAGCCTCTTAAGCCACGGCTAGATCGAGGCTTTTTCGAACGCCCTATAACCTGCTGAACTGACTCCCTGAGAATCCTTAACAGATAGCTTTCCTAGGGAGGGTCGAGCTGCGTTCGCCAAACCGAACGATGGCTTTTTCGCTTCTTTTCAAAAGGAATAAAGGGAATTCTACACAGGCTATACCCTCCCCTGCCCACTCAGCGAGAGCGAACCGGCGCTGTGCCGTCGCCGCGAACGGTCTATGAGCGGTGGCTTGCCCGAAGGCGGGCTTGCGATGCGGGACGGGGCTCAGACGATGAACGAAGCGCCGATCGACAGGCTGCTGGCGCTGATGGCGCGCTTGCGCGATCCGGAACGGGGCTGCGCCTGGGACGTGGCGCAAAGCTACGAGACCATCGTCCCCTACACGATCGAGGAGGCCTACGAGGTCGCCGACGCGGTGGAACGCGGCGACCGGGGGGATCTGCGCGACGAACTCGGCGACCTGCTGCTCCAAGTCGTGTTCCAGGCGCGGATCGCCGAGGAGGAGGGCGCCTTCCGCTTCGACGACGTGGCCGAGGCGATCTGCGCCAAGCTGATCCGGCGTCACTCGCACGTCTTCGACGCGTCCGGGGCCTTCCTGCCGCCCGAGCGGCGCCTGACCGACCCGGCGGCGATCCAAGCGGCCTGGGAGACGATCAAGGCGCGGGAGCGCGCGGAGAAGGCGGCGGGTGGCCAGGAGGCTGGCAAAGCGGAGGCGGCAGGACCGCTCTCCGGCGTCTCCCGCGCCCTCCCCGCCCTCGCCCGGGCCGATCGGATCTCGAAACGCGCCGCCGGCGTCGGCTTCGACTGGCCGGACGCGGCCCAGGTCCTGGCCAAGGTGCGCGAGGAGACCGACGAGGTCGAGGAGAGCTTGGAGGAGGGCGATCCGGAGGCGGTGTTCGAGGAGATCGGCGACCTGTTGTTCTCGGTCGCCAACCTCGCCCGTCACGCCGGCGTCGATCCGGAGGAGGCTCTGCGCCGCGGCACCCTCAAGTTCGAGCGCCGCTTCACCGCCATGGCCGCCCGGCTCGCCGCCGAGGGGCAGGCCCTGGAAGACACCCCCCTCCCCGCGATGGAAGCGGCCTGGCAGGCGGTGAAGCGCGCCGAGAAGACGTGAGGCTCAACGTTCGAGGATCCCAAAGAGATCATCCCTTTGGCGGGGAGCCGGGGCAGAGCCCCGGCATTCTTCCAGGGCTCTGCCCTGGACCCGCGAAAGGACTTGTCCTTTCGAAACCTCTTACTTCGCGGTCCGCGGGTTGTCCTTGCGCGGCGGTTTGGGCGCCGGTGCCTTCGGCTTCAGGCGCTCCACGACCTGCTCCAGGGCGCGCTCGACCGCCGCCTGCTCCGGCGGCGCGGCACCGTCCTGCGGGCGATTCGTCGGGTTCGAGTCGCGGCTCTTCGGCATGGGCGCGAGCCTAGACAGGGTTACGGGGTGAAGACCACCGGTTGAGCCCATCCCGATACGCTGCCGACGCCGTTTTCCTCAGCGAAAAGCCTTGTGTCCTGTCGGGTTAATCTTAACGAGATACTCCGGTCTCGCCGGTCTTTCGTGCCGTGAAGGGCCAATCGACGGCGTGGACGGCGTAGAGCGCCCACCACACCAGCACCGGCTGAAGCGCCAGCCGAGGGCCGTGATACCACCACGTGTCGGGGATCGGCGGCACGGCGATGCCCTCCACCGCCTGCTTGATGTTGGCCGGGAACACGCAGACCGCGTAGAGCGCCAGCATGATGCCGGCCAAGCGCCGCAGGCGCGGCACGAACAGCGCCCCCGCGCCGGCGATCTCGCACAGCCCTGTGCCGATCACCACGAGGCGCGGCTGCGGCACCCAGTCCGGCATGATCGGCAGAAAGCGGTCTGTCGCCGCGAGGTGCACGACGCCGATGAAGCCGTAGAGGCCGGTCAGGCCGAGGCGCAACCAGAGGCGGTCGTCGCGCATCGCCGGTCCGTCAGGCGGACCGGTCGTCCCCGGAATCCGTCTTGCTCTCGCCCGACTTCGTATTGCCGCGCGCCGCTTCCTCGGCCTCGGTGCCAGCGCGCTCCATCGGGCCCTGTTGCGATTTCAACTGGCCCGTCGCCGGGTCCTTGGGCGAAACCGCGGCCCCGCTGCTCTGGTCGCGCTGCTCCTCGGCCATCCGTTCCTCGTCCGCTTCGGGTTTCGGTGACGGGGCAACGTTTCCGCGCGGGCGGTGGTTCGCCCTGCCCTATACCGCGATGCCGTGCAGGTCGTAGGCGTCGGCCCGCTCGATCTTCACGGTGACGATGTCGCCGGGCCGCACCGGGCGGCGCGAGGCGACGTGGACGCTGCCGTCGATCTCCGGCGCGTCGGCCTTGGAGCGGCCCCGCGCCACGCTCGGGCCGGCCTCGTCGATGATCACTTGGAGACGCTTGCCCACCTTCGCCCGCTGCAGGCGCAGCGAGACGTGGCTCTGCGCCTCCATGAAGCGGCGCTTGCGCTCAGCCTTCACCTCCGGCGGCACCAGCAGGCCGAGGTCGTTGGCGGGTGCGCCCTTCACCGGCTCGTACTCGAAGCAGCCGACGCGCTCGAGCTTGGCTTCGCGGATCCATTCGAGCAGTTCCTCGAACTCGGCCTCGGTCTCGCCGGGGAAGCCGACGATGAAGGTCGAGCGGATGGCGAGATCCGGGCAGATCTCGCGCCAGCGCCGGATGCGGTCGAGCTGCTTCTCCTGGTTGCCGGGCCGGCGCATCCGCTTGAGCACCGAGGGGCTCGCGTGCTGGAGCGGCATGTCGAGATAGGGAAGGATCTTGCCCTCGGCCATCAGCGGGATGACCTCGTCGACATGCGGGTAGGGGTAGACGTAGTGCAGCCGCACCCAGGCCCCGAGCTCGCCGAGTTCGGAAGCCAGGTCGTAGAAGCGGGCCCGCACCTCCCGGTCGCGCCACGGGCTCGTGGCGTAGCGGGTGTCGATGCCGTAGGCGGAGGTGTCCTGCGAGACGACCAGCAGCTCCTTCACCCCGGCTTTGACCAGCTTCTCGGCCTCGCGCAGCACGTCCCCCGCCGGGCGGCTGACGAGATCGCCGCGGAGCGACGGGATGATGCAGAAGGTGCAGCGGTTGTTGCAGCCCTCGGAGATCTTCAGATAGGCGTAGTGGCGCGGGGTGAGCTTGACCCCCTGCGGCGGGATCAGGTCGAGGAACGGGTCGTGGGCGGGCGGCACCGCCTCGTGCACGGCGGCGACCACCGACTCGTAGGCCTGCGGGCCGGTGACGGCGAGCAGGTTCGGATACTTTTCGCGAATCTCGTCGGGCTGCGCGCCCATGCAGCCGGTCACGATCACCCGGCCGTTCTCGGCCATGGCGTCGCCGATCGCCTGGAGCGATTCCGCCTTGGCCGAATCGAGGAAGCCGCAGGTGTTGACGATGACCACGTCCGCCCCGTCGTGGCGGCGCGACAGCTCGTAGCCCTCGGCGCGCAGATGGGTGAGGATGCGCTCGGAATCGACGAGCGCCTTGGGGCAGCCCAGCGACACGAAGGAGATCCGCGGCGCGGCGGCGCCCTTGGTGTCCGAGGGGGAGGCGGTTGCGGTCATGACGGCTCGTTGGGGGCGGCGCTTCCGGATCGGAAGCCCGCGCGTCCTGCATCGATGGCGATGGATGCGCCGATATAACGGCATTGGGGCGCGGTTGCGAGCGTGGCCGGTGGGGATTGTCAGAAGCCCAGTTCGGCATGCGAGCCGAGGCGCACCCGTTGGAGCGTGCCAGCCCCGTCGAGACGATAGATCAGCACCAGGTCGGGCTTAACTTGGCAGTCGCGATGGTCGGCCCATTTGCCGGTCAGAGCATGATCGCGCAGACGCGCGGCGAGAGGGCGATCCGCGGCCAGCTGTTCGAGTCCGGGCTTCTCGGCCGGCTCGGAGCGTTCGGCATCGACCTGCCGCTCGACATCTCTTCCGGAGCGGATACGTAGAACGCTTCCAGAGCGAGAGATACCTGTTTCATCAGCGATTTGAGCGCGAATCCTGAGGAATCGGTTGAACAAAACTGCGGCCGTTGCGCATACCTCTCCCGCGAGCCCGGAAGGTGGGGGCGATTGACGGACGGCCGCCCTACGCCCTTGGGTAAGTCCAAATGAGCGCCGCACGAGGCAAGACGGCCGAACCCATGGTCTGGACCCGCGAGATCCCCTTCATCGACCCGGTCGCGGCCGCGGCGCGGGGGGGGGGGGGGGCCCCGGGGGGGCGGCGGCAACAACCACAC
>JAESFL010000359.1_pt1 | contig 36365 bp, 37 predicted proteins | sample 9269401 | NCBI WGS metagenome assembly JAESFL01 (sample SAMN14506025, study PRJNA617098) | algae metagenome | isolation source: Gloeocapsa sp. UFS-A4-WI-NPMV-4B04 and co-occurring heterotrophs from desert... | place: USA: Utah | collected 2006-10-01 | reverse complement strand
AAAACTCGTATTTTTCAGTTCATTGATTACTTCAATTGCACGATGGCGAAACCATTTCGATGGACGTATAAAGGGAAGGTTCTGAACATCTAAAAACGATATGTAAACTTACGCCTCAGCCTACTAGGTTCTGGGGAACAGTAATTAGAACGATTGTGTCTGTCTTTGATATCAGCTAAAGCTGGAATCGAAACGAAAAGCAAAGTAAGTCAACTTGTAAATACGGTACTAGACGCTACTATAAGTAGAACTAAGTGTTCGTATGAATGTTTAACCTTTGTCTCACTCTATTTGGCTATTGATGCCAGGAGCAGTCATGAAATCAATGAATCGCTGGGGCGCAACTTTGGGTATAGCCGGGAGTGCCATAATAGGATCTTCTCTAATAGGCGCTACGCAGGCGCTGGCTTTACCTCAAGACCAAATTGTCAAAAAATTGGGTTCAATACCTGTATTTACGATTACAGATAGCAAGGGTGCGCCTCTAGTTGCTTCGGTTCCAAAAGCCCCAAACCAAGGCTCAAATTCAAATCAGCAAACGTCCGTTGCGGGTGTCTTTATTAATCAAAAGGATGCTCAGGCATTTGTTGAGCAGCTGAAAACAAAAAATCCCGAATTGGCAAAGACAGTGCGGGTAGTACCTGTATCTCTAGGAGAAGTGTACAAGTTAGATCAAGCAAATCAAAACAAGCCTAATGCTCTCGATGTTGCCTATGTACCTTCGCAAAACCAAGTTAAGGCGGCAATGGATTTGCTACGCCAAGGTGGCCAAAAAAATGTAAATCAATTTAATGGAACTCCCTTGTTTGTGGCAAGAGCTGGGAAAGAAAAAGGATACTTGACAGTTAAACAAGCTAATCAGGAAATAATTCCTTTCTTTTTCAACAAAGAAGAATTACAGAGTATGCTAGAGCGGTTTAAAAAACAGCAGCCTAACCTAGCTTCTACCCTTGAAATTCAGGTGGTAAATCTAGAGGGAGTGCTACAAACCCTAAAGACTCGCAACGATCAAGAACTCAACCAAATTATGTTAGTTCCTCCACAAGAGTCTATTCAATTTGTGCGATCGCTTCAGCCTGCCTCTAACCGAAGTCAAAATGCTCCCCAAGCCCCTCGACGTTAACCTATAACCAATTAGTAGATGTGGGTGTCTGGTTTAGAGCTTTGGCAGTGGCGGAATGTTGCTCAAAAGGCAGCGATCGCCGCTGGTGTTTCACCTAGAGAAGTGGACTGGCTACTACAAGAGTTAGCTGAGTTGGATAAATTAGCTCTGCGGCTAGAATCTTTTAAAGACTTGCCTCAAATTCAGCTACAGCTACCTCTAAAAGAATTGGACTTATTATGGCAAAAACGACTTGATGAGCGATTGCCAGTCCAATACATCGCTGCTGTTGCACCTTGGCGACAGTTTAAATTAGCGGTTTCTCCTGCTGTTTTGATCCCAAGACCAGAAACAGAGTGCTTAATTGACTTAGCAGTTACAGCCGTTAAAAACAGTGATCACAATCTAGAACAAGGACACTGGGTAGATTTAGGGACGGGTAGTGGAGCGATCGCACTTGGACTTGCACAAGCACTACCACAAGCAATGATTCATGCTGTTGATTACAGTTTAGATGCCTTGGCGATCGCTCAGAAGAATGCCCAAAACTTAGGTTTTACCAACTCAATTAAGTTTTACCAAGGTTCGTGGTGGCAGCCTCTAGAATTCCTCAAAGGTCAAGTAAGTGGAATGGTGGCAAACCCGCCTTATATTCCCACTTCGCTAGTGCCACAGCTACAACCAGAAGTAGCAAACCACGAACCACACTTAGCCCTTGATGGCGGTTCAGATGGATTGAATTGTATTAAACATTTAATTCAAACATCGCCCGTTTATCTCAAACCTGGTGGTGTATGGTTGCTTGAAATGATGGCAGGACAAGCTGAAATTGTAACTGAATTACTCCAAAACCAAGGTAATTACTGCAATATCGAAATCCACGCCGATTTAGCTGGAATTGCCCGCTTTGCGCTAGCTTATCGCTGTTAGGGATAATACCTGTGGGTTAAAAATATTACCAATTCCCAACCCTAACTCCCACATAATGACTCAAGTTTCAATCATAGACCTGATAGCTGGAGTTAATTCTGGCTATTTGGCAAGCTTTCCTACAGATACAGTACCCGCTTTAGCCGTTTTACCTGAGCGCGCTCAGTTGATCTTTAAGGCAAAGCAGCGCAGTCAAGACAAACCGCTAATTTTGATGGGAGCCACACCAGACAGTCTTTGGCCTTTTGTCACAGGTAGCGCGGATGAATGGCGGATTTGGCAGCAAGTGGCTTTATCGTACTGGCCAGGAGCGTTAACTTTGGTGCTGCCAGCGTCAGAGCTTGTTCCCAGCGCGATGAATCCTACTGATACTACTACAATTGGTTTGCGTGTACCCAAGTGTGTGATCGCTCAGAGTATCCTGTCACAAACTGGTCCTCTTGCCACCACCAGCGCCAATTTATCAGGTCAACCGCCCTTGCGAACAATGGCTGAAATTGAACAACATTTTCCCGACGTTTTGATTTCATCTCCAGATTTACCAGCAATCGAGCCAAGCTTAGGTCTGCCTTCGACTGTGATCAAATGGACTGCTAATGGTTGGGAGACGTTGCGCCAAGGAGCGGTTAAATTAGAGTTTTGATCAAACTATGAGCTTAAGTAACTGGATATATCTAGGGATTGGACTAGGTTTAGGCTTAGGAAGTCGTTGGCTATTTGGGCAGGTAAAAGAGGGGTCAGGGATCACGGGTCAGGGGTTAGGGGAAAATGAAGTAATTTTACCTCCAGAATTAATAGTTTCTGCTGTGAGTGATGATAAACAGCAAGTGCTAGCGTTGTCCGAACAGTTGAAACAAACACAGTTAGCGTATCAACTGGCGCACCAAATGAGTCAATTTAAAGCGGGGTTCTTGGTGCGGACTTCCCATGAATTGCGATCGCCTCTCAATAGTATGATTGGGCTACACCAGTTAATTTTGGCGGATTTATGTGATGACCCTGCTGAAGAGCGAGAATTTGTAGCCCAAGCTCACGAGTCAGCACTGAAGCTCGTAAATTTGATTGATGAAATTCTAAACGTTGCTAGAACAGAACACGGTACTAACAAGCTAGAAATTCAGCCTTTGCCGTTAGCGGATGTTTTGGCGGAAGTCTACAATGTGACTCACCTGCTGGCAGAAAACCACAACTTTACTCTCCAGCTATTACCACCTGAGCCAGAAATTTATATTTTGGCAGACCCCCGGTGGTTGAAACAGGTGTTAGTAAATCTTGTAGATACTTGCATCACTCAGATGCACGAGGGAAGTATTATTATTTCAACTGAGTCTATATCCGCAGAAGGATTGACTTATATCTGGCTTGATGCGCCACTACCAGCAACTTGGTCTGAACCAATTGATTTAATCAAATCTGAAGTTAATTTTGGGGAGCCGCTCAAACAAAACCTAGTACCCTCCCCTGGATTAACTCTACTGCTAAATCAAGCCCTAATAGAAGCTATCAAAGGTCGTTTAGAAATTATGCCAATTTCAAGCGATAACGAATCCCCTTTAACTCGGATTCAAGTAACTATCCCCTTGGTAATTCCTGAAAATGCATCTCTTGAGCAGGAAGAGAACTAGGTAACGGCTGATTGTATAACACCATCGTGGTACTACAGTTGCATTCAAAACCAATCCTTTCGTAGAAACTCTGCTGGTGAGTAGTCATCAGGTAAACGCGCTCTACTCGATTCATGCGCGGATGACTCAAGACAGTTTCGACTAACTTGCGCCCAAGTCCAGCGCCGCGATAGTCTGGGTGAATTACGACATCCCAAATGTTGGCGCGATATATGCCATCCGAAGTTGCCCTAGCAAAGCCAATAAGTCGCTGTTGATCCCAAACGCTAACCACTGGTTCACTGTTAGCGATCGCTATGCTTAAATCTTCAATGCTGCGGTCTTCTGCCCAAAAAGCTCCTAATTTAAACAGCGCTTGCAATTGATTGAGATCAATTTGAGACTTGCGGTCGCAAAATTGAATATAGGTACAATCCATAATTCCCTATATTGTAATATTAATTTACATTCTGCCAAAATATTAGCGTTATTGCATCTATTTAGCTACTTGAGAATGTCATATCTTAAACAGTAAAACTGTTACTGGCAAACTCTCTTCCACAGTGGATGACTCGGCCCCTGCTGACGAATCTTATGAACTTGTTGTTCTAAGCGCTGCTGTTCTTGGTGTGGCAGTCCTAAAAGAATATTTCGGCTTTGCCAAACTAACACAGAAACAGTCATACCGATACACAAAGCCAGTCCAAAGGTTGGCAGTGGATTGTAGAAAAGCCCATATCGCACCGCCACCCAAGTAAAGTATTGCTGCCACAAAGCAATTTCTGAACGCAGACCCCACAAGCTTAAAGAGCCAATTGTCAGCCAAAGTAAGGCTACTACCAACCATCTGCCATAAACAGTCAAATGATGTAATTTTTGTACTTGCTGCTTAAAAATTGGATCAAGTGCAGAATCTGTTTCAGCTAACTCAAAAGGCAATTCTTCTGGCTGTTGCATATGATTAGCGCTATTTGAGAGTATCTTGCCACTAGGCATCAATCGGTGAAGCGATCGCACCAGGAGGCTTAGTACCCGTTCGTTCGCGCCACCAAGAAAGTATGGTACTAGCAATGAAAATACTAGAATATGCCCCGCTAGTGAAGCCCACAATTAGGGCGAGAGCAAAGTATTTCAAGCTTCCTCCCCCAAATAGGAATAGAGCAAACAAAGTCAGCATCACGGTAAATGTAGTGTTAATCGACCGTGTTAGTGTTTGATTTACGGCATCATCCACAATGTCACTAATCGGGCGGTCAGTGTCAACTTTCAGGATTTCTCGAATGCGGTCATATATCACTACGGTATCGTTAACTGAGAAACCCGTAATCGTCAACAAAGCAACAATAAATAAGCTGTCAACTTCAACACCCAGCACTAGACCCAAAATTGCGAAAACTCCAACAGTGATCAGAACATCATGTAATAGAGCCACGATCGCCAAGACTGCAAAGTCTAGCTGAAACCGCAGGCTGATATAGATTGTAATGCCCACAAAAGAAACAATTAGAGCGAGTAGCCCAGAACTTAATAACTGGCGACCGATAGTAGGTCCAACAGTATCAATTTGAGTAGCTTGCGGCGCAAAAGCCCCAATTTTTTGACTTAAGGCGTTTTGCAACTGTGTCCGTTGTTCAACATCTAATGTTCTGGTACGAATTGAGACACCATGCTGATCTTGACCCAAAACTTGAATGCTGCTGTTGGCTAAACCTTGTTCAGACAGTACATCTCTGACAGCCGTAATATCAATTGGTCGAGCGCAATTATTTGGTTGGGAACAATCAAGTTCAAACTGTAGCCTAGTACCGCCCACAAAATCTAAGCTGGGACGCAGAGGCGATCCTAACTGTTGCCAGGAAATTAATACAGCAATCAGACCACTAAGAATAGTTACAGCAGAAATTGTCCACCATAATTTTCGCGCTTTATTAATACTAAGTTTCATGTTGCCCCCTCTGCCTTTCTTGATGTTGGCAGGTTCGGACAAAAAAGTTCTGGCTTACGCAAGCTAGGCAAGCTAATTGCTAAAAACATCAACGTGCGACTACAGGTAATCGCTGTAAACATACTCACTGCTACTCCCAAAGCCAAAGTTAAGGCAAAGCCCCGCACTAGACCAGCCCCCAGCCAAAATAGTGCAGCACAAGCAATCACTGTTGTCACATTGCCGTCTAAAATGCTGGAAAAAGCGCGATAGAAACCAGATTCTACAGACCGATATAAAGATTTACCTGCGCGTAATTCTTCTCTTGTGCGCTCAAAAATTAAAACATTCGCATCAACAGCCATACCAATACTGAGGACAAATCCAGCGATGCCTGGGAGAGTCAAGGTAACGCCTAAAAGGGCAAAGCAAGCCCATGTCAGCAAAGAGTAGATAATTAACGCTATATCAGCGATTAAGCCTGGTAGCCGATAATAAACCACCATGAAGATCAACACTAAAGTCAGACCGCCAATACCAGCGTAAATGCTGCGTTGAATGCTATCTCGTCCCAAAGTTGCCCCAACGGTGCGGTTTTCTACGATTTCTACTGGTACGGGTAATGAGCCACCCCGTATTTGAATTGCTAGGTCATTTGCTTCTTGTGCTGTAAAGCGACCAGTAATCACGGCACTACCACCTGCAATCCCAGAGGTAGCAAATTCAGGACCAACAGTGGGAGCGCTAATTAATTCCTTGTCTAGAAAAATACCAATACTACGACCTGTACCCGCGAGGTTTTTTGTTAATGCCGCAAACATTTCACCGCCGCGTTGATCAAAGCGGATCGCAACATTCCAGTTATCACTTGTTTGGGTGGGTTCGCCAAAAGCATCTTGCAGGTTTTTACCAGTTAAACCTCTGCTTTCAAACAATTCAGTAATCGCTTCACTGTTTTGTCTTAATGCTTCCTGATTTTTGGCAATTGCCGCAGTGTCCTCACTTTTTCTTAGCTGTTCCTGCTTTGCTTTCAGTTCTTGTCGAGACGCTTGAAAAGCGAAAAGTTGTGTTTCAGTACCTGGCTTTTGCTCTCGAAACTCAAGTTGGGCCGTACCGCCTAGCACTCGTTCTGCCTGTTCTGGATCGCTTACCCCTGGTAACTGAACCAGGATCTGATCCTGTCCTACTGTCTGTACCACTGCTTCAGACACGCCAAGACCGTTAATCCGATTTTCTACTACTCTTTGAACTGCCTCCAAATCGCGTTCAGTGATTTCCTTTTTTTCTGCCGAAGGCTTCACCTGAATAGTTAGCTGAGAGCCTCCCTGGAGGTCTAATCCCAAGGGAATAGGAATTTTAATAATCGTCACAATTGCGGCAATTACCAAAACTAAAATCAAAGCTAATAGCGATCGCTGTCTTTGCATACCATGACCCACTGCCAAAATAATTTTAAGTTTTGAGTTTTTTTATAGGGGCAGTGCTGATGTAGTCTGCCCGGAGTTATGATTATTTTCTCCCGCGATCGCTTATCAATCGCGCTCACTCACAACAACTATTTTGCCCCACTAATGCGAGATTAAGCGATTGTTCTCTCCTAACTACTAAACCCGCAGTCCTACCATTTTCTGTACTGCTTCGACAATTTGCTCTGGTTGGACAATTGTTAATCGCTCCAAAGCGCCATTGTAAGGAGTAGGAATATCTTGGGAAGATAGCCGCAGTACGGGTGCATCGAGTTCGTCAAACAAGCGATCGTTAATTGAAGCCGTTAGTTCTGCACCAATACCGCCAGTTTTCATGCACTCTTCCACAATAATCACTCGATGAGTTTTTCTCACGGAAGCGCCGATAGTATCAAAATCAAGTGGTTTTAAAGATATCAAATCAATCACTTCTGGATCATAGCCGTCCTTCTCCAGTGTCTTTACCGCTTGCAACGCATGATGACGCATCCGCGAGTAAGTCAAAATTGTGACATCTTTTCCTTGTCGCACTACTTCTGCTTTATCTAAAGGCAGCACGTACTCTTGTTCTGGCAAATCTTCTTTCAAGTTGTAAAGTAGAACGTGCTCAAAAAACAAAACTGGGTTATTATCGCGGATCGCTGCTTTCAGTAACCCTTTAGCGTTGTATGGTGTCGAACAGGCAACAATTTTAAGCCCAGGAACCGCTTGAAAATAAGCCTCTAGTCGTTGTGAATGTTCTGCACCCAATTGTCGCCCCACACCGCCAGGGCCACGAATCACTAAGGGGATTTTAAAGTTACCGCCGGAAGTATAGCGCAGCATTCCCGCGTTGTTCGAGATTTGGTTAAAGGCAAGCAGCAAAAACCCCATATTCATGCCTTCAATTATTGGTCTTAGTCCTGTCATTGCAGCACCAACAGCCATTCCGGTAAAGCTATTTTCAGCGATTGGGGTGTCTAAAACCCGTAAGTCACCATATTTTTTGTATAAGTCTTTGGTAACTTTATAAGAGCCGCCGTAGTGTCCCACGTCTTCACCAAGGACACACACAGTTGAGTCACGCGCCATTTCTTCATCAATAGCTGCGCGGAGGGCGTTAAAAAATAGTGTTTCTGCCATTTATTGAGCGTTGAAAGTGTGATTGCTTAATCTAGAATATTAGCTTATTGAGATTTGTAAATGTACGCGATCGCAATTACGCTTATTTTCAGGTCGCCTTGATTCCAATTCTTAAGTTAAAATTCTCAAGCGGACACAGCGCGCGATCGCACTTTTAACTTGATGCAAATGAACTGGCAAACCGCCAAAACCTACGAAGACATCCTGTACCACAAAACCGACGGTATCGCCAAAATTACTATTAATCGGCCACATAAGCGCAACGCCTTTCGTCCTCAAACAGTTTTTGAACTGTATGATGCTTTCAATGATGCCCGCGAAGATACTAGCATTGGCGTTGTCTTATTTACCGGTGCTGGCCCTCACATCGATGGTAAATATGCTTTCTGCGCTGGCGGCGATCAAAGTGTACGCGGAAGTGCTGGTTATGTCGATGAACGCGGCATTCCACGTTTAAATGTACTCGATCTCCAACGTCTGATTCGCTCAATGCCCAAGGTTGTGATTGCCCTTGTTGCTGGATATGCGATCGGAGGTGGTCACGTTTTGCACCTGATTTGCGATCTCACAATTGCCGCCGATAATGCAATTTTTGGTCAAACAGGTCCCAAAGTAGGCAGTTTTGATGGTGGTTTTGGCGCTAGCTATCTTGCCCGTGTTGTTGGGCAAAAAAAGGCGCGGGAGATTTGGTTTCTCTGTCGCCAATACACTGCGGCGCAGGCGCTAGAAATGGGTTTGATTAATTGCGTTGTCCCTATAGAACAGCTCGAACTTGAAGGCATCCAGTGGGCTAACGAAATTTTAGAAAAAAGCCCAATTGCTATTCGATGTCTAAAAGCTGCCTTTAACGCTGACTGTGACGGTCAAGCTGGTTTACAAGAATTAGCAGGTAACGCCACTTTACTTTATTATATGACCGAGGAAGGATCTGAAGGTAAACAAGCGTTTTTAGAAAAACGTCAACCAAATTTTCGCCAATACCCTTGGCTACCTTGAAACAAATTTTGGAGATGTTGTTTAAAAAAACATTACCTTATACGACTTACGCAGTTGAATGTCATGCTGTAGTCTGCTTTCTGTAGGATATTTAAGTGAAGCTCTAGATTTCTTTTTGAGAGCAAAGAATAACTTACAAAGTGTTCAAGTTCTTAACTCTTAACCTTGTACTACGTCAAGCTATTTAATTTAATTAAATTCAAAGATGTAGCTCAAGTATTTGAGATGTTAAGAGATTGACTAATTTTTGTGATTGTTAGATTCAGTCAAAACATCTGTTTAACCCTAGACTAGCAACGGCAGCTTTTTGGGTTCTGGTGTCAAGCCTGAATGTTCTTCTGAGTTTACCTGAGAATCTAGCGTACAAACATTGGATAGCAGAGGTGTTTTGTCAGGCAAAAGCATCATCTCTTCCAAATATTCCCACGAGGGTGCAAACGTTGGCAACACTAAAGCACAAGCTTTCCAGCTGCCTTGAACTGTTCCCCCAAGCATTTGGCACATACCACCGCGTCGTCCTTCTGGTTGGTAATGGCGACAATATCGGCAGGCAGAAGTTAAGAATTGGGGTTTCATACAAGTGCTATGTAGGAATCATCTATCACTTTATATTTTGCATTTATAGCTCAATGCACTCTAGAGCAACTATAACGATTACCTAGTCTATATTTCAGCGCTCTTCCCTTAAAAAATAATTTTATAATTTCTTTATTATCTTGTTATATTACGATACATTAACTATTTTATAGACATAGTAGATTTGCTTAGAACAACGCAGGGATCAAAATAAAATTTAAGTAAAAACCCGGAAACTAAAACTGGTAATTAGCAGAAAACTAAAAATTAATAGGAGATTTTAAGTTTTTTAATAATAGTTGCAGTTGATAATCAGCGATATACTAATAACTCTTAATGATTTATCAGTAAGTTTGATGATGACAAAATTATAATAGTTTGCTAGTAAAAAGAAATTAAGTACTTTTCATGAGTATTATTCTTGACGTTGGTACTTTACCAATGCTTTGCGGCGCAAAATGAGCAGATTGTCCAGCGTTGAAGTTCGCCAGCAGGAGTAGGACAATTGCACTGGGGACAAAGGGGTAAGTTCTGCGATCGCGCTTGCATCACTTTAGCCCAGTGTTGAAAAGTGGCATTCGGATTGTTAGAACCAGGCGAATCGGGATTTTTGGGTATTTGAGGTGTATCTCTAATAAAGCTAGGATGTTCGCGCCCTAAATGGGGATTTGGGTTATTTAGATTCGCTAAAGTGTTTTCTTTCGAGCTTTGCCACTGCGCTGTAGAAAACCGAATATCAACTAAAGGACTGGGCAACTGCGGGTTTAACTTTTGCAAAATGCGTGGGCGCTCAAAAACAAGATTCTGCGCCCAGGAACTACTAGAAGTTGCTACCCATAAAATGTCTCGCTGAATTGAGGTTGGGCGGGTATGCGCTGCAACTACTTTACCTACAACCTCAGGCCAACACTTGAGCAAAATTTGAAATGGCTGATTTTGCCATTGTTCCTGTTCAAGGGCGCTTAAAATGCGATCAATTGATTTAAAAGACATTTTGCTGCTAATTGCCTAGTGATTCTATAATCCATTGTGCTTGTGGAAGTATTGCACTGTCAGCAAGTGTGAAAAATAGGAAAACAGCTTTGGTGGAGTTTCGGCGCAAAATAACTTTCCCCTACTGCAACACAATTCCTGTTAGCGAAAAAGGTACGATACCATGAGTTTAGTCCGCCAACTGAGTCTGCTTGTTGTTAAAAGGCAGATCAACCAGTATTAGGTGCGATCTGGGTAGCCTTTCTACAAAAATGGAGAGCCATCATGGGACTGATTGACCGCATAATGCGTGTAATTCGCGCTAACGTCAACGCTTCAACTGCTCAAGCAGAAGATCCAGAAAAAATTTTGGAACAAGCAGTTTCAGATATGCAAGGGGATCTAGTTCAAATGCGGCAGGGTGTGGCTGCGGCGATCGCAAGTCAAAAACGCACCGAAAGGCAGGCAGATCAAGCTCAGTCCCTAGCAGATCAATGGTATCAACGCGCCCAAATGGCTCTGCAGCAAGGCAATGATCCTATGGCACGAGAAGCGCTAACTAAGCGCAGATCATATCAAGAAACTGCAACGGCGTTGAAATCGCAGATCGAGCAACAAAATAGCATTGTAAGCAGGCTGAAAAAGGATATGCAGACGCTAGAAAGCAAAATATCCGAAGCAAGAACAAAGAAAGATATGTACATTGCCAGGGCGCGTTCGGCTGAAGCATCTGCCAGAATGAATGAAATGCTAGGCGGAATGAATACGACCTCCTTAAATGCCTTTGAGCAGATGGAAGAAAAAGTTTTGCAACTCGAAGCTCAATCCCTGGCGATCGCCGAACTTGGAACCGATGATTTGCAAAATAAATTTGCAACGCTTGAAGCTAGTAATGATATTGATGCAGAAATGACAGCGATGAAGGCGCAGCTACTAACTGGGGGTGAAAATCCTGCTCAAATAAGCGATCGCTCCTCAACGACTCCCAAAGACTCTGAGATAGAAAAGCAGGAATAGCAGTCTACTGAGTAATTGATGTGATTAATTACAGCTAAATTCAAATTACCTAAATCTTTGTTTCAACTTACTGTAAAGCCTAGAGCGGTAACTTCAGCAGAATGAGCTTATGGTAAGAATAGGGGCTTTCTACAGATTGACCTTGTAACGATTAAATTGAACTAAGCAGTTCTTCGCCAGCAGGACAGCAAAAGCTTAACTTGTAAAACGCAAAAGGAAAAACACAGTTATGGGATTATTTGATCGCATTGGCCGAGTTGTCAAATCCAACCTGAACGACATGGTCAGCAAGGCAGAAGATCCAGAAAAAATGCTAGAGCAAGCTATTCTGGAGATGCAGGAAGACTTGGTACAGTTACGTCAGGGCGTTGCTCAGGCTATTGCTACTCAAAAACGCAGTGAGCAACAGTACAATCAATCCCAAAATGAAGCCAACAAGTGGCAACGTAACGCCCAACTAGCGCTGCAAAAAGGTGATGAGAATTTGGCACGGCAAGCTCTAGAGCGGAAGAAAACTTTTGCCGAAACTGCTAACACACTAAGAACACAGCTAGATCAGCAAGTTGGTCAAATTGATACTCTTAAGCGCAGCTTAGTTGCCCTAGAAAGTAAAATTTCTGAAGCTAAAACTAAGAAGGATATGCTTAAAGCACGAATTAGTGCTGCTAAGGCTCAAGAGCAACTACAAAGCACTGTAGGGCGACTAGGGACTAGCAGTGCAATGTCAGCGTTCGAGCGGATGGAAGAAAAAGTATTGCTCCAAGAAGCTCGCGCTCAATCAGCACAGGAGTTAGTTGGGGCAGATTTAGAAAGCCAATTTGCCCAATTAGAAGCTGGTAGCGACGTTGATGATGAATTGGCAGCATTAAAGGCGCAGATGTCCTTGCCTGCAAGTTCTCCAAATCAGCCATCTTTACCAGCCGCTTCTGAGCCAACAACCAACACAAAATCAACTCAACCAGTTGACGATGAATTGGAACGTTTGCGATCGCAGTTAGACCAATTGTAAGCCGCGTCTGTTATTCATTTGGTAACAAAATTAGGTTGATAGAGGGGGGAATTTTTACTAATTCTCTCCTTGTTCTCCTTTGTTTTTATTGAGTGAAATTTGCTTTAAGGCAACCAAACACGGCAAAATATGAAAGCTTGGCATTTAATACACTGTGGTTGATGAATTTTTGCTATGAGCAGCGTGACTCAAATTACAGATAATGAGTTTGAAACCGAAGTTTTGCAAGCCAATCAACCAGTATTGGTCTACTTTTGGGCTGATTGGTGTGGCCCTTGTCGGCTAGTATCCCCGATCATCACTTGGGCTGCGGAAACATACAGCGATCGCCTTAAGGTCGTGAAGATGGAAGTCGATCCTAATCCTGCTACAGTTAAGCAGTATCAAGTAGAAGGTGTACCCGCACTCCGGCTATTTCAAGGAACACAGGTGCTGGAATCTTCTGAAGGAGCGATCGGTAAACAGAAATTAATCAGCATCCTAGATACTCATCTTGAGGGGCTAGGGGCTAGGGGTTAGCGCAAAGTTTGAGCGGAGGTTTCCTCCGATTAAAGCGATGTGTTCGAGGGGGGTTAGGGAAAGACAAGGGCTTTGCTGGTTAAATATCTTCACTCTCATTCTCCTATCCTAGTTCCTTATTTTCTACCAGTTTTGAGTGTCTAACCCCTAGCTCATATTAAAAACAATGCAGTTTGCGAAGCGTTTAGAATTTTTGCAAGTCAATGTGTTTGCCGACATGGATCGGGCAAAGGCGAAAGCAATTGCAGCTGGGCAAGATTTGATTGACTTGTCGTTGGGTTCTTCTGATTTGCCAGCCCAGCCGCACGTAATTGAGGCGATCGCTCAGTCTCTATCAGATACAAGTACACACGGTTATTTGCTGTTTCACGGTACTCAAGCCTTCCGTAAGGCAGCAGCCAACTGGTACACTCAAAGATTTGGCATTTCTGTTGATCCAGAAACTGAAGTGCTAACTTTAATTGGTTCTCAAGAAGGTACAGCACATTTACCTTTAGCAATCCTCAATCCGGGAGATTTTGCTTTATTACTCGATCCAGGCTACCCGTCTCATGCTGGGGGAGTTTATTTAGCAAATGGTCAAATTTACCCGATGCCGCTAAGGGCAGAAAACTCATTTTTGCCAGTATTTGAGGAAATTCCAGCGCCAATATTAGCTCAGTCACGGATGATGGTGTTGAGCTATCCTCACAATCCTACTGCTGTGATCGCGCCTTTATCTTTCTTTCAAGCGGCCGTCGCTTTTTGCCAGCAACACAACCTCGTCTTAGTCCATGATTTCCCGTATGTTGACTTAGTTTTTGACAATGCAGTAGCGCCTTCTATTCTGCAAGCTGATCCAGATAAAAGCGTCTCAATTGAGTTTTTTACGCTTTCTAAGTCCTACAACATGGGGGGCTTTCGGATTGGCTACGCTATTGGTAATGCTCATTTGATTAAGGCTTTACGGCAGGTAAAAGCAGCAGTTGATTTCAATCAGTACCGAGGAATTTTGAATGGTGCGATCGCTGCTTTCACTGGTCCTCAAACAGGAGTTAAAGCTGCCGTTGCTACTTTCCATCAACGACGGGATGCCTTCATCAATGCTTTGCATCGCATCGGCTGGCAGGTTACTACTCCAGAGGCAACGATGTACGTCTGGGCAAAGCTACCTGAACCTTGGGCTAAAGATTCTATAAAATTTTGTACTCATTTGGTAGAGACAACCGGAGTTGCCGCTTCCCCTGGCGCTGGATTTGGGAAATCCGGGGAAGGATATATTCGGTTTGCTTTAGTTCACGATCCAGCTGTATTGGAAACAGCAGTTAATAGAATCGCCCTTGTTCTAAATTCTATTTGATATTTTAATACGAATACATCATAAAATTATTTTCGTAACTCTAGAAACATATTTTGGTTCTATAGCTCAAGTGATTGGATTTCCATCCTAGTATTCAAAATTGAATTAATTTTGTCTATAGCTTTACATTAGCTTTAAATATACACCTTTATAAATGAAGTTATGCTAAATCTAGCTGTACTCATGAAACTTTGTTTCAAAATTTATGGTAAATCTAGCTGTATTCATAAAACATAGTTTTAAGTGTTACTTTTAACAGCTTCCAGACCTAATAACCCCGTGAATAGTAATCTACGCACTCAAAAAGCGGATACAGATGCAGTTCCCAAAACTAATACTACTCCTAAGCGGATTTTAATTGTTGAAGATAACGACCTAAATCGCCAGATGTTGCATGAATACATAGTTTTTTGTGGATATCAGGTTCTCAGTCTACGTGGGGGTTCTGGCTTTTTTGAGGCGTTGGCTGAGTTCCAACCTCAACTAATTTTGCTAGACTTGAAATTACCAGATATTGATGGCTACACCCTACTCAGACAACTTCAACAAAGCACAGAGTGGGGCTATATTCCTGTGATTATCGTTTCTGCATTTGCTTTTAAAGCAGATCAACAACGCGCTATGAGTTTAGGCGCACGTCGTTACTTCGTTAAGCCACTGAATCTTAGTAAGTTAAAACAAGCTATTGCAGACGAATTAGACAATTTGGAAACCTAGATTTAATCTAAGTTATCTTTTTATTCAGTCTTTTGTTCGGCAATAAATTCTTCTACTGTCTGGCTAAGATTTTGGAGACTTTGACCAATACTGGTAATTCGATTCTGGAGATGTGCTGTTAACAAAACCACTGTTTGCAGCTCGTTAAGGCTTTCATCAAGGGTTCTACGGTAATTGTTTTCAAACTCTTCTATATTCATGACTACAGCCTTAATATGAGATAGCTATTAAAATATAAATTTTGCTATTTTGCACTCTTAAAACTAATCTAAACCGAGTTTCTAAAAAATCTACCTTAATTTCTATAAGTTCATATTCAAAAGCCGAAATTTGATTACAGCTTTATAAAAACTCAGTTTGATGTATTATAGCGCACATCAAAAAAACGTCTTACGTAAGATTACTAAAATAGAAGAAGACTAAAATTTCTCGTGGTTGGCACAGAGAATGAAAATATTAGAGTTTCCGTTGTGCCTCATCTGTTACTTATAACACGCCGATAAAATGTGGCAAAAATAAGGGTTGTTAGGACTAAAGTTAAATATGACAGATACACATACTTTGCCAGAAGTAACACCAGTAAGTACAGATACTCAACGCGCCCCTACAACACTACCACTACTTAAAAATCCAGAACGCTTAGAGAACCGCTTGAAAGAGATTCCACCAGAACCCGGAGTCTATTTCATGCGTGATGGATCTGATCGGATCATATATATAGGTAAATCTCGGAAATTGCGATCGCGTGTCCGCTCATATTTTCGTGATTCTCAGAAATTGAGCGATCGCATTACTATGATGGTGCGACAGGTAGCAGAAATTGAGTTTATCGTCACGGATACGGAAGCAGAAGCCTTAGCACTAGAAGCTAATCTAATTAAGCAACACCAGCCGTATTTCAACGTGCTGCTGAAGGATGATAAAAAATATCCCTACGTTTGTATAACTTGGTCAGAAAATTATCCCCGCATTTTCATCACCCGTAATCGCCGCCAGGGTAAGAAAGAAGATAAGTTTTACGGCCCTTATACAGATTCACGGCTGTTACGCGACGTATTACGCATATCTAAGCGGATCTTTGCACTCCGCCAAAGACCTCAACCGTTGTTTAAAGACCGCACTTGTCTAAACTATGACCTTGGTCGCTGTCCGGGTGTATGTCAACAACTGATTTCACCAGAAGACTACCGTAAGACTGTGCAGAAGATAGCGATGGTATTCCAGGGAAGAACTCAGGAATTAATTGACATTTTGGCGGCTCAAATGCAAAAGTCCGCAGAAGCGTTGAACTTTGAGTCGGCGGCGCGAATTCGTGATCAAATTGCTGGGCTTAAGTCGTTGAATGCCGATCAAAAGGTGTCTTTACCGGATGATACAGTGTCACGAGATGCGATTGCTCTTGCAGCGTCAGAGCAACACGCTTGTATTCAGTTGTTCCAAATTCGGGCTGGACAACTGGTAGGACGACTAGGATTTGTTGCAGATGCTCATGCAGAACCTGGAGCAATTTTACAGCGAGTATTAGAAGAGCATTACCAAACAGCCGACTCAGTGGAAATTCCAGCTGAGATTTTAGTCCAGCACGAGTTACCCGATGGCGAAATGCTAGCAGAAGTATTAAGCGATCGCAAAGGGCGGAAAGTAACAATTATCGCTCCCCAACGACAGGTAAAAGCAGAACTGATCGAAATGGTAGAGCGTAACGCTAATTATGAATTAGATCGGATGCAGAAGTTAGGCGATCGCAATTCTCAAGCCCTAGAGGATTTAGCCGCGATTCTCGACTTACCCGACTTACCCCACCGCATCGAAGGCTACGATATTTCTCACATTCAAGGTGCAAATGCGGTAGCGTCTCAAGTGGTGTTCATCGACGGTAATCCAGCTAAACAGCACTATCGCCATTACAAGATTAAAAATCCTACTGTTACTTCTGGTCATTCAGATGATTTTGCTAGTCTTGCTGAGGTTATTCAGCGTCGCTTTCGTAAGTATGCCCAAGATCCGCAATTGCAGCGAGTTGGAAATCCTGACTGGCCTGATTTAGTGATGATTGATGGGGGTAAGGGTCAGCTTTCGTCTGTTGTCGCTGTGTTGCAAGAAATGAATTTGATGGATGATTTGCGGGTAATTAGCTTGGCCAAGCAGCGAGAAGAGATTTTTCTGCCTGGTGAATCTCAGCCACTCCCAACTGAGCCAGAACAGCCAGGAGTACAGCTAGTGCGACGCTTGCGGGATGAGGCACACCGATTTGCTGTCAGTTTCCACCGACAACAACGAACTGATCATCTACGGCGATCGCGTTTAGATGAAATTTCTGGACTAGGATACCATCGCCAAAAACAGTTGTTAGCGCATTTTCGCTCAATTGACTACATCCGACAAGCTACAACTCAACAACTGGGAGAGGTTCCAGGAATTGGCCCTCGTTTAGCCCAAGAAATTTACAATTATTTCCACCCGCAGACGGATGATTAGTAATTTGCAGCACTTTAGGTATTCTCAAACAAATAATCGGGCTTAAGTGCTGCAAAGCCCAAGAAGTGGAAATGTGATTTAAAAACGCTATAACTACCCCCAATATCTTATTTTTATGCCCCCTTACGGGATAGAAATAGCGATTGCACTTGAGATTAATTTTTTGTCGTGGTTACTCCTAGCCAATTTAACTTTAAATTCAACTCAATCCTTAAGTAAACCTAAAAGTTCATGGACAATACTTCAATTCAGTGTCAAATTATAGTTTGGAGTATTGTTATAACCACTGCTTTTCTACCAACAAACTTTAGCTAAATGCTTTATTAAAACTTGCCTCTTACCTTATAAACTCAAAGAATTCAAGTCGGGGATCACTGAAGTTAGATGAAGAAAATACAAGAAACCAATGGTTTTCTATTTCCAAAGTTATATGGCAACTCCTCTTAAATATTGAGATAATCAAGATAAGAAGGTTAGAACATCTAAAACTACCGTTAAAACTGTTTGGTATGATACATTTCTTTAATTTTGTTTAAATTTGTAAATCTTAATTTTCGGCAATTTTAGGTTTCGCTATTTCAAAAACAAGCATGACATTATAGGTTTCAAAATGCAGATAATTCAAAAAGTACGGTGTCCCAACTGCGGCAGTGAAGCCGAACGTCATTACATCGCTAGCGATCAATTGACTCGGACGCAATGTCCAAGCTGCGACTATCTAATGGTGATGTGTTTTCGTACAGGCAAAGTCATAGAGGCTTATGCACCTGGTGTCTACCCTGCTGCTATAGTTCCGTTATCCGAAGTTGTCCACAAGCAGCATCCGCTTCCAAACCACGGGAATAACGGACACTCACAGCAATCTGTTGCTGCTTCAAAGCGTTAACAAACTCCTGAATACGGCGGGCGTTAGGTCGTTTGTAGTTTGCCTCGCGGATCGGATTATAGGGAATTAAGTTAACGTGGCTTTGAAAACCGCGTAGCAGGCGAGATAGTTGGATGGCGTGTTCTGGTAAGTCGTTGACTCCGCCTAAAAGGATATATTCAAATGTGATACGGCGATTAGTCATTTCGACATATTCGCGGCATTCTGTCAGTAGGTCTTCTAGAGGATAGTTTTTAGCGCTAGGAACGAGTTGTTCGCGCAAGGCTTGATCGGGAGAATGTAGACTAACAGCAAGAGTGACTTGCAAATTATATTGTGCTAGCTGGCGGATGCGATCGCGGAGTCCTACAGTAGAGAGAGTCATTGACCTTTGAGAAATACCCACATCTTTATTTAGTGACGCGATCGCTGCCACTACATTTGCAGTATTTAGCAACGGTTCACCCATGCCCATAAAAACAACGTGGCTGACACGCCGCCCAAAGTCTTGTTGGACAGTCAAAACTTGATCGATAATTTCATGACGGGCAAGATTGCGGCTGAATCCGCCTTTACCTGTAGCGCAGAAGTCACACGCCATTGGACAACCTACTTGGCTAGAGACACAAACTGTTAAGCGCTTTTCTGTAGGAATGCCAACAGTTTCAATAATTTGATCATCTGCTAGCCGCAAAAGATATTTTATTGTACCATCAGGGGCAACTGAGCGATAATGTAGAGTTGAGCGACCAAGTGGAGCTTCTGCTAGAGTAGAACGCCATTGCTTGGGAAAAACCGAGATATCCTCAAGCGATCGCACACCCTTTTGATAAATCCACTCGTATAGTTGACGACCTCGATAAGCTGGTTGTCCTTGTTCCTGCACCCAAGCAGTTAACTGAGCTAAATTTGCTCCCAACAAAGGAGTTGAGGCTTGGTCAGGTAGCATTAGGGTAGCATCTTGATATTGATTTTGGTCTTGGCTGCCCATAGTGGCATTATCCTGAAACAAAGAAAAATTAGCGGATATCTACATTTTATATATAAGAAGAGATAGGCTGATATTCCCTAACCTTGTAGCCTGAGCTTTGGTTAAATCAAGCTTCTCTCCAAAACTATCTCAACACGGCATAATATTAAACCTGTAGCTTGTGAGCAAAAGATAAATTACTGCTTTAATTACTTGCCGTCTAAAGACACGATTATTTTTTCGCTAGTCCTAGTGCAAGGATAGCTAGTAAGTGAAATTTTCCCTTGCTAACCCTGCTGTTCCTCTGGATGCTACTAATGTTATCGGTTATTCCCCACCTACATTTAGCGTTTCAATTTGCTTCTCCAGGCCCGATTCTAGTCAAAATAGGACCCTTGGCTATTCGCTGGTACGGCTTACTAATTGCTACAGCTGTATTAATTGGCGTAAGTCTTTCGCAATATTTAGCAAAGCGCCGTCATGTTAATCCAGACTTACTAGGCGATTTAGTAATTTGGCTAGTAATTGGGGCAATTCCTATGGCTAGACTATATTACGTTTTGTTTGAGTGGTCAGAATATGCCCAGAACCCAGAACGAATTATCGCAATTTGGCAAGGTGGCATTGCGATTCACGGAGCAATTCTTGGTGGTACTATAGCAGCTTTAATCTTTGCCAAACTTAAACAAATTTCTTTTTGGCAACTGGCGGATCTTGTTGCGCCTTCGTTGATCTTAGGGCAAGCGATCGGTCGTTGGGGAAATTTTTTCAATTCTGAAGCTTTTGGCGATCCTACTAATTTACCCTGGAAGCTGTTTATTCCACCCGATCGCCGTCCCCAAATATACGCTAATTTTGACTACTTCCATCCCACGTTTCTGTATGAATCACTGTGGAATTTAATGGTATTTGGGTTACTACTAACCTTGTTTCTTCGAGGTCTAAAAGGTAAGCCACACCTGAAGGTGGGTACACTGTTTCTAGTTTATCTAGTAACTTACAGCTTAGGGCGCTTGTGGATCGAAGGCTTGCGAACTGATAGTTTGATGCTGGGGCCACTGCGGATGGCTCAAGTTGTAAGTTTGGTAGGAATTAGCTTAGGATTAGCTGGGTTGGCGTGGCTTTACGGTTACAAGCGATCGCTACCAGATGTTGCTCCCATCCAAGAGCAAGCAGTGGAATTTCGGGAAAAATGACATAAGGTATAAATTTATTCAATAAAAGAAAGCCTTAGAGTACGACTCTAAGGCAAAATCCAGGGTTTGCCTACCATTATTTACTTAGTGGCAGCCAAAATAACAAAGAAAATATACCAAAGTTATTGGAAAAACTAAATCGGCTAGAGCTTATGTCTGAATCTACTACCCAGTTAAGTTATAAAACACCACTTCCACCGCTAGCACCAGCAGTTTACATTGTTGGCGCAGGGCCTGGCGATCCTGATTTGTTGACAGTCAAGGCACAGAAAATTTTAATGCAGGCGGATGTGATTTTATTTGCTGATTCGCTAGTACCGCAGCAGATATTGGAGTTATGCCGTCCAAATGCTGAAATTATCCGAACGGCGAATAAGACACTAGAAGATATTTTGCCATTGATGGTTGAACGAGTGCGATCGCACAAGTCTGTAGTTCGGCTGCAATCGGGTGATCCTAGTCTTTATAGTGCCATTCACGAGCAAATGCAAGCTTTAGCAGAAGCAAACGTTGAGTTTGAAATTATCCCAGGAATTAGTGCCTTCCAAGCCGCAGCCGCCAAACTTAAAGTAGAGCTAACTATACCAGGATTAGTCCAGACAATTATACTTAGCCGCATCAGTGGTCGCACCCACGTACCAGAAAGAGAAGAATTATCCTCCTTAGCAGCACATCAAGCCAGCCTCTGTTTGTATCTTAGTGCGCGTCATATAGAAGATGCCCAAAATCAACTCCTGCAACACTACCCACCGGAAACACCAGTAGCAATTTGCTTTCGCTTAGGTTGGCCAGATGAAAAAATTGTGGTCGTAAGCCTTGACAAAATGGCAATTGTTACTCAAGAAGAGAATCTAATCAGAACAACACTTTATGTGATTAGTCCAGCACTGGGGAAAGCAGAAGCGCGATCGCGTTTATATCATCCCGAACACAACCACCTATTTCGTCCTCGCTCCTAATTTGAACCAAAACACAAGCTCTAAAAGCCTCTACTCTTCTCCTTTTCTTCTCCGTCTACTTTCTCTGTGTCCTCCGCGCCTAACGCGCTAAGGCGCTTCGCTTCGCTAAGGCGGTTCGTTAAACCAATCTAGACCTCACCTGAAGTATTCATCCCTACTAGAGCTTGCTAAACTTAGCATTGTAAAACCCATCAGGAGACTAACCCGTGTTAGACGAACAAGCGAAAAAAACCATGCTGCGCAAGATTCCGCACGGACTGTTTATCTGCGGCGTTAAGGATGGGGAGGAAGTCAACGGTTTCACGGTTAGCTGGTTGATGCAGGCTTCTTTTAAGCCACCCTTGATTGTAAATTGTGTCAAACAAGATTCTAGATCCCACGCAATGATTAAAAATAGTGGCGTATTTGCCATTAGCTTTCTAGAAGCGGAACAAAAAAATGTCGCCCAAAAATTCTTCCAACCGCAGCGCCGGAGTGGGAACAAGTTTGATGATGTCGAATTTTATCTAGGCGAAACTGGCTGTCCGATTATCTCAGACTCGCTTGGCTTTATTGAGTGTCAAGTTGTCGGTGCAGTCGAAAAGGGCGACCATACTGTATATGTTGGTGAAGTGATTGCTGCTGGCATTCATCGCGAGGGCGAACCCTTGTTATTAGAAAGCACTGGCTGGCAATACGGCGGCTAATAATAGTTTTGAGTTTATAGGAGCGTACAGTGTGCGCTCTTACTCAATTAAAATTACTTACTTCTGTAAATTCTACAAATAAAAATTATGCCTCTGATTAAATTACAAACCTCTGTTTCAACTCCGCAAAAATCAGAAGTCGAAGCACTACTCAAAAATCTTTCATCTAAACTGGCGCAGCATACAGGTAAACCAGAATCATATGTAATGACTATGTTTGAGTCTGATATACCGATGACATTTGCTGGTACTTTAGAGCCAGTTTGTTATGTCGAAGTTAAAAGTATCGGCAGTATGAATCCAGATCAAACAGAGGCAATGAGCGGGGATTTTTGTCACCAGATTAAGCAGGCAATAGGTATAGAGAAAAATCGAATTTATATTGAGTTTGCTGATGCTAAAGCTTCAATGTGGGGCTGGAATGGTTCGACATTCGGTTAAGTTGAGGCAAAAATCAACCGCCGATATTATCTAGTTTATAGGTACGTCTTAGTTGCAGTGCGTTAGCGAGTTATTAAGCATAGATCGCATACTGTATTGTCTCCAAATAAAAAACGTAAGACTTATGCAAGAATCATGGAAAGTAGTGGATGCTTGAGTTGCTGACGTAAATACTGGTCAAGCAATCTATACTTTCTATCAAGGATTGGTTGACCAGTTTGGTAAGCTATATTGCTACCTGTGCTGCACTATAAGATATGCCTGGAAGGTATTTTGACCAGAGGCAAGAAAACCCAAATGTAAAGAAAAACGATCGCCAACATCGTCAAAAACTGTCAGTAAGAGCAGCATAACGGCGATCGCCAACACTCCACTAACGCAATACAGGAATCAAATACTGTGTCAAAGTAAACGCATCTACTCCCAGTTCCGTCCGTTCAAGAGCCGCTAAAATTCCAGCTTGGGAGTGCCACCAAGCCGCCGTTGCTACCGTTGCTTCTAAAGACGTATGGTGTAAAGAAGCTTGTGCAATCAGTCCACCCAATAACCCTGTTAATACATCCCCACTGCCACCACGCGCAAGCGCAGGGGTACTTTCAGGGTTAATCCACACAGAACCCGAAGAATTGGCGATCGCAGTCCTAGCCCCCTTTAATAACACTACAGCGCCACTGCTTTCAGCCGCAGAACGTACTGCACTAACTCTATCTTTCATTGGATCTCCTGCCTCGGGAAATAAGCGTTTAAATTCACCCGTATGAGGCGTGAGAATTGTTGCTGCTTGGCGCTTTGATAATGTTGGGATAGTTCCCAGTTGAGCAAGAATATTTAAACCATCGGCATCTAAAACGAGGGGGCGATCGCTTGCTAACACTTCTGCTAATATTGCCATTGCTTCTAGAGTTAAACCAGGGCCACAGGCGATTCCATCGAATGAATTTAAGTCTGTTCCTTCGGGTAGTTGCAGTTGAGCGATCGCGCCGTTTTGGGTTTCAGGACAACCTACTATTAGCGCTTCTGGCATCTGAGCCACTAACAGAGGTTTGAGAGATTCGGGAACCGCAATTGACAGCATCCCCACGCCACTAGCTCTTGCTCCCAATCCGGTTAAAATTGCCCCGCCAGCATACCGACGAGAACCACAGATCAGCAAAAGATGACCTTGCTTATATTTATGTGTGACTGGGGGACGAGGGAGAGGTATTGCGACTGATGCTCTTGCTATACGCTGAATTCTTGGTGAATCCCCTAGTACAGCCTGCATATCTGCTAACCGAATATCAAAATCAATTAATTCAGCTGTACCGACATAATCTAGGGCTTGATCTTGAAGTAAACCAAGTTTCCACAATCCTAAGCAAAATGTTCGAGTAGCGCGAATTGCTGTTCCCATTACCTCGCCAGTATTTGTGTGCAAACCTGAAGGTAAATCAATACTCACAATCGGCTTAGTCCATTGATTGATTTGATTAATCGCAGTTGCAACAGGATCAGTGATTAATCTTTCTAACCCAAACCCAAATAACCCATCAATCAACAGATCACACTCTTGCAGCGCATCAAACGAGTCAAACCATTCAATACCTAAACTCTGCGCATATTGAGCGTGTTGTGAGGTTAATTCCTTCAGCTTGGAAAAAGGACAATAAACAACAACCTGATAGCCTTGGAAATGCAACTCACGGGCAACTATTAAAGCATCGCCGCCATTATGACCAGGCCCTACCAAAATTCCGACGCACTGTGTTTGTGAATTTGGATAAAGACTTTGAACCCGACGCGCAATCAGTCCTCCCACCTTTTCCATCAAAGCCGCAACGGGCATTCCAGCAGCAAAAATCCGCGCTTCAACATCGCGCATCTGCTCTTGCGTTACAACAATTTGCTCAATTTCCTTCTGCCTATGTTGAGTTGCCAAAACCTTATACCAAAGCTGACACTACTAAGTTATCAGCCTTGGAGTTAATTCAAATTTAGATTAGTAAAAATCTCATGCTGCTCTTTGAAAACTCTGTCTGTACTAGCCAAATCTAGATCGCTAGCCAAAAGATCAATACCATCAATAATTCTGGGAATTTGAACTGCATCAATTTGGAGATTGAAAAAGCATTTCTGTCTGTAATCTGGTTTTTCCTGAAAACTTTGGATTGCCCGTTTTAGTGGACGCTTGACTTCATAAGCTCTCTCAGCCTTCTCAACTGCTTTCTGAGGAATTGGAGATTGTAACCTGAGAACTGCTAAATCAATTAAATCTCTTGCCTCAACACTCTCGTCCATAAAAAGGTCACTATTTGCAAGTAACTTCGCTGTGAAACAATCATTAAGGCTTAAACATGGAACAGGTGACCAGTCTGGATATCTAGGTGAATCTAATTCAAAGCGAACTTCAGCAATAATCTCCGTCTTTATAGGCTCATTATCTACATAAACTATCATCCGAATCCCGTACTGGTCAGTAGTCCCACGTCCAATTTCAATTCTGCTTAAATCGCGGAATAATCCTTTAAAGTCACTATTAAATACAACGGTGCGAAGGTTCTTATAACCTGATGAAGTAACTGAAGAAATGAAATCAACATCCTTACTCCAGCGATATTCTCCAAAATCAAGTGCAAGAAGGGTTCCACCACCAAAGTAAGCAGAACCCTCTTTAAGAACGTCAAAATTTAAACTGTTAAGAATCGTGAGGATTTTATTGTGGTGAGCTAACCTAAATGTCATAGCTCAACTTGTAGCCAAGAATGATAAGACTTTGCAAGTTCTCTTAGAAAATTTAGTTCCTCACCCTCAAGGTTTTTAAAAAGATCGTGGTATCTCCAACCTCGCTCATATCGACTTAGCATTTGTTCAGGATTAAACTGATAGACATCATCGGTCTGCCAGCAAATTGCTTCAAGGAAAGGTAGCTTTGTGGGCACATATTCCTTAGTTGCTGTAGCGGCTGCCATAGCTTACAGATTAATTACTTAAATTGTTTCCACCCCTAGACTAGCGTAATTGCCCCTTAATGGGTAGCAAGAAGAAATAAATTGATACTAAAGGATTACCCTTTTGTTGCATTGTCTGTGACTAACGCTTTACAGTTTTACATTAATTCGTAAACTCGTCTAACTTAAGTATTAAAAAAATTATATGTTTATGTTGTAGAGAAAATTAAGAAGAAAAATTCAGTATAAGTTCCCGTTTTAAATAACTAAATAGTATTTTTTTGTATCAACCTTTTTTTACGGAAAATTTTAACCTTGTATACAATTAAAAAATGGGAGAAAATCTACTCAAAGCTTTACTAATATGAGCGTAGAAAGTGCTTGTTCTAAAATAAAAAGTTCGCGATCGCACATCATAACTAAAAGTTGATAACCAGTGAAAGAATGCACACTACTAAGCTATACGAAACAGATTTTTACGGTTGGACTCAAGAGCAGGTTAGCCTACTAAAAACTCAGCAGTGGCATGAAGTAGATACGGTCAATCTAATTGAAGAAATTGAAGCGTTGGGTAGGAAAGAGCGTCAAGAACTGAGAAATCGACTAGGAATATTACTAGGACACTTACTCAAATGGCAATTTCAACCCAACAAACGTAGTAATAACTGGCTAGGGACAATTCGAGAGCAGCGCGTTCAAATTAAACTGCTTCTAGAAGATAGTCCTAGTTTGAAACCTTATCTAGATAAGGTTTTTCCTGATGCCTACGAACTGGGCTTTGCTTTAGCGATTCGTGAAACTGATTTAGGTGAGCAGGTTTTTCCAGAAGTATGCCCATATACACCAGCACAAGCATTGAATTCTGGATTCTTACCATCAAATTAAAGGTAATAATCAGCAGTCTAACGCCCGAAATAAACCCGTGCATTCTTCAACCCAGAATCCAGCATATAGCGGTTCAAGCGCTCTGCCTGCGATCGCTCTGAAAGTGGCCCTACCTTAACGTGCGAACCTCGTGGCTGCTCTTTTTGGCTAATATTTACTGGAATATCTATCCGCAGTTGCCTTACTTGGTTTTCGACTAATGCTAAATCCTCATCGTTAGCAGGAATCACAACAAAATAAGATTTAGATTTGTCAAAGTCTGTTTCTTCTCCGCTAGCTAGACTAACTAGCCGCACGTCTATATTCTGGGATTGCAGTTTTTTTGCTAGTTGTTGAGCATTGGAATCTTTACTAAAAACCCCTGCTTGAATTACTGAGTGCCCGTTGTACTGCCGAACAAAAGCTTTTGGTTCTACCTGCTGTACTTGTTGCAGCGTCAGTAAGCTAGAGTCATCAACGTAAACTAAGTAGTTTGAATTATTACTAGCCGGACTAGGCGTAGGTACTTTAAATTCAATTTCACGCGGAGTAAATGACTGTGCTGGCGATCGCTCTTTAGCTAACGTAACAGGTGGCGGTGGCGGCGGTAAAGTATCAACTACCGTTTGGGCAATTAGAATATTACTGTGAACAGTTTGGGCTTGTGCTGTTTGAGATACAGTGACGGCGATCGCATTTAAACCTCCCCCCACTATCAAACCAATCAACGAGGTAAATTGAGCAAACAAGCAGGCACTGGCTATAAATTGATTTTGCCGTTTCATCTTAACCCTGGTCTTTCAAGCATCGGTTGTGCAACATAAAATTGTAGTATTGTTGACCTGAAAAGCGTAAATACTTTGAAAAAAGTATAAATTATTCCGCGTCCGCCGCCTCAAGTTAAGCTTACACAACAAAACTACAACAAAAATTTAACGCTACCTTTGCTTTATATCCAAGCGAAGTTTCGCTGATAAATTGAAATATGTTTATCTTGTTTGCTGCTAGATTTCCGTAAATCTACAGTTGTACAGGCAACTAATTTTAAATTTTGAATTTATCCTTGTACTACTAATGGCATGAACTAACAAGAGATACCATAAACTATAGCTTCCACAACGAAAAATGAAAATTTGCAACACTTATTTTCAAGGAGCTGCTTCTACACATTCCTAATTACATCGTGAGGAATGTTAGCTTAGAGTTAATGTCCCGGCAATTTTTTAGTTCACTTAACGTCTATGCACATCGTAGTCGGTCTTTCCGGTGGCGTTGATAGTTCTTGCGCCGCCGCTATCCTACATCATCAAGGCTATCAAGTCGTTGGTCTAACCCTTTGGCTAATGAAAGGGAAAGGTCAGTGCTGCTCAGAAGGTATGGTTGATGCTGCGTATATTTGTGAACAGCTGGGCATTCCTCATCACATTGTTGATAGCAGAGAAGTATTCCAGGCAAATATTATCGATTATCTAGTTGCGGGTTATAGCGCTGGTATTACTCCCTTGCCTTGCTCTGCGTGTAACAAAACTGTTAAGTTTGGCCCAATGGTGCAGTATGCCCGCGCCGAACTAGACATCGACCGAATTGCTACGGGTCACTATGCCCGAATCAGCTACGATCCAGTACAAGGTCGTCAGCAACTACGGCGTGCAGTAGACCGCAATAAAGATCAGTCATATTTTTTGTATGACTTGACGCAAGACTTGTTAGCCGCCTCAATGTTTCCCTTGGGCGAATATACAAAAGCAGAAACTCGGCAGATTGCGGCTCAGTATGGGCTGAAAACAGCCGATAAACCAGAAAGCCAAGACTTATGTTTAGTAGAAACTCACGGTTCAATGCAGTCGTTTCTAGATAAGTACATCACGCGCACAAAAGGCGATATTGTTGACTCCCAAGGGCAGGTACTTGGTCAGCATGACGGTGTTCATCATTACACGATTGGTCAGCGTAAGGGGTTAGGAATTGCAGCAGCTGAACCACTGTATGTAATTGGGTTGGATGCGGGACGCAATCGCGTAATTGTGGGCGATCGCACTAGCGCCAGTCAACTAGAATGCAGTGTTGGGCGAGTCAATTGGGTTTCAATTCCCGAAGCAACTGCGCCAATTAAAGCAGAAGTCCAAATACGCTATCGCTCAAGTGCTGTTCCTGTAACCGTGATTCCCCTAGAAAACTCCCGTGTCAAGCTCGTTTTTGATGAACCTCAGTTCAGTATTACTGCGGGTCAAGCAGCTGTTTGGTATGACGGCGACATTGTTCTAGGCGGAGGAGTTATCGAAAAATAAACAAGAGTGCGGTCAGCTTTTTTACGTGGCTTGCAAACAGGCTAAAGCCTGGCTGATAGCTGACGAGTTGATCAAAATGCAGTAGATAGGAGTTAGGAAGTAAAAAAGAAGATTTTATAAAGCTACATCCTGACTTCTTAATTTCTGCTTCACATAAGTGCTTTTGACTTGATAAAACTAATCCCTTAAGTTAATACATAGTTTGAAATGGTCACAGTTAAAACATAAAAGGGATTACTTTGAGTAACTATCGAGACGGCATTGCTCCGCATGGTGTTGAGCTAATTAATCGTATTGCTACACCTGAACAAAAACAAGAATTCCTAGATAAAGCTGATTTTTTACCCGTTGTGCAACTGGATGAGCGAGCTGTTTCTGATTTGGAAATGATCGCTATTGGTGCATTTAGTCCGCTTACAGGGTTTATGGAACAGGAAGACTACGATCGCGTAGTAACAGATATGCGACTGGCAAATGGTCTGCCTTGGTCAATTCCGATTACGCTTTCTGTGGAAGAAGCGATCGCAGACTCGCTCACTGAAGGTGGCTTAGTACGCCTAGACAATCCAGCAGGAAAATTTATTGGTGTATTGCAACTTACTCAAAAGTATCATTACGACAAAACACGCGAGGCAGTCAATGTCTACGGTACAGATGATGCGAAACACCCAGGCGTACAGGTACTTTATAACCAAGGACCCATAAATCTTGCTGGTCCCATTTGGCTATTGCAACGCGATTCTCATCCCCAATTTCCCAATTACCAAATTGATCCAGCTCAGTCACGGCAGATGTTTAAGGAAAAGGGCTGGAAAACAATTGTAGGCTTCCAAACCCGTAACCCCATCCACCGCGCGCATGAATATATCCAAAAGAGCGCTATGGAAACTGTAGATGGTTTATTTTTGCACCCCTTAGTAGGAGCAACAAAAGATGATGATATCCCCGCAGACGTGCGGATGCGCTGCTATGAAATTATCCTAGAACACTACTATCCTAAAGACAGAGTAATTCTAGCAATTAATCCAGCAGCAATGCGGTATGCAGGACCGCGGGAAGCGATTTTTCATGCGATCGTGCGGAAGAATTATGGCTGTACTCACTTCATTGTCGGTCGCGATCATGCTGGAGTAGGTGACTATTATGGTACTTACGATGCTCAACACATATTTGATCAGTTTGAGTCAGCCGAACTAGGCATTGTACCGATGAAATTTGAACACGCCTTCTACTGCACTCGCACCGAGTCAATGGCAACGACGAAAACAAGTCCTAGCAGTCCAAGTGAGCGGGTTCACCTATCAGGTACGAAAGTGCGGGAGATGTTACGGCGGGGGGAACTACCTCCACCAGAGTTTTCGCGTCCAGAAGTGGCGGCAGAATTGGCTAAGGCAATGCAAGCAAGTTAAAAGAAGGGGTTAAGGGCTAGGGATTAGAACAGGACAAGGGGACACGGGGACAAGGGGAATTTACTCTCTACTCCCCTGCTCCCCTGCTCCCTGACCCTTTTCAAAAGTAGCCTTCCCAAGTTTCAACTAACTGTTTAGCTGCGGGTGTTCCCTCGGCTGGAAAAGCATCAAGAAATTCTTTGTCTGTAGTAGGGTCATACGGCCCTTCTTTGAGTTCTAGAATTACGGTATTAGGAGCTAAAGCAACTAAGGTATGATAAGTTCCTTCTGGAAGTTCAATTCCACGAGTAGAGCCATTGGCGCTGACTTGCTCTTTTTCCAAAATTTGACCGTTTTTGTCCATAATAATTATTCCGAGTTTGCCTTGGAAAACTAAGAAGAACTCAAAGCCATTCATCCCTGCTGTCCTGTGATGTCGGTGTGGACGAACGTAAGTTCCAGGCTGAAGGACATTGATAAATCGTTGAACTTTTTCTGATAAGTCGTGCAGATTGTAATTTTGACGCAGGCGAGGACTACTACGCGCTTGATCGGAAATATTGTCCAATAATTCTTGAGTAATACGCTTAAGTGGTGGGGATGTCACGAAAGTATCCTGTAGGTGAGCAGCAATAATACTCAAACACTAACTCTGTTTAACCTAGCTGTGTTGTAATACTTTACGCGACTGAATTACGAAAAATCAAATGCCGTTATGTTGAGTAAATTGCTCGTCAGGAATTCAAAATGTAACCTCTGCTTAGTGAACTTTAGTTATTAGCCTGATTAAATCTGCGGCGGGTAAGAGTGTCAGAAATATCTCAAATGATGCAACTTGAGACAGACGTACAAAAGTGCTGCAATCAGTAGGATTCCCCTTGTGGACTTTAAAGTTTTAAGTTGAAAAGCTTTGACTTATAACTCTGACAATTCTGACGATAGCTGACTCAGTACCGTAACTTCTGCTTGTTGTCTATCCAGGTATATCTCGATGACTTTAACACCCGTAATGACCGAGATAAACAGTCCGGCGGTTTCAGTTACACAAGTCCGTGAAGGACACGGGGCGGAACTTGAGGGGATCGCACGTTATCGCCGCGCCACTAATTACCTAGCAGTTGCCCAGATTTATCTTAAAGCCAACGTACTGCTTAAAGAACCCTTAAAACCTGAAGATATTAAAGACCGTTTACTAGGCCACTGGGGAACTTGCCCTGGCATCAATCTTGTCTACGCTCATCTTAACCGCTTGATTCGGCGCTACGACCTAAATATGTTTTTGGTGACAGGCCCTGGACACGGCGCACCAGCAAATTTAGCTAACCTTTACCTCGAAGGCTCTCTACACGAATTTTACCTAGAACTTACCCTAGACGCAGCAGGGTTACAGGAATTCATTAAACGGTTTTCCTGGCCTGGTGGTTTTCCTTCTCACCTGTATCCTGGAATTCCTGGCACAATTCACGAAGGTGGCGAACTGGGATACGCCCTCGCTACGTCTTTTGGGGCGGTAATGGATAACCCCGATTTAGTTGTAGCCTGCATCGTCGGAGATGGGGAAGCAGAAACAGGTCCGACAGCAACAGCGTGGCATAGCTATAAGTATCTTGATCCAGCTGAATCAGGGGCAGTATTGCCGATTCTGCACTTGAATGGTTACAAAATATCAAGTCCCACAATTTATGGCAGTATGAGTGATGCTGAATTATTGCATCTGTTTACTGGCTATGGCTATCAAGTACGGATTGTTAAAGATGGCGACTTGGATGCTGATATGTATGCCTCAATGGATTGGGCGTATCACGAGATTTGCTCAATTCAGCAAGCGGCGCGATCGCTTTCGCCCATTCCTCAACCCCAATGGCCATTGTTAATTTTGCGATCGCTTAAAGGATTAACTGGTATCAAAGAAATGGATGGCGAACCAATTGAGGGTTCCTACCGTTCTCACCAAGTCCCAGCGAGAGAAGTTAAAACCAAACCCTACCAGCTGCAATTATTAGAAGATTGGCTGCGTTCGTACCACGTCGAAGAGTTATTCGATTCTCTGGGGCATCCGATAGCGGAAATTTTAGAAGTATGTCCCCAAGGCGATCGCCGCATGGGTACTAATCCCCATACTTTAGGTGGACGTATCCGACAACCTCTGAATTTACCTAATATTGCTGAGTATGAAGTAGCTGTCGAACGAGTAGCAACAGCCCAAATGTGTCAGCGAGGGGAAAATAATATTAGTAACACTGAGCAAGTTGCTAATTACCTCAAGGGCGTTATTGAGCATAACCCTAAAACGTTCCGGATTTTCTCTCCCGATGAACTAGAGTCAAATAAACTCACTAAAGTCTTTGATGTCACTCAGCGTAACTTCCAATGGCCTACTCAACCGCACGATAGCCATATTGGTGCTAATGGTGGGCGAGTGTTGGAGATTTTGAGCGAACATACTTGTCAAGCTTGGTTACAAGGTTATCTGCTTAGAGGTCGTTACGGGATGTTTCCTTCATACGAGGCATTCTTGGGCATTGTCACAACGATGATGGATCAGTATGCCAAATTCATCAAGTTTTCTAAAGATTTTCCCTGGCGATTACCAGTTGCATCCTTAAATTATCTCGAATCTTCTACCCTCTGGCGACAGGAACACAACGGCTTCTCACACCAAAACCCTGGTTTTATTAACAGTGTTCTTGATCAACAAGCTGAATATGCGCGGGTTTATCTACCGCCAGATGCCAATTGTTTAATCAGTACAATCTATCACTGTTTGCAAAGTACCGGATACGTAAATCTAGTAGTTGCTAACAAAAATCCGATGCCGCAGTGGTTGTCGATGGCAGAAGCGATCGCTCATTGTCGCGCTGGTGCTTCTGTTTGGTCTTGGGCTAGCATTGATGAAGGCGTTAACCCTGATATTGTCCTCGTAGGAATTGGTGATAGTCCCACAGTCGAAGTATTGGCAGCAGCCCACATTTTGCGTTCTGAAATGCCAGAATTACGAGTGCGCGTGGTGAATGTTACTGATCTACTAATATTAGAGGACAAGACGGGTCATCCGCACGGGTTGAATGCCGAAATGTTCAACGCTTTATTCACTCTAGATCAGCCTGTAATCATCAACTTTCACGGCTACCCTTCAGTTGTAAAGCAACTACTGTTTGGTCGTTCTAACGTTGGGCGATTCCACATTAACGGCTATCGAGAAGAAGGCACGACAACTACACCTTTTGATATGCACGTGCGTAATCGCACTAGCCGTTATCATCTAATTATGCAAGCAATTGAGCTTGCCTCTGCTCAGAACCCCCGCGTGGCAGCACGAGCTGTTAGTTGCGTGCATCACTACGAATATGTCTTGCAGGATCACAAGCGTTTTATTCAAGAAAACGGCGACGATCCAGCTGATATTACTAATTGGCAGTGGTGTTAACAGAAGCAATTAGCGATTAGCTGGCACATTAATAGCTAATCGCTATTAGTTCAACCATGTTTTTATCCAATAAAGATGAATAAACTAGATACCTACGAGCAACGCATTCGTGATATATTTCCTGAAATTTCAATTGAAAATATAAGTATTAATGATGAAGGTTTTAATGATGACATTATTATAGTAAATGAAACACTTATTTTTTGTTTTCCTAAACATGAACACGCTGTAAGTAAATTAGATATAGAAGTAAAACTCATAGAATTAATTAGGAACTATGTAACCTTAGATATTCCAAAAATATTTTATAAAAGTCGCGAAGTTATTGCTTACTTTATGATTCACGGAGTAACTTTACGAAGAGATATATTAATAGGACTTGACCAAGGAAAAAACCAACTAATTGCTGAACAATTAGCAACTTTTCTTAAAGAATTACATTCTGTGCCAATTCACAATTCAGATTTTGATATACCTATTGCAGACGTTCCAAGTAAGTACAATGATTGGGTAGAATTATATGATCGTATAGAAAGTGAAGTTTTCCCTCACTTGATGCTACACACCCGTGAATGGGCTAAAAGCCACTTTGAATCTTTCTTAGATACCAAAAGTAACTTTGAGTATGAACCTAAACTTATACATGGAGATATAGGCCCATATCACATTTTATTTGACCGACAAAAAAACTGTATTAATGGCGTAATTGATTTTGGTTCTGCTGGCTTAGGCGATCCTGCTATGGATATTGCTACTATAATTCATTCCTACGGAGAATCGTTTTTAAGTAGATTTAGCACAGTTTATCCAGAAATATCTTCGTATTTAAAACGCGCTCGGTTTTATGCTGAAACTTTTGAGTTGCAATGGGCGCTTTCAGGAATTAACAGCCAAGATATTACTTGGTTTTTAGGTCATTTAGGTAGTGCAAAAGATATTAAATATCACGCTTAAGAAAATCCCATGGTTACTTAAAATGTAATTGCTGTAAACAGGCTGAATAAATGAAAATACTTGTACTCAATGCAGGATCAAGTAGCCACAAAAGCTGCCTGTATCAGCTAAGTAATTCATTGCCGGAATTACCAATAGAACCGCTTTGGGAAGCAAAAATTGATTGGAGTCGGCATCAAGGAGTTGCGGAAATTAAAGTTAAGGGTAGAGGTGCAGTTCTAGAAACAGAACTAGAAACTGATTCACGTCCTAGTGTAATTTTGCATATGCTCGACACCCTCGTTCATGGTAAAACACAAGTAATAGAGGAGCTAGCTGAAATTGATGTCGTGGGTCATCGAGTGGTACACGGTGGACAGGAGTACAGTGAAAGCATAGTGATCACGCCAGAAGTGAAAGAAGCGATCGCTCGTCTTGCTACTTTCGCCCCAGTCCATAACCCTGCTAACCTTGAGGGAATACAGGCAATTGAAAAACTACTACCAAATGTCCCTCAAGTAGCAGTATTCGATACCGCTTTTCATAGCCAACTACCTCTGTGCACGGCTGTTTATCCGATTCCTTACGAATATTACGAGCAGGGTATTCGCCGCTATGGGTTTCACGGTATTAATCATCAATATTGTGCTATCAAAACTACTCAATTGTTACAGCGAGATTTAAAATCGTTACGCCTAATTACTTGTCATTTAGGTAATGGTTGCTCTTTAGCAGCAGTTGAAGAAGGGAAAAGTATTGATACCACAATGGGTTTTACTCCCTTAGAAGGATTGATGATGGGCAGTCGTTCTGGTTCTGTTGATCCTGGTATTTTAATTCACTTGCTACGACAAGGGATAGATGCTGACAAGTTAGATGAAATCTTGAATAAGGCTTCCGGGTTGCAGGGAATTTCTGGCGGATCAGGGGATATGCGGCAAATTATGAGCGAAATCGCCGCAGGTAATTCCCGCGCTCAACTTGCATTTGATATGTATGTACATAGACTGCGATCGCATATCGGCGCAATGGTAGCAACTTTGGGCGGATTAGATGCTTTGGTATTTACTGGCGGTGTTGGTGAAAATCAGCCATTAGTAAGAAGTGCAGCTTGTGAAAAATTTGAATTTCTTGGTTTAAAACTCGATCCTGATAAAAATAGTCAGCCATCACTAAATCAAGATATCTCTGCGGCGGGTTCCACTGTGCGCGTTTTAGTTATTCAAGCAGAAGAAGACTGGGCGATCGCTACTCAATGCTGGAATTTAACTCAACATTCTAATTTATGAGTGAACTACAAATAAAGCTGCCGACTGATACTTGGGTTGATTGCACTTGGGATAAATTCATCCAGACAATTGAAGATCCACTATATGAAAAAGCAAAGTCTTACTATCACAATGTACAGTTAAGAATTGAAATGTCCCCTGTAGGGCCTGACCATTCTCGTGATAACGGAATTATTGTTATATTGATCAATCTATTTGGTATTGCTAAGGGTTACAGCGTAGTCGTCAATTGGACAATAAGTGGTTATGCAAAATCAATTACATAGTTATCTCCAAATTCTCTCAGCACTTTTTCCACATAATCAACTAAGCTTTGCCAGCTAGAGTAAGCGCTCAATTCAATCCACTCGTACTTCATGAA
>JAESFL010000149.1_pt1 | contig 36478 bp, 44 predicted proteins | sample 9269401 | NCBI WGS metagenome assembly JAESFL01 (sample SAMN14506025, study PRJNA617098) | algae metagenome | isolation source: Gloeocapsa sp. UFS-A4-WI-NPMV-4B04 and co-occurring heterotrophs from desert... | place: USA: Utah | collected 2006-10-01 | reverse complement strand
GATCGCCGGAGACCACGACCGGCGGCAACGCGCTGAAGTTCTACGCTTCCGTCCGCCTCGATATCCGCCGCATCGGCCAGATCAAGGAGCGCGAGGATGTCGTTGGCAACCAGACGCGGGTCAAGGTGGTCAAGAACAAGCTGGCGCCGCCGTTCAAGCAGGTCGAGTTCGACATCATGTATGGCGAGGGGATTTCCAAAACCGGCGAACTGATCGATCTGGGCGTCAAGGCCGGGATCGTGGAGAAGTCCGGCGCGTGGTTCTCCTATCAGAGCCAGCGCCTGGGACAGGGCCGCGAGAACGCCAAGCAGTTCCTGCGTGACAATCCCGACGTCGCGCAAACCATCGAGCAGGCAATCCGCCAGAATGCCGGCCTGATCGCCAGCCAGCTGGATGGCGGCGAGCCGGACGAAGCCGCCGAGGCCTAGCCGGCTCGGCAAGGCGCCGGCCGGGGTCTTTCTCGGCCGGGATTCGCCGGCCGCGCGATCGGCAAATGAGCGCTTGCCCGATTGTCCGTGCCGGCGTCAGAACCAGCCGCGGCGCTTGAACCACCAGTAGGGGACCGCCGCCGAGAGGACCATCAGCGCAAGGGCAAGCGGATAGCCGATGCGCCAGCCGAGTTCCGGCATGGCTTCGAAGTTCATGCCGTAGATCGTTCCCACCAGGTTCGGCGGCAGGAACAGGACGGCGGCGATGGAGAACACCTTGATGATGGCGTTCTGCTCGATGTTGATCAGGCCCAGCGTGGACTCCTGGAGGAAGCCGATCTCGGCGGAAATCTGCGTCTCGTAATCGGCGAGCGAGGCGATGTCGCGATCGATCCTCTTCAGCCTGGCTGCCGCCCCATCCGCCGTCCAGTCTTTGCCCTGGCGCGCAAACGGAAGCATGCGGCTCAGGCTGAGCAGGCTTTCGCGCACGACGGCCAAAGTGATGTGCTTGCGCCCCAGGCGTAAAAGCAGCGTCTGCAGGTCCGTGTTGCGGCCCCCGGGCCTTTGCTGTGGCGCGCCTTCCGCAAAGAAGATGGCGCTGGACACCTTGAAGAGGTCGGCGGCGACCACCTCGAGAACGTCGGCGATGCGCTCGACGATGCTTTCCAAGAGCGCCAGGAAGATTTCACCGGGGGTGTTGTGCAACTCCGGCGCTTTTTCGAGCCTCGCATTGAAAGTGCGGAAGGGCGTCGGGTCGGCGTAGCGGACCGTGACCAGATGCTGCGGTGTCAGCACAAACGTCACCTGGGCGCGCGCCGGCCGGCCTTCCGCGGCGCCTTCGATCACCACGGCAGTCATGACGAGGGCGTCGCCGTCGCGGTAAAGTCGGGCCGATTCCTCGATCTCGGCCATCTCCTGCCGAGTGGGAACCTGCAGCTTGAGCAGCGCCTCCACTGCATGCTCCTCCTCCGGGGAGGGGTTCAGGAGGTCGATCCAGATCAGGCCGTCCGGCGTGCCGCAATTGGCGAGGTCGAGGGTGTGCAGCCGGCCGTCGCGGAATGCAACAAGGCGGATCATCGGGGCTCCAAATTGGCCGAGTTGGTGCGCGGAGTGGAACGCAGGTGTCCGGCGACGAACCAGTTGTCGGCACTCCTGTGCACCAGGATGGCCGCGAGTGTCACGCCGACGATGGCCGGGGCTGGGTGGCGCATACCGGCCTCCCTGGGTCGGCCCGCCGCCGCACCCAAACACTTCAGCTTGGCGGCCCTGGCAGGAGCGCCTATCTAGCCGGCCAACCTTGGAGCATTGCTCATGCGAATTCTGCTCGCACTTTCCCTCCTTGCCTGCCTGGCCGGGCCCGCGGTGGCCCAGGAACCGGATCTGATCTTCAAGAAATCGACGGTGTTCAAACTCCTGACCCCCGACCATAAGCTGGCCACCTACGGAATCGACGACCCGGTAGTGGAAGGTGTCGCCTGCCACTACACCGTCCCGGAGGCGGGCGGCGTCTCGGGGATGCTCGGCATGGCGGAGGAGACCTCGGATATATCGCTCGCCTGCCAGCAGGTTGGCCCGATTGCCTTCAAGAGCAAGTTCGGGCAGGGCGACGACGTGTTCCGCGAGCGCCGGTCGATCTTCTTCAAGGAGATGCAGATCGTCCGCGGCTGCGACGTGAAGCGCAACGTGCTGGTCTACATGGTGTATTCGGACAAGCTGATCGAGGGGTCTCCTAAGAACTCGACCTCAAGCGTGCCAATCATGCCGTGGGGCGACGTGCCGCCGCCGCGCTGCGCCGACTTCCTCGGCTAGGCCGCCGCCTTCCCGCCCTTGCTGGACAGCCCGGAAGGGCACAGTCTAAATGCGCCGGCCTGCCCTGGGCGCGGGCGCAGCGCTTTCCAGAGATCCGATGGCCAACGTCAACGATATCCGCACCTCGTTCCTCGATTACTTCGCGAAGAACGGTCACGAGCGCGTTGCCTCCAGCCCGCTGGTGCCGCGCAACGACCCGACGCTGATGTTCGCCAATTCCGGCATGGTCCAGTTCAAGGACTATTTTACGGGCAAGGCGAAGCCGGCCTTTCCGTGCGCCACCACGGCCCAGAAATGCGTGCGCGCCGGCGGCAAGCACAATGACCTCGATAATGTCGGCTATACCGCGCGCCACCACACCTTCTTCGAGATGCTCGGCAACTTCTCGTTCGGCGATTATTTCAAGGAGCGCGCGATCGAGCTTGCCTGGACATTGATCACGAAGGAATTCGGACTTCCGGCCGAGCGGCTGCTGGTCACTGTTTTTTCCGAAGACGACAAGGCCTTCGGCCTCTGGCGGAAGATCGCCGGACTGCCCGAAAGCAAGATCATCCGCATCTCCACCAGCGACAACTTCTGGGCAATGGGCGATACCGGCCCCTGCGGCCCTTGCTCGGAGATCTTCTACGACCACGGCGAGCATATCCCGGGCGGCCCGCCGGGCTCGCCTGACCAGGACGGCGACCGGTTTATCGAGATCTGGAACCTGGTCTTCATGCAATACGAGCAGGTCACGCCGGGCGAGCGGGTCGCCCTGCCGCGGCCGTCGATCGACACCGGCATGGGGCTGGAGCGCGTCGCCGCCGTCCTGCAGGGCGTCCACGACAATTACGACATCGACCTGTTCAAGGCGCTGATCGGGGGCATCCTCGACCATGTCGGAGCGCCGACCGGGCCGGCCAACCAGGCGAGCCCGCGGGTCATCGCCGACCACCTGCGCGCCATGAGCTTCCTGATCGCCGATGGCGTGCTGCCCTCCAACGAAGGGCGCGGCTACGTTCTGCGCCGCATCATGCGGCGGGCCATGCGCCACGCCAACCTGCTTGGCGCGGCCGAGCCGACGATCTTCCGCCTCGTTCCGACGCTGGCCCACGAGATGGGACAGGCCTATCCGGAACTGATCCGCGCCGAAGGCCTGATCACCCAAACGATCCGGCTGGAGGAAACCCGGTTCCAGAAGACGCTTTCGCGCGGACTGACGCTTCTCGACGAAGCCTCAGGGGCGCTGCGCCAGGGCGATACGCTCGACGGCGAAACGGCCTTCAAGCTTTACGACACCTATGGCTTCCCGCTGGACCTCACGCAGGACGCGCTGAAGGGGCGCGGCGTCGCTGTTGACGTGACCGGCTTCAACGCGGCGATGGAGCGGCAGCGGACGGAAGCGCGCGCCAGCTGGGCGGGTACCGGCGAGGCCGCGACCGAAGGCGTCTGGCTGACCCTGCGCGACCGGCTCGGCCCGACCGAGTTCCTTGGCTACGACACCGGCGAGGCGGAGGGCGCCGTGCTGGCGCTGGTGGAGGACGGCGCCGAGGTCGGCTCGCTGGACGCTGGCGATTCGGGAGCTGTGATCGTCAACCAGACGCCGTTCTACGGCGAGGCGGGCGGCCAGGTCGGCGACACCGGCATCATCGAGAGCGACGCCGGCCGTGTCCGGGTTACCGACACCAAGCGCAGGGCCGATGGCCTGTTCGTTCATTTCGGCACCGTCGAGTCCGGCCGGTTCGCGGCCGGCGACGCGGTTCGCCTGGTCATCGACCGGGAGCGGCGCAAGGCCATCCGCGCCAATCACTCGGCGACCCACCTCCTGCATGAGGCGCTGCGCGAGACCCTGGGCACCCATGTGGCGCAGAAGGGCTCGCTGGTGGCACCGGAGCGGCTGCGCTTCGACTTCTCGCATCCCAAACCGGTAAGCGAACAGGAGCTTGCCGCAGTGGAGGAGATCGCCAATTCCGTGGTGCTGCAGGACGCACCGGTAGAGACCCGCCTCATGGACCGCGACAGCGCGGTGGCATCCGGCGCCATGGCGCTGTTCGGCGAGAAATACGGCGACGAGGTGCGGGTCGTCTCAATGGGTAAGGCGCCCGGCGGCGAGAAGGCCGGCAAGACCTATTCGGTGGAACTTTGCGGCGGCACCCACGTCGACCGCACCGGCGAAATCGGCGTCATCGCGCTGCTTGGGGAATCGGCGGTGGCCGGCGGCGTGCGCCGGCTGGAGGCGCTCACCGGCGCCACGGCGCGGCGCTACCTTGTCGAGCAGGACCGGCGGGTTCGCGACATCGCGGCACGCCTGCGGGTCCGCCCGGAGGAAACGCTCACGCGTGTCGAGACCCTTGTCGAGGAGCAGCGCCGGCTAGAGCGCGAGCTCGGCGAGATGCGGCGCAAGCTGGCGATGGGCGGGCAGGGGACCGCCGAGCCGGCCTTCAAGCAGATCGGCTCCATCAATGTGTTGTCGCGCAGTGTCGAAGGCGTGCCCCCGAAGGATCTCCGCGGGCTGGTCGACCAGGGCAAGAAGCAGGTCGGCTCGGGTGTGGTCGCCATCGTCGGCGTCAGCGACGGCAAGGCCGGGCTCGCGGTCGGAGTGACCGACGACCTGACCGGCCGGATCAGCGCCGTCGACCTGGTTCGGCTGGGCTCGGAAGCGCTGGGCGGCAAAGGCGGGGGCGGCCGGCCGGACCTCGCTCAGGCCGGCGGTCCGGATGCAGGGAAGGCGGCCGAAGCTCTGCAGGCCATCGAAGCGGCGGTCGCCGCCGCGGCCTGATCCGGGCTGAAGGGCCGCTAAGGTTCAGATGATGCCCGGCTTGTCCTCAGGCTGGGCGGCATGCGGGCATTCGGCCGCTGAGGCTTGCGGCGAAAGGGGGCGGTCGCCGGCGGCAACGAGCCGGCCTCCTTTGTCGATCACCACAAGCAGGTTGGTCCCCTCCGGCCCGTCGATCGGCAGGTCCGTGACGGAGACGTCGCCCGCTTGATCGGCGAGCTTGACGATCCGAATGGTCGCCGGCCGCGGCTCGATAACAGGCTCCGCTCCGGTCAGGAGCTTCGGTGGGCAGCCGGAATGATCGACGGCATGCAGCGCCGCCATCCGCTCATGGCCGGCGACAAGCATGGGCTCCCCACCCGGCAGGCTCATCGTGTTCGGCCCGACCAGAAGCGCGGCCGCTGTCGCGATTCCGATTGGGACCATGAAGGCGAGGACAAGACGAATCATAAGCCCTCCATCGACTTGCCCCTTACATCGTTACGGAAAACGGCGGCCTCAAGGCCGCGTTCCCTCCGCCCGATCACGACATCGCGCTCTGCAGGTTGGCGTCTACCTTTTCCAGGAAGCCCGTAGTGGACAGCCACGGCTGATCGGGGCCAACGAGCAGGGCGAGATCCTTGGTCATCGCGCCAGACTCGATCGTATCCACCGTCACCTTTTCCAGCGCCGCGGAAAAGCGGGCGAGCTCGGCATTGCCGTCGAGCTTGGCGCGGTGAGCAAGGCCGCGCGTCCAGGCGAAGATGGACGCCGCCGAATTGGTGGACGTTTCCTTGCCTTCCTGGTGCAGCCGGTAATGACGCGTCACGGTGCCGTGCGCCGCTTCCGCCTCCACCGTCTTGCCGTCGGGAGTCATCAGCACGGAGGTCATCAGGCCCAGGGACCCGAACCCCTGCGCCACTGTATCGGACTGCACGTCGCCGTCGTAGTTCTTGCAGGCCCAGACGTAGCCGCCCGACCACTTCAGCGCCGAGGCGACCATGTCGTCGATCAGCCGGTGCTCGTAGGTGAGCTTCTTGGCCTGGAACGCATCCCGGAACTCGGCGTCGAACACCTCCTGGAACAGGTCCTTGAAGCGGCCGTCATAGGCCTTGAGGATGGTGTTCTTGGTCGACAGGTAAACGGGGTATTCGCGCGCCAGCCCGTAATTGAACGAGGCGCGGGCGAATTCGCGAATCGAGTCGTCCACGTTGTACATGGCCATCGCCACGCCGGAGCCGGGATAGTCGAACACCTCGTGCTCGATCCGGGTGCCGTCGTCGCCCACGAAGCTGATGGTCAGCTTGCCTTTTCCGGGCACCTTGAAGTCCGTCGCGCGGTACTGGTCGCCGTAGGCATGGCGGCCGATGATGATCGGCTTGGTCCAGCCGGGCACCAGGCGCGGTACGTTGCGGCAGATGATCGGCTCGCGGAAAATGACGCCGCCGAGGATGTTGCGGATCGTGCCGTTCGGCGACTTCCACATCTTCTTGAGGCCGAATTCCTCCACCCGGCCCTCATCGGGCGTGATGGTCGCGCATTTCACGCCGACCCCGTGCTTCTTGATCGCCTCGGCCGCTTCGACGGTGACCTTGTCTTCCGTCGCATCCCGGTGCTCCACGCCGAGATCGTAGTAGAGCAGTTCGAGATCGAGATAGGGATGGATCAGCTTGTCCTTGATGAGCTGCCAGATGATCCGGGTCATCTCGTCCCCATCGAGTTCCACGACGGGGTTTGCGACTTTGATCTTCGGCATGGAGGCCTTTCTGGATGCGGCGGTCGGCGGGCAGCGGACCGGCAGAGTGCGGTTCGTCCCTATAGCAAGGGGGTGTTGTCGCGCCAACCACGCCGGGCCCAGCGGCGGGACGCAACCCGCTAGCGCTTGCCTGGCTTCTGCGCTTTGGCCGGAAGCATTTCCACGAAGGCCAACGCCAGGTCGAGCCAACCTCGCAGGTCTTCGTCGGAGGCCGTGCCGCCGGACTCCACGTGAAGGTAGCCCGGCATTGGCGTGCCCCGCATCTCCATGGGCCGGGCATGCGGCCGCGCCAGTGCGTCGCCGTATGCATCCTTGCCGACGCGCACGAGCAGCCCGCGATCCGACGCCGCGACCAGCGTGTTGCCGGACAGCATGAAGCAGGTCCCGCCGAACATGCGCTGCTCCGTACCGGCTTCCCGGCGAGGATTGTGCGTATGCGGTCGAGGAGATGCTGGTCGGTCATGCTGCACACCCATCAAGCTGGCCTGAGCCAAAACAGAGCGCGCGGCCAAGGACAACCCGGCTCTTGGCGCCGTTGTGGCGGTGGCGGGCCCGGCGGAGATCGGATACCACGCCGCAATGCCGACCAGCACGTCCCGAGCACCCGCCATAATCCTGGTCGAACCGCAGCTTGGCGAAAACATCGGCACGGCGGCGCGCGCCATGGCCAATTTCGGGCTGACCGATCTTCGGCTCGTGGCGCCGCGCGACGGCTGGCCGAACGACAAGGCGCGGGCCGCGGCGAGCCGGGCCGACCACGTCATCGACGCCGCGCGGGTTTTCCCGAAGGTCGAAGAGGCCGTTGCCGACCTCAGCTTCGTGTATGCCACCACGGCGCGGATGCGCGGCCTGCCCAAGGAGGTCGTGGGGCCGCGCGAGGCGATTTCCGAGCTGCACGGCCGCGGCGAAGCCGGGCAGGCGACGGGCATCCTGTTCGGCCGCGAGAAGTGGGGCCTGACCAACGAGGAGATCGCGCTCGCCGACGCCATCGTTACGTTTCCGGTCAATCCGGCCTTCGCGTCGCTGAATATCGCGCAGGCGGTCCTGCTGATGAGCTATGAATGGATTTCCGCCGGGCTGGAGGGATCGTTGCCGGCCCGCCGGGCGTTGCCAGACCTCGACTGGAGCCCAGCTCCCAAGGAGCAGCTGTTCGGACTCATGGAGCATCTGGAGACCGCGTTGGAGCCGACCGGGTACTTCCGTACGGACGACATGAAACCCACCATGGTGCAGAACCTGCGGGCGCTGCTGCAACGGCCGGGCTTCACCGTTTCGGAAATCCGGGTGCTGCGGGGCATCATCGCGGCGCTGGAGCGACGCCACGAGCGCGGCCGGAGCGGGAGCGCCGATCATGGCTGAGGCGGGCCCGGTCCTCGTCTTCGATTCAGGGACCGGCGGGCTGTCCGTCCTGAAAGCCTTGCGCGACCGGCTGCCCGACTATCGGTTCCTCTACGTGGCGGATGATGCCGCCTTTCCCTATGGCGACTGGGAGGAGGAAGCGCTGCGCGACCACATCGTGGCGGTGATGGACGAGCTGATCGCCGCGCATCGGCCGGCCGCCGTCGTCATTGCCTGCAATACGGCTTCGACGTTGGTGCTGCCTCCCTTGCGGGCGCGCTTCGAAATTCCCTTTATCGGCACGGTGCCGGCGATCAAGCCGGCTGCCGAACAGACGGAAACGGGAGTGATCGCGGTGCTGGCGACGCCGGGGACCATGAAACGCGACTATACCCGCGAGCTGATCCACTCCTTCGCGTCGTCCTCGCACGTCCGCCTTGTGGGGTCGCCCGAACTCGCCGGGATCGCGGAGGCGCGCATGCGCGGCGAGCCGGTGGACCGGGCGGTGATCTCCATGCAGATCGAGCCCTGCTTCTTCGAGGTCGAGGGCCGGCGATCCGATATCGTCGTGCTTGCCTGCACCCATTATCCATTCCTCGCCGACATCTTTCGCGAGCTGTCGCCGTGGCCGGTCAAATGGCTCGATCCGGCGCCGGCCATCGCGCGTCGGCTGGTCAGCGTGCTCGAGGGGCGTGAAGCGGAGCAGGGCGGAGACAGCGTTGCCATGTTCACGAGCGGCCGGCAGCCGCCGGAGCCGCTGACGAGATTGCTGGCGGCCTACGACCTGCTCCTCGCGCCCGGCGAGGCGCCCGCCGTTTGACACCGGCGACGTCTCTCACTAGATGAGTGCCCAGGCGCCGCCCATGGGCCGCGCCTTCGCGCACCCGTGGGGTTTTCCGAACAATCCGGAATTTGGCGTGCTCCGCCAGCCCCTGTCGGCCGGAAGCCTGGGCTTTCGGCAGAGGATGGGCGCGTTTCGTGACAACCGGAACGGTAAGGAAGAAGCATGAGCAAACGGAATTCGGCGAAGTACAAGATCGATCGCCGCATGGGCCAGAACATCTGGGGCCGCCCGAAGAGCCCCGTCAACAAGCGTGAATACGGCCCGGGCCAGCATGGCCAGCGGCGCAAGACCAAGCTGTCGGACTTCGGCACGCAGCTGAAGGCCAAGCAGAAGCTGAAGGGCTACTACGCCAATATTTCAGAGAAGCAGTTCCGCAAGACCTACGACGAGGCCGCCCGCATGAAGGGCGACACGTCGGAGAACCTGATCGGCCTGCTGGAGGCGCGCCTCGACGCCGTCGTGTTCCGCGCCAAGTTCGTGCCGACGCCTTTCGCGGCGCGGCAGTTCGTCAACCACGGCCACATCCGGGTCAATGGCCGCAAGGTCAACATCCCGAGCTACCGCTGCAAGGTTGGCGACGTGATCGACGTTCGCGAGCGGTCGCGCCAGCTGGCGCTGGTGCTGGAGGCTGTTGATCTCGCCGAGCGCGACGTGCCGGACTACATCGAGGCGGATCACACCAAGATGACCGCCCGCTACGCCCGCCAGCCGGCCTTCGCCGATGTGCCGTATCCGGTGGTCATGGAGCCGAACCAGGTTGTGGAGTTCTACTCGCGCTAAGGTCGGCCGCCAGGACGTCCCTTCCAGGGCCGCCTTTGGCGGCCCTTTTTCTTTCGGCGATGGCCCGCCTTGGAGGGTCGCGGCAACTCTGGCATAGAACGCGCATGCAAAGCATCGCTGAGCACGACGAGGCCGCGGAAGAGGCGGGCGGGGCCCATCCCATCTTTGCGCGTGCCCCGAAAAGCGTCGGCTTCGGCAAGCTCCGCAAGCGGCTGGTCCGCGAGGTCCGCGAGACGCTGGCGGCCTTTGCCATGGTTCGCCCCGGCGCAAAGTGGCTGGTGTGCCTGTCGGGCGGCAAGGATTCCTATACGCTTCTGGCGCTGCTCTGGGATCTGAAATGGCGCGGGCTGCTCGATGTCGATCTGCTCGCCTGCAACCTCGACCAGGCGCAGCCCGGCTTCCCGGCCCATATCCTGCCGGAGTTCCTCGCCCGGCATGGCATCTCGCATCGGATCGAGCGGCGCGACACCTATTCGGTCGTCAAGCGCACGATTCCGGAGGGGCAGACCTACTGCTCGCTGTGCTCGCGGCTGCGCCGCGGCAACCTGTACCGGATCGCCCGCGAGGAGGGCTGCGAAGCGGTCGTGCTCGGCCACCACCGTGAGGATGTGCTCGAGACGTTTCTGATGAACCTGCTGCACGGGGCACGGCTGGCCGCCATGCCAGCGAAATTGCTCAACGAGGACGGCGACCTGCTTGTCCTACGGCCGCTCGCCGGCTGCGCGGAGGACGACATCGCCCGGTTCGCCGCGGCGATGCAGTTCCCGATTATCCCTTGCGATCTTTGCGGATCGCAGGACGGCCTGGAACGTGCTCGGATCAAGACGCTGCTGGGGGAGTGGGAGGCTGCCCGGCCTGGCACCAAGCGCAACATGCTGCGCGCCCTCGGCAACAGCCGTCCCTCGCACCTGCTGGACCCGGCCTTGTTTGATTTCGCGGCGCTATCTGCGCCGAGTGTGGATCGAGCCTCGTCCGGACTGGTCCCCGAATCCTCGGCATGCCAACTTGCCGGCGACGGGATCGGCCTGCCCTGACAGGGGATTCGGCGGCTGCCCAAAAGGGAGGCTGACGTGACCCGGTTCATGGCGCTCGGACTGACGCTGTCCGGCCTCGTTTTCCTTTGCCTTGCGATCGCCTTCCTGCTCGAGCAGCCTTGGGCCACCGCCCTGTGGCCGTGGATGACCTACCGTCTCTCGAAGGTCTTCATCGCTTCCATCCTGGCGGCCATCGCCGCGCCGATCCTGTGGATCGGTCGCTCCAGGGAATTTGCGGCCATCACCGGCGGTGCGGTGAACCTGTTCGTGACCTTCTCCGGAATGGCGGCCTACTCGTTTGTAGCGGTCGCGGAGAACTCCGCCCGGCGCGGCATTCTCGCGTTCGGCGTGGTCTGTGCCGCCGCCGCCCTGATCAGCCTGGCAATGGCATTCTGGGCCCGACGGTTATCCTTCAAGGACACCCGGCGGCTGCCAATGCCGGTGAAAATTTCCTTTGGGGCCTTCGCGATCATCCTGATGATCATAGGGTTGGCGCTGGTGCGGGCTCAGCCAAACATCTTCCCGTGGATACTGAGCCGCGATCTGTCCGTCCTCTACGGTTTGATCTTTCTGGGTGCCGCTTGTTACTTCCTCTACGGCTTCCTCGTCCCCCTTTGGGGGAACGCTCAGGGCCAGTTGATCGGCTTCCTCGCCTATGGCGCCGTGCTAATCGCACCTTTGTCCATCACTTCGGCACAGTGGCGCCGGAGATGCGGCTCAGCCTAATCGTATATACGGCCGTAATCGTCTATAGCGGCTTGCTCGCGCTCTATTACTTATTTTTACACCGGGGCACTCGCTGCTCGCTCGTGCCGAACCGCGGGCCGATGCCCGCCAATCGTGAGACCGCAGGGTAAAATACCGCAGCCGGCAATAGTGTTCGGCTGCCAGACTTCAGCTGGCCAACAGCTCAGCCCTTGTCGACGGGCAGCCCGGCTTCCGCCCAGTCCTTGAAGGCGCCCAGGTTGAGGACGTTCCGGTAGCCGAAGTCCTTCAGCGTCTTGCCGGCCAGCGCCGAGCGGCCGCCGGAGGCGCAGTAGAGGATCACGGGCTTGTCCTTCTGCAGGGCGGGGTCGTGATAGGGCGTTTCCGGGTCCGCCTTGAACTCGATCATGCCGCGCGAAATGTTCAGCGCGCCGGGCACTTTTCCGAACTTCTCCACCTCGGCGGAGTCACGCACATCGATCACCACGGCTTCGCCGCGGTCGATCATCGCCCGGGCGTCGGCCGGAGCGATGCGCGGGACCGCTCCGTTCGCCGCTTCAAGAAGGCTCTTGACGCTGTCCGGCATGTCTAGATCCGTCAGGCCGCGGCGGCCACGCCCTTGTCCTGCAGCAGGGTCTGCAACTCGCCCGCCTGGAACATCTCGCGGATGATGTCGGCCCCGCCGACGAATTCACCCTTGACGTAGAGCTGCGGGATGGTCGGCCAGTTCGAATAGGACTTGATGCCCTGGCGCAGATCGTCCGATTCCAGAACGTTTACCCCGCTATAGGGCACGCCCAGATAGTCCAGGATCTGCACGACCTGGCCGGAAAACCCGCATTGCGGAAATGTCGGCGTGCCCTTCATGAAGAGCACGACATCGTTCGCCTTCACCTGTCCGTCGATCCATTCATTGATGGCAGTCACGTCAACCTCCTGATCCGGTCAGAGACCGATCTGTTCAATCCGGCGCGCTGGTCTGCAGCGCCAAGGCGTGCAGAGTACCGCCCATGTTCCCCTTCAGCGCGTCATACACCATCTGGTGCTGCTGCACACGGCTCTTGCCGCGGAAGCGCTCCGAGACGACCTCGGCGGCATAGTGGTCACCGTCGGCCGCCAGTTCGCGGATGGAGATGCGCGCGTCCGGCAACGCTTCCCGGATGAGGTGCTCGATTTCTGAGGCGCTCATCGGCATGGCAGCATTCCCTGGCAGGGCCGACCCGGTCGGTGCCTCTCAATGTGGGCTGGGCAGCCCGTGGGGTCAATCGGCGCCCTCAACCATAGCTGTCATAGCCAGCGATGCGATTGACCAGGAGCGACCGCAGCTTGGCAAACCCGTCGGCCACCTCCTGCCTGGTTGAGGGCGCCGAGAAGCCGATGCGAACGCGGTGGAAAGCTTTGTCGGTCCTCCCGCACTTGTATTCGTCTTCGTCGTCGATCAGCACGCCTTCCATCGTCGCCGCGTTCTTGAATGGTCCCGACAGCCAGGGCTCCGGCAGCTTCAGCCAAATGAACGGCGCGTGCCGGTAGGACGCAAAATCATAGCCATCGAGGGCGGCTCGCGCGATGTCGCCGCGTCCTTCGATTTCCGCCTTGACCCGGTCGCGGATGGCGGCGGCCTCGCCGCTCAGAACGAGCCGCGACGCCAGTTCCGGCAGGAGGAACGGGATTCCCCCGGTCAGCATCTTCTGCGAGGTCAGTATGCGTGGCGCGAAATTGGGAGGGCAGGCGACCCAGCCCGCCCGCAGTCCGGCTGAAACGGTCTTGGACAGTCCGCTACGTGGAAAGTGCGCTCCGGCGCCAATGCTGCCAAGGGCGTCGGCTGGTCGTCCATCAGGGCGGCGTAGATCGCATCCTCGATAAGCCACACATGCCTGCGCGCGATCTCAACGATCTGCCGCCGGCGGGTGTCAGGCATCGTGGTGAGCGTGGGGTTATGGAGGCCGGGGACCAGAAAGGCCAGCTTCGGGTGCTGCTGGGCGCAACACCTGTCGAACTCATCCGGGTCGATCCCGTGCTCGTCCAGCCCGACCGTGATGCTACGCCGCCCGATGAGGTTGGCGCTGCGGGCGATCGAGGAATAGGTGAGATGCTCAAAGACGATCTTGTCGCCGGGGCCGGTCACCGCGCCGATGACGGCAAGGATGGCCGAGTGCGCCCCAAGGGTAGGAACCAGTGAGTCCAAAGCCGGGCTCCAGGGGCCGGTGGAAAGCCATCGCACCCCCGCTTGCGCCCAGGTGTGCGGCAGCTTGCGTGTGTAGGTGGTGATCTCGGCTGGGTTCTCGCGCGCAATCTGGCGGCGATCTCACCTAATGATTGCGCCTGCCCGACATTCGGGGCAGCGGTGCTGTCCATCGGCAGCTTGCCAGGCGGCAACAGGAACGTCCGCGTGCCGCCGATCGAAGCAGCCGCGGTTTCGGGAGGTTTGTCCCGGCCACCAAGGGCGAGCACATAGGTGCCGCGTCCGACTTCGCCGCTGACCAGCCCGCGCTGTCGCAATGTCGCGTAAGCGCGTCCTACCGTGCCGATTGTCACCCCAAGATCGAAGGCGAGATTGCGCTGAGGCGGGAGCTTGGATCCGGCGGGAAGCACGCCGCTCTCGATGTCGCTCTCGATACGGTCGGCTAGCCTCAGATAGATCGGGCCGGAGTCACCCGATACGTCAGGCAGCGAAGTTGTCATTATGACAATAAGTCAATTCATCAGAGCGGGGCAGTGACAATCCTGGACGGAGGGGCAGAGCAATGACCCCAATATCGACGTTGAGATTGAACGGACGGCGGCTGAATGGCGGCGGCACGGCGCGATACGTGCTGGCCTTCTGGACGGCGATGGTCCGTATCGCGATCTGGCTGGAGGTGGGGCTGGAGAAAAGCCGGAGCCGGCGGGCGCTGCAGGAACTCTCGGACCACCAGCTGAAGGATATTGGCCTGTCGCGGGCCGATGCCTTCAGGGAATGCAACCGGCCGTTCTGGGACTGATATACGATCGCGCCGCAGTTCTGGGCAGGGTCGGGATCAGCAGCCCGTGGCGCCGTTCACCCAGCGCGCCACGTCGCGGCTGATAGCCGCCGATTCGGGACTGGCCATCAACGGGCCGAACAGTTTGACGCTGGTGCCGTCGCGCGCCTTGCTGGCTTCGATCACCAGTTTCGGCAGCCCGCCAGGGTCCGACTTGGGAACGACGAGCACGCGCGGCCGGTTCGAGTACGAGGTGAGTTCAGGCGCGTAGGAATATTGCGCAAAGGCCGGCCGACCACCCGCGAACCAGCAGGCACGAACATTGTCGGCAATGCGCATGGCCACGGCGACCGGCTGCTCGTCCGAGCGGAACTCGGCGTAGTCGCGCGTGGCCTTCGGCTGGCTTTGGCAAGCGGCTAGGCCAAGCAGGCCAAGGAGGAGTGTGATGCGCACGGCGCTGGGCACCGGCGCGCCTCCGAGCGGTTCGAAAGACATCAAGCCGATCGGGCCGGCTTCATTTCACCAGGACCGGACCGGTGGCCAGCCGCTCATTGGCATTCAGGATGCCCAGCCGGCGGGCGACCTCCTGGTAGCCTTCGAGGATACCGCCGAGATCGCGGCGGAAGCGGTCCTTGTCCGGCTTGTCGGCGCTGGAAAGGTCCCACAAGCGGCAGGAATCCGGAGAAATTTCGTCGGCAATGACGATGCGGACCATGTCGTTCTCCCAGAGCCTCCCGCACTCGATCTTGAAATCGATCAGGCGGATGCCGACCCCGAAGAAAAGCCCGGAGAGGAAGTCGTTGACCCGGATGGCGAGCGACATCATGTCGTCGATCTCCTGAGGGCTCGCCCAGCCGAAGGCGGTGACGTGCTCTTCGGAGACCATCGGGTCGTTCAGGTCGTTGTTCTTGTAGTAGAACTCGATGATCGAGCGGGGCAGGGCGGTGCCTTCCTCGATGCCGAGCCGCTCCGCCATGCTGCCGGCGGCAACGTTGCGGACCACGACCTGCAGAGGGATGATCTCCACTTCGCGGATCAGCTGCTCGCGCATGTTGAGTGAGCGGATGAAATGGGTGGGAATGCCCATCCCGTTCAGGTGGTTGAAGATATACTCGGAGATCCGGTTGTTGAGGACGCCCTTGCCGTCGACGACCTCGTGCTTCTTGGCATTCGCGGCGGTCGCGTCGTCCTTGAAGTGCTGGATCAGCGTGCCCGGCTCCGGCCCCTCATAAAGGATCTTGGCCTTGCCTTCATAGATGCGGCGGCGGCGGTTCATGGCTTTCATCGACCGGTATGTGGGTGCATCGGCGCAACCGGCAAGGCGGGAATCGCGGGGGCGCTCCTTAGCAGGCCGGAAGCTAGCGGAAAGGGCCTCGCGGCACAAGGAAAGCTCAGCAGCCTCGGTTCGGCCCGTTGTTGCGCCGGTGGGGCCGGCTAGGTAGGGATGCTTGGAACAGGAAATGGGAGCAATGATGACCACGTTCGACGACCGCCAGAAAGGCTTCGAGAGCAAGTTCGCGCGCGACGAGGAATTGCGGTTCAAGGCGACCTCACGCCGCAACAGGCTCCTGGGCCTGTGGGCAGCCGAGAAGCTTGGCAAGACCGGTGAGGAGGCGAACGCCTATGCCCGCGAGGTCATCCGCGCCGACATGCAGGAGGCCGGCGACGAGGACGTCTTCCGCAAGATCCGCGCCGATCTCGACCAAGCAGGCGTTCGGCAGACGGATGACGAGATCCGTCGTGCCATGCACAGCACGATGGCCGAAGCCGTAGCGCAGATCGAAGCGAATGGCTGAGGACACGCCGGCCGCGGGTCTTGCCCGGCGGCTGCGATCCGGGGAGAGCCTTTATACGGCCTGGTCGGCCATTCCCGAGCCGCTCGTCGCCGAGTTCCTGGCCCGGACCGGCTTCGACGCGGTCACGCTGGACATGCAGCACGGATGCCACTCGACGGAAAGCGTGATGCGCTGCACGGCGGCGATCACGCTGGCCGGCAAGCCCGCGGTCGTCCGTATCCCGGTGGGGCGCTTCGACATGGCGAGCCAGGCGCTCGACTTCGGCGCAGCCGCTGTGATTGCGCCGATGATCAATTCGGTCGCCGATGCGCGAGCCTTCGGCGGCGCGATGAAGTTTCCGCCGCGCGGCGAACGCTCGTGGGGGCCTACGCGCGTCCTAGCCTTGCAAGGGGGGCCCGATCCCCAGGCCTACTTCCGTTCAGCCAACGACAACACCCTGGCCATAGCAATGGTGGAGACACGCGCGGCGGCAGCCGCCCTGGACGAGATCCTGGACGTGGAAACGATCGACGGGATCTTCGTCGGTCCCTCGGATTTTTCCATCGCCGTGTCGCAGGGCGGCAAGGTGGACGCCAACGATCCCGAGATGCTGGCGGCGGCCGCGGATATTGCTCGACGGACCAGCGATGCCGGGAAGATCCCCTGTACGCTGGCCATCACGGCCGAAGCCGGGCAGCGGTCGCGCGACATAGGCTTTCGTTTCATCGCGCTGGGGATCGACTTCGCCTACCTTTCAACGGGCGCGAGCACGCTGCTGGAGCGTGCCACTGTTCGCTCCGCTCAGCCCTGACGCCTTTGCGGGGTCAGGCGGCCGGGGCCGGCGCGGCAACCTGGCTGCCGTCGATGGCCGGCCGCTGCTTGATGATCTCCGCCGCTACGAAGTCCATGAAGGCGCGGACGCGCGGCGCGTGCCGCAGGTCGGCGTGGGTCAGCAGCCAGAGATCGGTCGCAAAGCTCGGGTTCGTCGCGGAGAGCCGGGCCAGCGAGGGGCGGGTATCCGCGATGAAGCAGGGCAGGTAACCGATGCCGATTCCGGCCTCGACCGCCTCGGCCAACCCCAGCACGGTATTGATCCGGTAGACGAGGCAGTCGCTCGGCACCCGGTCGAGCACTTGCTGCACCACTTTGAATCCCGAGAAATTTTCGCCCAGAGACACCCAAGGCCGACGGAAGAGGTCGTCCGCTAGGGCTGTCGCTGAAGAGTCGGCGGCCGGGCCATAAAGTGCCCAGCCAATATGGGCTACACGCCGTCCGACCAGGTTTTCCGGAGGTTGGTCGGTCGCGCGAATGGCGACGTCGGCATCCCGCTTGGAGAGGTTGAGGGCCTGGTTGCCGAGGATGATATCGAGCCGGACGTCCGGGTAGCTCGCGCGGAAGCGGGCGAACATGGGCGTCAGGAGGTGGAGCAGCAGCGTGTCGCTGGTGGTCACACGCAGCTCGCCCGCCGGAGATGCTTCCCGTCCCGCGAGCTTGCGCGCAAAGCTGTGGACCTCCACCTCCATCCTTTGCGCCAGGTCCAGTATCTCCTCGCCCGCGGGGGTGAGGGTGTAGCCGCTGCGACGCCGATCGAAGAGCTTGGTCGCAAGCGTTTCCTCCAACGCGCCGAGCCGTCGGAAGACAGTGGAATGGTTGACGCCGAGCTGCTGAGCCGCGCCCGATAGGCCCCGCGCATCGGCGATCGCCTTGGCGAGCTTGATGTCGTCCCACGAGAGATCCTGCATCGGTGTAAAGCGGCGGCCCAGAGTCTTGCGTTTGCGCAAGCTGATCTTTGCAGCAATCAACCTTGCTATGCAATGCAGCAAGGATACCTAAAGAGGGCGGCTGGCCGTTTGCGGCAGCCAACAAGAAACCAGGCGATCGGGACGAATTATGACCAAACCAAAGATCGGCATCATCATCAGCAGCACGCGTCAGACCCGCTTCGGTGACAAGCCGGCGCGCTGGATCTACGACCTCGCCGCAAGCCGGGGAGACATCGACGTAGAGTTGCTCGACCTGCGCGACTTCCCCATGCCCTTCTTCGACGAGGTCGCTTCGAATGCCTGGGCTCCCACGCAGAATGAGGTGGGGCAGCGCTGGCAAAAGAAGGTCGCGGAGTTTGACGGTTTCATCATCGTCGCCGCGGAGTACAACCGCGGTCCGACCGGTGTGCTGAAGAACGCGCTCGATTACGCCTACGTCGAGTGGAACAGGAAAGCCGTCGGCTTTGTCGGCTACGGCAGCGTCGGCGGCGCGCGGGCGGTGGAACAGCTCCGCACGATCTCGGTCGAGCTGCAAATGGCGCCGATCCGGACGGGCGTCCACATCCAGGGCGCGGACTTCATGGCGGTGTGGCAGCAGGGCAAGGACATCCGTGAACTGACCCACCTGCAGCCGAACGCCACGGCAATGCTGGACGAACTTGTCTGGTGGACCAGCGCCCTCAAGACTGCCCGTGAGGCCACACCGCTGGCCGCAGCCGCCTGAATTGAGGTCGACACTCGAGACGCGGCAGGTCGCTGCCGCGTCCTGCCGATCGCTTATTCGCCCGCCTGGGTGGCGGTGCGCTTAAGGCCGCGGATCTCCTCCACCGCGTCCAGTACCTGGTCGCCCGGACCCTGCCGGTCGGGGTTCTCTCCTACGGCGGGAGCGCGCCAGACGTTCTTCTCGAAATCGGCGTGCGCTTCCCCCGCCAGGCGGCGCATGTCGCGCACTGGCTCGGACATTCCGGCTGGCAGCAGCATCGAATCCCCAGATGACCCGCGGGTGCGCAGCGGCACAACGCTCGCCCGGTGGCCGTCGGCCCCGTCCGCCAGCATTGCATCCGTTGGCGCGGGCGTGCGCAGCGGTGTGACGTCGTCCAACTCGACCGGAAGCGACGGCTCGATCGCGCTGCCCAGATGAGTCTCGGCTGTCCCCGTTGCGGGCTCAAGCCGGATTCCGACGGCGGCAGCTTCCGCCGCCAGCCTGCGCCGCGTTTCCGTCTGCAGCGCGTGCTGGGTGGCGCGCAGCGCCGTCCTTGCCTCGGCGTTTCGCCGTTCCAGGTCCTGCACCAGGTCGCGATGGACGATCAGGGATTGCTCGAGATCCTGCAGGTCCTCCAGGCGCGCGGCCAGCTCGGCCTTGGCGCTGCCAAGGTCGCGCTCCTTGATGTCGGCGTCGAGCCGGTGCGCCGTCGCCAAATCGAGCACTCGACTGACCTCACGCTCAAGCCGGTGCATCTGCACGGCATGGCGCGCCCTCAATTCATCCCGCTCGGCCTCGAACTCTGCGCGGCGAATCGCGACCTTGGCCACAATGCGCCGTTCCGTTATGCGCCGTGTCCGGCGCACAAGGGCCACCGAAAAGGCAAGCCACAACAGGCCGCTCACGAAGAAGCCGAGGGCGAACATCATAGCCGACTGGATCATTCACGGCTCCGACAAACCGCCCGCAGCGGATATTATAGAGAGGTTCGGAGCAGGATAACAGCAATTAGGGGCTAGTGTTGCGCTTTAGCCTCTTCAGGGTCGGCAACAGGTTGCACGGAACTACGCTGCCGAACTCGTCAGCAGGTCAGAAAGGGTTCCAGGTCGGGGTCGGCGTGAACTTCAGATAGCCGACATTGACGCCCAGCCGGGCACCCACGCCGCTGCGGATGGGGACCACGTACATGGTCTGCTCCGGGACCTGCGAATTGGCCAGCACCGTCATGCCGAACCCGCCGATGAGATAGGCCGAGCCGTTAACACCGACGAAGCGCCGGTAGATCGCCAGCGAGCTGGGCAGGTCGTAAACGAGCATCATCGTGCGGTTGCCATCTCCGCCGAAGTCAAAGCCGACCGAAGGCCCTTGCCAGTAGATCGGCCGCTGGCCTTCGTATTTGGTGTAGATGACGCCGTCGCCGTAGCGGAGTCCGCCTACCAGGGCGCCCGAACCCTCCTGGCCGATGATGTAGCCGTTGGGCAGCCCGTAGCGCGCAACGATCTGTTCCACCATGGTGGCGAGCCCGCCGGAGACCGTTCCGAAGAACTGATGCCCGGCACCGACGATCTCATTGCTGGAATAGGTGCCGGCGGCCGGCTGTGCCTTGCCGACACCGGCAGCCGCGAGCACGAGCACGAAAGCTGCAGCGAGTCTGGTCAGCGGAATGCGGAAATTGGGCATGGTGCTCCCCTTGTGTTCGGCGCGATGCGCGGGGCAGGGCGCAGGTTCCGCTGACGCGGTAAACGGCGGGTTAATCACCGCAGCCCGTGCGGGCCTTGGCACCTTTCAAGCCCGCCTGTAAGCAGGAGTGCGGCGGAGGATTCGCGATTGGCCGCCCCGGGATAGGGCTCCTTGCCATGACGAAAATCGACCCGCTCGAACTTGCAGCCTTGGTCGCCAGCCGAGTTTGTCACGATGTGATCAGCCCGGTCGGCGCCATCGTGAACGGGCTGGAGGTGCTGGAAGAGGAAAAGGACGAGTCCATGCGCGAGTTCGCGATGGACCTTGTCCAGAAGAGCGCCCGCCAGGCTTCCGCCAAACTGCAGTTCTCCCGGCTTGCCTTCGGCGCCTCGGGCGGGGCAGGGGCCGAGATCGACATGGCGGATGCCGGCCGATGCACGGCTGCCCTCATGGAGCGCGAGAAGGCGGAACTCGACTGGCAGGTCAAGGCGCCGCTGCTTCCCAAGCAGCACGCCAAGCTGCTGCTTAATCTGGTGATCATCGCCCTCAACTCCGTTGCGCGAGGCGGCAAGATCACCGTCAGCGCAGAGCGGGACGCCGATGAAACGGTGATCCGGATCGTGGCGGAGGGTGACCGCGCCAAGCTCCCGGCCGGAGTCCGAGAGGTAATCGCCGAGGGAGCCATGCCCAACCCGCTGGACGCGCACGCGGTGCAGCCCCTCTATGCGGCCCTGTTGGCAAAGGAGGCCGGCCTGGGTGTCACGGCCACGCAGGAAGAGAACCGCGTCATCCTGGGGGCGCGCTCGACCACTGACGCCGGAGTCTCCAATCCTTAATCATGCGGCTTGACCGCATAGTAACCCCCGCCTTCTACAGAGAACTGCATAGCTGCAGCGCAAAGCTGCGAAGCTTGCGAGTGGAAGAGGGCGGGATACCATGAAGCATTGTCTTGTCGCGGACGATTCCAATTCCATCCGCAAGGTCGCCCGCAAGATTCTGCAGGATGCCGGCTTCCGGGTCAGCGAGGCGGAAACGCGCCATGAGGCGCTCGCCGTGTGCGCCGAGGAGATGCCTGATTGCGTAGTGCTGGATTGGCAGATGCCGGACGGCGACGCGATCACGTTCCTCAACAAGCTGCGCGGGCTGCCGGGCGGCGCGCATCCGAAGGTGATCTACCTCACCTCCGAGAACGATCCGCTGCAGGTCGCGCGGGTGATGCGAAGCGGCGCCGACGTGCACATGATGAAACCGTTCGACCAGGCCGGTCTGCTGGCGCCGCTTGCCGAAGCCGGCCTCGTCTGAGGGCGGGCCAGAACTCGACTTCAGGAAAACTGTCATCCCGGTTTGACGCGCAGCCGCAAGACCGGGATCCAGACCAGGACGGTGGAGCAACCTGGTTCGCGGACAGGTGCTCCGCACCTTCCGGGATGACAATAGGAAAAGCGGGCGAAAAGGTCAGGCGCTTTCGCGGTATTCCTGCTCGTCGGGCTCGCGCAGAACATAGCCGCGGCCCCAAACCGTTTCGATGTAGTTCTTGCCCTCGGTGGCAGCGGCAAGCTTCTTGCGCAGCTTGCAGATGAACACGTCGATGATTTTCAGTTCCGGCTCGTCCATCCCGCCGTAGAGGTGGTTGAGGAACATCTCCTTGGTCAGCGTGGTACCCTTGCGCAGCGAAAGGAGCTCCAGCATCTGGTACTCCTTGCCCGTCAGGTGAACCCGGCTGCCGTTCACTTCCACGGTCTTGGTGTCGAGGTTGACGCGCAGGTCGCCCGTCTGAATGACGGACTGGGCGTGGCCTTTTGAACGGCGCACGATGGCGTTGATGCGGGCGACCAGTTCGTCCTTGTGGAACGGCTTGGTCATGTAGTCATCGGCACCGAAGCCTAGGCCGCGCACCTTGTCTTCCGTGTTGCCGAGCCCCGACAGGATCAGGATGGGCGTCTTTACCTTGGCGACACGCAGCGTCTTGAGAACCTCGTAGCCGCTCATGTCGGGAAGGTTCAGGTCCAGGAGGATGATGTCGTAGTCGTAGAGCTTGCCGAGATCGACGCCCTCTTCGCCGAGGTCGGTAAGGTAGACGTTGAAGTTCTCCGACTTCAGCATCAGTTCGATGCTCTGCGCCGTGGCGCTGTCGTCTTCAATCAGCAGGACCCGCATCCCAATCCCCTTGTCAGCCCGATCGCGCCGCAGCCACAGCCCTGGGCTGGCGAGCGATAAGCAGAAGAATCCGACGCAAGGCTACCGGCGAATGGTTAACAGAGTCTGTTGCCTGGCGGCAACCAGCCCGTAACAGCAACCGGCAGTAGCGCGTTGAATCCATTAGAATCCACCCCGAGGCTGGGCTTTGCCCCGGTCAAGCTTGTTGTCCGAAGGATAGCCCCGGCGGGCACTCACCTCGGAAGAGGGAGGGCCGGCGCCCGAAGCGGCGGTTTACCCCGCCTTAAATCCTGTGCTGCATGATTAATGCGACCCGTAAACGAAACGTTACCGTGCGCGGGCTGGACGGTGTTTTCGGTAAGGATTGCCGATCTCGGCTTGGCTCGGGGGTGGGGGAGTATCGCGTATGAAGGCTCGGGATGCAGGGATCCGCATGAAGCGGTTCCAGATGGAGGATCGCCGGCGCCAGGTCGGGCAGATCGAAACGATGATCGAGGAGTTCAGCCGCATGGTGTCGGACCTCGACCATGAGATCGCCGCGGAGCAGCGACGCACGGGCATCGAAGACGAAAAGCACTTCGCTTACTCTACCTTTGCCCGGGCGGCCCGGCAGAGGCGGGCCAACCTCCAGGCCTCCATCGACGACCTCGGGTCGCAGCTGGAATCGGCAAAGGCGGCGCTCGACCTGGTCGAGGCGGAGCTCCGGCGCGAGGAAGAGAAGCTCGAGCGCGACCTGGCGAGCGAGTCGGGGCGCCACGCGGAACGCGCCGTCGGCTGAGCTTCAGCCCAGCGCGTATTTTGCCAATCGCGCGTAAATGGGCATCGCCTGTTCCTGCAGGCGGTGCAGCGGCGGCGGCAGATCGGGCAACGGCGCCGGTGCCGCGAAGCCGGTCGACCGGTTGACGGCGTCATACCAATGCGCTGCCCAGACCCCGTCGGTCACCCGCGGCCCGGCTGGCCAGCGCAGCATCCGCTCGTCGAACCCGATCCCCAATGCCTGACACAGCGCGCGCAGGACCTCGCCAGGCCGCGCCAGCACCGCGTCGGCATCGACCACCGGCGGCACCGTCCCCATTGCTTCGGCGGCCCGGTCGAATAGTTCGGATTGCTCCACGAAGCCGATGTCCCGCAAGTCCACATCGTCGCGCTTGGCCGCATAGGATGCCAGCACGCGCGCCGGGTGTCGGATCAGGAAGGCGTGGCGGCAGGCGCGCATCCAGTCGCGGCCGATCTCGGGAAGCATGTGGTGCGTCATGTGCTTCTGGTAGAACAGCGGCGCTCCGTCGGGGGCAGGGCCGGACAGGCTTTCGGCCACCCTCCGCCAGTCCTGTTCATGATTGCGGAGCACGTCCTCGCGCATAGGGTGATCGGCGCCGGAGATCGCCAGGAAGGCTGCGTAGAACGGCTCGTCGGCAACGGCACAGTCGCCACGGTTGCCGAACGAGCGCATCATAGCCGTGGACAGGTTGCGCGGCCCCGACCACATGGCGATCCGGATCGTTTCGCCGGGCGGCGAAGCCCGGTCCGCATTCATCGCGAGAGGACGTCGCGATATTCGGGATGGCGGCGGAACTGCGCGGCCGCGAAGGTGCACAGCGGGACAATCTTGAAATCCTGTTCGCGTGCGTCGCTCACCGCCTTGGCCACAAGCTGGTCGCCGATGCCACGGCCCCGCAAGCCCTCGGGGACGCCGGTATGGTCGATGATGATGAGGCGAGGGCTGGCGCGCGAAAAGGTCATCTCGGCGAGCTGTCCATCGATGTCGGCGCGATAGACGCCGCCCATCGGCCGGTCTTCGCGCGTGATGTCCACGGTTGCGTGTTCGTTCACCGGGTTGCTCCATCGTTCTTGAACATGAGGTCGGCCCAGTCGGGGTTCTGCCGGAACTGCTCGCGGGCATACCAGCAGGCCGGGATCACCTTCTGACCGGCGGCGCGGAAGTCTTTTACCGCCCTGGCGACCAGGACGGCCGCGACACCCTGGCCACGGTGCTGAACCGGCGTTCCGGTATAAGTGATAACGACCACGCCGGGCTGTCGCTGCACGTAGTCCAGTTGCGCCTCGGAACCATCGTCGAACGACAACGAATAGCGGCCGCCCCCGCCGCTTGTTTCCAGTCGGATACTCCCTGGGTCCACACTCATGCAGCCTCCGCCTGAACGGGCGTAAGGGAGCGCAGGGCGAGGTCCTTGTATAACCCGCTCAGGCGCTTCGTCACGGGACGGACCAGGGGGCCTGGCTCGCCGATCACGCGGCCGTCCACCTGCCGGACCGGCACGAGTCCGGCGAATGTGCCAGTGACGAACACCTCTTCCGCGCCGTACACGTCGGTCAGCGAGAAGCGCTTTTCGATCGCCGGCAGCCCGGCTTGTCGCGCCACCTGCAGCACATTGGCCCGCGTGATGCCGCCCAGGCAGTAATCGGGCGGCGACGTCCACACCTCGCCGCGCCGGACGATGAAGAAATGGGTGGAGTTGCAGGTGGCGACGAAACCGGCGGGATCGAGCATCAGCGCCTCATCGGCACCTGCCTCCGCCGCCTGGATGCAGGCCAGGATGCAGTTCAGCTTGGAATGGGAATTGAGCTTCTGGTCCTGCTCGGCCGGCCCGGTGCGGCGCACATGGACGGTGAACAGCGTAATGCCGTTCTCCACCACATCGGGCTTGGGCGTCTTGTATTCGGGGATGATCACGACCGTGGCCGGGCCGATCGTCACGCGCGGGTCCTGATACGGCGTGCGCTTCACGCCTCGCGTCACCATCAGCCGGATGTGCACCCCGTCATGCATATTGTTCGCCGCGAGGCAGGCGAACAGCCGGCGGGCGAGCGCCTGGCGCGACAGGCCGACATCCATGCTGATCGCCTTGGCGCCCTCGTACAAGCGGTCAAGGTGAGCATCAAGGAAGGCGACCCCGCCGGATATCAGCCGCAGGCCCTCCCAGACGCCGTCGCCCAGCACGAAGCCGGAATCGAAGACCGAAACCACCGCCTTTTCGCGCGGCAGCAGTTCGCCGTTGACGGAGATCAGGACGGCAGCGTTACGCGGATCGTCGAGGTATTCGTGGGTGCCGGTGCTCATGCCGCACCGTCTTAATGCCTAGCCCGGATGGAGCGAAGCAGAATCCGGGGATCCAGCCGGTCAGGAGAATGGTCCCGGATTGCGCGCCGATGACGCGCTTGCCGGGCTAAAGCATCAGGGCCGGTATTTCTGGATTTTCGTGGTGCGCAGGCCGGCAAGCCCGTGCTGGTCGATTGACATCTGCCAGGACAGGAACTCCTCGACCGTGAGGGTGTAGCGCTCGCACGCTTCCTCCAGGCTGAGCAGACCGCCGCGCACAGCGGCAACCACTTCCGCCTTGCGGCGGATTACCCAGCGTCGTGTGGATGGAGCCGGGAGATCCGCGATGGTCAGCGGACTTCCGTCGGGCCCGATCACGTATTTGACGCGAGGCCTGATATATTGTTCAGCCATAGATACGCTCGTACGCAGAACAGTTCACGAGGTAAGCTTCTACGCCTCCCGCCTTAAAAATCGCCTAAGTCACAGCGTTGAGAATCCTTAAGATTTCACAGGGTCTTGCGGGTTCCCCGAGCGGGTGTTCCGGGTTATATGAGGCGGGTTCGGAGCTTTCTCATGATTGATCTTGATCTTGGCCCCTCCCGCCCCCGTTCCGGCGCACGCGTGGTGGTCGCGATGTCCGGCGGCGTCGACTCTTCCGTGGTCGCGGGCCTGGTCAAGCAGGCCGGCTACGATGTTGTCGGGGTGACGCTGCAACTGTACGACCATGGCGCCGCCACCCACCGCTCAGGCGCGTGCTGCGCCGGGCAGGACATCCACGACGCGCGGCAAGTCGCCGCCAAGCTGGATATTCCGCACTACGTGCTCGACTATGAAGCCCGCTTCCGGGACGCGGTGGTGAAGCCGTTTGCGGAGAGCTATGCGCGCGGTGAGACGCCGATCCCCTGCGTGTCGTGCAACCAGACAGTCAAGTTCGCCGACCTGCTGGAGACGGCGCGCCAGCTCGGCGCCGATGCCATGGCGACCGGTCACTATGTCCGCTCGCGGGCCACCAACGGCCGGCGCGCGCTTTTCCGCCCCGTCGATCTGGACCGCGACCAGAGCTATTTCCTGTTCTCCACCACCCAGGAGCAGCTCGATTTCCTACGGTTCCCCCTGGGCGACCTCACCAAGGACCAGACGCGAGCGATGGCGCGCGACCTTGGTCTGACCGTGGCGGACAAGCACGACAGCCAGGATATCTGCTTCGTGCCGCAGGGCCGCTACACGGATGTGGTCGAAAAGCTGAGGCCAGGAGCCGTGAAGCCGGGCGATATCGTCCATGTGGACGGCCGCGTGCTCGGTCGCCACGACGGCATCATCCGCTACACGGTCGGCCAGCGGCGCGGATTGGGGATCGCCGCGCGCGAACCGCTATTCGTGGTGCGGCTTGAGGCGGATGCCGCCCGGGTCATCGTCGGACCGCGCGAGGCGCTTGCCACCCGCAGCATGCTGCTGCGCGACGTGAACTGGCTTGGTGACGCGCCGCTGGGCGAGGCGGCCGCAGGCGGACTGCCCATCTTCGCGCGAGTGCGGTCCACCCGCCCCCCGGTCGCCGCCACGCTGGTTTCCCGGGACGGCGAGACTGCCGTGGAACTATCCGACGAGGAAATGGGCGTGGCCCCAGGCCAGGCATGCGTGTTCTACGACGGCGATGGAGCGGAGGCGCGCGTGCTGGGTGGCGGCACCATCGCTTCGCGGCTCAGCGCCGAGCAGGCGCACGCTGCCTGAGGGGGCCGTTCATTTCAGAACAGGGGGCTGAGAAGCTTCCGGCCCGCGAAATGCGCTTCTAGGTTGGCCAGCATCAGGTCACCCATGGCACGCCGGGTCTCAACGGTGGCGCTGCCCTGGTGCGGCTGCAGCACGACATTGTCCATGGCGAACAGGGCCTCCGGCACATTCGGCTCGTCAACGAAGACGTCGAGCCCGGCGCCGCCAAGCCGGCCCTCCTGCAGCGCGGCTACCAAGGCAGGCTCTTCCACCACGGATCCGCGTGCCACGTTGATGAGAATGCCTTTCGGCCCAAGCGCATCGAGAACCGGGCGGTTGATCAGGCCCTGCGTTTCCCGGCCACCGGGCACGATGACGACCAGCGCGGCGCTGTCGCGGGCCAGGTCCTTCAGGCCGGAATAGTATCGGTAGGGCACCTCGGCTCGCTGGTGCCGGGCGTAGTATGCGACCTCGCAGCCGAACACCTGCAGCTTTGCCGCGATCGCCTGGCCGATACGGCCCATGCCGACGACCCCGATCTGCTTGCCGGCAATGCCGCGGGCCAGCGGCGGGTCGCCATCGCGCACCCAACGGCCGTCGCGAACATAGCGGTCATAGGCCACGAGATTGCGCGTTACCGCGAGGAGGAGGGCGATTGCCAAGTTGGCGACATCGTCGTTGAGCACGTCGGGCGTATTGCAGACCTGGACCTTGCGGTCGCGGGCGGCGTTCAGGTCGATGGAATCCGTGCCGACGCCGATGGAGCTGATCAGTTCCAGGTTGGGGCAGTGGTCCATCAGCCCGGCGTCGACGCCGAAGAAGTTGCTCGTCGCGATGGCCCTGACGCGGTCGCCGATGCTCCGGAGGAAAGCATCCTCGCCGTCGGCCTCGAACAGCTTGTGCAAGGTGTAGTTCTGCTCGAGCACGGCCATGACCGCGGGCGCGAGCTCGCCGTTGACGAGAACATCAGGTTTCAAAGCGGGTCTCCATGGCCGTCCCTTAACCGCCATGGCGCCGCCGCTCAACCCCACTGCCAAGCACACCGGGACCGGGCTTTAATGCCGGCTAAGGAACCGTCCGTAGGCGGCTTACGTTTATTGAGCCGGGAGCGCTTCCGGCGCGGACCCGGTGCATGGGCCCGCTTCCGGGCCGCAAGACGGAGTGGGATATGTCGACGCTTGGAATTGTCCTTCTTGTTCTTCTGATCCTGCTGCTGGTCGGCGCGGTGCCAACCTGGGGTCACAGCCGCAGCTGGGGATATGGGCCGTCCGGTATTCTCGGCGTGATCCTGATCGTGGTGCTCATCCTGCTGCTCACGGGTCGCCTCTGACCACGCCAGTGAAGGTCCTGGGTGCTCTGATCGCGTCCTGAGCCGAGCGGGCAATCCCGTTGCCCGCCTCGCCTTGACCCTCGGCGGGGGCGACCGTATATCGCCGATGCGAGGCGGAGTAGCTCAGTTGGTTAGAGCAGCGGAATCATAATCCGCGTGTCGGGGGTTCAAGTCCCTCCTCCGCTACCATTCTATCCCCTCTCGGGGGCAAGGATGTCGTTTCCCGGCTGCGGGCCGGCCAGGCTGCAGGCGGGCAGACCGCCCGTCTGACCTCTAAGCTCGACAAGGCCGTGTTCTTCTCCCGCCCGACCAGAGCCGGATTGCCTGAAGGGCCGCACAGCATAATGACCCGCGTCCCACCTCGACCTGATCGTCGTCATCGGCGAGTGGACCGAAGACCTGACCTACGACGGGGTGGCGCGGCCGCACCGGATCTGGGCGGGTATGCAATACGTCAGTCACGAACGCAACGAACAACGTCCGCGCGCGCGGACAGAGGTGCGCTGACCCAATGATCCGGCATTGCGTGTTCGTCAGGTTCAAATCCGACATCCCGGGGCCGGAGCGCGCCGCCATCTTCGCGCAGATCGCGGCGCTGAAGAGCCGTATTCCCGGCCTCCTTTCGGTTCAGGCTGGGCCGAACGTCAGCCCTGAAGGGCTCGACAAAGGTTTCAGCGAAGGCTTCATCGTGGACTTCGCCGATGCGGCGGCGCGCGACCAGTATCTGGGTGATCCGGAGCACGCCCAAGCGGGGGCGAGGATCGTGGCCGTTGCCGAGGGCGGGATCGAAGGCGTCCTGGTCTTCGACATTGAGATCGCCAGCTGAGGCGAGCCCAAGCAGGCCTCAGGCCGCCGGGGCGGTCACATTGACAATAGCCTGACGTGCGCCCTGTGCCAGCAAACGGGCGAGCGCGGATGTGACCGCCTCCCGAAAGCGTTGATCATTTGGAAGGTCGCTTCCAAAAACCTCCTCGACGCTCATCAGCGCGGAAGCGAGCCGGTCGGCGGCCGGCCCCGCGGCGTCGGCGAGCTGCCGTAATCGCCCCGCCAACGGATCGCGCACGTCGATTTCGGCCGCTTGCTCGTCGAAGCCGGCCACGTAGCGCATCCAGCCGGCCACCCCCAGCGCCAGGCGAGGGAAAGGCGCTCCGGCTCGAAGGCGGTCCCGGATTGTGCCAAGCAAGCGCTGCGGAAGCTTCTGTGATCCGTCCATGGCGATCTGCCACGTCCGGTGCTTCAGCGCCGGGTTGCGGAAACGCTGCAGCAGGGCGGCCCTGTAGGACGGCAGGTCCAGCCCGGGCGCAAGCGACAGCGTCGGACTGATCTCATCGTCCATCATCTCGCGGATGAACCGCTCGACCTCACTGTCCGAGACGGCCGCCGCCACCGTCTGGTAGCCGGCGAGGTAGCCGAGATAGGCGATCGTGGAATGCGAGCCGTTGAGGAGCCGCAGCTTCATAAGCTCGTAAGGCTCGACATCGCCGACCACTTCGGCACCGGCTTCCTCCCAGGCGGGACGTCCCAGGGTGAAACGGTCCTCCAGCACCCATTGCGAGAAGGGCTCCGTGACCACCGGCCAGGCGTCCTCCACGCCGAGCAGGTCAGAAATTCGCTTGCGATCATCGTCCGTGGTGGCCGGTGTGATCCGGTCGACCATCGTGGAGGGGCAGAGAAGCTCCGCCTCCACGAATGCGCCAAGGTCGCGGTCGCGAAGATACGCGAAACGGTCGAGGATGGATTTGGCGACCTGGCCGTTCGAGGGAAGATTGTCGCAACTCACGACCGTAAAGGGTGCAACGCCTCCCGCACGGCGCCGCCGCAACGCTTCGACAATCAGGCCCGGCGCTGAAACCGGTGCCTGCGGCGTTTGCAGATCGCGGATCACATCCGGATGGTCCTCGTCGAGCTTGCCGGTAGCCGGGTCGTGGCAATAGCCCTTTTCCGTGACGGTCAGCGAAACGATGCGGACGCGCGGGTCGGCCATGGTGGCGAGCAGCCTTTCCCGTTCCCCGCTGGCCACCAACACATCGATGACGGCGCCAATGACGCGGAGACGTTCGCCTTCCGCCGAGCGGATTGCGAGTGCGTACAGGCCGTCCTGCGGGGCCAGTGCGTCCCGAGTATCCGGGCTCCTGAGGCTTGCGCCGATGATTCCCCAATCCGGGTCGCGGGCCAGCACGTCGTCCGTATAGACGGCCTGATGCGCCCGGTGGAATGCCCCGATGCCGAGATGCACGACGCCGGGGGTGACGCTTCGGCGGTCGTAGCCCGGCTTCTCAATGGAGCCCGGCAGAGATGCCAGAGCCGATCCGCTCAGCCGCATCGAAGTCGTCACGGCATGTACTGGCCGCCGTTCACCTCGATAATCTGGCCGGTGACGTAGCCGCTCATCTGTTCGGACGCGAGATAAAGGAAGGCGCCGACGCATTCCTCCGAGGAACCAAGCCGGTCCATCGGTATCGACGCCTGCATGGAGGTGAGTTGCTCCGGGGTGGAATAGCGCTCGTGGAACGGGGTCAGGATGACGCCCGGCGAAACGGCGTTGACGCGGATACGGTCTTTGACCAGCTCGCGTGCCCAGCCCCGCGTCGCCGTGGCGATGAACCCCTTGGAGCCGGCATAGAGCACCGACCCGGGGCCGCCGCCGTTGCGCGCGGCGATCGAGCTCAGGTTGATGATCGAGCCGCCGCCGCCCTGACTGCGCATTTGCAATGCCGCCTCGTGCACGAAGCGCACCACCTGCTTGACGTTGAGGTCCAGCACCGCATCAAGATACTCGTCGGAATATTCGGCCACCGGGGTCCGCTTGATGAGCGCCCCGGCATTGTTCACCACCACATCAAGCCGTCCGAAGGCCTGCACCGTCCTGGCCGTGATCTCCGCCGCGCTCGCCGGCGCCGTCACGTCGCCCTGGAGGAGCATCGCTTCGCCGCCGCTCCGCTGTATGTCTGCCACGACCTCCTCGGCCTGCTCACGGCTGGCGTTGAAGTTGACCGCCACCTTGGCGCCCTGCCGCCCGAAGGCTCGCGCGGCCGCGGCGCCGATGCCGGTGCTGGCGCCGGTGATGAGCACCGCCTTGCCCTTGAGGTCCGGGATGATGGCGGACACCAGGCCCGAAGAGGAGAGGGGCGCGTTCATGGGCACTCCGTGCTGCATTTTTGCCGAGTGCCAGTCCTTAAGCGCAGAGCCCGCGCGGCGCCACAGCGCGCAAAGAGAAAGCGCGCCCGGAGGCGCGCTTTTTTGTTCGATGTCCGGTTGGATTTCAGCTGAGCCCGCCGTTCTTCGTCCGGTAGAAGATGTGCGCGCCGATCTTGTCCAGGCGGATCATGCGGCTTGCCCAACCCGGCCGCACGTAGTCGGCGTAGTAGTGCGTGGCGTCGCCGATGTCCTCGACATGCATCTTGCCGTCCAGCACGTCGTCGGCAATGCGGGTAGCGACGCGCCAGGCGTAAGGTGAGCGGATGCTGTTCGGGATGCCGTCGCAAGCGAAAGAGAATTGGCAGCGATTGTGCCAGTGTTTGTTCTGGTAGACCACGCCGCAGATCGTCTTCGGGTAAACGGGGTTGCGGACGCGGTTCAGGATGACCTGGGCGACGGCAGCCTGGCCGGCTTCGGACTCGCCGCGGGCCTCGAAGTAGATGCCTTCGGCCAGGCACTTGCGCTGGGCGACGAACTTCACATTCGGGGGCAGGGGGTCATCGGCCCAGTCGTGCTTCTGAGGCCCGAACTCGCCCAGGCTGCGATCCCCCAGCCACGCCGTCAAAACGGTTGCGCCGGGACGCGGCCTCGGCACGAAGGCCGGCGTATCCTGTTCCTCGGCGATAATGTCCCGACGCTCGGCGCCCATCACCGCGTCGAACGGCGCTTCGATCCAGCGCGATGCCGGGGCGTAGGCCAAGACCTGCGCCGCAGCCTTCTGGTCCTTCCGGGCACGACGCCGCTCGCCGGAGCCGGCCTTGCGAGTCGCAGGCCGGGCGAGGATCGAACCGTTTGTTCCCTCCACATCCGCCACCGCGACCTCAGCGACGGTCACGTCCGCTTTTGCAGGGGCCGCCTGCTTCCGGAAGGTCAGGACTGCGACGCTGAGTTCGCGCGCGCCATCGCCGGGCTTGAAGGTCGTCTTCGGCTCCTTCGGGTTGACGGGATCGGTGAGGCCGAAACTTGCGACCTGGCCGGAACCGGGAAGCTCGGCGAGTGTTGTTGCAATGCGCTTGGGCAGCTTGGGCAGATCGCCCTTCGGCGCCCGAATTGAAACGCTCTCGATTTTTTCTCCGAATTCAACGGAACCGGAGGTGAACTCGCGAGTTTCCATCGTAGGAACGGTGGCCAGGAGGATCGCTTCCTCCTCGGCGGAATGGAATGCGGTTGGTGTGGCGGTCGCAATAGCGGCAGCCGAAATTATGCTTGTGGCGGCAGCCAGTTTGAAAACGCGTGTTCGCGCAAAAGCCCTATGCACTGCGTGGTTGCCCTCTTCGCTGAACGGTTCTGTTGCTGACGCGCAACAGACAACCGAGCCGCTTTTCACGGCCTAATTAAGTCTCGACTTAGGTTTATAACCGGTTAAGCGGACACGTCGTCCCCTTTGGACGCCGCCCCGTAGCGGTTCACGGCGGCGTGTTTTGCCGTTTAATGGGGCGAGAATGAGGAACCCTGGGGACCTTCAAACGGCTTGCCGGGCCGCAATTGTGGCCTGCGCCGCGGCAAGACGGGCGATCGGCACCCTGAAAGGCGAGCACGAGACGTAGTCCAGGCCGACCACCTCACAGAACCTTATCGAGGCGGGATCGCCGCCGTGTTCCCCGCAGATTCCAAGCTTAAGTTCGGCCCGTCCCTTCCGCCCTTCGTTGGTCGCCACGCGGACGAGGACCCCTACGCCTTCCGTATCGAGCGTGGTGAACGGATCCTTCTCGATCACCCCCATCGATTGGTAGGCGCCGATGAAGCCGGTCGCATCATCGCGCGAGATGCCAAACGTCGTCTGCGTCAGGTCGTTGGTGCCGAACGAGAAGAACTCCGCGGTTTCGGCGATTTCCTGCGCACGCAGGGCCGCCCGCGGCAGCTCGATCATGGTTCCGACGGAATAAGGGACAGTTCGTCCCGTCTCGCGTGCGATCTGGGCTGCGGTCGCGTCGATCGTCGCTTTCACCTGGTCCAGTTCGGCTCTCATGCCGACCAGCGGGACCATGATTTCCGGCACGACCGGTTCCCCGGTCCGCTGCGCTGCTTCCGCCGCGGCCTCCAGGATCGCGCGCGTCTGCATTGCCGGGATTTCCGGATAGGTGATGAGCAGCCGGCAGCCACGGTGGCCGAGCATGGGATTGGATTCCGTCAAGGCGTGCACGCGATCGCGCAGCAGCCCCGGTTCCACCCGCATCACTGCAGCGACGTCGGCGATCTCCTCGGCGGTCTTGGGCAGGAACTCGTGCAGCGGCGGGTCAAGCAGGCGGATGGTGACCGGCAGACCGCGCATAATGGTGAAAAGCTCGACGAAGTCCTGCCGCTGAAAAGGCAGCAGCTTGTCCAGCGCCCGGCGCCGGCCTTCGGAATCGCTGGCCAGGATCATTTCGCGGACGGCCAGGATGCGCTCGCCCTCAAAAAACATATGCTCCGTCCGGCACAGCCCGATCCCCTCGGCTCCGAACTCGCGGGCGGCGCGCGCATCGAGCGGCGTTTCGGCATTTGCGCGCACCTTCATTCGCCGTAGTCCGTCCGCCCACCCCATCAGGGTGCCGAACTCGCCTGTCAGTTCCGGCTGCAGCGTTGGCACGCGCCCTTCCAGAATTTCGCCGGTGGAACCGTCGATAGTCACCAGGTCGCCGGCGCGCCAGGTCCGCCCTCCCACGCCCACCGTCCGGTTCTTGGCGTCTATCTTGAGCGCACCGGCGCCGCAGACGCAGGGCTTGCCCATGCCGCGGGCGACGACGGCGGCGTGGCTCGTCATGCCGCCGCGCGCCGTCAGGATGCCGAGCGCCGCGATCATGCCGTGAATGTCCTCCGGGCTCGTCTCGGCCCGCACCAGGAGGACGGAGCGGCCATCCCGCGCCGCGGTTTCGGCCTCTTCCGCGGTAAACACGATTTCTCCCGTTGCGGCACCTGGCGAAGCGGGCAGGCCGCGCGCGATGACCGTCCGTTCCGCATTGGGGTCGAGCGTCGGGTGCAACAGCTGGTCAAGGGAAGCAGGGTCGATGCGGCCAACCGCGTCTTCGCGGCTGATCAGGCCCTCCGACGCCATCTCGACGGCGATCCGCAGCGCCGCCTTGGCGGTCCGCTTACCGCTGCGGGTCTGCAGCATCCACAGCTTGCCGCGTTCAATGGTGAACTCAAGGTCCTGCATGTCCCGGTAATGGCTCTCGAGCCGCGCCGCCGTGCTGATGAACTCGCCAAATGCCTCCGGCATCAGGGCTTCGAGCGACGGCGCCTGCGAGCCGGAGGCGAGTCGCGCGGGCTCCGTCAGATCCTGGGGAGTGCGGATGCCGGCGACAACATCCTCGCCCTGCGCGTTGACCAGGAACTCGCCATAGAGCTCCTTTGCCCCAGTCGACGGATTGCGCGTGAAGGCCACCCCCGTCGCCGATGTCTCGCCCATGTTACCGAACACCATGGCCTGCACATTGACCGCGGTGCCCCAGCCGGCGGGAATGTCATGCAGCTGCCGATAAGCGATGGCGCGGGCGTTCATCCACGATCCGAACACCGCGCCGATGGCGCCCCAGAGCTGGTCGTGGGGATCCTGGGGGAACGGTGTCCCGAGCTGCTCTTCGACGTGGGTCTTGTAAAGCGCAACGACCGCCCGCCAGTCCTCGGCTCGCATGTCGGTGTCCAGCGCCGCGCCGCGGCGCTCGCGTTCCAGTTCCAGGATCGCCTCGAAGTCATGATGGTCGAGGTCCAGCACCACGCTTCCGTACATCTGGATGAAACGGCGGTAGGAATCCCAGGCAAAACGGGGCTCCGCGGTTTGCGCCAGGGCGGCGACGGTGGTGTCGTTCAGTCCGAGATTGAGCACCGTGTCCATCATGCCGGGCATTGACGCGCGCGCACCGGACCGCACCGACACGAGGAGCGGATTGGCGGGATCGCCGAACCGCCGGCCGGTCGAATCGGCAATGGCCTCAAGCGCCGCCTCGACCTGCGCCTTAAGGTCGGGGGGATAGCTCCGGCCGTGGGCATAGAAGAAGGTGCAAACGTCCGTGGAGATCGTGAAGCCGGGGGGCACAGGCAGGCCCAGACTCGCCATTTCAGCGAGGTTGGCGCCTTTCCCCCCAAGGAGCTCCTTCATGGCTGCCGAGCCGTCGGCCTTGCCGTCGCCGAAGCCGTATACCCACTTCGCCATGCACCGGCCCCCTTAGTGCCTTCACGCAGCGCGCGGCTCGTCCGCGCGGGTGCGTTGCACAATTCTTAACCAGCGAAGCGAGTTCCGCCAATGATGGCCGAGGGGTACGGGCAGGGTCGAGCGTAGGCACGAAAACGGCCCGGCTTCCAAAACGGGAGCCGGGCCGCTTGTCAGTGCAGAGAACGGGGCTAGTGCCCCGCGCTCGGAGATTGGTGGTCAGAACCCTGAACCGCTCGATCCGCTACGGTTCAGGTCCGTGCGGGTCACGTCGCTGCGGTTCAGGTCCGTGCGGTCGTCCTCGATGTCCACCTCGGTGTGGCGGACGGTATCGGATACCGTTTCGGTCCGCTCGCCGACCTGCTTGTTGATGACCAGCTCCTCGCGAACCCGCGCTTCCTTGGCCACGACGGCTTCTTCGGCCCGCTCTTCCATTTCGATTGTGCGATCCTTGAAGAGGACCTCGTCACCCGGCGTGGCGGTACGGTCGACCGGGCGCCGTTCGACGTGGACATTCTCCTCGCGCAGGTTGACCGACTCGGTCACCGGCGTTTCGACTACGTAGGAACGGACGCGCACGCGGCCGT
>JAESFL010000358.1_pt1 | contig 36487 bp, 36 predicted proteins | sample 9269401 | NCBI WGS metagenome assembly JAESFL01 (sample SAMN14506025, study PRJNA617098) | algae metagenome | isolation source: Gloeocapsa sp. UFS-A4-WI-NPMV-4B04 and co-occurring heterotrophs from desert... | place: USA: Utah | collected 2006-10-01 | reverse complement strand
ACCACCCCGTTGATCTGGGGCCGCCATGCATCCGTGGCGATCAGCACGCGCATCAGGCCGCCCTCTCGCTGACCGTGGAAGCAACGGCGTTCTGCTCCGCGGCCTTTTCCAGCTGAACATCGGTCCATCGGACCAGCTGGAAGGAGCCGTCGTAATGCTCCACCACGGCGGTGCAGGACTCGACCCAATCGCCAGTGTTCACGTAAGCGATCCCGAACTGATCGTGCATGACGGCATGGTGGATATGGCCGCAGATCACCCCGTCGGCCGCATGGCGCCCGGCCTCTGCGGCGAGCAGTTCCTCGAAACGGCTGATGTAGTTGACCGCATTCTTGACCCGCAGCTTGGCCCAGGACGAGAGGGACCAGTAGGTCAGTCCGAGCCGGCGCCGGACCATGTTGAGATGGGTGTTGATGAAGAGGGCGGCCGTATAGGCGCCGTCCCCGAGCAGCGCCAGCCAGCGGGCGTGCCGGACCACGAGATCGAACTGGTCCCCGTGGATCACGAGGTAGCGCTTGCCGTCGGCAGCCTCGTGCAGGGCATAATCCGCCAGCTCGATGCCTCCGAGATTGACGCCGAGATAGTCGCGCAGGAACTCGTCATGGTTGCCCGGAAGGTAGATGAGGCGCGCCCCTTTCCGGACCTTGCGCAGGAGCTTCTGCACCACGTCGTTGTGGGCCTGCGGCCAGTACCAACCGGCTTTCAGCTTCCATCCGTCGACAATGTCGCCGACGAGATAGATGGTGTCCGCATCATAGGCCTTGAGGAAGTCGAGCAGGGCCCCTGCTTGGCACCCCTTGGTGCCGAGGTGGAGGTCCGACAGGAACAGCGTTCGCACGCGTATGGGATCTGCATCCTGAGCCATGGGCCTCCCCGACGAGTTTGCCGGCTCCAGCCAAACCGGATTCGCATCTCATCGCCGTGACGGTTTTCCTGCAGATTTGTGACGGTGCGGAAATCCCGTTCCAAGACGGCGTGACTTGCCCTAGAGGATCGGCAGCGATCAGCAGGAGATCATCGATGAGCGTGCCTGACCTCATAGGGCTCGTGGGCGTTGTGGCCTATCTGTCGGCCTACGGCCTGCTGCAGCTGGGAATTCTGAAAGCGGAGGATCTGCGCTACGCGCTCCTCAATGCACTTGGGGCGCTTCTTATCCTCTATTCGCTGATCTTCGACTTCAATCTGGCGTCTTTCGTGACGCAAGCCGCATGGCTGGTTCTTACCCCTCTAGGCTACATACGCTCGCGAATGAAAGGCCGGACAGTCTGAGCCGGAACCGAGCCCATGCACCCGGCGCAGGGGCTTTCGACCCGAATGAGGCTTCACGCGGCCGCCTCTCCGTGGTTGTCTGCATCCCCCTCGCCGATGCCCCACCCGTGACGATGCGCCTCCTGTGAAACCTCTCCTCGGGATATCCCTCAAGGTCCTGTCCGCCCTCGTCTTCACGATGATGTCGGCGACTCTCAAGACGATGATGGTCCGCTACCCTGTGGGAGAGGTCGTGTTCTTCCGCTCGGCCTTCGCCCTCCTGCCGCTTCTGGTGTGGCTGAAATGGCAGGGGGATCTCGTCAATGCGGTGAGGACGAAGAACGTCGTGGGGCATTTCAAGCGCGGGATCATCGGCACGAGCGGCATGTATCTCGGCTTCGCAGCCCTGTCATACCTGCCGCTCCACGACGCCATCGCCATCGGCTATGCGTCCCCGCTCATTGTCGTGATCCTGGCGGCGCTGCTCCTCAACGAGAAGGTCCGGGCCTATCGCTGGACGGCCGTCGGCGTCGGGTTCGTGGGCGTCCTGATCATGCTCTCGCCCTATCTGAAGCTCGAGACCTTCTCAGGCGGTCTGGCTGCCGGACCAACTCTGGGAGCCCTATGCGCGTTTGCAGGCGCCTTCTGTTCCGCGGGCGCGATGATCCAGGTTCGCCGTCTGACGGCCACCGAGAAGACGGGCGCCATCGTGTTCTATTTCTTCATCCTGGCCTCGGTTTTGTCCCTCTGCACAATGGTGTTCGGCTGGCGCATGCCCGATGCCCAGGATTGGGCCCTGTTCGTCGTTGCCGGGATCCTGGGCGGGATCGGGCAGATCCTGCTCACTCAGAGCTACCGGTTTGCCGACACGTCCGTCATCGCCCCTTTCGAGTACACCACCATGGTCTGGGCGCTTCTGTTCGGCTGGTTCGTGTTCGGCGACCTGCCCACCGCGACCGTGCTCACAGGCGCCACCATCGTGGCGGCAACAGGCCTGTTCATCGTCTGGCGCGAGCACCAGCTCGGATTGCTGCGCACCAAGGAATTCCAGGCTTCGCCTCAGCGGCCGGGGGTCTGAAAACGCCCTGGAGGGGAAAAGAAAGGTCGTAGCCCCGGCGGTGCTTGACCCGCCCTGCCGATTACCCCACAACCGTTTTGAGGAACGGGCGTACGGTTTTTCAGAACAGAGGCAGCGATGGGCGTCGAGGGCAAGGAACGGAGCCGGGAGTTGGAAACGGGTGCGCAGGTTCTGTCCGGCAATATGGGCAAGACGATCCAGCGCCTGCGCAAGGCCTACAACCTGTCCCTGTCGGAGCTTGCCGAGCAGTCCGGGGTCGCGAAGTCTATCATCAGCCAGATCGAGCGCAACGAGACCAACCCGACCCTTGCCACCATCTGGCGGCTGAGCCAGGCCCTCGACGTGTCCATCGAGCGGGTTCTCGCGTCGGGAGACGAAGAGCCCTTCATCGAGAAATCATCCAAGGCCGACACGCCGATCCTCGTCTCCGAGGACGGCAAGATGCGGCTCGCCATCATCGGCTGGCTCAAGACCATCGAGTGGCTGCAATGGTACGACGTGCAGTCCGAGCCCGGCGGCGTGCTCGACTCCGACAGCCATCAGCGCGGCTCGGTGGAATGCCTGTCCGTGCTCGAGGGCGAGTTCGAGGTCGAGGTGGGCGGCGTCGTCCAGCAGGCCAAGGCCGGCGAGAGCCTGCGCTACCGCTGCGACCGCCCCCATTCCGTGCGCTGCATCGGCACCACTCCCGGCCGCGCCACTATGGTGTGCATCCTCAAAGCCGCCGTCATGGATTGAGGCCTGTCCTCAACCCATTCCTAACTCTTCAACAGCCTATTCCGGCCCCTTGAAGCCCTGCCTCGGCGGCAGGGACAACAGGTACTCCGCCATGGCCTGACGATCCGCGTCGGGCAGCTGTGCCGTGTTGGCCACGACGGCGCCCATAGGTCCGCCGACGGTGTCGAAGAGCGGCGTCTCGCCGGTCTTCAGCAGGGTCGCCAGTTCTTCGGGAGACCAGCCGCCGATGCCGGTCTGGTGCGGGGTGATGTTGGGAACCGTACCCCTGCCCTCCGGATCGGGACCGCCGGCGAAGCGGCGCTCCGCCACGATGGCGCCGGCAACATTGCGCTCGCTGTGGCACTCGACGCAGTGCCCAGGCCCTTCCACGAGGTAGGCTCCCCGGTTGAGGGTCGCCGACTTCGATGCATCCGGCTTGAAAAACTGCCCGTCGAGGAAGGCCAGCTTCCACAGGCCCACGCCGCGGCGGATGTTGAACGGGAACGGCAGCTCGTGATCCCGCACACGACCTTCCACGGCGGGCAGCGTCTGCATGAAGGCGAAGAGGTCGTGGAGATCCTCTGCGCTCATGCGCTGATAGGACGTGTAGGGGAAGGCCGGGTAGTAGTTGCGCCCATCCGGGGACACGCCCTCGCGCATGGCGCGGATGAAGTCGGCCGTGGTCCAGGAGCCTATGCCGTCCTGCTTGTGGGACGAGATGTTCGGGACGTGGAAGGTGCCGAACGGGGACTTCAGGGCATAGCCGCCGCCGAGCCGCAGCTTGTCGTCATTGTTGGGAACCGCATGGCAGGAGGTGCAGCCTCCGGCGAAGAACAGGACGCGGCCGTTCTCCATGTTCGGATTCCGGTTGGCATCCGGAGCGGGCGCCTCGGCGCGGATGAGGCGATAGGCCGACGGGGATGTGAGGGCCACGAAGCCGATCACGCCGAAGATGACCAGGGCAACCAGCCCGATGAGCGCCTTACGCATCGCCTCTCCTTCAAAATGAAATAGGCGGCCCAAGGGCCGCCTATGACTCAGCATCGTCCGATCAGGAAGTCTTCTTGCGGAACTCGTTATGGCAGGCGCCGCAGTTCTGGAGCACCTTCGGCATCTCGGTCTTGAAGGAGGCCTCGTCCTTGATCGCCGCCAAGGCGGTCTGGGCGTCCTGGCTCATTTTATTCCCAAGAGACTCGAACTTGGCCTTGTTCTCCCAGATCGTCGGCAGGGCCTCGGTCTTGGGCGCATCCTTCGTGTTCTCAGGGAAGAGCGTGACGAACTTCTTGGGGTTCTCGGCGAACACCTTCAAGCCGGCCTGGACCTTGGCAAGGTCGAAGGGCTCCTGGCCACGCATCATGGCGCCGATAGGCCGGGTCTGCGCACCCATCTCCTTCATCAGAGCCTGACGCTGCTCGACCACATTGCTCTGGGCAATGGCAGCGGTCACTCCGATCGCCAAAAGGCCCGCGACGAATATTGTACGCTTCATCTATATGTTTCCCTCATGGGCACGACGGACGGCTTCCCTACGAACCGTCCTCGGCGGGGGGACATTAGCGCATATCTGCTCAAGCTTGCGCACTGTACTTTAGAACACATCTATGTGATCGCCCGGACGATGGAGCGTCACTCCACCGTCTCGCCCGCCGCAGCCCAGTCCTTGAACCCGCCCTTGTAGTGCTCCCGAAGATCCAGACCCGCCGCCTGGGCGAACTCGATGGCCCGGACGGACCGGACGCCCGCCGCACAGGAAAAGACGATTCGCTTCCCCTCCGGCAGGTTTGTGGGGTCGAACACCGACAGCGGATGGGAGACGGCACCCGGGATATGGCCTGCAGCGAACTCATGCGGCTCGCGGACGTCGACCAGCACGAGGGAGCCTTCACTAAGCCCCTGCTTGATGGCTTCTCGGTCGAGATCGATAACCTGGGGTGCTTGGCTCATGAAAAGGTCCTCCCTGCGTTTGATGTCTCATACTGGCATCGCAGGGAGGAGCGCAATCAGGCCAATCTCAGGCGAGAGGAGGGATTCGAAGCACCCAGCCCGGCTGGATCATGTCGGGATCTTTCACCGGCGGCGAATTGGCTTTGACGATCTCCGTGTATTTCGCGCCCTTGCCCTTGCCGTAGTGCTTCTCGGCAATTTCCCAAAGCGTGTCGCCCTTCTGGACCGTGTACATCGTGGACTCGGCCGAAGGCTGCTGAACCTGGAGACCGGAGGTATCGACCTCAGCGACGCCGTAGGTGTTGCCGAGGGAGAGAATGATCTTCTCGGCCTCTTCCTGGTTCATGGCCTGGCCGGACAGCTTCACCTTGTCGCCTTCGACCTGGATCCCGAGCTTGCTCGCATCGAACCCGTGACCCTGGACCTCCTGCTGCAGCTTCTCCGGCGTGGCGGCAGCGGCGCTGCCGCCGAAAATCTTGGCGCCGGCTTCCTTGATGAACTTGAACAGACCCATGTCGTCCTCCTCGTGTCATGCTCGGTCTGGAATAGCCAAGCCGAGACGAAGACGCGCGGGACTCCGAACGGTTCCGCTTCAGGCCAAGCTTGAGAACACGTCCGCCAGCGAGGGCAGCCTGTCCTTGAGCCGCAGAAGCGCGATCAGCTCGATCTGGACGATGGCGGTGGCGAACTCCTGCTCCGGGTCATGTTCGAGCCGTTCCTCGAAGGCGGTGAGGATCTCGTCCTTGGAGCGCCCCTTCACCGCCATGATGAACGGAAAGCCGAATTTTTCCTTGTAGAGGTCGTTGAGGGCGAGGAAGCGGTCGCGCTCCTCCTCCGTCAGGCTGGCCAGCCCCGCGGAGGACTGCTCGTTGCGGGAATCGGCCGTGAGGTCGGCGAGCTTGAGGCGCCCGGCAAGATCAGGATGGGCGTTGATCAGCGCCAGCTTCTGCCCGTGGCTCGCCCCCGAGAGCACATGCACCATGGCGGCATGAAGGCCCTCGGCCGTGTCCTGCCCGGTGGTGAGGCCGGCGTCGAAAGCGCGCTCCGCGATCCAGGGCGAATGCTCGAAGATGTCGCCGAAGGCTTCCACGAAGAGCGCGCGGTTCATGGTGCTGGGCTTCAAGCCAATTGGCCGATGCTGCCGGAGCCAGTGGCGGGCGATATCGATGCGCCGGGCCACCCAGACATCCTCGTGGGAGGTGACATAGTCGAGGAAGCGCGCCAGCGCCGCGGCCCGTCCGGGGCGGCCGACGAGGCGGCAATGGAGGCCGACCGACAGCATCTTCGGCGCGGTCTCGCCCTCCGCATAGAGCGTGTCGAACGAGTCTTTCAGATAGGCGAAGAACTGATCGCCCGCATTGAAGCCCTGCGGGGTCGCAAAGCGCATGTCGTTGGCGTCGAGCGTATAGGGCACGATGAGCTGCTGCCTCTCGCCGTGCTGCTCCCAGTAGGGCAGCTCGTCGGCGTAGGAATCGGCGCTGTAGAGGAAGCCGCCCTCCTCCGCCACGAGGCGGTTGGTGTGCTCCGAGGTGCGGCCCGTATACCAGCCCAGCGGCCGCTCGCCCGTCACCTCGGTGTGGATGCGGATCGCCTCCTTCATATGCGCCCGCTCCTCCTCCGTGGAGAAGTCGCGGTAGTCGATCCACTTGAGCCCGTGGCTCGCGATCTCCCAGCCCGCCTCCTTCATGGCGGCGACCGCGTCCGGGTTGCGCATGAGGGCGGTGGCGACGCCGTAAACGGTCACCGGCAAGTTGCGTTCGGTGAACATCCGCCACAGGCGCCAGAAGCCGGCGCGGGAGCCGTATTCGTAGATCGACTCCATGCTCATGTGCCGCTGGCCGGGCCAGGCTTGCGCGCCGACGATCTCCGACAGGAAGGCCTCGGAGGCACGGTCTCCGTGCAGGATGTTGTTCTCGCCGCCCTCCTCGTAGTTGATCACGAACTGCACGCAGATCCGGGCTCCGTTGGGCCAGCGCGGATGCGGCGGGTTGCGGCCGTAGCCGACGAGGTCGCGGGGATAGGAGGTCGGCATGGTCAGCTTCCTCGATAGGTGGAATAGCTCCAGGGGGATGCGAGGAGCGGAACATGGTAATGCCCGTCGGGCTCGGCGATGGTGAAGCGGATCGGCACGACGTCCAGGAACGGCGGATCGGCCATGGCCGTGCCGAGCGTCCTGAAGTAGGCCCCGATCTCGAAGACGATCTCATAGGTTCCGATACGGAAGGCATCGCCGATCATCAACGGCGCATCCGTACGCCCATCCGCATTGGTGACGGTGCGCAGGACGGAGCGGCGCTCCTCGCCCTCGATGGAGAACAACTCGATGGCGACGCCGCGGGCGGGCTTGCCGTTGACGGTATCCAGAACGTGGGTGGACAGGCGGCCCATGAAACCTCGCGGATGGAGTAAGGAGCGGGACGAGCGCGGAATTCTTTCTGGCCCGCGCGTTCCGCGTCAAGCTGCATCCGTTGATGCCGCTGCGGAAAGGCAGGGATTCCCTGACAGGGTTCCTGTTGAAAAAGCCGCCGACACGGCCTATCGCATTCCCGGCCGCCGCCCTAGGCTTAGCATTCCTTCATCATTCAAGCAGCTGCATGATCGACCCGCAAATCTCCGAATGGATCAGCCAGATCATCCGCTGGACCCATGTGATCACGGCCATCGCCTGGATCGGCTCGTCCTTCTACTTCATCCACCTGGACCTCAGCCTGAAGAAGCGGGAGGGTCTGGCCGAAGGCGTCGGCGGCGAGGCCTGGCAGGTCCATGGCGGCGGGTTCTACAACATGCGCAAGTACCTGGTTGCGCCGCCCGAACTCCCGAAGGAGCTGACCTGGTTCAAGTGGGAGAGCTATTCCACCTGGATCAGCGGCTTCTTTCTCATCGTCTGGGTTTATTATCTCCAGGCCGATCTCTACACCATCGACCCGGCCGTGCGCGCCCTCACGACCTGGCAGGCCGCAGCCATCGGCATCGGCGGGATCATTCTGAGCTGGCTCGTCTATGAGGGGCTGTGCCGCTCACCGCTCGGGCGAAACGGCCTCCTGCTCGGTGGCGTGCTCTTCGGCTACATCCTGCTTGCGGCCTACGCCTTCACCCAGGTCTTCAACGGGCGCGCCGCCTTCCTGCATACGGGCGCGATGATCGCCACTTGGATGTCGGCCAGCGTGTTCTTCGTCATCATCCCGAACCAGAAGAAGGTGGTGGCAGCCCTCCTGGCCGGGCAGACGCCTGACCCGAAGCTCGGTAAGGAGGCCAAGCTCCGGTCGACCCACAACAACTACCTGACGCTGCCCGTCATCTTCCTGATGCTGTCGAACCATTACCCCCTGGCCTGGTCGTCTGCCTATTCGGTGGCCATCGTGGGGATGATCGTGATCGCAGGTGCCGTCATCCGGCACTTCTTCAACTCGCAGCATGCCGGCAAGGGCTCGCCCTGGTGGACCTGGGCCCTGGCTGCGCTCTGCCTCTGGGCCGCGATCTGGCTCTCGATCATCGGTAAGCCCGGCTACGCCAATCTCGCCCAGGCTCCGGCGAATGCCACGCCCGAGGTGGTCACAGCCTCCTTCGACGAGGCGGTGCTCGCGATCCAATCCCGCTGCTCCATGTGCCATGCGGCGGAGCCCGCCTGGGACGGCATCACGATCGCCCCGAAGGGCGTCCGCCTCGATACGCCCGAGGAGATCGAGCGGCATCGGGAGATGATCCGGGTCCAGAGCGTGCTCACCCATGCCATGCCGCCCAACAACATCACCGAGATGACCCTGGACGAGCGCAGGGCCGTGGCGGCCTGGCTGGCGGCACGGGACACGGCCACCCGCTGAATTCCGCATGATGCGGCCAATCACCAATGATGGAGAGACCGAGTGACCGAACTCACCCTGGAAGCGGCTCAGACGATCGCCGCCACCGCCCTCAGGACCGCCCGGGAGAAATCCTTCAAGCCTCTCGCCGTGGTGGTCTATGACGCCCGTGGCGCACTCAAGGCTCTCCTGTCGGAGGACGGCACCAGCATCAAGCGGGCCGAGATCGCCATGGGCAAGGCCTATGGTGCCCTGGCCCTCGGCGTCGGCTCGCGCGCCCTGCACAAGATGGCAACCGACCGCCCCCACTTCGTCGCTTCGGCCACCCACGCGGTCGGCGGGCAACTCGTTCCAGTTCCGGGTGGGGTGCTGATCAAGGACGGCCAGGGCCGGATTCTGGGATCGGTGGGCGTGTCGGGTGATACCTCCGATAATGACGAAATCGCCGCCGCCGCCGGCATCGAGGCGGTCGGTCTCATGTTCGATACCGGCGCCTAAGCCGTCTCCACAGACTTAACCCTTTGTTATCTCAGGAAATCCTTAATTTTTCGGATAGTACTGGACATAAACAGTTGATTGATCAACAAATAGGACAAGGTTACTGCCTAACCGGCTCTGACCGAAACATTCAAAAAACCCTGAGTTAATCAGAAAGGGAACGCGTCCAATGTCATCATGGTTGAAACGTACCGCTCTCGCGGCTGCCGCAACGGTAGCTTTTTCGAGCTTCGCCGTCGCCCAAGTCGTTTACCACCGCGGCAATGACGGCGAGCCGGAGACGCTCGACGTCCACAAGACCTCTACGGTCGGTGAATCACACGTCCTGCGCGACCTCTATGAAGGTCTTGTGATCAAGGACAACAAGGGTGCAGTGGTGCCCGGCGTCGCCGAGAAGTGGGAGATGGGCGACGACGGCAAGACCTACCGCTTCACGATCCGCGCGAACGCCAAGTGGTCCAACGGCGACCCGGTGAAGGCTTCGGACTTCGTGTTCGCCTACCGCCGGATCATGAATCCGGAGACCGGCGCCAAGTACGCCAACATCCTCTACCCGATCCTGAACGCCGAGAAGGTGAACAAGGGCCAGGCCAAGCCCGAGGAACTGGGCGTGAAGGCGGTGGACGACCGCACCCTTGAGATCCGCCTCGAGCAGCCGACCCCCTACTTCATCGAGCAGCTGACCCACCAGACCGGCCTGCCCATCCATCAGGCTTCGGTCGAGAAGTTCGGCAAGGACTATATCAAGCCGGGCAACCTGGTATCCAACGGCGCCTACACGCTCGCCGAGTTCGTGCCGAACTCGCACATCAAGGTGGTGAAGAACCCCAACTTCCATGAGGCTGCGAACGTCAAGATCGATCAGGTGATGTTCTACCCGATCTCCGACCTCGCCGCAGCCGTGCGCCGCTTCCAGGCCGGCGAGCTTCACTCGACACCGGATATCCCGGCCGACCAGGTGAAGGCTCTCAAGGAGCGCTTCGGCAAGCAGGTCGTGATCGGCCCGTATCTCGGCGTCTGGTGCTTGCCGATCAACACGTCGAAGGCGCCGTTCGACGACGTGCGCGTCCGCAAGGCCCTCTCCATGGCGATCGATCGCGAGTTCATCGCGGAGCAGATCTGGGGCGGCACCATGCTGCCGGCCTATTCCTTCGTACCGCCGGGCATCGGCAACTATGGCAAGCCGGCCCAGGCCGAGTACGCCACCATGTCGCCGATCGACCGCGAGGACAAGGCGAAGGCCCTGCTCAAGGAAGCCGGTTACGGCCCCGGCGGCAAGCCGCTGAAGGTTGAGATCCGCTACAACACCACGGACAACAACCGGAACACGGCAGTGGCCATCGCCGACCAGTGGAAGGCGCTCGGTGTCGAGACGACCTTCATCAACACCGACTCCAAGACCCACTTCGCGCATCTGCGTGACGGCGGCGACTTCGATGTTGCCCGCTATGGCTGGATCGGCGACTACTCGGACCCGCAGAACTTCCTGTTCCTGCTCGAGAGCGACAACAAGGGCTTCAACTACGGCAAGTGGAAGAACGCCCAGTATGACGACCTCATGAAGAACAAGGCCGCCAAGGAAACCGACCTTAAGAAGCGCGCCGAGTACCTGCTCCAGGCCGAGCAGATCTTCATGAAGGAAGAGCCTTGGATCCCGCTGCTCCACTACAGCACCAAGAACCTGATCTCGGACAAGCTCGTCGGCTTCAACCAGAACATCTCTGGCGTGTACCCGAGCCGCTACCTGTCCCTGAAGCAGTAAGCATCCTCTATCCTGCCGGGCGGCCAACAGGCCGCCCGGCTCATAGACAACACGTCAGCCGTCAAGGCTGCTTCCCTCGCCGAGGGCTTTTGCTAGAGCGGAGTTAACGCCCGTGCTCTCCTTCATTTTCCGCCGTCTCCTCTCGGCGATTCCGACTCTCTTCATCATCATCACGATTTCCTTCTTCCTCATCCGGCTCGCGCCTGGTGGCCCATTCGATCTGGAGCGTCCGCTCGAAGCCAAGGTCATGGAGAACCTGCAGCGGATCTATGGTCTCGACCGGCCGCTCTTCGAGCAGTACCTGAAATATCTCTGGGCTGTCGTGCAGGGCGATTTCGGCCCCTCCTTCATCATGCGCGACTTCAGTGTCGCAGAGCTCTTCGCCAATGGCCTGCCCATCTCCATGCGGCTGGGCGCTCTGGCGCTGACCCTTGCCATTCTGGTGGGTGGAACGCTCGGCACCATCGCTGCCTTCCGGCAGAACAGCACCATCGACTACATGGTGAGCGGGCTTGGCACCTTCGGCCTGACAATCCCCACCTTCGTGATCGCTCCGGTGCTGCAGATCGTCTTCGGGCTTATGCTGGCCCTGCTGCCCGTGGCCGGCTGGGCTGGCGGCGCGCCTCGCAACCTGATCCTGCCGGTCATTACGCTCGCTTTGCCGCAGATTGCGATCATCGCACGCATGACCCGCGCCGCCATGATCGAGAACCTGCGCTCGAACCACATCCGCACGCTCCGCTCGCTCGGCCTGCCTAAGTGGATCATCGTACGGCACGCCCTGCGTGGAGCGGCGTTGCCGGTAGTGTCCTATCTTGGACCGGCCGCAGCGGGCCTGCTGGCCGGCTCTGTGGTGGTGGAGACGATCTTCGCACTTCCCGGCGTTGGCCGCTATTTCGTCGAGGCTGCCCTGAACCGCGACTACACCCTGGTCATGGGCACCGTCGTCGTGGTGGCCGTCTTCGTGCTCATCTTCAATACGCTCGTCGACATCCTCTATGCGGTGATCGACCCCCGCGTCCGTTACGAGTAAGGCACCGCCATGGCTGAAGGCGCCGTCATTTCCGATATCCCCGTCACCGGCCCCGTGACCGGCCGTTCACTCTGGGCCGATGCGCGGGCCCGGCTCCTGCGCAACAAGGCCTCCGTGGCCAGTATGATCATCCTGGCCCTGATCACGCTCGCCTGCATTTTCGGGCCGTTCGTCAGCGGTCACCCCTTCGATCGCGTGTACCCTGACTACGTGCGTGCGCCGGCGAGCCTGACCGCATATCCCAAGGCGGAGCAGATCATCCCTCAGGCCGAGCGCATCGGTTCCCGCGTGAGGGCGAAGCCCGAGAACATTGAGATCGGCAGCGATGCCGTGCGCATGGCGCTCGTCAGCACGAGCACACGGCCTGTCGACGAGCGGATGCTGGCCTATTTCGAGCGTTCGGACCTGTTCGGCACCGCGCAGGTGGTGGAACGGCAGGATGAGGGGCGACGCCTTGTGGTCGATGTGCCGATCGAGAAGCAGTATTTCTTCTTCGGCACCGAAGCCAATGGACGCGACCTGCTCACCCGCACCATGATGGCCGGGCAGGTCTCGCTTGCGATCGGCCTTCTGGCGACATTCGTGGCAATCGTGATCGGCGTGATCTACGGGGCGACATCCGGCTATCTCGGAGGGCGCGTCGACCTCGTGATGATGCGCATCGTCGATGTCCTCTACTCGCTGCCGTTTATCTTCTTCGTCATCATGCTGGTCGTGTTCTTCGGCCGGAACTTCGTGCTGGTGTTCCTGGCTGTCGGCGCCGTCGAGTGGCTCGACATGGCGCGCATCGTCCGGGGACAGACGCTCTCGATCAAGCGGCAGGAATATGTCCAGGCCGCCGAGGCGCTCGGCGTCGAAACGAAGGGCATCATCCGCCGCCACGTGATCCCGAACACCCTCGGGCCCGTGGTGGTCTACATGACCCTGATGGTGCCGCGTGTGATCCTTCTCGAAAGCTTCCTGTCCTTCCTCGGGCTCGGTGTCCAGGAGCCCTATACCAGCCTTGGCGTTCTGATTGCGGAAGGGGCAAAGAGCATTCAGGATTCCACCTGGATGCTGATTTATCCCGCACTGACGCTTGTCGCGATACTGTTCTGCCTCAACTTCATCGGCGATGGCTTGCGCGATGCTCTCGACCCCAAGGATCGCTGATATGGCCGACCCTGTTCTTTCCGTTCGCAACCTTCACGTTCGATTCCGCACCGGCGACGGCATCCTCCATGCGGTGAAGGGCATCGATCTCGACATCAATCCGGGAGAAACCGTTGCCATCGTGGGCGAGTCCGGCTCGGGCAAGAGCCAGACCATGATGTCCGTGATGGGCCTACTCGCCTCGAACGGTTGGGCCGAAGGCTCGGTCAAGTATCGTGGCGAGGAGCTGGTGGGCCTTTCTCCCAACAGGCTCAACCACTATCGCGGCTCCAAGCTGACAATGATCTTCCAGGAGCCGATGACGTCGCTCGATCCGCTCTACCGGATCGGGGATCAGCTTGCCCTCCCGCTCACCACCCATGGCGGCATGGGCAAGGCCGATGCGCGCAAGCGCGCCATCGAACTGCTGGAGCTGGTGCGCATCCCGGATCCGGCCCGCCGCATCGATGCCTATCCGCATGAGCTGTCCGGCGGCCAGCGCCAGCGCGTGATGATCGCCATGGCGCTCGCCAACAACCCGGACGTGCTGATCGCCGACGAACCCACGACGGCCCTCGACGTGACGGTGCAGGCCCGTATCCTCGATCTGCTCGCCGACCTGCAGAAGCGGCTCGGCATGTCCATCGTGTTCATCACGCACGACCTCGGCGTCGTCCGACGCTTCGCCGACCGCACCTATGTGATGAAGCGCGGCGAGGTGGTCGAAAGCGGCCGCACGGCCGACATCTTTGCGGCACCGAAGCATCCTTATACCCGGATGCTCATCGATGCCGAACCGACCGGACGCAAGGAACCAGTTGCGGCCACCGCGCCGGTGATCATGGACGCGCAGAACATCTCGGTTCAGTTCACCCTGGAGAAGAGCTTCTTCGGCAAGACGACCCATGTGCTTCGCGCCGTCGACGACGTGAGCCTGAGGGTTCGCGCCGGCGAGACGGTGGGCGTCGTGGGTGAATCCGGCTCCGGCAAGTCGACGCTGGGCCGCGCCATCCTGCGCCTGCAGCCGGCCTCCGGCCTCGTCCGCTTCGAGGATCGCAACCTCATGCCCCTCGACCGCCGTGGCATGCAGCCCCTGAGGCGGCACCTGCAGCTCGTGTTCCAGGATCCCTTCGGCTCCCTCTCCCCTCGCATGACGGCAGGCGAGATCGTGACCGAGGGCCTCCTCGTCCACGAGCCGAGCATCTCCCGCAAGGAGCGCGACCGGCGCGCAGCCCAGGCTTTCGAGGAGGTGCAGCTCGATCCGGCATGGCGCAACCGCTTCCCGCATGAGTTCTCCGGCGGCCAGCGCCAGCGCATCGCCATTGCCCGCGCGATTATCCTGCATCCCAAGCTCGTGGTGCTCGACGAGCCGACCTCGGCGCTGGACCGCTCGGTGCAGAAGGAGATCGTCGAACTGCTGCGCAACCTGCAGAAAGCCCATGGCCTCGCCTATGTGTTCATCAGCCACGACCTCGCCGTCGTGCGGGCGCTCTCGGACGAGATCATGGTCATGAAGAGCGGCAAGGTGGTGGAGCGTGGCAATGCCGAGGAGATCTTCGACAGGCCAAGCGAGGAATACACCCGCGACCTGATCGCGGCCGCCTTCCTCACCAAAGGCGACAAGAGCGAAGCTGCGGTCCAGCCCCTCGCCTCCTGACGGTTGGAACCGGAAAGCATGGCGCGGATTTGATCTTTGTTTGCCGCATGATCGTGCGGTGAACCGGTACCCACTTAACCGGATCATGCTCTGGCACCATGGCAAAGCTCGCAGCCTATCGCGCCAAGCGCGACTTCACCCAAACCTCGGAGCCGGCAGGCCAAGCTTCCCGGAGCCGGGGCGCCTCCTTCGTCGTGCAGAAGCACGACGCCTCCCGCCTGCACTATGACTTCCGTCTCGAACTGGACGGCGTGCTGAAGAGCTGGGCTGTGGCCAAGGGCCCGAGCCTCGTCAAGGGCGAGAAGCGTCTGGCGGTCGAGGTCGAGGACCACCCGCTGCAATACGGCGATTTCGAAGGCACCATCCCCGACGGCCAGTATGGCGGCGGCACCGTCCTGTTGTGGGATCGGGGAACCTGGGAGCCGGAGGGCGACCCTCACGAGGGTTACGAGAAAGGCCGTCTCAGCTTCCGCCTCAATGGCGAAAAGCTCGAAGGCACATGGCATCTCGTCCGCATGGCAAAGCGCCCGCGCGAGCGCCAGCCATCCTGGCTGCTGATCAAGGCCGACGATGCGCATGCACAGACCGAGGACGACCCGGACATTCTCGACGAAGCGCCGCTCTCGGTGAAGACCGGGCGCTCGCTCGAGGAGATCGCACCCGGACGTTCCGCTAAAGGTCCCGCGAAGCAGAAAGGCGCTTCGAAGAAGGCCTCACCGCCGAAGACCGAGAAACCCGTGAAGCGAGCTTCAAGCGCCAAGGCCGTCGATGTCGAAGTGGCGGGCGTGCCTCTCACCCATCCGGACCGCGTGCTGTGGGAGGATCAGGGGCTTACCAAGCAGGAACTGGCGGAATTCTATCTCGACATCGGCAAGTGGCTCCTGCCGCATCTCGTCAATCGCCCTCTCACCCTCATCCGCTGTCCTGGAGGCACGCAGAAGAAGTGCTTCGTCCAGCGGCATTCCTGGCCCGGCATGAGCGACTTCATCCATCGCACCACGATCCCGGACAACAGCGGCACGCAGGAGGCTCTGACCGTCGCCGACATACAAGGCGTGATCGCCCTCGTGCAATCGGGCGTCCTGGAGATGCATGTTTGGGGCGCAACGCTTGCCGATTTGGAACGCCCCGACCGGCTCATCTTCGATCTCGATCCGGGCGAGGGCGTGGAATGGCCGCGCGTGATCGAGGGCGCTCTTGCAGTCCGCGAGCGTCTGAACGCGCTGGAACTGGAAAGCCTCGTCAAGACCACGGGCGGCAAGGGCCTGCACGTGGTCGTTCCCCTGAAGCCGGAGGCGACCTGGAAGGAGGCGCTCGCCTTCTCGCGCGGGATCGCGGAAGCCATGGCGGCCGATGAGCCGGATCGCTACACCACCACGTCCGTCAAGCAGGAGCGCGAGGGCCGCATCTTCATCGACTACCTGCGCAACAACCGCGAGGCCTCGGCCGTCGCGCCCTACTCCACCCGCTCGCGACCCGGTGCGCCGGTGGCGACACCGATCGCGTGGGACGAGCTCTCACCCGATCTCAGGCCCAACGGCTTCACCGTCGAGAACCTGGGGCGGCGCCTTTCCTCGCTCAAGAAGGATCCTTGGGCGGATATCGGAAAGATCGATCAGGTGCTGCCGGAGCAAAGCCCTCGTAAGCGCACGTCGCGCAAACAATAGGCTTTAGAAAACCGGAGCCTTGATCCCTTCAGCCTCGAGCGCCTGCTGCACCGCAGGCCTTGCCAGGACGCGCTCTGCCAGGGCGTTCAGATTCGGCAGGCTGCGCGGCGGGCGCGGCATGCCGCGACCCCAGCGGATCACCATGAACAGGAAGAGGTCGGCGGCGGAGAACCGGTCTCCAAGAAGCCATGTCTTGTCGCCGAGCTGCTCGGAGATCACGTCGAACATGCGGGTAAGGCGTTCATTGGCCGCCTGCTTCACCGCCGGCGCGGCAGCCTCTTCGCTCACATGCTCGTGCGGATAGAACCAGGCGCGGTATTCTGCTTGAGGCGTGTTCGTCAGGTGGATCATCCACTTGTAGAACTCGGCGCGCTCAGCGGTTCCCACGGCAGGCGCGAGACCCACCTGCGGGAACTTGTCGGCCAGATGCATGGCAATCGCCGCCGTCTCGAACAGAACTAGGTCGCCATCGACCAGAACCGGAATGCGCCCGCTGGGATTGAGCTTCAGGTATTCAGGGCTCTTCTGAGCGTTCTGAGCCTTATCCACGAGGCGCAGCTCGAACTCGGCTCCGATCTCGCGCAGCATCATGTGCGGCAGAAGGCTGGCATTGCCGGGAAAGTAGTAGAGAGCGAGCATCGTGAGCCCCTGAATTGTCGTTGGCATTCTCTTGGTAGATGGGGCCGTGAAGGCCGTAAAGGGCATCCTGCCGACGATCCCAACCTTCCTTTCACGCGCTCATGCCCTATCGTCCTGAAGAGAACGGGAGATGACGATGACGGATCTGGCCAAGACCTTGATCGACAAGCTGCGGGTCGATCCCGGCGGAAAGGCTCGTCTTCGGGATCGCGACCCGCGCGACAAGTCCCTCTTCGGCGACGAACAGGAGACCAAGGCGAACACGGCATCTCTCGCCAAGGAAATCGACACCCTGCAGGATCGGCTCTACGCCGAGGGATCCCGGTCCCTTCTCGTGATCCTCCAGGGCACGGATACCTCGGGCAAGGACGGCACCATCCGCAGCGTCTTCAACGCGACGGGACCCTTGGGCGTCTCGGTTCATGCCTTCGGCCCGCCCACGAAGCTCGAACTGGAGCATGACTACCTCTGGCGCGTGCACGCCGTCTGCCCCCGGCGCGGCACGATCGGCATCTTCAACCGCTCCCATTACGAGGATGTCCTGATCGGGAAGGTCCGGAAGTTCGCGCCCGAAGCGGTGATCGAGCAGCGCTATGAGCAGATCAACTTCTTCGAGAAGATGCTGGTCGAGAACGGCACCACGATCCTCAAGTTCATGCTCCACATCTCGAAGGACGAGCAGAAGGAGCGCCTGCAGGCTCGCCTCGATGACCCGACCAAGAACTGGAAGTTCAACCCCGGCGACCTGGAGGACAGGGAGCACTGGGACGATTACCAGGAGGCCTACGAGACGATGCTCCATCGCTGCTCGACCCCGTGGGCACCCTGGTACGTCATCCCGGCCGACCGCAAATGGGTCCGCAACGCTTCCATCGCCAACATCGTCAAGGCGACCCTGGAGGAGATGAACCCGCAATATCCGCAGGTCTCCTGGAGCCCGAAGGATTTCACGGTCCGCTAGAAGGCTCAATCCACAAGCCCCGGGGCATTCATCCTTTGTCGTATGCCCCTGTGCTCTTGCCGACGGGGAGTTAAAGCGCGACAATAATCCTTATGAAAAGCATCCTTGTCCCGATCGAAGACCACGGCGTCATCGAGCCCCAGCTGGAAGCTGCCCTGCAGCTCGCCCAGCTGTTCGACAGCTACATCGAGGGGATTGCCATCACACCGGATTACCCGGTGGTCCTGCCGGTGGATATCGCCATTGGCGTTCCCTCGCCCATCACCCCGGAGAACCGCCTCGAGATGGCCCGCGCCTGCCGCGAACGTTTCGAGGCCTTCATGACTACCAAGCAGATTTCACGGGCTGCTGCCGGATTGGCAGGCCTGAGCTCCGGCTGGCGCCAGGACGGCTTGATGGAGGATGCCTTCCTGGGAGCCTATGGACGGGTGTTCGACATCATCGTCGTGGGCCGCCCCGACGGTTCGAACGGACAGACCCGCCTGTCCACGGCAGAGGCTGCCCTCTTCGAGGCCGGACGGCCCGTGTTGATCGCCCCCCCTGTCCCGGCCCGCAGCTTCGGCGAGACGGCGGTCATCGCCTGGAACCGGAGCACGGAAACGGCCCGAGCGGTGCTGGACTCGATGCCATTGCTCCGGAAGGCCAAGCGGATCGTGGTTCTCGAACTCGACGACTGGGGCGTTCCCGGCCCTTCCGGTTCGGAGCTTGCCCGCCACCTTCGGATGCACGACCTGCCGGCGGAAGCCATCACGGCGGCCGATCCGTCCAACCGGCCCGGCGAAGCGATCCTGAAGGAAGCCGCGGCTCTTGGCTGCGACCTGCTGGTGAAGGGAGCCTATACCCAGAGCCGCCTGCGGCAGATGTTCTTCGGCGGGGCCACCAGCCATATCCTCGGCAACACCGCGATGCCCGTCCTGATGGCCCACTGACAGAAGATGTCGCTTGCCATGTTCCGGGATGTCGCCGTCGTCCTCGATGACCGCTTCCAGCGCCTGCACATCGGGTCCGCGCGCCTGGAAAAGCTGGCCGAGGGATGCCGCTGGGCGGAGGGGCCGGCCTATTTTCCGGCCGGACGCTACCTGATCTGGAGCGACGTGCCCAACGACCGGATGATGCGCTTCGACGAAACCTCGGGCGCCGTCAGCGTCTATCGCCATTCATCCGGCTATTCCAACGGCAACACCGTCGACAGGGAGGGCCGCCTCGTCACCTGCGAGCACGGCAATCGGCGCCTGACCCGCACCGAGCATGACGGCTCGATCACGGTGCTGGCGAGCCACTATCAGGGCAAGCGCTTCAACAGCCCCAACGACGTGGTGGTGAAATCCGACGGGTCGATCTGGTTCACGGACCCGGCCTACGGGATCGATTCCGATTACGAGGGGCACAAGGCGGAAAGCGAGATCGGCGCCTGCCATGTGTACCGCATCGACCCGCACACGGGCGATGTGCGCAGCGTCGCCGACGATTTCGTGCGCCCGAACGGGATTGCTTTCTCGCCTGATGAGCGGCGGCTCTATGTGGTTGACACCGGCGCCACCCATGTGAAGGACGGCCCGCGCCACATCCGGGTCTTCGATGTGGACGACAGCGGAAACCTTTCGGGCGGCGGCGTTTTCGCAACCTGCACGCAGGGCCTGTTCGACGGCTTCAGGCTGGACGAGGCGGGGCGGATCTGGACGAGCGCCGGCGACGGGGTTCACTGCTACGAAAGCGACGGCACACTGATCGGCAAGATCCTGGTCCCCGAAGCCGTCGCCAACGTGGTGTTCGGCGGGCCCAAGCGCAACCGGCTCTACATCTGCGCCACGACGTCGCTTTTTGCCATCATGTTGCCGGTGAACGGGGCGAAAACCTTCTAAAAGATATGCGTGCGGAGCTTGTGAATGAGGGCCGCTTCGCTCATGAATGCGGCCCATGTCTCACTCCGGTTCCTCTCCACCCCACAAGGTTCGTTCGGGCGTCCTCGTCGGCATAGGCCTGATGCTGCTCGGCGTCTTCATGTTCGCCATGAACGACGTCATGGGCAAATGGCTCGTCGCCACCTACTCCGTCGGCCAGGTCCTGCTCCTGCGCAGCGTCGCGGCTCTTGCGGTCCTCCTGCCCCTGATGCGCCGGCAGAAGGTTCCATTCGCCATTCCGCCGCAACCGGGGCTGCATGCGGTGCGTGTTACCCTTTCGACCCTGGAGGTCGCCTGCTTCTACTGGGCCGTCACCTATCTGCCGCTGGCGGACGTGATGACCTATTACCTGGCTGGTCCGATCTATGTGGCGGCCTTCGCGGCCTTCTGGCTCGGCGAGAGGATCGACAAGCCGCGCATGCTCGCCATCGCGTGCGGCTTCGTCGGCGTTCTCATCGCCCTGCGCCCCTCGACCGCCACCCTGTCCCTGCCCGCGCTTATCGCGCTCGCGGGAAGCCTGTTCTACTCGCTTCTCATGATCACGACCCGCAAGCTACGGGAGACCCACGACGCCACCCTCGTGCTCGGTCAGATCCTCGGCACCCTGATCTTCGGCCTGATAGCCGCGCCGCTCGCCTGGGTCACGCCGGGGCCACTCGATCTGGCTGGCCTGTTGGTGCTCGGCATCGTATCCATGGCGGCGCATGCATGCGTGAACAGGTCCCTGAAGATCGCTCCGGCATCCGTCGTGGCCCCCTATCAGTACACCCTCATCGTCTGGGCGATCATCCTGGGCTATCTGTTCTTCGGCGACGTCGTGGGTTTCTGGACGCTCGTGGGCGCTGCCGTGATCTGCGGCGCAGGCCTGGTCCTCCTGCTGCTCGAGCGCGAGGCCGCCCGGCGCGGACGCGAGGTCAAGGACATCGAGACGCCGGTTCTGCCGGAGGCTTGAGCCTTTCGGGTCATCCTTTCTGACTAAGGATCGCGCGAGACTCGACCTTGACACGCTGCACTGCAACGTCATCAATGGCGCAATAACAGAACGGGGAGACCGATGCGCCTAGGACTCAAACTCGCTGCCGTCACGGCAAGTATTTTCTTTGCATCTTCAGCTTTTGCTCAAGACATCAAGATCGCTCTGATCGCCGGCAAGACCGGTCCGCTCGAGGCTTACGCCAAGCAGACCGAAGCCGGCTTCATGATGGGCCTCGAGTACCTGACCAAGGGCACGATGGCCATCAACGGCCGCAAGATCAACGTGATCGTCAAGGACGACCAGCTCAAGGCGGATCTCGCCAAGACGCTGCTGGAGCAGGCCTATAACGACGATAAGGTCGACCTTGCCGTCGGCACCACCTCGTCCGCCGCGGCTCTCGCCATGCTTCCTGTCGCCGAGGAGAACGGCAAGGTTCTGATCGTCGAGCCCGCCGTGGCCGACGCGATCACCGGCGAGAAGTGGAACCGCTTCATCTTCCGCACAGGACGCAACTCGACGCAGGACGCCTATGGCGCGGCGGCTGCCGTTCCGACCAGCGGTGACGTGTCGATCGCCACCCTCGCGCAGGATTATGCCTTCGGCAAGGACGGCGTCGCGGCCCTGAAGAACGCGCTCGCCCAAATCCGCCCGAACGCCAAGGTCGTGTTCGAGGAATATGCTCCGCAGAACGCCACCGATTTCACCGCCTCCGCCCAGCGCATTTTCGATGCGCTGAAGGACAAGCCCGGCAAGAAGATCATCAACATCATCTGGGCCGGCCAGCATCCGCTGCCGAAGATCGCCGACCTGAAGCCCGAGCGCTTCGGCATCGAGATCGCGCCCGGCGGCAACATCCTGCCGGCCATGCAGATCTACAAGAACTATCCCGGCATGGAAGGCGCGGTGTATTACTACTACGCGTTCCCGAAGAACGCGATGAATGAGTGGCTCGTGGCCGAGCACCAGAAGCGCTTCAACGCGCCGCCCGACTTCTTCACCGCAGGCGGCTTCGCGGCAGCGTCCGCTGCCGTCACGGCCATTCAGAAGGCCAGCGGCACCGACACCGAGAAGCTGATCACGGCCATGGAAGGCATGACCTTCGAGACGCCGAAGGGACCGATGACCTTCCGCAAGGAAGATCACCAGGCCCTGCAGGAGATGTATCACTTCAAGGTCAAGGCTAACGGCAAGGACGCCAACGACCTGCTCGATCTCGTGGGCACCATCCCGGCCGACAAGATGCCGGTCCCGGTCCGCAACAAGCGCTAAACGGACCTGTGACCCTATCAGCAACAACGACGCCCGCGCTTGAAACGCGCGGGCTTACTATTCGCTTCGGCGGCCACGTGGCCGTCAATGACGTGTCGTGCCGCTTCACCCCCGGCACGCTCACGGCCATTGTCGGCCCTAACGGTGCCGGCAAGACCACCTATTTCAACCTGATTTCCGGCCAGCTGCGCGCCACGTCAGGTCAGGTGATCGTCGGTGGCGAGGACATCACGGGCCTTGCCCCTTCGGCCCGCACCAAACGCGGCCTCGGACGCGCCTTTCAGCTCACCAATCTCTTCCCGCAGCTCACCGCGCTCGAGAATGTGCGCCTGGCCGTCCAGAGCCGTGCCGATGCAGGCTGGTCGCTGCTCAAGGTGTGGAACACGCGCCGCGATCTGATCGAGCAGGCAGAGGCGGTTCTGGAGCGCGTGCGCTTGGCAGACAAGCGCCACATCGCACCGAAGGCTCTCTCGCACGGGGATCAGCGCAAGCTCGAAGTGGCGCTTCTCATTGCCATGGAGCCCAAGGTCTTCATGTTCGACGAGCCGACCGCCGGCATGAGCGTCGACGAGGTGCCGACCGTCCTCGAACTCATCAACGACATCCGGCAGCGCGGAGATGCGACCGTGCTCCTCGTGGAGCACAAGATGGACGTGGTGCGCTCGCTCTCCGACCGCATCATCGTGCTGCACAACGGCGCTCTCGTGGCCGACGGCGATCCTGCCGAGGTCATCGCCTCGCCTGTCGTTCAGGAAGCCTATCTCGGCGTGGAGGTCGCCCGTGACTGAGCCCCTCCTGCAGCTCTCCGGCGTGCAGACGCATATCGGTCCCTATCACATTCTGCACGGCGTGGATTTCGTCGTTCCGGTCGGCGAGCTGACCATGCTGCTCGGCCGCAACGGTGCCGGCAAGACGACGACGCTTCGCACCATCATGGGCCTGTCGCAGGCCTCCGCGGGCCGCATCCGTTTCGACGGCAGCGACATCACCACCCGGTCGACACCTGATATCGCCCGCGCCGGCATTGCATATGTGCCGGAAGCCATGGGCATCTTCACCGATCTGACCGTGCGCGAGAACATCGTGCTCGCCGCCCGCAGCGGTCCTGTCGACAAGAACCGCCTCGACTGGATCCTCGGGCTGTTCCCTGCCCTCAAGCGCTTCTGGAACCTGCCCGCCGGCAATCTCTCGGGCGGGCAGAAGCAGATGCTGGCCATCGCCCGTGCGATCGCGGAACCCCGCCGCCTGCTGCTCATCGACGAGCCCACCAAGGGCCTCGCTCCCGTCATGGTGCGCAGCATGATCGAGGCTTTCAGGGCCCTGAAGGCCTCGGGCGAGACGATCCTGCTCGTGGAGCAGAACTTCTATGCCGCCTCGGCGCTTGGCGACAACGTGGTCGTGATGGACGACGGACGCATCGTGCATTCCGGCGCCATGAGCGACCTCGTGACGGACAAGGACATGCAGCAGCGCCTGCTCGGCCTCTCTCTGGATGCCCACCAATGAGTGACATGGCTGCCCAACCCTCGGCTCCGGCCGAACTCCCCCGCGCCAAGACCGATTGGCTGCCACTTCTGCTCGTTCCAGCCCTCGGTCTGCTGGCATTGCCTTTCGTCGGCAGTCCGTCGACCTGGGTGACGCTCACGGTGGCAGGGCTTGCCATGGGCATGATGATCTTCCTGATGGCCTCGGGGCTCACCCTCGTGTTCGGCCTCATGGACATCATCAATTTCGGGCACGGCGTCTTCATCTCGCTCGGCGCCTACGCCACGCTCCTCGTGCTGGGTCCCCTGGCCGGTTGGGCGCTGTCGGATTCCATCGGGTTGAACCTGGCCCTCCTGGGGCTGTGCATTCTCGTCGCCATGGGGGTCACGGCCCTCGCTGGAGCCGTCTTCGAGCGCGTGATCGTGCGCCCGGTTTATGGCAGCCACCTGAAGCAGATCCTGGTCACCATGGGCGGCCTGATCGTCACCGAGCAGCTGATCCATGCCATCTGGGGCGCCTCACCCATCCCGATCCCGCTGCCGCAATCCCTGCGCGGCGCCTTCGTGCTCGGCGACATCGTCATGGAGCGCTACCGGGTGATCGCGGTCGTCATCGGCCTTGTGGTGTTCCTCGGCATGCAGCTGATCCTCAACCGCACCCGGATCGGCCTGCTGATCCGGGCCGGCGTCGAAAACCCGGAGATGGTCGAGGCGCTGGGCTATCGCATCCGCCGTCTTTTCGTCAGCGTCTTCATCGCCGGCTCGGCACTCGCCGGCCTCGGGGGCGTCATGTGGGCGTTCTACCGCCAGACGCTCACGGCCGGCATGGGCATGGAGGTGATGGTGCTGGTGTTCATCGTCATCATCATCGGCGGCCTCGGCTCCGTCGGCGGCTGCTTCGTGGGTTCCATCCTCGTGGCGCTCGTCGCCAACTATGTTGGCTTCATCGAGCCCAAGCTGGCGCTGATCTCCAACATCCTCGTCATGGCCCTCGTCCTCGTCTGGCGTCCCCAGGGCCTGTTTCCGGTGGCACGCCGATGAGCACATCCCCTGCCCTCCCTCTCGCCTTCGACGAGACCCGCCGGCGCGGCGGGATCCTGACCGGGCTTCTCTCCTCCGACCTGCCCCGCTCGCGAGCCCTGAGCTTCATCCTCCTCGCCATCTTCGTGCTTCTCGCTGCGACCCCGTTCCTGTTCTCGGGAAGCCAGCCCGTGGGCACCGCGGCGAAGATCTGCGTGTTCATCGTGCTGGTTGCGAGCTACGACCTGCTGCTCGGCTATTCAGGCATCGTCTCCTTCGCCCACACCATGTTCTTCGGTATCGGCGGCTACGGCATCGCCATCGCGCTGGAGCGCATCAGCCCCACCTGGAGCTCGGTTGCCATCGGCCTGACGGCGGCTCTGGCCCTCTCGGCCATCCTGGCGATTGCCATCGGCCTCCTGTCGCTGAGGGTGCGCGCCATCTTCTTCTCGATGATCACCCTGGCGGTCGCGACCGCGGCGGCCGTCCTGGCCTCCCAGCTGTCCGAGATCACCGGCGGCGAGGACGGCCTGTCGTTCCAGCTGCCGCCGTCGCTTCGCCCGGCCTTCCGGCTCCTGTCGGAGCCGGTCTTCGGCACCATGATCAACGGTCGCCTGCTCGCCTATTACCTCGTCTTCGGCGTCTCGCTCATCGTGTTCCTCATGCTCCTGCGCATCGTGAACTCGCCCTTCGGCCGCGTGCTGCAGGCGATCCGCGAGAACGAGTTCCGGGCGGAGGCCCTGGGCTACCGGGTCGTTGCCTACCGCACGGCCGCTTCCGTCATCTCGGCCCTGGCAGCGACAATCGCCGGCGCGCTCATGGCGCTGTGGCTGCGTTATAACGGGCCGGACACCACCCTGTCCTTCTCGATCATGATCGACATCCTGCTCATGGTCGTGATCGGCGGCATGGGCACCATGTACGGCGCCGTGATCGGAGCTGCCCTGTTCGTGCTGGCCCAGAGCTACCTGCAGGTGCTGATGGGGGCCGGCAGTGCGGCTCTCGCGGGCATCCCGCTCCTGCCCAACCTCATTCATCCGGACCGCTGGCTGCTGTGGCTCGGCGCCCTGTTCGTCATCAGCGTCTACGCCTTTCCTGGCGGCATCGTCGGACGCCTGAGGCAAGGCAAACCCTAAAAGCCAAGTGGGAAACTTAGCCGGGCTCGAACCGTTTCCCTCCTAGGCGGAGGATGCGCCATGAGCCGTGCCTTTGTTCGTGAATCCGAGGGTGGGGAAGCCTTCGAGGACCTGCCCGATCGATCGATCAGCCCTCACCACCTCGTCACGCCGGCGGGTTTGACCCGTATGGACGCGGAAATCGAGTCCATCGAGAAGCGCCTGACTGACGCACAAATCAAGGACGACAAGGCCGAGGTCGCCCGTCTCTCCCGCGATCTGCGCTACTGGTCGGCACGCAGGGTCTCGGCCGAAGTGGTGCCTCCACCCACCGACACGTCCCACGTCCGCTTCGGGGCCGAGGTCACCTTCGAGCGTGAGGATGGCCGACGCCAGACCTACCGGATCGTCGGCGAGGATGAGGCCGACCCGGCCAAAGGCAGCCTCTCCTACATCTCGCCCCTTGCCCAAGCCCTCATGGGCAAGGAGGTCGGCGATACCGTCATTGTTGGGCAGGGCCAGGCCGAGATCGTCTCGATTGCCATCTGATATCCGCAGGCCTTAGCTCATGCCGGATCCTTGAGCGGCACGACGTTATCCGGTGCATTGGAGACTGCCTCGTCGGCGGACACGGAGGCCAGCAGCTTCTCCCGCAGCATGAGGTCGAGCTCCTGCTGGATCTGCAGGAATTCGCTCCATTTGGAGGTCGTGATCAGGGCGTTGATCTCGACCTTCGGCTTTTCCTCATGTCCCTCCCGCAGCCGCGCCTGAATGGAGCCGCGCTCGATCCTCGGGTGCTCCGCCACAAGGGCCGCAATGGCTTCGATCTCCTGGCGGATCGCCGCGGTATCCTTGGCGAGAAGCCCGACAACCCGGTCATAGGGCATCCGGTCCCGGTTGGTCAGGTTGATGATGTTCAAGTTTACGAAGGTTGCGTTCGGGATCGTGATCAGGGTCCGGTCGAGTCCCCTGATCCTGGTCGATCGGATCCCGATTTCCTCGACCCGGCCTTCGAGAGTGCCGAACCGGCAGAGGTCGCCCACACGGACAGGCCGGTCCGCATAGAGGATCAAGCCGCCGATGAAGTTCTCCAGCGTGGGCTTGGCCGCAAGAGCGACCGCCAAGCCGCCGACCCCGAGACCGGCCAGGAGACCTGCCAGCGGAATGCCGAGATGGGAGGCGCCGTAGATGAGGAGGACCACGGCGACGGCAATCCCGGCGATCCGAACGGCCGCCCGCGCCAGATGAGCGTCGATGCTCTTTGTCGCCGTCAGATAGAGCCTCCCGGCCAGGGCATTGGAAAACACGAGGACCGCCCAGATCATCGCGATATAGGCGATCCCCTCAGCGATCTCCTCGACGACACCGTTGACCCTGCCCGTCAGGTTGATCTGGTTGTCACTCATGTAGCGCACGAACAAAGCCGCCACCGCGACCGCACCGGGCACGAGCACATCCGCCAGAACCTGCACCACTCCATTCTGGGAGGAGGCCGCATTGCGCGCCAGGGAACGCACCGCGAAGACGGCTACAACGCCGAAGCCCATCACGAGAACGAATGCAATCCATTGCCAGACCGCCTGCCCTTCGATCTCGGCTCTCATGGATTCCGGCAGGGCTTCGATCACGCTGAACCATTTCGGCGGCAGCAGGTGGCCAGGAGACTGGCTGAAGAAGTCGTAGAAGTCGGTCTGAGCACCGCTCAGGTGGGGTTCGTTGCGGACCAGGCGATAGATGCCCTCGAGTCGGAGAACAGTGCTGCTCGAGAACAGGTACTCGCCGGCCCTCGGCCCGTCTGCGATGCGCACAATCCGGAGGTCCGTTCCAGGCACATTCCAGCTTGCCGGCGGCTTTGCCGCGACCTCATCGTCACCCGGAATTGTACCTAAGTCCGGCAATGGCACACGGTCGAGGATCTCTTTCAGGAGGATGACGGACTCAAGCCGCCGGTGCTCCAGTTCGACGGGTGGGATATCCCGCAGGTCGAGGGTCGTGGAAGCTCTGGCCAGCAGGGCATCGGCCTCCGCGGCCTTTCGGGTGACGCTCTCGCTCAAGGACAGACCGGGTTCGGACCTGCTCTCCCGGTAAGCCTCCATGAGCAGGGCCGTCGCCCGCGAGGCGTCGGCGCGGAAACCCTCCAGGGTCGCTCTGGGGCTAGATGTCTGCGCCGGCGAGAGGAAGCCGAGACCGCCGAGCGCCTGCGGCGTCCCGAGGACCTGCAGGACGATGAACAGGACAAGCAGAAGCGCGCCGACCAGCGGGACCGCCATCTCGCGCAGTGCTTGTCGCAGGGAGATCATCATGGCGCCTTCCCGGTCCTGGGATCCAAGGCCGGCTATCCTAGTTCAACAGGCAGAACCTTCCAACCGCCAGCCTGCGCTCCCTCTCAGGGACAGAACTCAGGTTGCTGTCCGCTGGGGCACGACGGCGGTTGCTTCGATTTCGATACGAGCAGCCTTTTCCACGAGGCGCACGACCTGAACGAGCGCCATGGCCGGGTAATGGGTGCCGAATATATCCCGATACGCACGGCCGAGCTCGCGCAGATTCGTGAGATATTCCTCGATGTCGACCACATACCAGGTCAGCCGTACGAGATGCCGGGGCTCGGCGCCGCCTTCCGCCAGGATCTCGCGGATGTTCTCGAAGATCCGGCACGCCTGCGCGACGAAGCCATCGGCGAAAACACCGTTCTCGTCCCAGCCGACGATGCCGCCCGTCACCACGATTCTGCCCTCGGCCATCATGCCGTTGGCATAGCCCTTTGGAGTCGGCCAGTGCTTCGGGTTGAGAACTTCGGGCCCATCATCGGCCACGGGCAAGGAAGCATTCCCATAAGCAGCTGTCATCGGCATCCTCCCCTTCAATGCTTGGATTGCTGTGCGTGCATCTTTAGGAGCTCCCGTGCGATCACGATCTTCTGCACTTCGGTTGCTCCCTCGTAGATCCTCAGAGCCCTGATCTCCCGATAGAGCTCCTCGACCTTTACGCCCTTGGTCACGCCGAGGCCACCGAAGATCTGGACGGCCCGGTCGATCACGCGCTGTGCCTCCTCCGTGGCATGCATTTTCGCCATGGCGGCCTCGCGGGTCACGCGCTCCGCCCCCTGATCCTTGGTCCACGCGGCGCGGTAGACAAGGAGCGCCGCCGTATCGACGCCGGTTGCCATGTCGGCAAGCGAGGCTTGCGTCAACTGCAGCTCGCCCAATGGAGCCCCGAAGAGCTTGCGAGATGACGCGTGCTGCAACGCGTCGTCGAGCGCGCGGCGGGCCAGTCCCAATGCAGCGGCTCCCACGGTCGAGCGGAAAACGTCGAGAGTCGCCATGGCAACCCTGAACCCATCACCCGGACCTCCAACGCGTTGCGAGTGTGGCACCCGACAGCCTTCGAACCGGAGGGTTGCAAGGGGATGAGGTGCAATGACATCGATCCGGTTCTCGATCGTCAGCCCCGGAGTCTGTGCATCGACCACATAGGCCGACAGGCCTTTCGCTCCAGGGGCCTCGCCGGACCTCGCGAAGACGACATAATGATCGGCGATCCCGCCGTTCGAGATCCAGGTCTTCACGCCATCGATGCGCACATGATCCGACCCGTCGGGAGTCGCCGTCGTGCTCATGGCGGCGACATCCGATCCGGCCTCCGGCTCGGACAGCGCGAAGGCCGCAATCGCCTCACCGCCAGCAACCGGCGGGAGGTATTGCTCCTTCAGCGCTTCAGAGCCGAACAGGGTGATTGGTCCCGTGCCGAGCCCCTGCATGGCGAAAGCGAAATCCGCCAAGCCGTCCTGGTAAGCCAGTGTCTCGCGGGCAAGGCATAGGGTGCGGACATCAAAGGTCGGTGACAGACCGCCATAGGCCTGCGGCACCACGGCCCTGAGCCATCCGTCCTCGCCAAGGCGGCGTACGAGATTGCGGCAGGAGGCGTCCACGTCATGGTGATCGACAAGAGGACGAACCTCCCGTGCAGCCCAGCCGCGCAAGCCTTCGGCAAATTGCCGATGACGGGCCTCGAAGAACGGCCAGGAGAGAAAGCTCGCATCGACCACGTCAATCTCCCTTGAAGACCGGCTTTTCCTTGGCCGCGAAGGCGCGAAAGGCGCGCGCGAAGTCCTCGGTCGTCATGCACAGGGCCTGCGCCACGGCCTCGGCCTCGATGGCCTCCTCGACCGACATCGCCCATTCCATCGCGAGCATGCGCTTCGTCATCGTATTGGCATAGGTCGGTCCGGTGCCGATCATCCGAGCCAGGTTGTGTGCCTCGCCCGGGAGTTCGCCGGATTCGACGATGCGGCTGAAGAAGCCCCACCGCTCGCCTTCCTCGGCGCTCATGAAGCGCCCTGTGTAAAGCAGCTCAGAGGCCCGGCCCTGTCCGATGATGCGAGGAAGGATGGCACAGGCTCCCATATCGCAGCCTGCAAGGCCCACCTTGTTGAACAGGAACGCCACCTTTGCGCCAGGGGCCGCAAGACGGATGTCGGAGGCCATGGCCACGATGGCGCCGGCGCCGGCGCAGATGCCCTCGACAGCCGCAATGACCGGCTGAGGCGCAGCCCGCATGGCCTTCACCAACTCCCCTGTCATACGCGTGAAGGCGGTAAGCCCCTTCGTGTCCATTTCGACCAGCGGGCCGATGATCTCGAACACATCGCCACCGGACGAGAAATTCCCACCGGCACCCGTCACGACGATAGCCTTGACCTCATCGTCCTTGGCGCAGGCATGGAAGAAGTCCGCCAGCTCACGATAGCTCTCGAATGTGAGTGGGTTCTTCTTCTCCGGACGGTTGAGCGTCACCGTCGCAACGGGTCCATCGACTTTGAGCAAAAAATGGCGCGGCTCATAAGTAGCAAGCGGCAGCGTGACGGAATTGGCAACCTGCATCACTGACCTTCTCCTTGGATGGCGCGCCGAGCCGAGAGCTTGGTTTTCCCCAGAAGCCGCATGAGGTCGTTCCGATCCTTCTCCGTCAGATCGCCGAACAGATCGGCAATCCAGAGCTCATGCTCGGACGCCATGGTGCGAAACTCGGCACGGCCGCTCTCCGTCAGGCTGATCACCGACGACCTGCGGTCTGTCGTCGAAGCCGTGCGCACGATATGGCCGGACGCGACGAGTCGGTCGACAAGGCCGGTGAGGTTGCCGTTCGAGACCATCATGCGCTTCGAGAGATCGGACAGGGTCATGCCGTCGGGCGCCTTGTCGAGCTGGGCCATCAGGTCGAAGCGCGGCAACGTGACGTCGAACTGCTCGCGTAGGCGGCGCCGCACCTCGCCCTCGATAAGAGTGGTGCAGGTGAGAAGGCGCAGCCAGAGGCGCAGTTCCTCCCGGTGATCCTCCGGCATCTCGACCGCCTTGGTTTCGGCGTCGAGCGGAATTGCCTGATCGTCCATCCTAGATTTCTCCCCCGGCCACCACGATGGCCTGTCCCGTTACGGAGCGTGCAGCCTCGCTGCAGAGCCAGAGCACTGCACCGGCCACCTCCGACGGGTCGATCAATCGGCCCTGGGGGTTGTGCTTCACGAGTTCCCCGAGTGCTTCTTCTCGGGACCTGCCGGTCTTTGCCATGATCGTCTCGAGACTCTCTGCCACGAGATCGGTATCGGTGAAACCAGGACAAACGGCATTCACGGTCACGCCGGTTTTGGCAGTCTCCAGCGCCAGGGCACGAACGAAGCCGATCACGGCGTGCTTGGCGGCGCAATAGGCGCTCACATAGGGATAGCCTTTCAGGCCTGCCGTGGAAGCGACGGCCACGATGCGTCCGAAGCCCCGCTCCGTCATGGAATGCAGCACGGCCTGAGCCACATTCGTGACCCCGAGCAGGTTCACGTCCAGCATCTGCCTGAAGACTTCCGGGCCTGACTTCATGAAAGGCGCGGAAGCCGCCCCTCCGGCATTGGCAATCATCAGATCGACAGGACCGTAGCGCGAAACCGCCTCCTGCACGGCGGCCTGTACTTTTAGAGCATCGGAGACGTCCGCTACGGCAGCCGCGTGAGCATCGCCCTGCATGATAGCCTGCTCAAGCGTTCCAGGCGTGCGCCCGACGACGGTCACAGTCGCTCCGGCCTTCACGAGCGATGCTGCGATGGCCCGCCCGATCCCGCGCCCGCCGCCCGTGACCAGCGCATGCCGGCCTTTGAGATTTGTCATATTCATCTCATTCCGCCGCGAGAGGCTTCTCACCGGCCTCCATCTTCAATTCGGCGCGGGTCCTGGGCTTGGCCTTTATCTTCAGTTCGTCCATATCCTGCCGGTCGCGCACGGAGTTGCGGAAGATCTGGTCGCGTCCGGCATGATATTGCGGCGGGCAGTGGATGCTGGCCGCGCCGTACCAAGCCGCAGCCTTCATGGTGAAGAACGGATCGACGAGATGCGGTCGACCGAGCGCGACGAGATCCGCGCGTCCTGCGGCCAGGATCGTGTTCACCTGATCGGCCGTCGTGATGTTGCCGACGCACATCGTGGCGACGCGCGCTTCGTTGCGTACCTGATCGGAGAACGGCGTCTGGAACATGCGCCCATAGATGGGCCGTGCCTCGCGCACGGTCTGCCCGGTCGATACATCGACGAGATCGACCCCGTGCTCGGCAAAGGCGCGGGCGACCTCCACCGCCTCGTCGCCCGTGACGCCGCCCTCGGCCCAATCGGTCGCGGAAATACGCACCGACATGGGCTTATGCGCAGACCAGACCTCGCGCATGGCGTCGAAAACCTCCAGCGGATAGCGCAGACGGTTCTCGAGAGAGCCGCCATACTCGTCCGTACGCTGGTTGGTGAGCGGCGAGATGAAGCTCGCCAGCAGGTATCCATGAGCGCAGTGGAGTTCGAGCATGTCGAAACCGGCACGTTCGCCGCGGATGGCCGCGTCCACGAATTGCGCCTTGATGGTATCGAGTTCCGCCCGCGTTACCTCGCGCGGCACTTGGCTGTCCGGGAAATAGGGAATGGGCGATGCGGAGCAGATATCCCAGGCGCCCTCCTCCAGCGGCCGGTCGATGCCCTCCCACATGAGCTTGGTCGCGCCCTTTCGGCCTGCGTGCCCGAGTTGCAGGCAGATCTTCGTCTCCGAGTTTGCATGAACGAAGTCGACGATCCGCTTCCAAGCCGCCTCCTGCTCGTCGTTCCACATTCCGGTGCAGCCGAGCGTGATGCGGGATTCAGGTGAGACGCAGGTCATTTCCGTGAAAACGAGCCCCGCACCGCCTGTGGCACGCGCGCCGTAGTGAACGAGGTGAAAGTCGTTCGGCACTCCATCCTTTGCCGAGTACATGTCCATCGGCGACACCACCACCCGGTTGGCGACAGTCATCTCCCGCAGCCGGAACGGTTGGAACATGGGGACCGTGGGGGTCTCGACCGACACGTCAAAGCCCTGCCGGCGCACTTGTTTGGCAAAAGTCTGATCGACGGCCGCAACGAAATCGGGGGCCCGCAGGCGCAGGTTGTCGTAGGTGATCGCCTTGGCTCGGGTCATGACGCCGAAGGCGAATTGCACCGGGTCGAAATCCCAGAACCGCGCCACATGCTCGAACCAGACTAGCGACACGTCGGCGGCGTGCTGGGTCTTTTCGACCTCCTCGCGCCGTCCCGTCTCATAGAGCGCCAAGGCGCCCTCGACGCTCGGGTCGCGGCGGATGGCTTCATAGAGCGCAATGGCATCCTCCATGGCGAGCTTCGTGCCCGAGCCGATGGAGAAATGCGCCGAAGCCTTGGCGTCTCCGAGCAGCACCTTGTTGCCCATGACCCAGCGCTTGTTGCGGATCATCGGAAAGTTGCGCCAGATCGACCGGTTGGTGAGGACGCGGTGCCCGCCGAGGAACCAGCCGAAAATCTGCTCCATGAGCGCTGCGGATTCCGCCTCGCTCTTGTCCTTCAGCCCGGCCCTCTCGAAGGTCTCCGGGTCGGTCTCGAAAACCCAGGTCGAGCGGTTCGCCTCGTACTGGTAGGCATGGGCGATGAAGGGACCCCACTCCGTCTCCTGGAAGATGAACGTGAAGGCGTCGAGCGGCTTGGTCGAGCCCATCCAGGTGAACTTGTTGGGCCGCAGATCCACTTCGGGCTGGAAGTGATCCGCATAGCGTTCCCGGAAGCGGCTGTTGATGCCGTCGGCTACGACAACAAGGTCTGCATCGGCGAACAGGCTCTCGTCGTCCACGTCTGCTTCGTAGCGCAAGGTGACGCCGAGTTCCTCGGCCCGGTCCTGCAGGATCAGGAGCAGCGTGCGCCGCGAGCAGCCGCAGAACCCATTGCCGCCGATCCGGTGCTCGGTGCCCTGGAAATGGATGGCGATGTCGTCCCAATAAGCAAACTCGCGGACGATCCTCTGATAACTCGGAAGGTCGTACTTTTCGAAATTGTCGAGGGTCGCATCGGAAAAGACGACGCCGAAGCCAAAGGTCTCATCGGCACGGTTGCGCTCATAGACCGTGATGTCGGCCGCCGGCCGGAGCTTTTTCAGCAGAATCGCGAAATAGAGCCCTGCAGGGCCGCCGCCGATGATCGCTGTCTTCATGGGGTTCCTACCCGACATTTCCAATTTGTTTTAAGCTTAAAGCAATACTCAATCAACCTGAAAGCCCGCTCTCAGAATTTCCGGTCTCATCAGACCCTCATCGCCTCCTGTGGCTTGGCCACCTCCTGAGCGATGCGACGTAGCTCGAAACGTTGAAGTTTGCCGGTCTGAGTCCGCGGCAGGGCATCCACATATTCGATGATGCGAGGGTACTTATATGGGGCGATCTCCGCCTTTACATGATCCTGGAGAGCCTTGGTCAGGTCAGGGCTTGGAGCTTGGCCGGGGTGCAGAACCACATAGGCTTTGACAACCGTTCCGCGCCCGTCATCGGGCGCGCCCACCACGCCACATTCGGCCACAGCCGGATGCGTGAGGATCGCCGCTTCGACCTCCGGCCCTGCGATGTTGTAGCCGGCGGAGATGATCATGTCGTCGGAGCGCGCCTGGTACCAGAAGTAGCCATCCTCATCCATGCGGTAGGTGTCGCCCGTGACGTTCCAGCCATCCTGAACGTACTTGCCCTGCCGCTCGTCGGCGAGGTACCGGCATCCGGTCGGCCCGCGCACAGCCAGACGGCCGATGCTGCCTGGCGGCAGGTCGCGGCCCTCCTCGTCGATGACCTTCGCCTCGTAGCCGGGAACGGGCTTGCCGGTGGCACCGGGGCGGATCTCCTCCTCCCTTGCAGCGATGAAGATGTGCAGCATCTCCGTCGCGCCGATGCCATCCATCAGCCGAATGCCCGTTGCGTCCCTCCAGGCCTCGAAGGTGCCCTTCGGCAGCGGCTCGCCGGCCGAGACGCATTTGCGCAAGGATGAGATGTCGTAGCCCTCCAGCTTCGACAGGATGGCGCGATAGGCTGTGGGTGCCGTGAAGCAGATGGTGGCCCTGTACTGCATGATCGCCGGCAGGAGATCGTCGGGGCCTGCTTTCTCCAGCAGCACGGTCGAGGCGCCGACCCGCATCGGGAACAGCACGATGCCGCCGAGCCCGAACGTGAAGGCAAGTGGTGGCGAGCCGATGAAGCGGTCGCTGGGCTCGGGCCGCAACACATTGCGCGAATAGGCATCGCAGATCGCCAGCATGTCGCGATGAAAATGCATGGTGCCCTTCGGCTCGCCCGTCGTGCCGGAGGTGAAGCCGATCAGGCATACATCGTCCGCAGCCGTATCGACGGCGGCAAAATCCGGGGATGCCGCGGCGATCATTGCCTCCAGGCTGTCGGCTCTGCCCGAGCCCCAATAAACGACGTGCTGGAGATCGGGCGCCAAGGCCTTGGCGCGCTCCAGGTCCTCAGCGAGGCGGTGGTCGCAGAGCGCTATCGTGATCATGGCCTTGTTCAACGGATAGGCGATCTCCCGAGCGCGCAGCAGCGGCATGGTGGCGACAACGACGCCACCGGCTTTCAGCACAGCCAAGTAGGCCGCCACCATCATGGGATTGTTGGTGGAGCGCAGTAGAACCCGGTTGCCGGGAACGAAGCCGAGCCGCTGGACCAGCACGTTGCAGATCCGATTCACCCGCTCCTGAAGCTCGCGATAGGTGAGCGTCTCGGCCGGGCTGATGAGGCAGGGCTCGTCACCCCTGCCCTCCTCGATCCACCGGTCGAGGAATGCCACGGCGCAGTTCAGACGCTCGGGATAGTGCAGTTCGGGCCGGTTGAAGATGAATGTCGGCCACTGGTCCCGGGGCGGAAGGTTGTCTCTCGCGAAGGTATCCACATGTGCCGTGTCCGCCATCGTTCGCGCCTCCATTCGATTGTGGAGCAGGAGAGCAATGCTGCGCAGGTCTGGAGAGCTTGGGTCCTGATGCGCCGAGGGTCGCAAATGCGCTCCTCAGGCTTCGTTGTCCCGTTCCTCACGCAGCTGTCATCCCACCGGCCTTCCCCTGCGAAACAATCCACTTGAAGAAGGCAGAAATTATTTTAAACTTAAAACAATACTTGGCAATCCCAATTTTGGGGATGCCGCTGCCAAGGCTTCAAGAAAGGGAGTGTTCGGCAGAAATGTTTTGCGGCACAGTAGCGCCGCCCCTTCCGTCGAGGCGCCTCACGTCCCGCCGGGAACAATCACG
>JAESFL010000357.1_pt1 | contig 36521 bp, 38 predicted proteins | sample 9269401 | NCBI WGS metagenome assembly JAESFL01 (sample SAMN14506025, study PRJNA617098) | algae metagenome | isolation source: Gloeocapsa sp. UFS-A4-WI-NPMV-4B04 and co-occurring heterotrophs from desert... | place: USA: Utah | collected 2006-10-01 | reverse complement strand
CGCGCGGACAATCCGCTGGCGCAGGTCCTGAGACATCGGGGCCGTCATGGTGAGGTCCTGGGCTCTCACCCCCACAGCCTTGGAATCAGATCACCCGATTCCACGCAACTCCTAACCGCTCTAGTCCTTCAGCCTGTCCCAGGTCGATCGACCGGCGTACGGTTCACATGGGGCAGTCTGGCTAGGCCACCGACGCTTCGTTGCACTTAGCCGGGACTGCGGGTCGTGATCGTCCGCTCTGCTCCCTCCACTATGGAAACGCCCAGCCCTCGTGCGGGCGTCTCCACTCCCCGACCAATGACCTCTGCCGCCCGTCGTCCAAGCGCAAATGCCGGTCTCCCCTGCTAAGCCGGTCGCCATGGGACGAACGCAGCCCTTCGCCTTGAACTCCTCGTCCCCGCCCAGCATTGTTCCGGCTCAACACGAGACGACCCACATGCCGCGTTTTTTCTTCAACATCCGGGACGGCTACGACCTCGACGAGGACGACGAGGGCGTGGAGCTGCCCGATCTCGACGCCGCCCGGGCGGAGGCGCAGGCGACGGTCGAGGAGCTGCGCGAGGAACTCGGAGCCGAGGCCGAGGGCATCCAGCTCGAGGTCACCGACGAGGAAGGGCAGCGGCTGTTCACGGTCTCTTTCGGCCGACACGGCCAAGGACGCCGCCGCTAGATCATGCGGTCGAACAAAGACTTGAGAGCCTGATCCGAAAAAGGCGGGACGCCGCCCGGACGGAGACCCGCTTCGACCAGAGCAGATGCGGCCCGAGCCGGCTACATAGGGGGCGAGACGAATGACCATCACCGATGTGACGTTGCGGCAGGGCGAGGCCACCGCGACGGTCTCTTTACGCGGCGCGGAGCCCATGTCCTGGCGCGTCGGCGGCCGGGAACTGATCTGGCACGGCGACCCGGCTCATTGGAGCGGCCGCGCGCCGATCCTGTTTCCCGTCGTCGGGGCCTCGGCCAACGGGGAGGTGCGGGTCGATGGCCGGGCCTATCCGATGCCGCAGCACGGTTTCGCGCGCGGGCTCGATTTCGAGATCGTCGCCCAGGCCGACGACAGCGCGCGCCTCCGGCTCGCGGATTCGAGCCGGACCCGGGAGCACTACCCCTTCGCGTTCCGGCTCGACGTCACCTACACGCTCGGGATCGAGGCCTTGCGGCTCGACATCGACGTTCACAACGCCGACGCTGCGGCCTTGCCCTATGCGCTGGGCTTCCATCCCGCCTTCCCGTGGCCCTTCGCGGGAGAGCCCGACCGGAGCGGCCATCGGGTCGAATTCGAGGCCCCCGAAGACCCGCATGTGCCGACGATCCGGGAGGCGGGGATCCTGGATCTGGCCCCGCGCCGCGTCCCGCTCGACGGGCGCCGCCTCGACCTCGATCCGGAGCAATTCGCCGCGGGCGCCATGATCTTCCGGGAGGCCCGGAGCCGCGCGATGCGCTTCGTCGCGCCCTCGGGGGCGGCCATCGCCATGGAGGTCGAGGACTTGCCCCATCTCGCGCTCTGGACCCGGCCGACCGCACCGTTCCTGTCGCTGGAGGCCTGGACCGGACACGCGGATTCGCTCGGCTTTGCGGGCGAACTCCGCGAGCGCAACACGATCCGCAGCCTCGCGCCCGGGAGCACCGCGCGCCACGCCGTGACGCTACGATTCCTGCAGCCGTGACGGTTCGGAGGCGTCCTCGAAGGCAGCGGTGAACTCGCGCGACAGCAGATCGGGCGTGTCGAGATAGCGTGCCGAATGGTGAAACGGCGTCGCATGCCGCGCGCCGGCTCGTCTTGCGAGGCGGCCGGCCTGCGCGGCGGTGAGGTGTCGGGTCGAGGTCGCGAGGGCGGCATCCCGCTCCAGGAAGACCGCTTCGATGAACAGCTGATCGGCCCCGTTCGCGAGGCGCAGAATCGCGGCTTCGTTCTCGGCGTGAAAGGCGCAATCCGTCACATAGGCGACACGCTGGCCGCGCCCCACGCGAAAGGCGCGTTCGCGCAGCTCCCCGAGGCTGAGCGCAGCGCCGTTCGGCACGGGAACCGGCGTCAGGTCCGGCAGCCCCGCGCGAACGGCCCGCTTGGCCTCGTTGAGCCAGGGACCGGGCTGAAGTCCCATCTGATCGAGCGTCCCGCGGAGCACGTTCACCTGAAGGGTTTCGCGCAAGACGAAGGCCAGCGAGGGTATCCCGTGGTCGAGCGCGGCGGCCTCGATGCGGAAGGACTCTTCGAGGAGGACGATCCCTGGGGGGAGGTCCGGCGGGGCAAGGGGCTCCCGCGCGAAGACGGCGCGCTCCCTGAACGATGCCGCCGCCCCGATCCTCACGCCGTCGAACTCCTGGACCTCGATCGCGAAATCCGGGGAATGCGGACCGATCAGGTTCCAGGTGTAGCTCCTGATCCTGTGGTGGACCTCGGCGATGAAGCCCACCGGTCCGACGAGCACCAGCGGCTGTTCGCGGTGCAGGCAGATGCGCAGCAGCCGGTCGAAGCCGGACCAGTGGTCCATATGGGTGTGGGACACGAGAACGTGGCTGACCCGGGCGAGCTCGCGCGCCGCGAGACCTCCGATGTCGCCGAGATCGAACAGGATCGCGCGGCGCCCGTGGCGGAAATCGAGGTAGAGGCCCGGATCGTCGAAGGGGCCGTTGATCAGGCGGGGCTGAACGAGCCAGGACATCAGGACGAACGTATCGGCTTTGCCGCCTTCCGAGGATCAGTCCAATCGCGGGGCCGCATCGAGGTGGCGGGCCCGCAGCAAGGGCGGAAAAAGACGGGCCCATAGCACCGTGACCGCGATGGTGCCGACCCCGCCGATCACCACCGCGGGCACCACGCCGATCCAGCCTGCCATCACGCCGGCGCGGAACTCGCCGAGTTCGTTCGAGGCGCCCACGAACACCATGTTGACGGCGTTCACGCGGCCCCGCACCTCGTCGGGCGTGGCGAGCTGGATCAGCGTTTCGCGCACATAGACGCTCAGCATGTCCGAGGCCCCGATGAGCGCGAGCGCGAGGATCGAGATCCAGGGGGTTGTCGAGAGCCCGAACACGATCGTGAACAGGCCGAAGAAGCCGACGCCCACGAACATGATGACCCCCGCATGGTCGCGGATGGGCCGCATGCCGAGATAGGCCGCGACGATCACAGCCCCGACGCCCGGCGCTGCGCGGAGCATGCCGAGGCCCCACGGACCCACGTCGAGGATGTCGCGCGCAAAAGCCGGCATGAGGGCGACCGCGCCGCCGAGCAGCACCGCGAACAGATCGAGCGAAATCGCACCGAGCAGGATGCGATTGCGCCACACATAGTCGAACCCCGCCACTACCGTCTGCCAGGAGGTCGGCTCGCCCGGTTCCTGGGGGCGGACGATCGCGATGGCGCCGACGAGCGCGAGGCCGATCCCGAGGAGCGCGGTCGCCGTGCCATAGGCCACGAGGGGCGAGATCCCGTAGAGCAGGCCGCCGGCCACGGGCCCTACGATCGTGGCGATCTGCCAGGCCGACGAGTTCCAGGCAATGGCTGTCGGCAGTTCGTGCGCCGTGACCACGTTCGGGAGAATCGACTGCACGGCCGGCCCCACGAAGGCACGGGCGATTCCGAAACCGAGGAGGACGGCGAAGATCGGCCAAACCACGCTCGTGCCGTTCAGCGTGAGCGCGAAGAGCGCCGCCACGCAGGCGATCTCGGCTGCAAGGCAGATCGCGAAAATGCGCCGGCGGTCGAAACGGTCCGCTACGGAACCCGTGACCAAGACCAGCGCGAGCGAGGGCAGGAACTGCACGAGCCCCACGATGCCGAGGTCGAACGGGTCCCGGGTGATGTCGTAGACCTGCCAGCCGACCGAGACGCTCACGATCTGCGTCGCGAAGGTGGCGAAGAACCGGGCCGACCAATAGGCGAGATAGCCGCGGCGGCGGAAGACCTCGCGCGCCGTGGCTGGCGTCGGGTGGGCAAGGGCATCCACGGATCGTCAGGCCTTCAGGGCCGCCCAGGCGTCTGCGAAGGCGCGGGCGTTCCGCCCTACATCCGCGGTCTGCATCTGCGGGGTGAAGAGCGCCGAGCCGAGGCCGAAGCCATCCGCGCCCGCATCGATGTAGGATTTCATCGTCTCGGGTCTGATGCCACCCACCGGGACCACCAGGGTGTCCTTCGGGAGCACGGCTCGCCAGGCTTTCACCACAAGCGGCGGCATCGCTTCGGCGGGGAAGAGCTTGAGGGCATCGGCGCCCGCGTTCAAGGCAGCGAAGCCCTCGGTCGGCGTCGCGACGCCAGGGGTGCAGACGAGTCCGAGCGCCTTGGCGCGACGGATCACCTCGACGTCGCCATGCGGCATCACGATGAGGTGCCCGCCCGCGTCCCGCACCCGACCCACATCGGCGGGATCGAGAACGGTGCCGGCTCCGACGAGCACGTCCGCGGGCATGGCGCGACTCAGGGTCTCGATGCTCCGGAAGGGCTCGGGCGAGTTGAGCGGCACCTCGATGACGCGGAAGCCCGCCTCGACGAGAGCGTAGCCGATGCCCTCGGCATTCTCGGGCTTCAAGCCGCGGAGGATCGCAACCAGGGGGAGGTTCGAGAGGTAGGATGGAAAAGGCTGAAGCATCCAGGGCTCGTAAAGGGAGTTTGGCCGCGGGGCAACGCGGCAGGGCAGGGGGCCTTGCGCTAAACGGGCACCAGCCCTGGGTCGACGGGGTTTTTCCGTTCCAGCCAGGCAGGCACCGGTAGGTTCTTGGAGCGCAGGAACTCCGGGTTGAAGAGCTTCGACTGGTAGCGTGTCCCCGAATCGCAGAGCACCGTCACGATCGTGCGGCCCGGTCCGAGCTCGCGGGCGAGGCGGATCGCGCCTGCGACGTTCACCCCCGATGAACCGCCAAGGCATAGGCCCTCGTGCTCGAGGAGATCGAAGACGATCGGAATCGCCTCGTCGTCGGAGATCTGGAATGCGTGGTCGATGGGCGCGCCCTCGATGTTGCGGGTGATCCGGCCCTGGCCGATGCCCTCGGTGATCGAAGACCCGGTCGCCTTCAGCTCGCCGCTCGTGAAATAACTGTAGAGGGCCGCGCCCATGGGGTCGGCCAAGCCGATGGCGACGCCCGGGTTCCGGGCTTTGAGCGCCATGCCGACGCCGGCAAGCGTGCCGCCCGTGCCGACCGCGCAGACGAACCCGTCGACGCGCCCGCCGGTCTGGTCCCAGATCTCCGGGCCCGTGGTCTCCATGTGCCCGTCCCGATTGGCGGGGTTGTCGAACTGATTCGCCCAGATCGCGCCGGCAGGCTCTGCCTGGGCGAGGCGCTCGGCGAGGCGGCCCGAGACCTTCACGTAGTTGTTGGGGTTCGCGTAAGGCACCGCCGGCACTTCGACGAGCTCGGCGCCCGCAAGCCGCAGCATGTCCTTCTTCTCCTGGCTCTGCGTCTCGGGAATCACGATCACGGTGCGAAAACCCATGGCGTTGCCGACGAGGGCCAGGCCGATGCCTGTGTTGCCTGCAGTCCCCTCGACGATCACCCCGCCCGGCCGGAGCGCGCCGCGCTCGACGGCCTCCCGGATGATGAAGAGTGCCGCGCGGTCCTTCACGGACCCGCCCGGGTTCATGAACTCGGCCTTGCCGAGGATCTCGCAGCCGGTGGCCTCGGAGGCGCGGCGCAGGCGAATGAGGGGCGTGTTGCCGATGGCGGACAGGATATCGGGGGCGATGGTCATGGGGGGAGGGCGCTCGATGGGGCGACCCTGTTTAGAGCATTTTCGGGCGAGGTGAATCCGGCCCACGCGAACAAAATGCGATGACCCGGAAACAAGAACCGCTTTCACGGCAGGGCAACCAGATCGAGGGGAGCGTCTTGCGGCGGCTTTCCAGGCAGCCGGGGCGCCGGACGGCGCGCTTGTGCTCCCCTCGACGCTGCCGCGCCTTCCCGGTACAGCCATGCCATGAGCGAGACGAAGGGCGATCGGGGGGCACAGAGCGGGCGGCGCGTGGCGAAGCGGGCCGCAGGGCTCGACCGCATCGACATCGCCATTCTCGAAGCCCTGCGGGAAAACGGTCGGATCACCTATCAGGCCCTCTCCGAGCGCGTCGGCCTCTCGCCACGTCCCTGCCTGGAGCGGGTGCGGCGGCTCGAGGAGCGTGGGATCGTGCGGGGCTACACGGCCCTCATCGACCCAGCCCGCGTCGGGCACCACATCATTGCCCTTGCTGAAATCGCCATGCGCGATCCCTCGGCCGCGGCCCGGCAGCGCCTGGAACGGGCCCTCGTCGCCCATCCTTGCGTGGTCGAGTTGCAGGTCGTGAACGGCGACTACGATTATGTCGCTCGGGTGGTAGCCCCCACCCTCGCGGCCTACGAGGAACTTACCGACGCCTTCCTCACGGACCCTCGCTTCGGCATCGCCCGGGTGCATTCCACCTTCGTGCTCAAGACCCTGAAAGGCTTCGAGGGCTATCCTCCGGGCCAGCCCGACTCTTGATTGTGTCCGTCCATGCAGCGGCAACCGTTCAATGAAGGCCACGGGGCAGCCGAATCGGCTGTATAGGCAGCCGATTTCAGCACCAAGAGTAGTGCCGCTTCGCTAATCTCTGTCCATTCTTCCGGTTTTGGACGAGAGGGTACGATGAGCGCGACAACGGCAGCGATCGATTTCGAGAAGCGGGTGACGGCCACGAACTACGACCCGCTGCCGCTGGTGCTCACCGAGGCCAAGGGCGTCTGGGTGACGGATGCCGAGGGCCGGCGCTACCTCGACATGATGAGTGCCTATTCGGCCGTGAGCATGGGCCACGGCCATCCCCGCATCCTCGCGGCCATGATGGATCAGGCCCAGAAGCTTGCGGTGACGAGCCGCGCCTACCACACGGAGGTGCTCGGGCCGTTCCTGGACCGGCTCGTGCAGCTTACCGGCCTCGACATTGCACTCCCCATGAATACGGGCGCAGAAGCGGTCGAGACCGCCATCAAGGCGGCCCGCCGCTGGGGTCACCACGTGAAGGGCATCCCGCAGGACCGCGCCGAGATCATCGTGGCCGAGCATAATTTCCACGGCCGCACCACCACGATCGTCGGGTTCTCCTCGGACGAGTCCTACCGCGACGGCTTCGGCCCGTTCACGGGCGGCTTCAAGGCCGTGCCCTTCGGCGATGCCGCTGCCGTCGAGGCGGCGATCACGCCGAATACGGCCGCGGTGCTGATCGAGCCGATCCAGGGCGAGGCCGGCATCATCGTGCCGCCGGACGGGTATCTCACGGCGTTGCGCGCGCTCTGCGACCGCCACAACGTGATGCTCATCGTCGACGAGGTGCAGGCGGGGCTCGGCCGCACGGGCCGCTGGTTCGCGCATCAGCACGAGGGTATCCGTCCCGACGGCCTTATCCTCGGCAAGGCTCTCGGCGGCGGCGTGTATCCGGTGTCGGCGTTCGTCGGCACGCGGGAACTCATGCGCGTGTTCAATCCCGGCTCCCACGGCTCGACCTTCGGGGGCAACGCACTTGCGGCCCGCATCGGCCTCGAGGCCCTCAACGTCATGGCGGACGAGAACCTCGTCGAGAACAGCCGGGTGATGGGTGACTATCTCTTCGAGCGCCTGCGGAGCATGAGGAGCAACTTCGTGGTGGACGTCCGCGGGCGTGGCCTTTGGGTCGGCGTCGAGGTCGATCCCAGCGTGGTGTCGGGCCGCGCGGTCTGCGATGCGCTTGCCCGCGAAGGCGTTCTCTCCAAGGACACCCACGGAACTGTGCTGCGCTTCGCGCCCCCGCTCACGATCACCCGTGAGGAGATCGACTGGGGGATGGAGCGCATCGAACGCGTTTTCGCCCAGGGGGTCACCCGCAAGGCGGCCTGACGGATCTCGCCTTTTGGAAGTGCTCTCCTCCCCGCGAGTGGGGATGAGTTTCCGACACCGGCGCTCCGCTACCGTAACCGGGAGTAGGGGGCCTACGGTGCCTGGGGCGTTGCTCCTGCGAGGCACGCCTGCGCGAGGCGGTTGACGCGCAGGCGCTCGTCCGCATCGAGCCTGTTCGTCAGGATCCCGGTCCACAGGCCTTCCCCCCGCGCGCGTTCGGCCGTGCAGGTGCAGGCCGCCCGGCAGAGGGGCTCGCTGCCTTGCGTCTCGACGCAGCCGGCGGTGCATTGGCGCATGAACGGCGCGGCCTCGGCGACAGGATTGGGACCTGTGATCTGCAAGACTCCGTAAAGGGCGCCGAGCAGAACCGGCTGGTGCAAGAGATAGATCGGCAGGCTCCATCGCCCCGCCAGAACGAGGAGCCGTGCGACGGGATTTGCGGCCCTCCATCGCGCGAGGGGCGCGGTAGCCTCGCGGCGTAGGATGGCCTGTCCGACCACGAGCCCAATGAGGACCATCCCGAGCCACGGGAACAGCGGCACGTAGTCGTTCGTGACCGGATCCCTCCAACCCAGGCCGAGCCATTCCAAAGCCGGGGCGTCGAAAACCGCGCTCGTGAGCACCCGAGGCAGCACGAAGCAGAGCGCCGCGGCCAGCAACGTGACGACCGCGGGGGCCCGCAGAAACGGCAGCGCGACGACGCTCGCGGCCGCGATGCAGTGCAGGATGCCGAAGAAGATGAAGCTTTGTGGGAAGGCCAGGAAGGTCGCGACGGTGACGAGGAGGGCCGCACCCCCGATTTTGGCGAGGCGCCTCGAGAAGGCCGCCCGCCTGATCCCGCCCGCATGGGCGAGGGCGAGGCCCAGGCCGACAAGCGCCAGGAAGGTGCCCGCGATCGTCCGCGCGAAAAGCTTCCAACCGGGATCGTTGATGGCGTCGGTGACGATGAGCTTCAGGAAGCTCAGGTCCCACGCGAAATGGTAGATCACCATCGCGACGATCGCGACCCCGCGGGCCGCATCGATGGCATCCCAGCGCGAGCGGGGGGAGGGTGCAGCTAGGGACAAGCGCGGGCTCGGGCCATGATCGAGGGAACCCGTCATCGGTACCCCGGCAGGGCGTGATCGGCGGGCAGGCCCGTTCTATATGGTCACCAGATGACGGAAAACCTCGAAGACCGGATCGAAGATCTCAAGGCCCGTGTCGCCCGTGCCGGGGTGATCGCCGGCTTCACTGGCGCCGGGATCTCGACGGAGAGCGGCGTTCCCGATTTCCGTTCGCCGAACTCGCCCTGGACCCGCAACAAGCCGATCCCCTTCGAGGCCTTCCTGAGGAGCGAGGAAGCCCGCCGGGAGGCCTGGCGGCGCAAGTTCGCGATGGACGACCTCTATCGTGGGGCGCAGCCGAACCGGGGCCATCGCGCGCTCGCCGCCCTCGTCCAATCGGGCAAGATGCCCGCCGTGATCACGCAGAACATCGACGGGCTCCATCAGGAATCCGGGATCGAGCCCGAGCGGGTCATCGAGATCCACGGCAATGGCACCTACGCGACGTGTCTCTCCTGCCGAAGGCGCTACGAACTCGACTGGGTGCGTCCGCGCTTCGAGGCAGTGGGCGTTCCACCGGATTGCGAGGCCTGCGGCGGGATCGTGAAGTCGGCAACGATCTCGTTCGGCCAGGCGATGCCCGGAGAGCCGATGCGGCGGGCGCAACAGCTTGCCCTGTCCTGCGACCTGTTTCTGGCCGTCGGCTCGTCGCTGGTGGTGTTTCCGGCCGCGACCCTCCCGCTCGTCGCCAAACGCAATGGGGCCGCCCTCGTGATCGTGAACCGGGAGCCCACCGACCTCGACGAAGAGGCGGACCTCGTGATCCGGGGCGAAATCGGCGCCATTCTGGAGCCGCTGATCGAAACGCGGGGCTGATCGGGCCGGAAAGAGGGAGTCTTTCGCGTCACACCTCCAGGCTTTGATGACGCGGCGTGCAGAAGGCATAGCTTTCAGGCTTCCCCGGATTCCAGGGTCTGGTTATCTTCTGTTCATGAATCGCTGTTCGCGATTCGACTTGGGCTCAGCGATGTCGGACGAATTTAGTACCAGTTCCTTCGAGACCAAGCCGACCCCTTCCCCTGAGGCAGGGCGCCGGGAAACCTCTCAGGCCGCGGCCCAAGAGGCCCCCCTGGAGCTCGTCCAGGTGAGCGGTCGCATCAAGTGGTTCGACGTCGCCAAGGGGTTTGGCTTCATCGTTCCCGACAACGGGATGCCGGACGTGCTCTTGCATGTGACCTGCCTGCGGCGGGACGGCTACCAGGCCGCCAACGAAGGCGCCCGAATCGTGGTCGAGGCGGTGCAGCGGCCCCGGGGCCTGCAGGCCTTCCGGGTCGTCTCTTTGGACGATTCGACCGCGCTCCACCCCTCCGAACTCCCCATGCCGCGCACGCATGTCACCGTGACGCCGACGAGCGGGCTGGAGGTCGCCACGGTGAAGTGGTTCAACCGCCTGCGCGGCTTCGGCTTTCTGACACGCGGGGACGGAACGCCGGACATCTTCGTCCACATGGAGACCCTGCGCCGCTACGGCATAGCCGAGCTGAAGCCCGGTGAGCGGGTCTTGGTGCGCTTCGGCGACGGCTCGAAGGGCCTGATGGCCGCCGAGGTGCGCCTCGAGAACGCGGCCCTGCCGCATTCCCACTGAGCCCTTCCATGAAGCGCTTCCTTGCGCCGGCCCTGGCGCTTGTCATCGTGGCGTTCTCGTTTGCGGGCGCCGTCCTTGCTCAGAGCTTCGAGCCACTGGGCATCGTGACTCAGGGCGGGACCCGCCACGCCTTTCAGGTCGAGGTCGCCCGGGACGATGCCACCCGGGCCCAGGGACTGATGTACAGGCGCTCGATGCCGGCGAACCAGGGCATGCTCTTCGATTTCGCCCGGGTGCAGCCCGTATCGATGTGGATGCAGAACACCTATCTGTCTCTCGACATGCTGTTCATCCGACCCGACGGCTCGATAGCCCGAGTCGCCGAGAACGCCGAACCCCTGTCGACCCGCACGATCCCCTCGGGGGAGCCGGTGCTCGCGGTCCTTGAACTCAACGCCGGTACCGCGGCACGCCTCGGCATCAAGGCCGGCGACCGGGTCGAGCACACGCTCTTCAAGCGGTAATCGGCCCTCGCGGCCCTGGATCCGCTAGGTTCTTGGCCGGTTCCTGGCCGGCTCAAGCATGGTTCCCTAAACGGCTCTAAGCGATGCAGCCGCCCGCTCGGCTGATTGGCTCTTCGTCTTGGAGCGTTACGCGCCTCCACGCTGTTCCGGCGACGGCTCCGCCCGAGGGCGGAGCCGCACGCTCCTCCGGTGGGTCGACCTCCTGCGCATCGACCGCTCATGACGATCGGATGGCGGCTGACCCACCAGCCCGTCGCCGGCCTGGACGAACCCAACCTGGATCTACTGCCGACGGCGGCGAGCCGATCGGCTGCGTTTGCCAGTTCGCGGGGCCGTTCGCGAGGGCTCCGGGTGTGGTCTCGCGGCCGTCTCCGTTGGGTCGGCTGCTGGCCGTGCCATAGCACTTTCCCATCATCGGGCTCTTGTGGGGCGAAGTTGGCTCGCGCGCATTCGGGCCGGTGCCGGCGCCCGGTGGAAGGGCAGCTTCCGTTGTGCCGGCAGCGGCCGCCTCGAACATGGCCTCTGGGTCCCCCGCTTCCTCCCGCCACGGTTTCCCTGCTGGATTCCGCCTCGGCATTTCCGATCGTTGGAGCTGTCTTCCTCGATTCGAGGGGAAGCGCGGCACGTCCAGGCTTGGCCTGTCACCCGCGCCGGCAGCCAAGCCGTTCTTAGAGCGTTTTCGAGTGAGGTGGCCCCGGCTCACGTGAAGACAACGCGACCACCAAAGACTCAGAGCTGATTCCACCTGGATGGAAACAGCTCTAGAAGGTTTGCTGTGGGTGGCGACCCCGGCAGGGCTCGAACCTGCGACCTACTGCTTAGAAGGCAGTTGCTCTATCCAGCTGAGCTACGGGGCCATAGGGCTTCGGCGGGTTTCGGCTCTTTTCCCGCTTCTGCTGAACCAGCTCTCTCGTCCTGGAATGGCGGCGTCGACACGTGGACCCGATCCACTCCCGTCAAATGGATGCTCTAGCACGAAACACGCGAAACCGGATGGGCTCGCCGCCGTGGTGCCGGATCAATGAGTCCAGGGGCCCACCCGGTTGAACTTGAAATTGTCGGAATAGGAGAGCGTGCGCCGCCTCGGCTCGTGGGGCTCCTCGACACGGTAGGCGATGCCCTCGCGCTCGGCATAAGCGATCGCCTCCTCCTTGGAATCGAAGTTCAGGCGAACCTGCTGGTGCGTGTCGCCGGAAGATGTCCAGCCCATCAGGGGTTCGATCTCCCGGGGCCTGTCCTGTTCGAAGACCAGAAGCCACTGCTTCGTTCGGGCGAGGCCCGATTGGTTGGGGGTCTTACCTTGCTTGAAGATACGCGCGGGCATCGTGGGATCGATCCAAACCGGGCTGAGGGGTCTTGGTCACAAAACGCGGCCGCCCTGGATTGGTCGCACGCCGGGACGCCGCAGCCCCTGCCAGGGGCTCCCGGTCTCGGACCTCGGGCCGTGGTCGGGGCGGCAGGATTTGAACCTGCGACCCTCTGCTCCCAAAGCAGATGCGCTACCAGACTGCGCTACGCCCCGAACGACCCGAGCGGAAACCCCGGAGCCACCGCTCAAGAGCCCCTGCCGAATAGGGTTTTTCCGGGCGCGATGCAAGCGCCCAACCCTCCCGCATCCTCACGGCACCCGGCCTCTCCAGGTCGAAATCGAGGTCGCTTGGGGAGACGCTGGCGGCCAGGAGCGTGATGCATGTTCCCGATGGGATGCGACATGGTCCGCCGCGTGGGCCGCAGGACTCGGCGGTCGGACCTCCTCTCACGGATTGTCGAGCAGGCAGCGCGGAGTGAGGCGAAGCGGATCTGGCGGGCGGCATCTTCAGGATGGAACAGATCCCGCGCCGCGCCGGTCGGCTCACGATCTTTCTCGGCTCAGCCCCTGGAAATCACGCCGGCTCGGTGGTGGGCCGTCCGGCGGCCGCTCGCGCGATACCCAGGATGGCACGGCGCATGGCGGGGTCCTGAACGGCTTTGAAGGCTTGCAGCAGTTCGGCGCTTGCGTGATCCATTACGAGAGCGAAGGGATCGCCGGCCGCTTCCGAGCCGTCTTCGTCCGCACTGTCGTAGAAATAGTGAATTCGGACGCCGAGGACGTTCGCGATCTGCTGGAGGCGCGAGGCCGAGATGCGGTTCGTGCCCTTCTCGTATTTCTGCACCTGCTGGAACGTGACGCTCAGAGCTTCACCCAGCTTCTCCTGGCTCATCCCAATCAAGAGTCGCCGGGCCCTCACCCGACCGCCCACGATTTGGTCAATGGGGTCCAGTACTCTACGAGGCATACGCACCTCCCGTTGTTCAAGCCATAGTCAATCAAATTCGTATTGTCACGCTACAGGAGCGAACGTTCGGGCAGTGAAAACAGGTTTGTTAACATCCCGACACCTTTCGACTTTTGATTTACGGAGAGTGCCGAACTCGGAGCAGCACGAGCCCCGACATGCCTCACGTAAGGTTCGCAAGCGGGGCCAACCGGCCAACCGAGCTTCGAGGAAGATCAAAAAAGTAGCATGACGAACATACGTAAGGATGCATGTGAGATTGACGCGAGCGTAGTGTATTCACCACATTATGGCGCCAGAAATACTTTTGATGACTCTTCACTGATCAATTCCATGACTGCACATCCGCGTTTTCCATGACCTATTATCAGTTGAACATTGGATTTTAACCAAGATGGATCATGCGGCATCGCGGCGGTCCGGGGATCGCATCGAGTCCCATGGGTGAGTCCTTCATCGATGCTCAGAGCTGCCGTCGTCACTATCAGCCCGGTGCAAACGCTTCTCCGGCTGTTGATCGTGTACGGTTCGATTATGGCGATCGACCCCGCGACGCGAGGGCTGGACCAGGTTCTCGTCATGGCAGCGTCGGTGGTCTTCGTCCTCGCCGACGCCCCATCCCTGACGCTCGGCTTGGTTCATCGAAACCTGAGGCTCGCGTTCATCCTGTGGCCCTTGCCGTTCGTCGCGGCGCTCGCGGGAGTGCTCTGGTGGCTCCTTCGACGACAACGCCGCTTCCCGGGCGCGGCATCAACTCACCCGGGCTGGCGCCATGAGATGCACGATTTCCTTCGCGGCATTGCTCAAGACAAAAGAAAACCCCGCCTTTGGGACGGGGCCTTGAGGGAGAGGGAGTGTGCCTTTTGAAGCCACGTGATGTAACCCCATCTCGGGATACCCCACCACTCCCCCGGTTAACCTAGACCGAAACCCGCGATGTCGGCGGCTCGCCTCGAACGGCCATCCCGCATGCCGGGTACCGGTCGAGAACAAGGCACCGGGGCGATCTCGGGCTGTTCCAAGACGGATCCCCCTCCGACCTTGGCAACCTCCCGAGGCGGCCCCGCGATTGTCGGGGCACCTTCCTTGTCATTAAGGTGCTCGCGCGTCCGGCTTGTGCGTTCGTCCCGCACCCCGTTCCGCTCAGCCCTGCAAGGACCTCCTCCTATGCGCATCGGTCTCATCTGCGCGACGCCTGAAGAGTTTGCAGCGATCAAAACCGCGCTGCCGTTCAGCCCGAGTCCCGAGATCCATGCCCGATTCGAGTTCTGGCGTGGGCGCTCGGCAGGGCAGGACTTGGTGCTCGTCCGATCCGGGATCGGCAAGGTCAATGCGGCGGCCGTGACCACGATCCTTCTGGAAGCTTTCCAGTGCGGGACGCTCGTCTTCTCGGGCGTGGCGGGAGGTCTCGACTTGGACCTGAGGACCGGGGACGTAATCCTAGGCGAGCGCGTTGCGGCGCACGATTACGGGATCACGACGGCGGGCGTCTTCACATCCGTGGCCGAGGGCACGTTCCCGATCGGCGCGGCGCCGCTTCGGCAGAGCCACATCGCATCCGCCGCCCCTGCCATTCTCGAGCACCTCGAGGCGGTTGCCGACGCGGCCGCGGCGGTATTGCGCCGAAGGGTCGCCCTCGGCACGATCCTGACGGGGGACACTTTCGTGAACTGCGCAACGACCCGCGACCGGCTTCGCATCGATCTCGGCGGCGATGCCGTCGACATGGAATCGTCGGCAGTCGTGGCAGTGGCGGAGCGATACGGGTGCGATGCCTTCATCATTCGCACGATCTCCGACAACGCCGACGAATCGAGCCACGTATCCTACCTGGAGCTTGTGGCCATGGCCGCCGAGAACTCGGCCACTTGCGTGACGCTCCTTCTCGAGCGCCTGCGCGCCGAAGCAGGACAGGGCGCATGACCGGTTTCTCCGAATCCTATCTCGGGCGCCTGCGCGCCGTCGTGGGTTCCAGGTTGCTGCTCGTCCCGGGCATGCGGATCGTGATCGAGGATGTGGAGGGGCGGATCCTGTTCCAGCAGCGTTCCGATTTCGGCACCTGGGGGCTGCCCGGCGGCGTCCCCGACGAGGGCGAACACCCGAACGACACCATCGTGCGCGAGACCCTGGAAGAGACCGGCATTGAGGTGCTCGATGCGAAGCCCTTCGGCTTCGCTTGCGATCCGGCGCACGAGGTCTGGACCTACCCCAATGGGGATCAGTGCCACTACTATACCCTCATGTACTACGCCCGTCGCTACCGCGGCGAGGCCCGGGTGGCCGACCGGGAAAGCCTTGCGGTCGGCTGGTTCCGGCCGGACGCTCTGCCGGACGTGCTCTCCTGCATGGCCCGCACCGTCGAGGCGTACGGGCGCTGGAAGGCGACGGGCGAGTTCCAGATGATCTGAGCCCTGCGGTTTCGGATCATGGGGGTCACGGATCTCGGAAAACCCGAGCCCGCAACGACTCGGCTTCGCCTTGCGCTTTCACCGGCTTATCCGATCAGCCGCCTGTGCTCGACCGAGATGCAGCGGTCCATCACGACCGCCATGCCCGCGGCCTCCGCGCGGCGCGCGGCTTCGAGATGGCGGACGCCCAGCTGAAGCCAGAGGGCAGGGGCGCGGATCGCAATCGCATCCTCGACGACCTGGGGAACCGCGTCGGGCCTTCGGAAAACGTTGACGAGGTCGATCTCCTCCAGCACGTCCCGGAGGGAGCTGCGGCAGGGTTCTCCGTGCACCATCTGCCCTGGGATCGTGGGATTGATCGGAACGATGCGATAACCCGCGCGCCGCAGGTAGCCCGTGACCCCGAAGCTCGGACGCCAGGGATCGGCACTCGCTCCCACCACCGCGATGGTGCGCGCCCGCTGCAACAGGGACCGCAGAAGGGCAGGGTCGTAGGTGCGATGGTCCGGTTCGGTCGAAACGCTCATGGGACAACCCCTCGGAGCCTCTCCCGGAACAAGCGCCGGGTTTACCTCCGGTTCCGTCCGCCGGCGGCCTCAACACCTCCGGCGCCTGAGGCTTGTCTGGCCGAGGCCGTCCGCATGACGCTCGAGACCCACGTCCTGAAGGAGGTGATCGGACAGATGCGAGATGTCCGGTCCGCGGCAGGGGCGCTGGGCGAGCGACCTCACGAGCCCGAGCTTGAGAAGCAGCCACAGGTTCTCGACTCCGCGCGGGCAGCGCAGATCCTGATGTCTCATTGTCATATCCTCGAATCTCGGCCAAGGCGTCACCGGCGCCTCGGCGATGTGGTCTCAGATCGGGCGAAGGCGGTGGTCCCTCATGCCGAAACAAGAGCCACCAGGCCCGTCCTCGCGACACCCGAAACCTGCGCTTTCAGGCCTCGGGTGACAAAGCGAAAGCTTGAGGAGTTGCATAAGCCTGTTTTATGCATGGTCCCCCGAACCGGCCCGGCGAGTCCCTGGTGAGCCCGAAACTCCCGCCCCTGAATGCCATCCGCGCCTTCGAGGCGGCGGCGCGCCACGGCAGCTTCACCCGGGCTGCGGAAGAGCTCGGGATGACGCAGGCCGCGGTGAGCTATCAAATCAAGATGCTCGAGGACCGGGTCGGCACGCCACTCTTTGCCCGCCTTCCGCGCCAGGTCGTGCTGACGGAGGCGGGCAGGAAGCTAGCGCCCGGCGTCAGCGAGGCCTTCGGGATGCTTGCCGCGGCGTTCGATGGCGTGGGGCGCAACGTCGATACCACGCTATCGATGTCGGTCCTCCCGACGGTCGCGGCCCATTGGCTCGTTCCCCGCCTCGGACGTTTCCAGGCGCAGCATCCCGAGATCGTGGTCGAGATCGATACTTCGCACGACGTAGTGGATTTCGGCCGGGACGATTTCGATCTGGGTATCCGCAGCGGGCTCGGCGACTGGGCGGGGCTCGAGGCCCATCGCCTGCTGCCGAGCCATTTTACGCCCGTTTGCAGTCCGGCCCTGCTACAGGGGCGTGAGATAGCAGAGCCAGCCGATCTCCTTTCCCTGCCTCTGATCGGCCCGGGCGACCCCTGGTGGGGCGATTGGTTTGCGGCGGCGGGCCTTGGTACCCCCGACCTCTCGGAACGCCGTGGGCCGACCCTTCACACGCAGCAATTCGAGGCCATGGCAGCGATGACGGGGCAGGGCGTCGCCCTCGTGAATCCCTATTTCTTCGCCGCCGAGATTGCAGCGGGTCGCTTGATCCAGCTCTTCGACCTCGTCGTCGAGGCCAAGCGCAGCTATTGGCTCGTCTACCCGAAGGCGAGGCGCCGCCTGCCTAAGGTCCGGGCGTTCCGGGATTGGATCATGGAAGAGGCAGCCCGGGAGGCGCGGGAGCGGGAGGCGAGCCCCAGGCTCTGGTCGTGGTCCGGGTCCGCGTCTCCTTCGAAGCGCACCAGCGCGCGGCGCTGCTGAACCGCAGCGGGGCCGACGTAAGCAGGCTGCGGCTGGCCTATTTGACTTCGCCCGGCGTTTGGGGGAGACCAGCCCCGGTCGCGCGAACGGATCAAGACCGGACGCGACGTCTCGGACGGCGCCCCCGCCCCCTCCTGGAGCTTCTGATGACCACCCTTGCCGTAGCGGAGCGCGGGAGCCTGCGGGGCATCGACCAGCCGTTTGCGGATCGCGCGCTCGCGTTCCTCGAGCGAAGCCATCTTCGGGTCTGTGCCGCCCTGATCGCGCTCGCGCTCGGTTGCCTCCTGCCGGGCTTCTTTTCGTTGCACCCCTTGGACAGGGACGAGGCCCGATACGCCCAGGCCTCCAAGCAGATGCTCGAGACGGGCGACTTCGTGGACATCCGCTTCCAGAACGAGACCCGGTACAAGAAGCCGGTGGGCATCTACTGGATGCAGAGCGCCTCCGTTGCAGCCGCAGAAGCCCTTGGCGTGCCAGAGGCTCGCACTACGATCGCCCTCTACCGCATTCCGTCGCTTTTGGGCGCGCTGGCGACAATCCTCCTGAGTTACTGGGCGGCGCTGGCCTTCCTCGATCGCCGTGGTGCCTTCCTGGCCGCTGCCCTCATGGCCGCCTGCCTGATGCTGGCCGTGGAGGCGCGACAGGCCAAGACCGACGCAGTTCTGACCGCCTGCACGGTCGCCGTCATGGGAACGCTGGCGCGGATCTATCTCGCCCGCGGCTCCGCGATCCTGCCTGCGCGAACCGTCGTCCTGTTCTGGCTCGCCCTCGCGGTCGGCATCCTCGTCAAGGGACCGCTGATCCTGCTCTATGCCGGCTTGGCCGCGGCTGTTCTCAGCCTCCGGGAGCGCTCCGCGAGCTGGCTTCTCGCTCTCCGGCCGGGTTGGGGGCTGCCGCTGTCGCTTCTGGTCGTCCTGCCCTGGTTCGGTGCCATCGTCTGGAAGAGCGGCAATGCCTTCTTTGCCGCCTCCGTGGGCAAGGACCTTCTCGGCAAGGTCGGAACGGCGCAGATGTATCATTGGGCGCCACCCGGGCTTTATGCCCTCCTCTTCTTCCTTACGTTCTGGCCTGGCGCGATCCTGGCCGCGATGGCCGCACCCTCGCTCTGGGCGAACCGCCGGGACGACGCCGTGGCTTTCGGGCTCGCCTGGATCATCCCGACCTGGATCGTCTTCGAGATCGTGCCGACGAAGCTGCCGCATTACGTGCTGCCGCTCTACCCGATGGTCGCGATCCTCACGGTGCTCGCGATCTCCCGCGGCACGATCCGGCTCGACCGCCCCGGCGCCCGCTGGGCTGCACTCGCGCTGCCGCTCATTCCGATCGTCGTCGGCGGGGCCATCATTGTCGCGGCATTCCAGCTCGATGGGCGCCTGCCCCTGGCAGCTCTGCCGGCCTTTCTGGTCGCAGTCCTCCTGGCCTTCGCGGCTTGGCGCTATTTTATAAGGGGCGAGCCCGTTCGCACGGCCGTGGCTGGGTTGCTGTCGTCGGTCGCCCTCATGATCGGCCTCTTCGGCCTGGCGCATCCCGTGATGCGGTCCCTCAAGGTTTCGCCACGTCTCGCGGAGGTCGCCCGGGGGCTCACCTGCCCCAATCCTCAGTTCGGATCGTTGGGTTATCGCGAGCCGAGTGCGATCTTCACGGTCGGAACGAGTCTGACCCTGTTCTGGAGCCCGGCTCATGCGGCTGAGTTCCTGAAAGGCGGCTCGTGTCGCATGGCCTTCGTGGAGCGTCGTTTCGAACCGGAGTTCCGGGCCGCAGCCGCGCGGCTCGGTGTCGTACCTGCCCTCACGACTCGCGTGACCGGCTTCAACGTGAACGGCGGACGCCGTGTCGATATCGCGGCCTACGCGGTGAGGCCCTGATCCCGGGCATGTCGGCTCGAACGAACGAACCTCGCCTCTCGGTCGTGGTGCCGGTGCGCAACGAGGCTCCCAATGTGCGCCCCCTCCTGGAGGAGATCGAGCGCGCATGTGCGCCGCTCGCGCCGTTCGAGGCGATCTATGTCGATGACGGTTCGACCGACGGAACATCCGACGCCCTGAGCGAGGCCCGTGCGACACGACCCTGGCTCCGCGTGCTGCGCCACGAGGCAAGCTGCGGCCAGAGTGCTGCCGTTCGCTCTGGCGTGAGCGCGGCGCGGAGCGACATCATCGTGACCCTCGACGGGGACGGGCAGAACGACCCGGCCTTCATCCCCGCTCTCGTAAAGGCCCTCGAGATCGGGGGCGGGGAGGTGGCGCTCGCCGCCGGTCAGCGGGTCGGTCGCAAGGACGGCCCATCGAAGCGCCTGCAATCGCGCATCGCCAACGGGGTGCGGGGGCGGATCCTGCGGGACGGCACGCGGGATACGGGATGCGGCCTCAAGGCGTTCCGGCGTGACGTGTATCTGCGCCTCCCATACTTCGATGCTCTCCATCGTTTCATGCCGGCGCTGATCACGCGCGAGGGGTACCGCGTCGTGCATGTGGACGTAGTCGATCGTCCCAGGCATGCGGGCCAGTCGAATTACGGCATGTTCGATCGGCTGTGGGTAGGAATCCTCGACCTTGCCGGGGTGTGGTGGCTGATCCGGCGCCGTCGCAAGCTCCCGCGGGTCGCAGAGGTTCCACCCACGGGGGGCGTTCAATGACGCCTGGTTTGCCCCTGATCGCGCGGATGCCGGCCATGCCACGGGAGATGCCGCCATGCTCATGAGCCTCTCGGAGGATCTCGGCCTCTACCTTTATGACCTCGTGATAGCCCGCTTCGATTTCTGGGCGGCCTTCGGGGTGCTGGCGCAGCTCGTCTTCGCCGCGCGCTTTCTGGTGCAATGGATCGCGAGCGAGAAGGCCGAGCGGAGCGTGATCCCGATCGGCTTCTGGTTCCTCTCCATCGGGGGAGGGATGATGACCCTGGTCTACGGCTTCGCCAGACGGGACATCGTGATCATCTTCGGGCAGGCTTTTTCGATCTTCATCTACGCCCGCAACCTGATCCTCATCGCCAAGGAGCGCCGCGAGCGGCGGCTGCAGGTCGATGGCGGGATCACGTGATCCCGCACCTCGTTGCTCCCGTAAGGGAAGGGTGAGACCGGTCCCTCACGCCGCCTTCGCGTCCGCCTCCCGCAGCCGCGAGAAACCTGCGTCGAGATCGGCCTTGAGATCGTCGAGGTCCTCGAGGCCGACATGGAAGCGCAGCGCCGGACCACCGGGATTCCATTGGGTGGCGGTGCGGTAGGTCGAGCAGTCGAAGGGGATCACCAGGCTCTCGAAGCCGCCCCAGGAATAGCCCATTCCGAAAAGTTCCAGCCCGTCGAGCAAGGCTGCGACCGCGGCCTTGGAGCAGGGTTTGAGCACGACGGAGAACAGGCCAGAAGCACCCTTGAAGTCGCGCTTCCAGATCGCGTGCCCGGGATCGTCTTCGAGCCCGGGATGCAGGACCCGAGCGACTTCCGGGCGGGCCTGGAGCCAGCGTGCGAGGTCGAAGGCTTGCCGCTCATGCTCGCGCAGGCGCAAGCCCATGGTGCGCAAGCCCCGAAGACACAGGAACACGTCGTCGGGCCCAGGCGGTATCGCGAGGGCATCGAACGTTGCGCGGACGGCCTTGAAATACCGCTCGTTGGCGGACACGAGGCCGAGCAGAACGTCCGATCCGCCGGAAAGGTATTTGGTGCCGGCTTCGATTGCGATGTCGACGCCCCGCTCGTGCGGCGGGAAGAGGAGCGGGGTCGCCCAGGTGTTATCCATCAGCACCGCGGCACCCCGGGCGTGCGCTGCCTCCGCGATAGCCGGAATGTCCTGCATCTCGAAGCTCTGGGAGCCCGGCGCCTCCGTGAGCACGGCCGCCGTGTTGGGGCGCATGAGATCCCCGATGCCGGCACCGACCAGGGGATCGTAATAGGTTGTCTCGACCCCGAACCGGGCGAGAACCCCGTCGCAGAAGATCCTCGTCGGCCGGTAGGCCGAATCCGCGACGAGAAGGTGATCGCCCGCCTTGAGGCAGCTCATGAGGGCGATCGACACCGCTGCGAGGCCCGAGGGCGTCAGGACGGTTCCCGCAGCCCCGGAGATCTCCGTCCAGGCCTCTTGGAGGGCCGTCGTGGTGGGCGTGCCTTTCGTCCCGTACGTGTAGGGCGCCCGATTGGCGAGGAGGTCATCCGTGGACGGGAAAAGAACCGTCGAGCCCCGATAGACCGGGGTGTTCACGAAGCCGTGCTGTGCGGCAGGGTGCCGCCCGGCATGGACCAGGCGGGTGCGCTCGCCGCGGGCGGATGGCATAGGTGAGGGCTTCTTCATTGGCGGTCGTGATCTCGTGACAGGCGCGCGCGCAATGGAGCTCGCAGGCGGGTGCAGGGGTCAGGCCGACCGGGATAGGTGGCGGTGTCGAGCCTCGTCAAGGCCGCCCGCGGGGTGGTTAAAGCAGAAAAGCACTGGAACGGCACAGCTTCTTCGTTTAGCCCATCCATCACCGACTTGACCCGGTTCCCATGATAGAATGTGATGGAAAGATGCCGTTTCAGTTGAACCGGCTCAAGAAGCGTCAAACAGGATCCCCGCGCAGCGCTTAAGGGGCGTCGCGACAGGGACAACTCAAAGAGTGGGAGACACAATCGCATGAAAAAGGCTATCGCATCGATTGCCTTCGGCCTCGTCGCGGCAAGCGTCGTGGCTACGGGCGCGTCGGCTCAGGCTACGCTGCAGAGCGTGAAACAGAAGGGAACCCTCACCTGCGGCTCGAACACCGGCCTTGCCGGTTTCGGCGTTCCGGACGCCCAGGGCAACTGGACCGGCTTCGACGTGGAATTCTGCCGCGCCATCTCGGCGGCTATCTTCGACGATCCCGCGAAGGTGCGCTTCATTCCGCTCGCCGCCAAGGACCGCTTCACGGCCCTGCAATCCGGCGAAGTGGACGTACTCGTGCGCAACACGACCTGGACCATGTCGCGGGACACCCAGCTCGGCCTCGATTTCGTGGGCGTCAACTACTATGACGGCCAGGGCTTCATGGTTCGCAAGAAGCTCGGCGTTTCCTCCGCCAAGGAGCTGAACGGCGCCTCGATCTGCACCCAGCAGGGCACCACGACCGAGCTCAACCTCGCGGATTATTTCCGCGCCAACAACCTCAAGTACGAAGTCGTGGCCTTCGCGACCTCGGACGAGACCTTCAAGGCCTATGATGCCGGCCGCTGCGATGCGTTCACCACGGATGCCTCCGGCCTCTACGCCGAGCGCCTGCGCGCTTCGGCGCCCGACGACCATATCGTGCTGCCCGAGATCATCTCGAAGGAGCCGCTCGGTCCGTCGGTCCGCCACGGCGACAACCAATGGGGCGACATCGTCCGCTGGACTCACAACGCCATGCTGAATGCCGAAGAGCTCGGCGTCACCAAGGCGAACGTCGAGCAGATGAAGAACTCGCCCAATCCCGAGATCAAACGTCTCCTCGGCAGCGAGGGCAAGTTCGGCGAGTCCATCGGCCTCACCAACGACTTCGCCTACCGGATCATCAAGCACGTGGGTAACTACGGCGAGGTGTTCGAGCGCAACATCGGCGAAGGCTCGCGCCTGAAGATCAAGCGCGGCCAGAATGCCCTATGGACCAAGGGCGGTCTGCAATACGGCGTTCCGATCCGCTAAGACCCGAGGGGGCGCCCGAGACATCGGGCGCCCTTCTTGTCTCTGCTCTCTGCAAGGCGCACGTCGCGCGGCTGAGACGCCAGGGGTCTTGTTCTCTGCGTCGGGCGGGCCCCGGCGCGGGGAACGGTTGCAGCGTTCATCCTGCTGTGGGGCAGGGTAGGGACGCGGTCTAGAGGACGGCGGAAGGCCCGGGGCCGGCCGCCGGGAGGGTGGGCTCCGTGCAGACAGCCGTCATGAACGACGCACCGGCGAAAGCCTCGGTGCTCTACGATCCGAGAATTCGCGGCGCCGTCTATCAGGTCGTGCTGATCGGGCTGATCGCCTTCCTGCTCTACGGGGCCGCGACCAACGCCATCGAGAACCTGCGACGCCAGGGCATCGCGTCCGGCTTCGGCTTCCTCGGAACGACGGCCGGCTTCGACATCAGCCAGTCTCTCATCCCCTTCAGCGCCGCCGGCTCGACCTACGGCGATGCCTTCGTGACGGGACTTCTCAACACCCTGCTTGTCGCCGTGATCGGGATCTTTTTCGCGACGATCCTGGGCTTCGTCATGGGTGTCGCCCGGCTGTCGTCGAATTGGATCATCTCCAAGCTCGCGATGATTTACGTGGAGGTTCTCCGGAACATCCCCCTGCTGTTGCAGCTGCTGTTCTGGTACGTGGCGGTGCTCTCGCAGCTGCCCGCTCCGCGGAACTCCATCGAACTCGGTGCCGGCTTCTTTCTCAATGCCCGCGGCCTCTTCCTGCCAAGACCTGTCTTGGGCTCGGATTTCACCGTTCTCCTCGCGGTCTTCGTTGCCGGTCTCGTGGGAACCATTGCCTACCGGGTCTGGGCGCGGCGCCGCCAATTTGCGACGGGCCAGCAAAGCCCCGTGCTCCTCGTGACGCTCGGCCTCCTTGTTCTACTGCCGGCCGTCGCCTGGGTGCTGCTCGCTCTGGTCGCCGAAAACCCCGTCTCGTTCGAGCTGCCACGCAAGGGCACCTTCAACATCGCGGGCGGATCGTCGATCCTGCCGGAATTCGTGGCGCTCCTTCTCGGTCTCGTGATCTACACGGCCGCCTTCATCGCCGAGGTCGTGCGCGCGGGCATCATGGCGGTGTCGCGGGGGCAGTCGGAGGCCGCGAACTCTCTGGGTCTCACCCCGGGACAGACACTGCGCCTGGTGGTGATCCCCCAGGCCATGCGGGTGATCGTGCCGCCACTCACGAGCCAATACCTGAACCTCACGAAGAACTCCTCGCTCGCGGTCGCGATCGGATACCCCGATCTCGTGCAGGTCTTCATGGGCACCGTCCTGAACCAGACCGGTCAGGCCGTGGAGGTCGTGGTCATCACGATGGGGGTCTATCTCACGATCAGTCTTCTGACCTCGCTCGTCATGAACGTCTACAACAGCCGCGTTGCGATCGTCGAACGGTAGGAGCGTCCCTCATGAACACCGCCGTCGATTCCCTGCGCTTCGTGAGCACCCAGAAGGCGGAGGCCTTGCCCCCGCCGAACTTGGCCCGCGGGCCTATCGCTTGGGTTCGCGAGAACCTGTTCAACGGACCGCTCAACACGATCCTGACGCTCATTGCGCTCTACCTGCTCTACCGCTTTGTGCCGCCGCTGGTGCAGTTCCTGTTCACCGACGCGGTTTGGACGGGAACCGACCGTTCCGCCTGCCGCGAGGACGCGATCGGCCGTCCGGTCGGAGCGTGCTGGGCGTTCGTGGGCGAGCGCCTGAGCTACTTCACCTATGGCTCCTATCCGGTCCCCGAACGTTGGCGGGTCGACATCTTCTTCGCGGCCCTCGCCCTCGGCGTCGTCTGGCTTCTGTGGCTCAAGGCGCCGCGGCGGGATATCGGTGCGGCTTACTTCTTCGGAATCTTTCCGATCCTGGCCTTCATCCTGCTGACGGGCGGTGATGTGGACTTCAGCAACGCCTTCTGGATTGTCTTCGCGGTCCTGAGCGCAATCCTGATCGCGGCCTTCGTGGCGACCGCAATCCTGCTGAAGACAGCCGTTCGCTCCGCCCTCATCGTGTCGGGGTCGATCGTCTTCGCCCTCGCGGCGGTGTTGCTGCTGGTGGCCGCCGATTTCGGCCTTCAGCCTGTGCCGACCTCGCTCTGGGGCGGGATCCTCGTCACGATGCTCGTGGCAACGGTCGGCATCGTGTTTTCGCTGCCCTTCGGGATCCTGCTCGCCCTCGGCCGGCGTTCCAAGCTGCCGATCGTGCGGTTCTCCTCGGTGATCTTCATCGAGTTCGTGCGCGGCGTTCCGCTCATCACCGTGCTGATCATGGCAAACACCATGCTGCCCCTGTTCCTCCCCGGGGGCATGACGGTGGACCGGCTCCTGCGGCCTCTCGTGGGCGTGGCACTGTTCGCCTCCGCCTACATGGCCGAGGTTGTGCGCGGCGGCCTCCAGGCGATGCCCAAGGGCCAGTACGAAGGCGCCATGTCGCTCGGGCTGAACTACCCGCAGATTATGGGCCTCATCGTCCTGCCCCAAGCCCTTCGGATCGTGATCCCGGGAATCGTGAACACCTTCATCGGCCTCTTCAAGGACACGTCGCTCGTCTACGTGATCGGCATCTTCGATCTCATCAAGGCCATCGAGGCGTCCCGCGTCGACCCCACCTGGGCGGCGCCGACCGTGAGCACCACGGGCTACCTCTTCGCAGCACTCTTCTACTTCGTGTTCTGCTGGAGCATGTCGCGCTACTCCCTTGGGGTCGAGCGGCGGCTGGCGGCGGGCCAAAGGCGGTGACCACCATGGCAAACACCAATACCCTCGCGCGCACGTCGACCCCGACCGTAGACCCGAAGGCCGCGGCCGCCGTGCAGATGCTCGGCGTGCACAAATGGTACGGGGAGTTCCACGTCCTCAAGGATGTGAACCTCCATGTGCGCCGCGGCGAGCGCATCGTGATCTGCGGACCCTCGGGCTCCGGGAAATCCACGATGATCCGCTGTATCAACCGCCTGGAGGAACACCAGAAGGGCCGCATCATCGTGGACGGCCACGAGCTCACCAACGACCTCAAGCGCATCGACGAGATCCGCCGGGACGTCGGCATGGTGTTCCAGCATTTCAACCTGTTCCCCCATCTCACCATCCTCGAGAACTGCACGCTCGCCCCGATCTGGGTGAAGAAGATGCCCAAGAGGGATGCGGAAGAGATCGCCATGAAGTACCTGACCCGGGTCAAAATTCCTGAGCAGGCCAACAAGTATCCGGGCCAGCTCTCCGGAGGTCAGCAGCAGCGCGTCGCGATCGCTCGCTCGCTGTGCATGAACCCCAAGATCATGCTCTTCGACGAACCGACCTCCGCCCTCGATCCCGAGATGGTGAAGGAGGTGCTCGACACCATGGTGAGCCTCGCGGAAGAGGGCATGACCATGCTATGCGTGACCCACGAGATGGGCTTCGCCCGCCAGGTCGCCGACCGGGTGATCTTCATGGATTACGGGCAGATCGTGGAGATGAACACCCCGGAGGAGTTCTTCAGGAACCCGCAGCACGAGCGCACCCGACTGTTCCTCGGGCAGATCCTGCATTAGAGCGTTTTCGAGTGAGGTGGATCCGGCTCACGTGAAGAAAACGCGTCAAACCAAAGACGAGAGATGATTCCACGCAAGTGGAAACAGCTCTAGAGCCCGCTCCGGCTGGATCGACTCGCGCTCCTCAACTTTCGTTTGACCGTGTGATCCTCGTCCGGAGAGTCTGCCGTTTTTTCGGAAGCGCGCTCTAGCCGGCAGTATCACCATCGCCCTCTCTCCGGTCTGGGGAGAAGAAAAACGAGAGATCTCGCTTCACGCCCCGGCCTGCCCTTCTGCGGCAGCCGGGGCTTTGCTTTTGCCGTCGCCCGCGACATGTTCACTGCCGGGGACGAAACACCGGCTGGCCACCTCGGGGGAGGGAGCCTTGAGCTTCATGGATTTCGGGCGGGCGGCCCTCGCCTGCTATTTCACGTTCATCGCCGTATTCTACACGGCAAAACTGTTGGCTCTGCGCGCCCGCACCGGCACCTCGCACGCGGATTACGGGGGACCCGGCACCCCCCAATATGTGGGCCACAGGCTCTTCGGGGTGTTCCGGCTTTCGATCTGGGGACTCTGTTTAGCGCGGGTGTTCTGGCCCGAGATCGACGCCGCGGTTTTGCCCTTCGCTGGCATGACCAGTCCAGCGTCCCTGGCCAGCGGCCTCTCGCTGCTCCTGGTGTCGCTCGGCCTCACCATCTACACCCACAGCTATATGGGCGAGGCTTGGCGCTCGGGCGTTGCCCCGAAAGGCCCCGAGCACCTTATCACCGGCGGCCCCTTCGGGCGGATGCGCCACCCCCTGTTTGCTGCCATCGCGATCGGCCAGCTCGGCTTCTTCTTCGCGCTCCCGAGCGCATTCTCGCTCGCCTGCCTCCTGATTGGCCTCGCTGTCCTCATCGCGCAGGCGCGCTTCGAAGAGCAGCGGATGGCAGTCGCCTTCGGGCAGGCGTGGCGCGACTATGTGCGCGCCGTGCCGGCCATCATCCCTCGCCTGGGGCGAATCCCTTAGGGCTGTCTCTCCAATGTGGAACCAGCTGTTGTTCTGAGATGGTTGCGCTTTCTTCACGGGAAATGGAGCCATCTCGGATCAACGCTCTAGGCCTTCCTCGCCGGGCCCGTCGCGACCGGCAGACTTTCGTCCGCGCCCCATTCCGCCCAGGAGCCGTCGTAGATCGCCCGGGTCGGGTGGCCCACACTCTCCATGGCGAGCGAGAGGATCGCGGCGGAGACGCCCGAGCCGCAGCTCGTGATGACCGGGCGGCTCGGGTCGACGCCGGCCTTGTCGAGGGCGGCCTTGATGGCGGTCGGGTCCTTGAGGCGGCCGTTCTCGAGAATCTCCGAGAACGGCACGTTGAGGCTGCCCGGCATGTGGCCCGAGCGGACGCCGGGGCGGGGCTCGGGAGCCTCGCCGCGGAACCGGTCCGCCGGGCGGGCATCCACGACCTGAACGGTGCCGGAGCGCAGCGCCCGCTCGACATCCCTCTGGTCCGCAACGGCGCCATGGTTGAAACGCGCCGTGAAGGTGCGCCGCGCCCGAGGCCGCGCAGGGCCGTCTTCCGTGGGGTAGCCCGCTGCCGTCCAGGCCGGGAGGCCGCCCTCCAGGATCGCCACGTCCCGGGCGCCGAACACGTTGAACGTCCAGGCGACGCGCGGCGCCGAGAAAAGACCCGCCCCGTCATAGACCACGATCTTCATGCCGTCGCCGATCCCCATGCTCCCGACTTCGGTCGCGAAGGCCTCGGGGGCGGGCAGCATGTGGGGAAGGGTCGAACCGGTGTCCCTGACCGCGTCGATGTCGAAATGCACCGCCCCTGGAATGTGCGCTGCGAGGAATTCGGCTTTGGGATCCCGGTTCATGGTGGGCAGGTACCAGGACCCGTCGACCACGACGATGTCGGGCGCGCCGAGGCGCTCGTGAAGCCATTCTACCGAAACGAAGGGGATTTGCGGCATCGTTCCTCCCTGGGCCGATGGCGGCCGTTCCTGCTTTGTCAAGCCAGACCTGTTCGCGTCGAAGTCTCGCGTCAAGCGAGCGCGATTCGGACACGACGGTTCTGCTTGCCCTTCTTCTCGATATCCGTGACCGCGACGGCGCCGATTTCAGCCGTCCTGCGCACATGGGTGCCGCCGCAGGGCTGCAGGTCGATGCCCTCGATCTCGACGAGCCGCACCCGGCCCGAACCCCGAGGCGGCTTCACCGTCATGGTTTTCACGAGCCCCGGATTGGCGTCGAGCTCTTCGTCGGTGATCCAGCGTTCGATCACGGGCGCATCCTGCCGGATGAGCGCATTCAGCTTCTCGGTGATCTCCGCCTTGTCGAGGCCGCCTTCGGGAATGTCGAAATCCAGGCGCCCGTCACCGTCCCCGATCGCGCCCCCCGTCACGGGGTACGGCAGCACCACCGACAGGAGATGAAGGGCGGTGTGAATCCGCATCCGCGGAAAGCGCCGCTCCCAGTCGAGGGTGAGACGGACCGGGTCGCCCACCTTGAAACGATCGGCATCACCGCCGACCTGGTGGAGGATTCGGGTGCGATCCGGGGCGTAGACGGTGTTCGAAACCGGGATCGCGGCGCCGTCCGAACCCGCGACCGTGCCGACATCCCCGGGCTGGCCGCCCCCTTGCGCATAAAACACCGTCCGATCCAGCACGAGCCCGCCCTCTGGCGTCACCTCGACGACCTTGGCCTCGCATTCGCGGGCATAGGCGTCGTCACGAAAAAGGAGGGCGGTGGCTGTCATGGAATCCGTCGGGCGCGAGGGCTGAGGCAAAACCGTAGGATCGCGCCCTGCGCGAAGCAAGCGGATGTGGACCGATGGCGTCGGACGTCACACACCCGGCTCCAGTTCCAGGATGTGTTGTTCAGCCGGGCAAAAAGGGCCATTCTGAGGTTGATCTGGAATCAAATCCGCTCCGTATAGGCTCATAACGGCAGGCTATATGTATTTCTCGCCGAGCTTTGAGGACAGAACGTCTGTGACCATACCTGCCGGCCATCCCGCAGATCACGCCCTTGACGCGCTATTGGCTGGCTACGCTGCCGGTAGCCTGAGCGCCCCTCTACACGTTCTGGTGGCAGGACACCTCGCGATTTCGCCACAGAGCCGCGCCTTCGTGCGGAGCCTCGAGAGCGCGAATGCGGCGGCGCTGGAGGGCATCGTTCCCGTTCCCTTTGCCAATCGTCAGGCCTGCCTGGATGCGATCTTCGCCGATGATGCCCCGGCCCATCGGATCGATCTGGAGCCCGTCCGCGAGGACAACGTTCTTCCCGCGCCCCTCGTCCACTACTTCGGGGCGACACTCCAGGACGTCCGCTGGCGCACCCTCCTTCCGGGTGTGAAGGAGTTCAAGATCGAGAAGACCGAGCAGGGCGAGGCCGTGCTCTATTGGATCAAGCCTGGCCGCAAGATGCCGACCCACACCCACGAGGGCTCGGAATATACCCTCGTGCTCAAGGGCGGCTTCACCGAGGTGAGTGGCCACTACCGCCGGGGCGACATCGCGATCGCGGACCAGGAGATCGATCACCGCCCCGTCGCGGACCTCGATGAGGATTGCATCTGCTTCGCCGTGACGGACGCTCCCTTGCGGCTTACGGGGCCGGTCGGTCGGGTGGTGCAGCGCTTGTTTCAGAAGAAGAACTGAACGCTGATCTGAAGGATCTCGACCCGGCGGAGCCGGCGGGCGGGAGCATGTAGTCAGATCGGAGCCGGCCCTGGTCCGACCTATGATGTTTTCGCGAACGTCACCTGCCGGACGTCGATGTTGCCGGTCCTGAATCCGGCCTCGCAATAGGCGAGATAGTACTCCCACAATCGCCGAAAGCGTTCGTCGAAGCCCTGCGTCGCGAGGACCGGCCAAGCGGCCCGGAAACGCTCGCGCCACATCGTCAGGGTGTGGGCATAGTCCGACCCGAAGGCCAGCTCGGTATGGAGGGCGAGGCCGACGCGAGCCCCGAGATCCCAAAGCGCCTGCCGGCTCGGCAGCATGCCGCCGGGAAACACGAATCGGCGGATGAAATCGACCTCGCGGCGGTAATTCGCGAAGCTCTCCTCCTTGATCGTGATCACCTGCAGGCCGGCGCGACCCCCGGCTCGGAGGCGATCCCTCATCGTCCTGAAGAACACCGGCCAATAGGATTCCCCCACGGCCTCGAACATTTCGATCGATGCGATGCGGTCGTAGGATCCGCGTTCGTCGCGGTAGTCCTGGAGGCGGATCTCGATCCGGTCCTGGAGCCCGGCCTTCGCGACGCGCTCCCGGGCGTAGGCGGCCTGGGCCGGTGAGATCGTGAGACCGGTAACCCGGCAGCCGATCTCCTCGGCCGCGAAGACCGCAAACCCACCCCAGCCGCAGCCGATCTCGAGCAGGTGGTGGCCGGATTTCAGGTCGATGGCCTCGGCGAGGGCTCTGTACTTGCGGCCCTGGGCACTGGCGAGGTCGTTGTCCCCGGGGGCGAAGAGGGCCGACGAATAGGTCATCGTCCGGTCGAGCCAAGCCTCGTAGAAGCGGTTGCCGAGGTCGTAGTGAGCTTCGATGTTCCGCCGCGCGCCCTGGCGGGTATTGCGGTTCAGCCAGTGGCGGAACACCTGCCAGAGCCGCATCACGGGCTTGTTCGGCAGGAGCGTCGCGACGAGTTCGCGGTTATCGGCGAAGAGCGTGAGAAAGGCCGCAAGGTCCGGGCTGTCCCACTCGGCCCGCAGATAGGCCTCCGCGAAGCCGAGATCGCCGGTGAGGGCGAGGCGGTGCGCGAAGGACCAATCATTGACGATCATCGCGGCCGAGACCCCAGGTTCCGGGCCATCGATATGGAGCCGTCGACCCTCGGGAGTCGTGACCGTCAAGGAGCCGCGGCGCAGGCCAGCGGCGAGCCCGAGGGCGCGGCGGGCCGTCGGTGAGAGGTTCCGGGTCACGTCGGCGAAATTCTCGGGCGTCACCGTCAAAGGGGGGCTGGCGGGGTCGGTGTCGCCCGGCCCCCTCCGGCTGGCCGGGGCCGGGGCACCGGTTTCAAGCCTTTGAGCCATAGCCGAAGGGCCTCCCAGTGGATGCCCGCGACTACCTTCAGGGTCATGAGGGGCACGAGCCCGAATGCTGCCAGCACGGCTCCGCACGTCAAGTCCCTGGCCCGGCCTGTGAAACCCGTGGACAGCACGGGACCCCGACCGTCGAGTTTGAGGATGCGCAGTGCGATCCGGGAACCCTCCAGCGCAAGGCGGAAGCTGTAGGCGCCGTCCACATCCAGGAAGGGCGAAACATAGAAGGCTTTGCGAGCGCTCTGGCGCAGGCCTGCGGAGCCAAGGGCGTCGTCCGTCACCGGCACCACATAGGTGTGGCGCTCCCCGAAGGTATTGCGCACCTCGTAGAGGATCGCGATCGGCCGGTTCTCCCCGTCGAGGGCATAATAGATGCTCACGGGATTGAACACGAAGCCGAGGCAGCGCGGGTACGCTAGGAGAAGCAGGCGTGCCGGCGAAGGGATACGTCGAGCTGCAAGCAGCGCCTCCGCATGAAGCCGAAGGGAGGTGCCGTCACCGGGACCGTGATCGCGCTGCTGGAAGCTGACGAAGTTCGGGCGGTTGACCGAGAACAGGCGCGAGGCGCGGCCCGCTTCGGAGAGCCGGTCGAGATCGATGAGGATTGGGCAGACCCGATAGGAGAAGCGGTGAGCGCGCGGGCGAAGGCGCGCATGGAACACACGGCCGGGAACGACCGACACCGGTGCATCCGGAGGTACAAAGCCCAGCCCGCAATCTTCAGAGGTCGGCACGATCGAGCCCGTTTGATCTGGATGAGGGGGAGGGCAAGGGCCGGCGCGGCAACCGTGTTCTCAATGCGCCTCAGGCCGCCATAGGCAGGCGGCGCTCGGCGACCCGCCAGGGCACCACGGCGCCGAGAGTCTCGGCTGCTTCGAGGCCCGAGACCAGCCCGTCCTCGTGGAAACCATAGCGGGTCCACGCGCCGCAGAACCGGGTCCGCCGCGCGCCCTGGATCGCGGAGAGGCTCGCTTGAGCCCGGATGGCGGCATGATCGTATTGGGGATGATCGTACGCAAAGCGGCCGAAGACGAGATCGTCGCGCGGCGGACGGGAGGGGTTCAGGGTGACGAAGAGCGGGCGGTCGGGATCGATGCCCTGAAGGCGGTTCATCCAATAGGTCACCGTCGCGGAATCCGCGGTGTCGCGGTCCTTGAGGAGATTCCAGGACGACCAGGCCGCCTGACGCTTCGGCATCAGGCTCGTGTCACGATGGAGATAGATCTCGTTCGGCGCGTACGGGATGGCGGCGAGAATTGTCCGCTCCTCCGGCGTCGCGTCCGATAGGAGCGCCAGGGCCTCGTCGGAGTGGACGGCGATCACGACCTCGTCGAACCGGTCGCGATGGCCCTCCTGATCGATCACCTCGACATGGTCGGCGAGGCGCCGGATCGCCGCCGCCGCGCAGCCGAGGCGCATGCGACTCCTCAAGGGAGTGGTCAGCTTCTCGACATAGGTCCGGCTGCCGTCCACGACCGTGCGCCATTGCGGGCGCTCCCAGTGCATGAGCCGGTGATTCTCGCAGAAGGCCACGAAACTCTCGGCCGGGAAGCCCAGCATCTTGGCGGGCGAGGTCGACCAGATCGCGGCCCCCATGGCGAGGAGGTAATCGTTTCGGAAGCGGGCCGAGTAGCGCCCGCGATCGAGATAGTCGCCGAGCGAAAGGCCGGCGAGCCGCCCGAGCGCCAGGTCTTGGACGGCCTGTCGGTTGAAGCGGAGGATGTCGCCCAGCATGCGGAAATGCCGCGGCGAGAGCAAGTTGCGCTTTTGCGCGAAGAAACCCGCGAGGCGCCGTTCGGAATCGCCCGCCCACTCGAAGGACCCGTCGGCCACCGAGACCGAAAAGCTCATGCTCGCCGGCCGGGTCGGCACGGCGAGATGATCGAAGAGAGCGGCGAGGTTCGGGTAGTTCAGGGCGTTGTAGACCATGAACCCGGTATCGACGGGGATCTCGACGCCGTCGTAGTTCACCTCGACGGTGCCGCAATGGCCGCCGGCGCGGGGTTCGCGCTCGTAGACCACCACCTCATGGGACGATCCGACGGCCAGGCTCCAGGCCGCGGCATTGCCGGCTATTCCTGAGCCGATCACGGCTATACGCATGGAGGTGATGCCCCGTCCCAATCCGTGGGGCCGTCTCAGGCGGCCTCATCTCTCGACATCCGGAAAGCCTGAAGCGCACGGTCCCGCGTTTCGCCATGCTCCACGATCGGCTTCGGGTAGGTGTCGCCGAGGGTGATGCCGGCCTTGCGCAGAATCGCTGCGGAGGCTTCCCAGGGCCTGTGGATATGCGAGGCAGGCAGCCGAGACAATTCTGGCACATGGACGCGGATGTAATCGCCCTCCGGATCGAACTTCTGGCCCTGCGCGACGGGATTGAAGATCCGGTGGAACGGAGCGGAATCCGGGCCCGACCCGGCGATCCACTGCCACGAGAAGGCGTTGTTGGCGGGATCCGCATCCACGAGGGTGTCCCAGAACCATTCCTCGCCACGACGCCAGTCGATCAACAGGTTCTTGACCAAGAACGAGGCGACGATCATCCGCACCCGATTGTGCATCCAGCCAGTCCGCCAGAGCTGACGCAGGCCCGCATCGACGATGGGGTAGCCGGTACGAGCCTGCCGCCAGGCCTCGAGATCGGCGCGGTCGCTCCTGAACCGGAGGCGGTTGAAGCGGGGGTTGTAGTGGGCAGTCGCAAGATCCGGGATGCGTTGGAGGAGGCCGTAGGAGAAGTCGCGCCAGATCACCTCCCCGAGAAGCTTCTCGACATCCGGCTCCGGCACCGCCCCGGCCTCTGCGGCCGCCTTCGCGGCATGCCAGATCTGGCGCGGAGAGACCTCGCCGAAGCGCAGATGCGGGGAAAGGCGGGACGTGCCCAGAAGGGCGGGACGATTGCGGTTTTCGGCATAACCCCTGACGGCCTCCTTCAGGAAGCGGGCAAGCCGCTCCTGGCCTGCCGCCTCGCCGCGCGTCCACACATCGTGAAAACCCTGGGCCCAATTCGGCTTCCGGGGTTCGAGCGACAGGCTCTCCAGCGTGGCGCTGGCCTTGACGAGCGCCTTGGGCCAGGTCCCGCCCATGATCGCCTTCGGGGCGGGGAGGGGCTTTCGCGGGGCGGGGGCCGCCATGACGGCCCGCAGGTAGGGGCCATAGACCTGGAACGGCGTGCCGGATTTCGTGGTGAGGGCGCCGGGCTCGTGGAGGAGGCGCCCGTTCGAGGTCTCGACCCGGATGCCGGCCGCCGTGAGTTGTCGCTCGATCGACTGATCGATGGCGATCTCGGCGGCCTGATAGCGCCGGCTCCAGAACACGGCCCGGGGCTTCACCCCGGCTGCGATCCGCTGCATTACCTCGGTGGCAGCCCCGCGAAAGATCCGCAACTCCGCGCCCCGCTCGGCCAAGGCCAGGCCCAGGGCTCCAAGCGAACCGTGTAGCCACCAGCGCGATGCACCCCCGAGCGGCCGAAGCCCCTGTGAGCTCTCATCGAAGATGAACGCGCACAGGACCGGAGCCCCGGTTTCGACGGCCGCCGTCAGGGCAGGGTGATCGGCGATGCGGTGGTCGTCGCGGAACCAGACGAGGACGGGCGAAGGCAAGCAGGATCTCCCACCGGCACGCCCTGCGGAGCGGCCTGAACCCGCCGTCTACGGGAGCGCGGCGAGAGCGGATCAGCCCCGCGACGGCAGAACCTTCGGCTGTGCAGCTCGCAACACTGAGAAGTCCCGGTTGTTCGGGGAAAGATGGCTCCCACGGTCGGAGGAACGAGCTTTAGAGTGGCTGATCAAAGTCTTGTCAGTGCTATGTTTTATGCTTCACGAACTTCCAATGCTGCACGTTTGCTGGACGTGCGGTTCGTCCCTGAGGATTGATTCGGGGACGGGTCGAAGTGGTGAAACTTGTCTTGCCGGCGGGCAAGAAGCAGTCTTGCAATCGGGCTGCGAGGACCCCGCAAATCGCGCCTCTATCGTCGTTATGTTCTTGACATGTTCTCGTTCGAGTCCATCCTTAAGGGACATGAGATTGGTCCGGAGGCCCTGAAACGGTGATCCTGACGGCAGCCTGCTGCGTGGAGAGTTCCTCCCTCAGTGCGACAAGGCCTCTGGCAATATCGGGGTCATTGTCGTCGTTCGAGCACCTAAGTTCCAAGCACAGGTCTGGTTGTCACCTCTACCCTTTCACCTAATCGGGGTAGACGAATTGAGACATCCTGAGAACTGATGATCATACAGGCACCGCCCACTTCGGTGGACTCTGCGAGATTTTGTGTCATGCCCCGGTACTTCTTCCATCTTCGAGATCAACTGGAACTGCATGAGGATGAGGAAGGCATGGACCTGCCACATCTGGAAGCTGCTCTAGGTGAGGCACTGCGGACGGATCGGGAGCTCCGGATTGATCCCGCAGGGCTCTATGGCCTGGAATTCGAGATCACCGACGAGAACGGTAAGACGTTGCTCAAGGTGCCGGTCCAAGAAAGGCGAAGGAACCGGGACTTGGCTCCTCAGTGCTCGCCCGAGCACGAGCGGCGGCACACCGTGAACAAACCCAAGTCACTCCACTAGCTCTTATGACTGTGGTCAAGGGGAACAGATGAACGGCTTCGCCCCGGGCCTGCAGCACGGGTTTGATCTTCACCTTGATGGGCAGCACGGGGACGGGATGGGCCTTGAGACGACGGTTGATCAAGC
>JAESFL010000356.1_pt1 | contig 36530 bp, 30 predicted proteins | sample 9269401 | NCBI WGS metagenome assembly JAESFL01 (sample SAMN14506025, study PRJNA617098) | algae metagenome | isolation source: Gloeocapsa sp. UFS-A4-WI-NPMV-4B04 and co-occurring heterotrophs from desert... | place: USA: Utah | collected 2006-10-01 | reverse complement strand
CCAAACAAACAGACAGACACACAGCCCGCCGGCAAACGCCGCGACGGGCCTTTTGCTGTTTGCCCCCTGCAAGACCGTCGTCCGCATCCCGCCGCGCCATCACACGCGCCCGATAGGGGAGGGGGCTCATGACCCGACGCGAAAGTGCGTCGGAGCGAACCGCGCCGATCCTTCACCGGCCGCCGACGGAACGCCGGGTTCGGCGCTCCGCCTTGCGGGTTGCCGTCTGCCGCAAGTGATCCTCGATCGCGTCGTTGGCGCGTCCGCGCATGTGCCGGATCGCCTCGACATCGTCGAAGGTCTCCGGAAAGCGCCGCGACAGCCACAGATAGGCGCTGGCAAGCTTCACGGTCCGCTCCTGATAATCGAGTTCGCCCGCGAGGCTCGCTCTCAGGGCGGGCACCGTCGCGCCCGCCGCCCGAACCTGACTCCACCGCTCCAGCATACCCATGGCGATCTCGTCGCGCCGGTTGATCGGGCAGACCGAGAAGACGAACTTCTCCTCGATCGGAAGACGCGCGCGGTCGATGATGCGCGCGATCTCCAGAACCTCCTCCAGGGCCGAGGGCTGGAACGGCGAGCCGGCATAGAAGGTGGCCCGCGCGAAATGCGTCATCACCTCGTAGAGGCTGGGCGTGCGCATCTCCTCCGCCACGGAGCGGATCGCCGTCAGGTCCGGGCGGACGTAGAAGCGCGTGTCGGCAGCCGGCGCCGTGGGCGCGCCGGCCAGGGCTGTCCGAACCGGCTCGATGGCCGTCGCCTCGGTTGCCGCGACGTAGCCGACCTCGTGATGGCCGTAGCGCCCGGCCCGGCCAGCGATCTGCCGGATCTCCGAATTGGTAAGCGCGCGATCCTCGACGCCGTCCCACTTGCGCACGGCTGAGAAGACGATCCGCCTCAGCGGACCCAGATTGAGGCCCATGCCGATGGCGTCCGTGGTCACGAGGACGTTGGCGTCGCCCGAGCGGAAGCGCGCCGCCTCGGCGCGGCGAACCTCCGGCGAGAGGGCGCCGTAGATCGTCGCGACCCGGTGCCCGCGGGCGACGAGGATCTCGCGATTTTCATGCACCGCGCGGCGGGAGAAGGCGACCACGGCATCGCCTGGCTCGACCTTCTCCAGCGGCACGGGCTCGTCCAGAAGCACGAGCGGCGACTTGCGCTCGAAGGCGATCACCTCGAGCGATTCATTCGCCGCTTCGGCGGCGCGGCGGACATAGGACAGGGCATCGTCCGATCCGCAAACGATGACGGTCTTGGCCGGAACACCGAACAGGGCGTTCGTCCAGGCCCAGCCCCGGTCCGGGTCCATGAGCATCTGAATCTCATCGATGACGGCGACGTCGATCGGGCGGGTGAGGTCGGCCGTCTCGATCGTGCGGGCCGTATGCGTCGCGCCGGCCTCTCCCAGCACCTCCTCTCCCGTGACCATGCCGGCGCGCAGGCCCCGCTCGCGCAGACCCTCATAGTTCTCCAGCGCCAGGAGCCGCAGTGGCGCGAGATAGGCGCCGGTGGGGGCGGCAGCCAGCACCTGCAGAGCTGCGTAGGTCTTGCCGGAATTGGTCGGCCCCATGTGGAAGACGATGCGGCGGTTCAGCCGGCGCGCCGCGGTGAATTTTTCGATGTAGGCGCCGAAGCCGACCTGATCGCGCAGGCGCCGCAGGCGTGAGCCTTCACGCGCCACGGCCTTGGCCCGCTGGCGAACCGGTGTCAGCGCATCCGTGAGGGCGCGGGCGAGCCTGGGATTGAGGTTGAAGGGGCGGGAGCGCAGTGAGCGGTCCATATGCTCGAGATAGGCAGCCGCGTCGGCGCCGACTTCGCGCAGATCGGAGAGGATCTGGCCTCTGAGCCGATCGATCGGCTTGCGCAGGTCGCGTGCCGTGCGTGCCGTCATCTCCGCCACGGCGGCACGCAGCTCCTCCAGCCGGCGCGCCGGATCGTTGCGGGCGGCCATGCCGTCGAGGATTTCGGCGATGAGCGGGTCCGGCGCAGCGTCGATGCGCAGATCCATCCGTCCGGCATCGAGCAGCGGGATGCCGATCCGGACACTCCAGCGGATGCTGTGGTCCTTGGACAGCGCGGCCCTCAGGGCAGGGAGCGCCCGCTTGAGGGCCGGCAACCCGGTCTCGGCAAAGGCGCGGGCTCTCTGCATCTCCCGCAACGCATGGGCCACGCGCTCGTCCTCGACCGCCGCTCCGAGTTCTGGAAGTTCGAGATGGGCACGCAGAGCCTCAAGATCGACGGTGTTCGGCGCAAGGCCGAGCCGGCCGACCGCCTCGATCAGGCTCTCAATGGTGGGACGGAGACGCTTGCGGGCCATCGACTCCCTTTCGACAGGGCGTCCGTCACAGGACCAGGCCTCGCGCGGGCCTGAACAGACGCGGCAACCGTGGCACGGTCTCTTGACGCAGACGAGGAGGGTGCCTCTTCGCCGAAGCAATCTCCACAGCGCGATGAAGGGTTCCGCCTCGAAATTTTACACGTTTTGAGGGATGAGTTCTTCGTCGCCAGCGCGAAAAGCGAGGTGGCTGCCAGTCAGGCTACAACCGCCGAAGCGAAATCACGAAAAGAGGATGAAGGGCAAGAAGGCTGCGATCCAAAATCGCGCGCGGAGACGATCGGTTGTGATGAATTCTGGCGGAGGGAGCGGGATTCGAACCCGCGATACGGTTTCCCGTATACACACTTTCCAGGCGTGCGCCTTCAACCACTCGGCCACCCCTCCGGAACCGGCCGGGGACCGACGCGCGCTCGGCGCGGGCGGTGGTCACTTGCGGCAGGTGGCGGGTCTGTAGCCGGGGCGCTGACATCTGGCAAGGCAGAGAATGCCACAGAATGCATGCCATGTGCGCCGCCCGGTGCTCGACCGGGCGGCGGGAGGCTTCACGCGATGCGGCGGGGGCGGTCCGCGGTCGTCTGCGGAGCCGGCGAGGGGCCGGCAGGGGCGTTGACCGGCGCGGGCGTCGACAGCGCAGACGGGGTGCCGGCACCGGTCTGGAGGAAGCCCGGTGTCGAGGGGGCCGGGCTGTCGCTCGTGACCGGGGCCGGAACGGGCGCCACCGGGATCTCGGCCGGAGCCGCCGGCTCAGTCGGGGCCGGCGCGTCATCCTCGTCGGGGCCGGCCAGGATCTCGGGCGGCGTCTTCCACACGAAGGCGTCGAGGCGGCCGGTGACCGGCGAGACCGGGGCCCAGCGCTCGGAGATGACGCCGTCGGCGATCCAGGCCGGGTCGCGCGGGGCGCGGGCGGCACGGGCGAGCCACTCGCGGGAGCGTCCGCTCTCGGCCCCGTGCTCGGCCGCCTCGATCCGCGCCATCATCCGGCAGACGCGCGCCGTCGGCCGGTCGTCGGTCAGCGGCGCCAGCGCCTCGCGGGCGCGGGCGAAATCCTTGGCCTCGGTCGCGGCCTGCGCGATCACGAGGCGCGATTCCGGATCCCAGGACGAGAGCTTGGCGAGGGTCTCGGCGCGGGCCAGACGGTCGCGGGCGGAATCACCGGTGCGCAGGTTGAGGTAGACCTTGGCGAGTTCCGGATGCGGCGTCGCCTTCCAGGCCGCCTCGACGATCTTGGCGGCCTTGCGCAGGTCGTTGCGCCGGGCGAGCAGACGGCCGGCGATGACGGCTGCGGGTACGAGGTCCGGGGCGAGCTTGACCGCTTTCAGCGCCTGCTCGATCGCGGTGTCGGGCTCGCCGGCCTCGTGGCGCTGGGCGGCCGCGGTGAGCAGGACCGCCCGCTGACGGCGTGCGGCGTGCTTGTCCATCAGGCCGAGCGAGGCACGGCGCTCCACGGTCTCCGTCGCGGCGGACCACTCGCCGTCGGCGCATTGCGCCTCCAGAACCGCCTCGTTCGCCCAGGTGACGCTCGGGGCGAGCCGGGCGGCCTCGGTGGCGTAGGCGCGGGCAGCGCCCTCGTCCTCGCGGCGGCGGGCTTCGACGAACAGGCCGCGCAGGCCGAGCACACGGGTCTCGGGATCGTCCGCCATGCGCTTGAACGCCTGCTCGGCCGCGTCCCGGTCGCCGGAGATCTGCGCCGCCTGGGCCTTGAGAAGGAGCGTCAGAGGCTGGCTGCCGAGCAGCCGCTCGGCATCGCCCGCGTGGCGGCGCGCGGCGAGCGGGTCACCGGAGCCGACGGCGATCATGCCCCGCGAGAGCGAGGCGAGGCCCTTGTTGCGGCGACGCTCGCGGGTCGAGCGGCTGATGCTGGCGGGCAGGCCGATCACGCCGGTCACGATCGCCCAGATCAGGCCGATGACGATGGCCGCCACCAGCACGCCGGTGAGCGCGATGGCGAGGCTCATACCGACCTCGTAGCCGTTCCAGACGACGGTCACGGTGCCTGGATGGTCGGCGATCCACACCGCGCCGTAGGCGGCGACGGCCAGGAGGGCCAGGAAGACGAGGGCGCGCCACATGGGTCAGGGCCTCCTTGGGAGCACGGGGAGCGGGCGCACGCGGCCCGGGCAGAGTGGAAGGGGGGAACGCCGCGCAGGGCGCGGCCGGTTCATGGTCATCGAGAGTGGCCTCGACCGTCAGCGCGCGGGAGGCAGGCCGGTGAAGGCGTCGGCCAGCAGCCCTTGCGCGGCGCGGCCTGCCTCGGCCCGCGCCGCGAGCCGGGCGCCGAAATCACCGCCCTGGGCCCGCGCTTCCTCGGGAAGCGCGGCATAGGCCTTGGCCGCTTCGGCGAGGTCCCCACGGTCGAGGGCCGCCTGAACCTGTCCGGTGGAGGTCTCGGTGCCCGCGCTCGACGACGCAGCGCCCGAGGCCGATCCCTCGACGCGCTTCACCTGCACGAGGGAGCTTGCCATGCTCATCAGCCGGTCACCGACATTGCCGGTCTCGGCCACGGCCTTCGCCTGGGCCGCGCGCTTGGCGTCGGCGATCTTCTCCGAAATTCGGCGGAACTCCGCCGCGAGGCTGGCCGCCGTCGGCGCACCCTTGTCGGCGAAGGGACCGAGCGCGTCGAGGCGCTTGGAATCCGCCGGTTCGAGGTTGCGCAGGCTGGCCAGCGCGTCCGGGTAGGGCTGGCCCGCCTCCAGCGCCGAGGCGATCCGGTCGGCCGCGACGATGCGCAGGGCCGACTGCACGGTGGTCTGCTTGGCGCTCTGATCAACCGCCTTGTCGAGGCCGGCGATCCGGTCCGACTGCTCCTGCAGCTTGTCCTGAAGCTTGCGCTCCAGGCCCTGCACGGCCTCCTCGGCACGGGTCCGGGCGGCGTCGGCGGCCTGCTTGCCCGCCTGGGTCGCCTCCTGGGCGGCTTGGCTCGCCGCAGCGAGGCGGCCCTCCAGCGCCTTCTGCACCTCGTCCACGCGCTTGCCGAGAGCGGCCTCGGCCGCCTCGTCGGCCTTGGCGCGGGAGGCGACCTCGCCCTGGAGCGCCGCGATCTTGTCCGCGAGGTCGGACGATGCGGCCTTTGAGTCGTTCGCTTCGAGCGCCTTGATCCGGTCGTCGAGGGCCGCGAGCGCCGTTGGATCCACGGTCGGCGCCGTCTTCACCTCCGCATTGCCGTCGCGGCCGGGCTCCTCCTGCAACGCCGAAACCCGCTGGTCGAGGGCATCGAGACGCGCTGTCAGATCCGCGGGGATCGCCGGGGCCGGAGCCGAGCCGTCGGCGGCGGGCGCGGCGCCCGCTCGCTGCAGCGCCTCGTTGGCGCGATCCGTCGCGGCCTTCGCCGCCGCCTCTGCTCGGGCAATCGCGTCGGGCAACGGCTTGAGGGCCTGTTCGTTGGCGGCCAGCCGCCTGTCGAGGCCGGCCACCGCATCCTTGGTGGCAAGACCCGCGATCGATTGGTCGAGATTGGCCAACCGCGGATCGGCTCCTTGCTGGTAGGTGGTGACGCCGTAAAGCAGGCCGGCGCCGATCAGGCCGCCGAGCAGCCCCGAGGCAGCGACCGAGCCGAAGCCGGGACCACTGCGGGCCGGCGCGGACGGCGCCGTTGCCTTGGACGCCTCTGTCTTGGGCGCTTCACCGGACGGCGACTTGGGCGAGGCGGAGGCACCCGGTCCCCCCTTAGCGGCGTCGGGCTTCGCGCCCGGCTTCGCCGAATCCGCCGGGTCTGAGAGACGCTTGGCCTTCAGGTCGAGAATCGGGCCTTCGGTCAGCGAGGCCGTTTCCGTCACACGGGTGGTACCCGGTGCCGTTCCGGGCTTCGCCTCCGGTCGGGCGTCAGGCTTGGCGTCCTGTGACTTCGGGTCTTGCAGCTTCGGGTCTTGCGGCTTGGCGCTCCCGGAAGGCGGGACTTCCGGCTTCACGGCACTGCTGCCAGTGGCGCCGGCTTTGGCGGGCGACTCGGGTTTCGCATCGGCGGGCTTGGTCCCGGTCGCGCTCGGCGGCACGGCGCTGCTTCCGGTCGGGCCCGGCTTCAACGGTGCGCTGCCCCCCGTCGGGCTCGCGCCCGTGGGGTTGGAGGCGGCCGGTGTTGCGGAGCCGGTGGACGGCTTTCCCGGCTCGGCGGATTTGCCCGAAGCGGTCGATCCTGCGGCACCGGCCGAACCGGCGGAAGGGATGGCGCTGCTGCCCGTCGGCCCCGACTTCAACGGCGCATCCGCCTTGGCATCCAGCGGACGGCCCGAGGCGCCCGTCGGCCCGCTGCCGGACAGCGCACTGCTCCCGGTCGGTCCGGGCTTGGCCGGTTCCGAGGCAGTCGGTCCCGTCTTGGTCGGGTCGGGCTTCGCGGAGGCGGCGGTCGCTGAAGGTTCGACCGGCTTGCCCATCACCTTGGGATCGGCGGGCCGTGACGAATCCCTCGTCGAATCCTTGGCCGACTCCTTGCCTTGCTCGGAAGCCTTGCCCTGCTCGAGAGACTTGCCTTGATCGAGAGACTTGGAACCGTCCCTGGGGCCGTCCTTGGGTGAAGTCACGGGCGTTCGCTCCATTCAGCCGCCGCACCGGCGCAGTTTGCTCCCATAGAAGAGCGAAACCGCGCCGTCATCCATTGGAGCCGCTTCCGGGCTCCTTCTCCGACGCTTCGTTAAGCTCTGCCGTCCGCATCGGTCCGCAGGCGGGCGACGAGAGCGGTCAGTCCGAAGCCGCGAGACCGGCGAGGAGAGCCTCCTCGCTCGGGCGCGCCGCCACAAAATGGGCCGCAATGCCGAGCTCGACCAGTCCCGCGGCCACGTCCGGGGACAGGCAGTAATGCGCCAGCGCCCGAAACGCTCCGCTCAGACCCGCCTCTCGGCAGAGCCGCTCGGCGATTTCCGCGCTCCTTCGTGAGAAATGCAGGGCCGCCGTGAGCGGCAGGGCGTCGTCCCGGCCCGCGAGCGCCTGCGCCGCCGATCCGGGGAGGGCCGCCTCGGCCAGGGCGGCGTAGGCGGTCCAGGTCGTGACGCGGTAGCCCTCGGCCGTCAGGCTCGCGGCGGGTTCCGGCTTGCGATCCTCGCCCGCGGCGTGGAGGAGGGCGCTGCCCGGCCTGATATGCGCCGCGACCAGCCGGGCGAGGTCGGCGGCGTCCCCGTCGGCACAGAGCACGGATTGCAGGCCCGCGCGCTCGGCCCGCTCGGCCGTGCGGCGGCCGACGGCGAAGACCGGTGCGGCGGGAAAGCCCGCCCCGGCGAGCGGCGCGGCGGCGTTGGCGCTCGTGAGGATCAGCCCATCGAACCGGCTGGCGGGCGGTGGTGCGCCGCCCGGCCCGATCCGAAGGACCGGCGCCACGAGCGCCGCGTGGCCGAGTTCGGCCAGCCGCCGCGCCGTGCGTCCCGCGCCCGGCTCGGGCCGCGACACCCAGATCCGCATGCGTTCGTCTCCCCTCGCGCCGTTCGCTCACGCCATCCACAGCGTCCGTCGGCGTTGCGCTTCACCTGTATCCGTCGGCGGTTTCGTCGTAGACGTGTCTTCGCAGATGCGTCTTCGCGGGCGGCCCGACCCGGCTCTCGCGGGACATGGAGTAGGCGGGCCGGCCCCCGGCGCGCAACGGTGCGTGGACGTCAGCGTGACCCTCATGAAGATCCTCGGCATCGAGACAACCTGCGACGAGACCGCCGCCGCCGTCGTGACGCTCGGTGAGGGCGAGCGCGGTCAGATCCTCGCCAACGAGGTGCTGAGCCAGATCGCCGAGCACGCGGCCTATGGCGGCGTCGTGCCCGAGATCGCCGCCCGCGCCCATGTCGAGGTGCTCGACCGCCTCATCGCTCGGGCGCTCCAGCGGGCGGGGACGACCCTGAAGGAGATCGACGGGATCGCGGTTGCGGCCGGGCCCGGCCTGATCGGTGGCGTGCTGATCGGCCTCGTCACGGCCAAGACCCTCTCCCTCGTCGCGCGCAAGCCGCTTCTGGCGGTCAACCACTTGGAAGCGCACGCGCTGACGCCGCGACTCACCGACGGGCTCGCCTTTCCCTATTTGCTGCTGCTGGCCTCCGGCGGGCACACGCAGCTCGTCGCGGTGAAGGGGGTGGGCGACTACGTCCGGCTCGGCACCACCATCGACGATGCCATCGGGGAGGCCTTCGACAAGGTCGCCAAGCTCTTGGGCCTCGGCTATCCCGGCGGTCCCGAGGTGGAGCGGCAGGCGCAGGGCGGCAACCCTGAGCGGTTCGCGCTGCCGCGGCCGATGCTGGGACGGCGACAGGCGGATTTCTCGCTCTCGGGCCTCAAGACTGCCCTGCGGATCGAGGCCGAGCGGCTCGAACCGCTCGCCTCGCAGGACGTGGCGGATCTCTGTGCGAGCTTCCAGGCGGCGGTAGTGGATGTGGTGGTGGACCGCGTGCGCGTGGCGCTACGCGCCTTCGCGGGCGTCGCCGGGCATCCGACGGCTCTGGTCGCTGCGGGCGGTGTAGCCGCTAACGGGGCGATCCGTCGGGCTCTCGCGGCGCAGGCGGGGGAGGTCGGGCTGAGCTTCGTCGCCCCACCGCTTCCGCTGTGCGGCGACAACGGGGCGATGATCGCCTGGGCCGGGCTCGAGCGTCTGCGCCTCGGCTTCGTCGACGACCTCACCGTGCCGGCCCGCGCCCGCTGGCCCTTCGCCGAGGCCGCGCCGGCCGCGTGAGAGCGTTCGCCGGAGATCAGGCGAGCGCGCGAGCGGAGGCGGTCACCTTCTGCACGGACAGATCGACCTCGCCCGCGGCATAGGCGATGCCGTCGGCGTTGCGGCGGACGGCGTCCACGCTGCGCGCGGCGGTCTGCATGTTGGTCGCGATCTCCTGCGTGACGGCGGCCTGCTCGGTGACGGCCGAAGACACGCTCATCGAGATCTCGCTGAGATCCGTGATGGTGGAGACGATGGCGCGGATCGCCTCGACGGCCCGGGCCGAGGAATCCTGCACGGCGGCGATCTGCTGGCCGATATCCTCCGTGGCACGCGAGGACTGGCTGGCCAGCGCCTTCACTTCGGTGGCGACCACGGCGAAGCCGCGCCCGGCCGCACCGGCGCGGGCCGCCTCGATGGTGGCGTTCAGCGCCAGCAGGTTCGTCTGGTCGGCGATCGAGCGGATTACGGAGACGACCTCTCCGATGCGCTCGGCCGTCGCGGTCAGGCCGCTGACGATGCCGCCTGCCTCCTCGGCGCGGGTCACGGCCGCATCGGCGGCCGTCTTCGCCTGCGAGGCGTGGCGGCTCAACTCCGAGATCGAGGCCGCGAATTCCTCGGCGCCCGCGGCGACGGACTGGACGTTGTCGGAGGTGACGGCGACGGCGGCCGCCGTCTCGCTGGCCTGGCGGCTGACATTCGACATCGCACCGGTGATGGTGCCGAGATCGGTCTCGATGGCGTGTTGTCCGTTGGCGCGCCGCAGGCGGTCTGCGACCGCCTGGGTCACGTCGCTGGCGAACTTCACCACCGCGCAGGGCCGCCCCTCTCGGTCGAGGACCGGATTGTAGCTGCCGTAGATCCAGACCGTCCGCCCGCCCTTGGCGAAGCGCTGAAACTCGCCGGACTGATAGGTGCCGTTCGCGAGCGACTTCCAGAAGCCGGCATAGGCGGCGCCCTTGGCCTCCTCGGGATCGACGAACAGGCTGTGATGGCGACCGCGGATCTCGTCGAGCCGATACCCCATCGCGTTGAGGAAGTTCTCGTTGGCATCCGTGATCGTGCCGTCGAGGCTGAAATGGATCACGGCCTGGGACCGGTTGATCGCGGCAATCTGCCCCTCGTAACCCGCGTTGCGCTCGGCCTGGGCGGTGATATCGGTGGCGAACTTCACCACTTTGTAGGGACGCCCGCGCCGGTCGAAGATCGGATTGTAGGAGGCTTGGATCCAGATCGATCGGCCGTCCTTGGCGATCCGGCGGAACTCGCGAGCCTGAAATTCGCCGCGGCGAAGCGCATTCCAGAAGTCCTTGTATTCTGGGCTTTCGCGCTGTTCCGGCGGCATGAACATCGCGTGCGGGCGACCGCGCACCTCATCGAGGGTGTAGCCAACGAGGCCGAGGAAGTTGGCGTTCGCGTGCGTGATGGTGCCGTCCATCGTGAATTCGATGCGACCTTGGGCGCGATCGACGGCGGCCAGAATGGAATCCTGCTCGGATTGGAAGATCGCCACGGCAGACAGTTCCAAGCATCACGTGTGTCGGAAACTTATTTTCTCGACATATTTCTAACCAAAAGTTAATTTTGCGAGCTTCGGGCAATATGCGCACCGCTGATTTCGCTTTCTCAGAGACAATCACGCGGATTTGAAAAGTCAAACTACCGTGAAAAATCTGCATAGATGAAAAGTGCGTATATCGAGATCGATCACCGGTGAAGGAGAGGCTCACCCTTGTAAGGGAAGGGACAGCCAAGACTGAATTCACACGATGGGAGGGGAAAAGCGCCGCCTTTGTCCGTGATTGACGGACAAAGATTTTCTCGCCTTGGACCCATTGAGAATCGCTCCGAGCCGTCGCTGCCGTAACCGCCTTGTCCCGAGGAACGTTGCCGTCGAAGCAGCGAGAGAGGGATTCGGCGCTATGGTGCCTCCGTCATTGAACGATCCCGGATCGACCCTCGCTCTTCCGCCGACAGGCCGTTATCGCGAAGCGGAAGAGGCGGGGCAGGTCCGCAGCTTGGCTGTAATGGGCATGGGCCGCACCAAGTTCCCGCAATCAGGTTCCCGGTGGAGGCAGACATGAAGTCAGGCACGCAGCGGCGGGACGAGAGCGTCGCGGTCGTCGGCGGCGGATCCTGGGGAACGGCCCTGGCGAACGCCGCGGCCGCAGCGGGGCGCGAGGTCACGCTCTGGATGCGTGATCCCGAGGCCGCCGCGCGGATGGAACGGGAACGCGCCAACGAGCGCTACCTGCCCGGTGTCGCCCTGCATCCCCGTGTGCGAGCCACCGCGGAGGCCGCCGCGCTCGGGCAGGCCGGCACAGTGCTGCTGGTCGTGCCGGCCCAGACCCTGCGCGGTGTGCTCGCGGCGCTCGCACCCTCGCTGGCGCCCGGCGCCGCCCTGGTGCTGTGCGCCAAGGGAATCGAGCGGGGCAGCGACGCTTTCATGAGCGCGGTGGCGGCGGAGGTTCTGCCGGAAGGTGCCCCGGTCGCGGTGCTGTCGGGGCCGAGCTTCGCCGCCGACGTGGCCCGCGGACTGCCCACGGCGGTGACGCTCGCCGCCGCGGACGGGGCGCTGGCGGCGCGGCTTGCCGGCCTGCTCTCGGGACCGGCCTTCCGACTCTATCACACCGACGACGTGCGCGGCGTCGAGGTCGGGGGGGCGGGCAAGAACGTGCTGGCGATCGCCGCCGGCATCGTCGCGGGCCGCGGCCTGGGCGAGAGTGCCCGCGCCGCGTTGATCGCCCGCGCCTTTGCCGAACTGATGCGCTTCGCCCGCGCGTATGGCGGCCGGGCGGAGACGCTGATGGGCTTGTCCGGCCTGGGCGACCTCGTGCTCACGGCCTCCTCGCCGCAATCGCGCAACTTCGCCTTCGGTGAGCGCCTCGGGCGCGGCGCCTCGCCTGAGGAGGCTTCGGGCGGCAAGCTCGCGGAGGGCGCCTTCACCGCGCAGGCGCTGGTCGATCTCGCCCGCACGCGCGAGGTCGAGATGCCGGTGGCCGAGGCGGTCGCGGCGGTGGTGGCCGGCGCCCTGACGGTCGATGCGGCGATGACCCGCCTGCTGTCGCGGCCGCTCAAGGCCGAGACGGCGTAAGCGGCGCCCCGCCCTTCAAGCGCGGCCGGATTTTCGATAATCGGGGGCGCCTTTCCCGACGGAGCCGCCCCGCACCATGGCCTACTGGCTGTTCAAGTCCGAACCCGCGACCTGGTCCTGGGACCAGCAGGTCGAGGTGGGGGAGGACGGCACCTTCTGGAACGGCGTGCGCAACCACCTCGCCAAGAAGCAGATGCAGGCGATGCAGGTCGGCGAGCGCGGCTTCTTCTACCATTCCAACGAGGGCAAGGCCGTCGTCGGCATCGTCGAGGTCATCAAGCCCTACTACCCCGACCATACCGACGAGAGCGGACGCTTCGGCATGGTCGATGTCCGGGCGGTGGCGCCGATGCCGCGCCCGGTCGGCCTCGACGCCATCAAGGCGGAGGCCGCGCTCAAGGACATGGCCCTCGTCACCAATTCGCGCCTCTCGGTCCAGCCGGTGACGGAGGCGGAATGGGCCAAGGTCTGCGCCATGGGCGGCTACGCCGAGCGCTGAGCGGCGGCGAGACGGCCCGCTCCGATGCGAAATCTCAGCGGGTGAGCGCGCCGGGCGTCAGGCCACGGCTGCGCAGCCGGATGCCCGCGGCTTGGAGTGCGCGCCCGAGTCCAGTGCGCAGGGGCGGCTCGACCCAGCGTGACACCAGCAGCGATGCGGCGACGGCCGTCAGGAAACCGCCCGCGAGGCAGGTCGCGGGCGGCAGACCGTAGGCGGACAGGAACCGCATCGTCAGGGCGCCGACGAAGGTGTGCAGCAGATAGAGCGGATACGTCGCGAGACCGAGATCGCGAAATCGCCGCCCGAGGCCGGGGAAGGCGTCGCTCAGCGCGGTGTTCACGCGGATCGACAGGCAGAACAGCAGCATGAACACGGCGTAGAGGAGCCACGCCATCGCGGGGCTGCGATCAAGGCCGAGCGAGGCGCCGACGAAGCCGGCATCGTAGCGGATCTGCAGAAGGGCCCCCGTCAGGCAGACGGCGAGACCGGCCAGGCGGGCTCCGCTCAGACCTCGCCGCACCGCGCTCCACAGCAGCACGCCGAGGGCGAAGTGGCAGCCATGGGTGAGAAGGATGAGTTTGGCGATCCGCGTGCTGATGATCCGGTCGAGATCCGGCCAGACAGCGGCCGCCGCCAGTAGCCACGCGAGCGTGCTGACGACGCCGACCGCCAGGATCACCGGCTCCAGCCGGTCGAACCGGTTCAGGCAAAGCAGCAGATAGACCAGACCGTAGAACACGATCTCGATCCCGAGCGTCCAGTAGACGCCGTCGATCCAGCGCGGAACCGGGAACAGGATGAGCGTGCGGATGTAGCGCTCGAACAGCACCCCCCCGGTTTCCGGGAAGAAGAGCAGCGCCAGCCCGAACGACACGGTGGCGCAGAACCAGATGCCCGGCACGAGGCGGAGGATGCGCCCGGTGAGAAAGCGCGACGGACTTGCCTGCGAGGCGGAGTAGGCGATGACATAGCCTGAGATTACGAAGAACATCGGCACGCCGACCCAGCCCTGCGCGCTGACGGGCAGCAGGGCCGGAAACGGGATCGGCGATCCGACGAGGGCGGCCGCCTCGCTCGAAGGCACCAGCCACGCGGTGCAGGCGAGATGGTACAGCATGACGAGGCAGGCCGCGCCGAAGCGGAGCAGGTCGAGGCCGATCAGGGGCCGCGGCGCGTGCGCGCGCGCGGTCGCCGACGGCTCACTTCCGGTCGAGACGGATCCCATGCCTGTCTTCCCATCGCAGAAGCGCGTCCGGGCCGTCACCCGGTCGTGCGACACGCGTCCGACTTGTCTTCCGGCAAGATCCCCTTCGGGACAACAGGATAAAAGTACCGATATCTCGCCTTTCTCTGTCCGTTCCCGAGCCTTGACATTGAAAATGCATTCCTAGCTTCCGCGCAACCGTGAGGCGTGGCCGCTCGTTCGAACCCGGACGGAGCCGCCCCCGCGGGGCTCGGATCGTCGGCGGGAGGGGCGTCGCGACGCGGCACTTCTCGGGCAAGGTTCGAACAGGATTGGAGACATCGATGGCGCCCCGTGAACCCCTGCTCATCTCCGTGCCGATCGCGGCGCTGCGCCCGACGCAGATCACGGTCGGCTTTCGCGAGGTGGAGGAGAAGCGCCGTCGCTGGCGGGCGCATGATGCGGAGAAGAAGGCCGCGTTCCTCGGCTCGCATATGATCCCGGTGCTGCTCGGGCCCAAGAAGAAGCACTACGTGCTCGACCATCACCACCTCGCCCGCGCCCTGCAGGAGGAGGGGGAGACGAATGTGCTGGTCACCATCGTCGCCGACCTGCACAAGCTCGACAAGGACGCCTTCTGGACGGTGGCCGACCACAAGTCCTGGGTCCATCCCTACGACGCCTCCGGTGCGCGGGTCGGCTTCGACGCCATCCCCAAGGCCATCGCGGATCTCGCCGACGACCCGTTTCGCAGCCTCGCGGGCGAGCTGCGCCGGGCCGGCGGGTTCGCCAAGGACACGACGCCGTTCAGCGAATTCCTGTGGGCCGACTACCTCCGCCGCAACCTGAAGCGGAAGGCGATCGAGCGCGACTTCACCGAAGCGATGGAGAGCGCGCTGCGCCTCGCGAAGGCGCCGGATGCCGGCTATCTGCCCGGCTGGTGCGGCCCTCTCGACGGCTGAGCGAAACAGGCGGCCGCCGCGGCGAAGAGGCCGAGGGCGGCCGCGATCAGGGCGTTCCAACCGGCGAGCGAGAGGCCGAGGAAGCGCCACGCGGCGGCCGTGCAATCGACCGGCCGCACGGTCTCCAGCTTCTTCAGGAAGTCGGCCACATCCGCCGGCCCAGCGCCGGAGCCGCCGCCGCAATCGCTGGGGCCGGGCCAGAACCCCCATTCCGCGCCCGCATGATACACGCCGAGACCGGCGCCGTAGATCAGGACCAGCGCCACGAGGCCGAGGAGGAAGCGGGCGGGCCGCGGCGGAAGCAGGGCGGCGATCAATGCCAGCGGTGCGGCGAGGTAGTAGGGCACCCGCTCCGTCAGGCAGAGCTTGCACGGCACGTAACCGAGGCCGTGCTCGAACAGGAGGGCACCGCCGACCGTCAGCGCGGCGCCGAGCGCCACGGCGAGCGCCGCGTTCCGCAGGGTGAGAAAGCGGGTCACAGCATCACCTTGAAGGCGACGAAGCCCAGGATCACCACGGCGGCGAACAGCCCCGCCACCACGTTGAGGTGCCGGTCGAGCACCGCGCGGATGCCGATGCCGTAGCGCCCGAGCAGCCACGCCAGCAGGAAGAAGCGCGCCCCGCGGGTGACGACCGAGAGCAGCGTGAACCAGAACAGCGAATAGTGGGCGAAGCCCGAGGTGATGGTGACGAGCTTGTAGGGGATCGGGGTGAGACCTTTGAGCAGGATCACCCAATGCCCGTAGGTGGCGTAGGAGGCCTGGAAGGTCTCGGCCTTGTCGGCCAGCCCGTAGAGGTTGAACAGCCACAGCCCGACCGAATCGAACAGCAGCGCGCCGATGGCGTAGCCGAGCAGCCCGCCGAGCACCGAGGCGACGGTGGCGATGGTGGCGTAGAGCCAGACCCGGTCCGGCCGGCTCACCGCCATCGGCACCATCATCGCGTCCGGCGGGACGGGAAAGAACGAACTCTCCGCGAAGGCCACCGCCCCGAGCGCCCAGGGCGCGGAAGGCTTGGCGGCGAGCGCGAGGATCCACTCGTAGAGCCGGCGGAGCATGGGGCCTCGTTGGGGTCGGGGAAGCGGTGCCCTTTCAGCACAGAAGCGGGCCGGAGGCGAGGGTTACCCCGATGCGGAAAAGATTCGCTCTGGTCCGTCGCCCCGGCTTGTGCCAAGAGGCGCGTGCGTCGCGGGTATGGCGGAATTGGTAGACGCGGGCGACTCAAAATCGCCAGCCGAAAGGCGTGGGGGTTCGATTCCCTCTACCCGCACCAGCACCCCTCATCGGAAGCAATTACGGCAGCGTCGGCTCGGCGGTGAGACGCGCGCGGATCGCGGCGCCGTCCCGGCCCGGCGGCGCTCCGAACAGGCGGCGATAGTCGCGGCTGAACTGCGACGGGCTCTCGTAGCCGATGGCGTAGCCCACGCCCGCCACGTCTCCGGCGGCGAGCAATTGGCGCCGCGCCTCGTGGAGCCGGACCTGCTTCTGGAACTGAACCGGCGTCATCGTCGTCACGGCCTTGAAGTGGCGATGGAAGCTCGCCGGGCTCATGCGCGCGAGCGCCGCCAGATCGGCCACGCGCACGGCGTCGGCATAGTGTTCGCGAATCCAGGCCGTCGCCCGGCCGATCCGCGCGGCGTGGCTCTCGGGCAGGCCGACCTGCCGCAAGGCCGGACCCAGCGGACCGCCGAGAAGACGCCAGACGATCTCCCGCCCGATCAGCGGTGCCAGCACCGGGAGGTCACGGGGGTGATCGAGCAGGGCGAGGAGGCGCGCGAGAGGATCGCACAGGTCGGGATCGAGTGCGACGGTGCGCAGCGGAGCGAAGGTCGGGGCGCCCACCTCCGCGAGGGTCGGCGCCTGGGTACTGAGCAGATCGGCCAGGGCGCCGAGATCGATCGCGAGGCTGAGGGCGAGGTAGGGCCGCGCCGGGCTCGCCTCGGTGATTCGGGCCGTCACGGCCAGATCGAGTGAGGCGAACAGCGCCTGTCCCGCGGCGTAGCGGAAGGCCGTGTCGCCGAGCAACGTCGCCTTGGCGCCCTGCGCCACGACGCAGAAGGAGGGGCGGTAGACGGCGCGGATCAGTCCGCTCGGCGCCTCGGCACGGTTGAGGAGCAGCCCGTCGGCCGGCGTCTCCCGGCCGAAGCGATGCCATTGCCGTTCGATCAGCGCCGCGAGGCCAGGGAGGTCGGTCGTCATGGGTCGATCCTAGCGCCTGCCCGTTCGCCGCGCATCACGGCAGGGTGGCCTTGAGAGGATCGGGCAAGGGCTTGAGAGGATCGGCCGTGCGCGGGATGCCGCGGACACCGTAACAGGGGGTGTTCCTTTCAGACGGAGATCTCTCCATGCGCCTACGCCCCCTCGGCCGGAGCGGCCTGTTCGTATCCGAACTCTGCCTCGGCACCATGACCTTCGGCGGCAGCGACGGCTTCTGGGGTCAGATCGGCCGGCTCGGCCAGGACGAGGCCGACGCTCTCGTCAAGACCGCGCTCGATGCCGGCATCAATTTCATCGACACCGCCAACGTCTACGCGGGCGGGATGAGCGAGCGCATCCTCGGCCAGTCGCTCAAGAATCTCGGCATTCCCCGCGACGACGTGGTGATCGCCACCAAGGTGCTGGGGCCGATGGGGGAGGGGCCGAACGCCCGCGGCGCCTCGCGCGGACACATCCTCAGCCAGTGCAAGGCGAGCCTCGTCCGGCTCGGCCTCGACCATATCGACCTCTACCAGATCTACGGCTTCGATCCGGCAACACCTGTCACCGAGACGCTGGAGGCGCTCGATACCCTCGTGCGCCACGGCCATGTCCGCTATCTCGGCCTGTCGAACTGGGCGGCGTGGCAGGTGATGAAGGCGGTCGGGCTCGCCGAGATGCGCCGGCTCAGCCCGATCGTCTCGCTTCAGGCCTACTACACCCTGGTCGGGCGCGATCTGGAGCGCGAGATCGCGCCGATGCTGACCGCAGAGGGGATCGGCTTGATGGTGTGGAGCCCGCTGGCCGGTGGATACCTCTCCGGCAAGTACGACGGCGAGGGCACGGAAGCGGACGGGCGGCGCACCACCTTCGATTTCCCGCCGGTCGATCGGATGCGCGGCGCCGGCACGCTGGCGGCGATGCGCGGGATTGCGGAGGCGAAGGGGTGCAGCGTGGCGCAGGTGGCGCTGGCCTGGCTGCTGCACCGGGAGGTGGTCACCAGCGTCATCGTCGGGGCCAAGCGCGTCGGGCAGCTTCAGGACAATATCGGCGCGACGCGGGTGCAGCTCGACGCCGACGATCTCGCGCGGCTCGACGCGGCCACCCGGCTGCCGCTGGAATATCCCGGCTGGATGTTGGAGCGGCAGGGCGCCTACCGCGGCTGATTCATTCGCGCAGGAAGCGCCGGATCCAACCGCCGACGCGGGCGCTGTCGTGCGGTGCTTCCAGCGAAGCCAGCGCCGCCGGCACCAGGGCCGGGTCGGTCGCGCCGGCCCGGTGGCCGTCGGTGAGCGCGCGGGCGTAGTCCGGCGCGAATTCCGGGTGGCACTGGAAGGAGAGGGCGGGGCGATCGCTCCAGGCCAGGACACCGTGGGGCGTGAAGGCGCTGCCGGCCAGCACCCGCGCGCCGGGCGGCAGGGCCACGACCTGATCCTGATGGCTCACCGGGATGGCGATGCTCTCCGCCTCGTCCATGAAGGGCGCGCGCTCGACCACCGCGTAGGCGTGCAACCCGAGGCCCCATCCCCGCTGCGACCGCTCCACCCTCCCGCCGAAGGCCTGCGCCAGGGCCTGATGCCCGAAGCAGAGGCCGACGAGCTTCTTCGAGCGGTCGAGGCCGCGTAGAAAGGCGAGCAGATCCTCGACCCAGGGGATCGGATCGTAGACCGAGGCGGGCGAACCGGTGATGACGAAGGCCTCGAACGCCTCCGGCGCCTCGGGCCAACGCCCCGCCGTCACGTCGAAGCATTCGAAGCGGTGGCCGTCGCCGATCAGCGCCGCCACCATGGCGCCGTAGGAGGGAAAGCGGCCGCCGAGCCGCTCGGGCGGATGGCCGGTCTCGAGAATGGCGATGTTCATGGGCTTCCCTAGCCCATCGACGGCGGCGCGCGGAAGAACGCCTGTCACTGCGCCCCGGCGAGGCAGGTCCGCTGCGCCTGAAGCGCTTCGGCGGCCCCCGACAGGTCGAACGGCGTCACTTGGCCTGAGATGTCCGCCCGGGCGCTGTCGGCCCGCGACAGGGTCTCCGCCGGATCACGTTGCTCCGGCTTGATCGGCAGCACCAGACTGTCCGGAACCGGCGCTGCGGCGCGGCCCGCCCACAGCGTTGCGCCGCCGACAGTGAGCCGGACCGTTTCAAACGATCCCGACGCCCGCTGCCAGGCGGAGGAGGAAAGACCGAGATAGCGTTCACCCGCCCGTGTGACTTGGTAGCCGAAGGTCTGCCCGCCCGCGCGCCGCTCGATGGTGCAATAGGCTCCGAGCGGCCCGCTCGACGACTTGAGCAGCCACGCACCGACCATCCGCTCGGTCACGGTGTAGCGACCGATCTGGCGCTGCGTCTGGGCGCGGACCTCCGGCACGGTAAGCCATCCGGCCAGAACGAGGGCAACCGCGACGGTCCAGCCCGCCGGCGTCACCGGCAGAGGCCCTGGCGCGCGAGGCAGGGCAGGAACAGCTCCTCCGGGACGGGCAGGTCGATGGTCTTGGCTTCGAGCTTCGTCATCGCCCACTCGGCCTTGCCGGAGACCGGTTCGATCAGCCAGCGGACGGTGCGCGGTTCATCGCGCTTCGGATCGTTCGGCAGGCGAACCTCCATGTACTGCTTGGACCACCACAGCATTCCCGAGGTCGGGAAGGTGACCGCGATCGTCTGCCGGGCGCCGCCGCACACGACCTGACGCACCGGAATTGCAGTATCCGAGCCGGGCTTCGGTCTGATCGTTGCCGCCAGCAACCCGTCGCCGGCCCCCGAGGCCTTCAGCGCCTCCTTGCAGCGTGCTTCCTCGCGGCGTGTCTCGAAGGCACGGCTGGCGTCGAGGCAGGCTTGGACCAGCGGCCTCAGCGTCTCGTCGGAAGGAGGCACCTCGCGTCCGCATCGCAGGATCGGCGCCTCGGGCGTCCGCGCCAAGGGGTCGGCCGCGGCGAACGCCTTCTCGACCTCATCTCTCGCCGCGCGGACGGCCTCCGCGCGGGCGCCGCCCACCTTCGCGTTAAATTCAGCCAGCAGTGCCGGCGGCGGATAGGCCCCTGCGAGATCGCTGGTGTCCATCAGGAACCAATGGTTCGTGCGCAGGCCCTCGAAGGTCTTCGGCGCGGTCTCGATCCGCTCGACCTGGGCCTGGAAGGAGCGCCGGATCGTCCGGTCGACATAGCTGTCGGCGGCCTCGGTGCAGACCTTGTAGAGCCGCGACAGCGCGTCGTTGCCCCAGGAACGGCCGCCGAGACTCTGGCAGCGTGAGCGCGCCTGGTCGAGGGGAAGGCTCGTCGGGGTCTCCTTGGCGAACGCATCCTCGATTTCTCGGACGGCGGCCCGCTCCACCTCCGCGCGACGCGGTTCGAGCGGCGCTCCGACGAAGCGCTCGTAGAGGGCCCGCGGGACGTCGTTCCGGCGCAGCTCCTCCTGGCTCAGATGCAGCCCGTTCGTATCGCGGAGCGTCGCCAGGGTCGGCGGAAGGGCGCGCAGGCGCTCCCACTGCTCGCGCAGCCACGCCGCATTGCGCCCGCGCCGCTCGATCTCCGGATAGGACTGGGTCAGGAGGCGGACGACCGTCTTGCCCTCCTTGCAGGATTGTACCTGCTGGATGAGGCTTTCGGTGAAGGCGCGGTTCCAAGACTCCACCGGCAGGCCGACGGCGAGTTCGAGCCGCTCGGTGTCGATATAGCCGAAGTCCGAGAGCCGCTCGCACAAACCGTCCATTGCAAGCGGCTTCAACGGGCTGTTTTGATCTGCGAGGCGGTCGGCCACGAGACGCAGGCGATCGAGCGCGGATTGCCGGGCGGCGGCGTCGCGTTCCAGCGAGCCCTGGGGCGTCGCCTCGGCGCTCGTTCCCGCGCGCAACGCTGCGACAAGCCGCTCGCGCTCCTCCGGCGTGGCGATGGGGGCGCCGGCGAGCCGTTTACGCTCCGCCTCGTAGAACCGCTTCCAGAAGGCCGGTGCGGCCTCGGCGTAGCGCTGGCGATAGGCCTGCTGGTCGAGTTCCGGCAGCAATTCGATCGGCGGCAGGCGCTGCTGTTCGGCCGCAGCGGCGCGGGCGGTCCGGACCGTCGGTTCGGCCTCGCCGAAAAGAGCGAACAGGCCGTCCATGCGCGCCTTCGCGCTCTCGGTGCGTTCCACCGTGAACGGTTCGCACTCGGTCTGCGGCCGCCCCTGGTAGGTGAGCCAGCGGCCGTGAAGCGTCTCGCCGTCCGGCTGCGTGCGCAGCGCGAGCCAGGGGCGGCCACGCCGGTCGGACAGGACGAGACCGTCAGCGGTCGATTGCGCCGTCAGTTCGAGCGCCTGGAAGGACTGCCCGTCCGCCCTCCGGAAGAAGACGTTGAACCGCGCGTCCGCCGGGGAAAATTCCCAATCGTCGAGCGTCAGGTTGCCGTTGCAGACATGCGTGCCGCGATAAAATTTCGCCTCGCCGGCTTCGGCTCCACCAATCAGACCTCCCGACACAACGAGGATAGCGAGCGCTCTTGCAAGACATTGCATCGGTGAACCGGGTCTCTCCGAGAGCGAGCCGCAGTTCTGATCCGCGGCGCTGCTGATCAAGCCCGGAGCTAAACTGGATTTGCGACGACAATGCAACCAACGCACGAAAGAGGGTCGGCATCGCATGAACAGCGATTGCCCTGTCATTCTGCGGGCCTCAGTCGCCGGTGTCCGCGTCCGCCGGTTCCCAACCCGGATCAAGGCCGCCAGGCGCGGCATCCCCGGCAGGGGGTGGGGCAGTGGGAGCGATGCAGAGCGAGAGCGTTACCGTTCCCGGGGCATGGGCCCGCTGCACCGGTCGACCGCGCTGCCAAGAGCCCGTTTCCGGCTCCGAAACGTCACAGGCCCAGGTCGATGCCGGGCTCTGGTGATGCGGTGCTCGACGAAGTGCCGTGAGGCGCCGCGGAGGCGGGCAGCGACTCGGGCGCGATCCGCTCACCGGCCGGACGAGACGGCAGGCGGATCCTATCGTTTCCGGCCGCGCCGCCCAGCTCGACTTGGAAAGTCTGATAGATGAAGGCGAGCAAGTCCTCTGCCGCGGCGGCGCGCTTTTCGGCGGACGCTGCGCACGCTTTCGCGTCGTGATAGCGCCGCTGCAGCCCCTCGTTCTCGGATAAAGCCGTTTGCAGGGCCATCTTCGTCGCGTCGATCGTCAGCCGGCATTCCCGGATTTCACCGGCCAGGGCCGTTCGCTCCCGCTGCCAGCGGACCCGCTCCTGCTGGACGCTCCGGATCAGACTCAGCGTCTGCGGTTCGATCGTATCCCGCCAGCGCTGCAGGTCATGAATCGTGTCCGCGGCTTGCTTCACCAGACCCAGCGCATCGGACAGCCCGAACTCGATGTCGAACAGGGTCCGTTCGGAGGCTGGAGCCGGTGGACGCGGCTCGCCGGTTGTCGAGCACGAAGTGTCGAGACTCATGACAGCGAGGGTTCGCCTTTAGGGCGTGTCCGGCCCGCTCTCGCCGGACTCGGCGGTCTCGGGCTTGGTCTTGGAGCCGAAGGCCGTGAACACGGCATCGTGGATCCGCACCAGCCAGGTTTCCGCTTCCTTGGCGCGCGTCTCTGCGCGGCGGGCGCGCTCTTCCGCCTGCGACAGCAGGAGCTGGTTCGACGCGATCGTCTTCTGAAGCTGGCGCACCTCGTCCTCGGCCTGGGCGATGACGTTCCTCAACTGGTTCTCGAGATCGACGGCACGCTCTTCGCTGATCCGGATCGCCTCGGCCGCCTCCTGCACGAGATCGATCGCCGAGACCCAGTCGCGCTGCGGCAGCGACGGCGCTGCCCCGTCAGAGGAGCCGCCCTCCGAACCGGCCGGGGAGAAATTGATCACCTTATCGCCCGGGCGCGTCACGTTGGCCTGCCAAGCCCTCATGAGAATCGAGTTGCCGGAGGAGGGGGCGTCCTTCACAGCTTGCTCTGACATTCAACGATCCTTCCAGCTCTTCTTCAACGGGCGGCGTCGGACGAGGCCGACTTGCCGGTGGAGGTGAACGGGCGGACGTTGCTCACCTCTTCGGCCGAGGCTTGCGCGCTCTCGTTGTCGGCCTCGTCGTGCATCTGCTCCCGCCAGGGGCGCCCCGAGCGTTTCAAGGCATCGTGCTGCTTCTGAAGCGTGGCCCGGCTCTCGCGGGCGATGTCGAGAGCCCCCTGCAGCAGGGCCCGCTCCGAACGCTCGTTCTGCAACTCCTCCGTCAATCTGCGATTGGAGGCTTCGAGATCGGCGCGGGCGGCTTCGTGCCGGTGGGTCAGGTGCTCGATGCGATCGTTGAGAACCGCGTTGCGGTTCATCGTCTGCTCGATCGCGGCATCCTTGGCGGCCAGCGCCTTGTTGAGCATGTCACAGCGGCTGTCGAGTTCGCCGCGGATCCGCTGGATCTCCTGGAACCGATCGGCTTGGCGGGCGAGATCGGCCTGCAGCGCTTCGAGGCGCCGTTCCAGCGTGCTGCGCGCGATCGTCGCCTCCTTGAAGTTGCGATCGACCGCGCGGAACTCCTCGTCCTTATCCCGCAACTGATTGCGCGCCTGCACCAGCAACTGCTCCGTCGAGGCCGCGCGGTTCGCGGCGGCTTCGAGTTTCATCGCGAGACTGGCGCGATCGTTCCGCAAGGCGGCCAATTCCGTTTCGTGCTGGACCTCGTTGCGCTCCCGCACCGAGATCTCCGTCGCGAGCTGCGTCTCGATGAGGCGCAGGCGCTGCCGGTCCGCCTCGGCGGTGGCCGTGAGGTCGCGATGGCGGGCATCGAGATCCGCGAGCTGCGTCGCCTGCTCCTCGCTGAGAAGCTGGAGCCTGCGCCCGTCGGTCTCCAGCAGGCTGTTCTTCTCGCGCAGATTGTTCAGCTCGTGCTCGGAGCGTGCCAACGCACTGTCGGCGGCCTGCGCCTCCTGCCGCAGCGCTCGGCTCTCGCTCACCAGGGCCTTGTTCTGCTCGACCTCGGAGAAGAGCTGGCGCTCCAGATTCTCGATGACCGACAGCTTGTCGCGCAGGTCGATCTGATACGCTTCGACCGCCGCATCGCGCTCGCGCAAGTTCTCCAGCGTCCGTTTCGCCTGTCCTTGCGAATCCACCAGTTCGTTGGTCAGGCGCGAGAGCTTCGCCGACAGGTCCACGACCTCGTCGCGCAAGCCGCCATTGGCGTTGACTTCCTGGGACAGCGTGCTCTCGAGCTCGGCGATCCGCACGCTGGCTTTCGAAAGCTCGCTGCTGATGCTCGCCAGCGGCTGCAGGATCAGCGTGAAATCATCCTGGAGGCTGCGGAGATCCTCCAGTCGGCCGACCATCGCGTCGATGCGCTGCCGGACGACCTCGTCGCGCTGACCGATGGCATCGAGCGTGGGCGCCGCCGGCTCCGGCGCGGGACGCGGGCGTCTGCCGCCCTCCATCAGGTCGGGCATGGCGGCCTTCGGCAACCGTGGCGAGGGGGATGGTTCCGGGGCCGCAGACCGTTGCTCCGCGTCCCTGTCTCGGTTGGCGGATGACGTCGGCAGCACGTTTCGGAACGGCATCCAAGCCATCGCTGTGTGATCCCCTGACGACACGGCGCGTTCGCGGTGCTTACTGCTTTTTAACAGATCTGTTGACTAAGGCGAGTCGGCGGCTTCGTTGGCAACAGGCTTCTTTCCGAAAATGAATGGGCCGTTGTTTCGATTATTTTCAGGTGTATTTTGCCGGCCTATAAGTATTGTTTTTGCTGTATTCGAGTTTTGGTTCCGCTGAGCGGGTGCCGATGATAACAGATTTGTGTTCCGGGTGGCGGCGCTGCCCGCGGATCTGCTCAATTGATCGGGCCAGTGTGCGAGTCCGACAATCGATCATGCGCCTGCGCGCGTGACCGCGATGCTGGCCAACAGGGGCGATGGACCAAAGCGCGTCGGAAGAGGACGTGCTCGCCGAAGGCGGTCCGTCGCAGGCATCGCGCCCTGGCGCGAGCAGCGCCTCGATCGGCAGGCCGGCTGTCGGACGCAGTCAGGCCGCGCTCGGTCCCGTCTCCAGCGGGGCTGCGTCGCGGGTGCGGATGTCCATGGTATTGCCGCGCCAGACGATGGCGGTGCGGGCCCAGGCGCTCGCCCAGATCGCCGGCAGCAACGCGTCGCGGACGAGGAAGGCAGCGAGCATCCGCGGCGAGCGGTGCCAGCCGGCGCGGGCGGCAAGCGCCATCTCCGCGCCGTACCACAGCGCACCCGCTCCACTGAGCCAGAGCACGGCCTCTCGCGTGCCCGCCACGAAGCCGGTCAGTACCAGCGGCAGCAGGGCGCCGATGCCGATCTCGGGGGCGAAGAACAGGGGGAAGGTCACCCGCCGCAGACGCGCCCAGCGCACCTGGCGCGACCACACTTCCGCCAGGTCGCGGTGCCCGAGGGGCTGGCGGAAGGGCGCGGCGACGAGATGGACCCGCTTGCCTGCGGCGCGCACGAGCTTGGTCGCGGCGGCGTCCTCGGCGATCTCGGCGTTCAGGGCGCGGATGCCGCCCCGCGCCTCGAGGAACGGCTTGTTCCAAAGCATGCTCTTGCCCTGGGCGAAGCCGAGGCCGAGCGCCTCGCCGGCATATTGCCAGCGGGCCTGCAGGGTGTTGAGGAACGCGCACTCCACCTCGGCAAAGAAGTTTGCCGGCCGCGATCCGATCGGCGTCGAGCAGACGAGGCCGGTATCGGCGCGCCACGCCGCCTGCATCTGCTGGACGTAGTCGGCCGGCATCAGGACGTTGGAATCGGCGAGGATCACCCATTCGTACCGGGCGGCATCCCAGCCGCGCACGCAGTTGTTGAGCTTCGGATTGCCGCCGAGGCGCTCGTCGCCGAGGATCAGGCGCGAGGGGATCTGCGGATGCGCCGCCCGCATCCGCTCCAGAAGCGGCAGGATCGGATCGCCCGCATCCGCCACGCAGAAGATCAGCTCGTAGGCCGGATAATCGAGCCGGAAGCTCGCCAGCAGGGTCTCTTCGCTGAACGCTTCCAGGCCGCGCAGCGGCCGCACCACCGAGACGGGTGCGCCGGCGGGGAAAGCCGAGGGTTTCCCCTTGCGCCCGATCCGCAGGGCCGCCACGGCGAGGCTGGCGAGGTTGACCGCAACGAGGGCCGCGCAGAGTGCGAGGGCGGCGGAGGCGCCGCTCTCCGGCAGGGCGATCATGCGCGGCGTCTCCCGTCGATCGTGATGTCCGGGCGCGACGGCGCGTCCCATCACGCCCCTAGCAGCGCCGTCTTATCAGGCGTGTGACACTCCCACGCTGATCCAGGCCGCCCCCTTGATCCCGATCGTGTTCCATCCGGCCTACGAGGCCGAGTTGCCGGCGGGCCACCGCTTTCCGATGCGCAAATACGGCCGGCTGGCCGAGATCCTGCGCGCCCGCGGCCTCGCGCCGGAGGGCTTCGTCACGCCCGAGCCCGCCGATGCGGCCCTTCTCTCGGGCGCGCATGATCCAGGCTACGTCGAGGCCGTGCTGACCCTCGACGTGCCGCATGCAATCGAGCGGGCGATCGGCTTACCCGTAACGGAGGAGGTCGCCGCCCGCGCCCGCGCCTCGGCCGGCGGGACGCTCCGCGCCGCGCGCCTCGCGCTCGCCCACGGACTCGCCGGGAGCACGGCCGGCGGCAGCCATCACGCCCGGCGGAGCGGCGGGGCGGGCTTCTGCGTGTTCAACGACGTGGCGGTGGTGGCCCTCGCCCTGCGGCGGGAGGGAGCGATCGCGCGGGCGCTCGTCATCGACCTCGACGTGCATCAGGGTGACGGCACCGCCGATTGCCTCGCCCGCGAGCCGGACCTGTTCACGCTCTCGATCCATTGCGAGCGCAACTACCCGCACGACAAGGTGCCGGGCGATCTCGATATCGGCCTGCCCGATGGGTTGGGGGATGCGCAGTATCTCGCGGTGCTGGAGGCGCGCCTGCCCAGCCTGATCCAGAACTTCGCGCCGGACCTGATCTTCTACAATGCCGGCGTCGATCCCCACCGCGACGACCGGCTCGGTCGCCTCTGCCTCACCGACGACGGCTTGCGCGCCCGCGACCGCACGGTCGTCGGCCTCGCGCGCTCACGCGGCATCCCGCTCTGCGCGGTGATCGGCGGCGGCTACGGCAGCGACGTCGACGCGCTTGCTGCGCGCCACGCTTTCGTCTTCGAGGCGATGGCGGCTCTGGCCTGAGGAACGCGCGCCCGTCCCGGCCGGTTGCCCTGCCTCGCGAGTCGGTTGCAGGACGGCCGGGGCTACGGCCGAGTCCGACCGCCCGCGCCGCTTGGGGTGCTGACGATGGACGACAGGTTCGACCTGAACCGTTTCGTGGAGGCACAAGCCGGCGTCTACGAGACGGCGCTCGCGGAGTTGCAGGGCGGGCGTAAGCGGAGCCACTGGATGTGGTTCGTCTTCCCTCAGATCGCGGGGCTCGGCTCCAGCGCCATGGCTCGACGCTACGCGATCGGATCGCTGGCCGAGGCGCGGGCCTATCTCGCCCATCCGCTGCTCGGCGAGAGGCTGCGGACCTGCACGCGGGCGGCGAATGCCTGGGAGGACCGCTCGGCGCACACGCTGTTCGGTGCGCCCGACGACGTGAAGTTCCGCTCCTCCATGACGCTGTTCGCGCAGGCCGACCCGGATGCGCCGGACTTCGCCCGCGCCCTCGCGACCTTCTTCGACGGCCGGCTCGACCCGCTGACCCTGGAGCGGCTGTCGCAGCGGTGACCGGCGATCGCCGCACGATCGGGCCTGGTCCTCGGCCGAGGCGGGAAGTGGCAATTGTGTTCTAGCTCCATATATCCCGTGCGCGCATCAGTATAGAACTGATATAAATTTCGGCCCCGCTATAGCAGAGTTGTTGACGATAAGTTTTTCCTGAACAAGTATGATTCGAGACAGACGATCATAAAGCACAATGATGAGTCCGTTCTCTGCCTGAGCAGAGATTGTTCGGGCATGAGGCTTTGCAATGAAGCGCGCGCTTGTCCTGGCCTGTGGCCCGCGCATCCAGTATCGAGTTTTGCGATGCGCGGGCGAATGTTTCAGTGAAGTCTATGTGCTCGGCGCGGGTGACGCCGATCTTCTGAAGCGATCTCGGTTCTGCGAACGGTTCATCGCGTTCACGGGCGATTTTGCCGACCCTCAGCCATCCGACCTTGCCGAGATTCGTCGGCTCTGTGCCGTTCACCACATCGAGATGGTTCTGCCGAGCTGCAGCCGGACGACGCGGCTCCTAGCCATCCACGGTGCGCAGATCGGAGCGCCATTCTATCCGGTGCCGGCCCCGGACACGTTCGACGCGCTCGATGACAAGTGGCGCTTCGCCGGTGTCTGCGCCGACCTCGATCTGCCCGTTCCGGTGACGCGCCACTACGCGACGATGGCGGATCTGCGCCACGACCCCGACTATGTCCGCTTCGGCTTCCCTCTGATTCTGAAGCCCGCCGCGATGTCGGGGGGCTACGGGGTGCGGCGGATCGATTCGGCCGATGCGCTTCCCGAACATCTCAACTACACGCCGATCATCTGCCAGGAATACATTCCGGGAGAGGAGCTCAGCAGCTTCTACCTGTGCGAAGCCGGGCGGATCGTAGCCTCGTTTTCCTATCGCCGGACCCTCACCAAGCTGGAGGAGATCCGGGTTCCGGTCATCGATGACCATGCCCGCCGATTGATCGAACACTTCCGCTACCGAGGGGTGGTCGGGTTCGATATCCGTCGCAGTCCGGACGGCCGGATCGCCTTCATCGAGTGCAACCCACGCTTCTGGTACCACATGGACGTGGCGATGCTGGCGGGCCTGAACTTCGTCACCCTCGGCTGCCGCCTGCGCGACGGAGAGGAAGGGGCCGCCGAACCCGAGACGCTCAAGATCCGCTCGCCGCGCCGCCTGTGCGGGAATTTGCTCACGCCCTGGCGCCTGAACCGGGCCGAGCGGGCCTATCTCCGCTACATCATCCGCGATCCGGCGATGTCCGGCTGGGCCGCGTTCCAGAGCGCCATCGGCCGCTACCGCCTCGCCGGCGGGCAACTCCTGTAAGCGCGTTCGCCCTCCGCCGCGCCGGCGGCCGCTTCGCTCATCCGGATGTACCCCTGAAGAACGCGTGCTTCGAGCGCGGCTTTGTCGTCGTCTCAAGCGGGGCAGAGAAGGCACCGTCGGGGCGGCGATGCCGAGGAGAGGCCGTCCATGGATTCGAGCGGCGACTTCAAGGGCCTGGGCACGGTCGAATCCGTCCCGGCCCCGGACGAGACGGCTCCGATCCGAGAGCCGAACCCTGCCGAGATCTCCGTCGAGTTCGCCGCCGCGCCGCGCTTCCGCGCGCTCGCCGCGGATTGGCGGCGCCTGGTTCAGCGCTGCGCCGAGCCGAACGTGTTCATGGAGCCCGCCATCGCCGGTGCGATCTACACGGTGACCGAGACGCCGCTGCACGTCCTCCTCGTCTGGACCCCACGCAAAGGGGGAGGGGCCGAACTGATCGGCGTGTGGCTCCTCGTGAGTGCGCGACCTTCCTCGCGCCTGCCCGTCCGGGCGCTGGAAGCCCCGTGCAATTCGCTGACCTTCCTCGGCTCGCCCGTTCTCGATCGCGATCATGCGGTCGCGGCCCTGGCGGCGATGCTGGCGGCTGTTGCCCGCAACCCCGCCCTGCCGAATCTGATCTGCGCCAACCAGATCGCGACGGACGGGCCGGTCTTCTCCGCGCTCATGGCTGCGGCCGAGCGGCACGGGGCCCGCGTCGCCACCATCGAGCAGCGGCAACGCGCCCAGTTCAGCGCGCCCGTTGCGGGGCAGCCTGCACCGGCCCACGCCGTCTCGTCGAAGCGGCGCGCCGACCTGCGGCGGCAACGCAAGCGGCTCGCGGAGCGCGGCGACCTGCGCCATGTCAGCTATCGCAAGCCGGAAGAGGTGAGCGCAGCGTTTCAGGAGTTCGTCGACCTGGAGGCCGCCGGCTGGAAGGGCCGGGCGAGCCGGCGTGGGCGGGCGATCCGCAACGCGCCGCCGCTGCGCGCCTTCGCCGAGACGATGATCGTCGGGCTGGCGCGGGACGGCTGCGCCGGCATCGAAGCCCTGCGGCTGGACGGCCGGGCGATCGCGATGAACATCTGGCTGCGATCCGGCCGCACGGCGTTCGGCTGGAAGATGGCCTACGACGAGGCTTATGCGAAATGGGGGCCCGGCTCGCTGCTGATGGAGGCGATGCCCGAGACGGTGTTCGCCCAAGGCGACATCGACACCCTCGATTCCTGCAACCGCGACACGTCCGCGGCATTGGCGCAGGTCTGGCCGGAGCGCCGCGCGATCGCCGATCTCCTGATCGACGTCTCCCCCGGCGGCTCCGTGAAGGGGCGGCTGACGGCGCTCGCCGAGAAGGGGTTCCGGCACGGGCGAAGCGTGGCCCGGCGGACCTACAAGACCCACGTCAAGCCGGTCTACCTGCGTCTTCTCTCCCGGTGGATGAGGACGGGATCCGGCGCGGCACGGCCGGGAGAGGCCGAGCCGCCAGCCCCTCGATCCTGACGGTCAGGACGCGGCCGGGGCTTCCGTTCCGGCGCGATCGACCCGCGCCTGCGGCCGGCTGTCGGTCGAGGCGAAATAGGGCTTGATGTCGAGGAGCGGCGTGCCGTCGAGGCAGTCGAGCCCGCGCACGCTGACCGTGCCGTCAACGATGGCGAGCCGCTCGACCACGGCCAGGGCGATCGGGTTCGGCCGCGCCGGCGAGCGCAGCGAGAAGGTGCCGCGGCTGGCGGGCGCGTGGCGCGGCTGCTGGCGCACAAGGTCCCGCGCCGCCCGATCCATCCAGTAAAGAACGATCAGGTGGGTGGCGCCTTCCAGGTTCTGCAGCGCCGGCTGGTAGCGCCCATCGACTTCGAGCGTGCAGACCGCATCCGTCTGGGTGTTGTTCTTCGGGCACTCGGCGCGGGTCGTCCAGGGCGTGCGCACCCGGCCGATGAAGTAGAGGCCGGCATCGTATTCGGCGGGCAGCGGGATCGCCTCCTCGCCGGGGCGCCGCTCGACATTCTCGTTCATCCGCCCTCGCGCTCTCGGTTCAGGTGATTGCATTGACTTTTGCATCGTCTTCTTCCGAAAGCCGGCGGCCACCTTTCGGGATGATGCTCTCACGATGCCTTGTCGCCTCGGTGCGGCGTGGCTGCAAGGCGGGCCGCATTCCTGCAGGCCGCTTGCTCGTCTCGCCGGCCGTGTCGATGTAGACACCGTGGGGCGAGCGGGGAGGATGCATGGCCATCGACGAGTTGCGGCCGATGGAGGCTGTCGCCGACGCGGAGACGGCCGTGGATCGGCTCGAAGCGTTGCATGCGGGCGCGACCCAGGCGCTGCAGGCGGCGCTGGCGCGCTACCTCGAGCACCGGATTCCGCCGGACGCGACCGAGCGGCTCCAGTTCCGTTACCCTGAGCTGCGCTTGACCTACCAACCCACGGGGCCGCTGCCGCGTCTCAACCGGGCCACCGCCAAGTTCCAGGCGCCGGGGCTCTACGCCACGACGGTGACGCAGCCGGGCTATTTCCGCGCCTACCTGCTGGAGCAGTTGCGGCCGCTGGTGCGCGATTACGGCGCCAGCATCGAGGTCGGCCTCTCGGGCCAGGAGATCCCCTATCCCTATATCGTCGAGCCCGGCACCGATCTCGGCGGCAGCGGCGTCAGCACCAGCGACCTCGCCACCCTGTTTCCGGTGCCGCTGCTCTCGGTCGTCGGCGACGAGGTGGCCGACGGGCTTTGGCTGGAAAGCCCTGGCGAACCGCGCCCGCTCGCCCTGTTCGACGGGGTGCGCACCGATTACTCCCTGCGCCGGCTCGTGCATTACACAGGCTCGGACTGGCGCGAGATCCAGCCCTGGATCCTGCTCACCAACTATCACCGCTACGTCGACGGCTTCGTCCGCCACGGGCTGGAGCGCTTGGCGGCGGGAGAGGGGGAGCGGCTGGTGCTGCCCGGCGGGATCGTGGTCGAGCGGGCCGATGCGGCCTCTGCCGACCCGGCGGCGCTGATCGCCGCCTCGCCCTGGCACAAGTACCAGATGCCGGCCTACCACCTCGTCGGCCGCGGGCCGGACGGGGCGCCCCAGGGCTCGACGCTCGTCAATATCGGCGTCGGCCCTTCCAACGCCAAGACCATCACCGACCACCTTGCGGTGCTGCGTCCGCATTGCTGGCTGATGGTCGGGCATTGCGGCGGATTGCGCCAATCGCAGACCATCGGTGACTACGTGCTCGCCCACGGATATCTGCGCCGTGACCGCATCCTCGACGACCTCGTGCCACCGGAGATTCCGGTGCCGGCGCTGGCCGAGGTGCAGATCGCCCTGCAAGCGGCGGCGGCCGCCGTCACCGGCGAGCGGGCGGATGCGCTCAAGCGCCGCCTGCGCACCGGCACCGTCGTGACCTACGACGACCGCAACTGGGAGCTCCGCTTCAGCCAGGAGCGGCGGCGGATCAACCTGTCGCGGGCGATCGCGGTGGACATGGAGAGCGGCACCATCGCCGCCCAAGGCTACCGCCTGCGGGTGCCCTACGGGACGCTGCTCTGCGTTTCCGACAAGCCGCTGCACGGCGAAATCAAGCTTCCGGGTGCGGCCAACGCCTTCTACGAGCGCGCGGTGGCCGAGCATCTCCAGATCGGGTTGGCGACCCTCGACGCGCTGCGCACCGACCGGGCCGGCCTGCATTCGAGGAAGCTCAGGAGCTTTGATGAGCCGCCGTTCCGGTAGCGTCGAACGCGATCGGAATGGTCTCATACGGTCTCCGCTGGATCGCTTCGGCGTCTCTTCGTCATTGCGAGGTAAGGCGCAAGCAATCCAGGGCTCCGCGCTTTCCGGAAATGTCGCACCCTGGATCGCCACGGCTTCGCCTCGCGATGACGACGTCGGGTAAAAACCGAAGCGATCAATCGGAAACGGTAGTAGGAGGCGTTGCCGAGGCGGCATGCGGTTCGGCATCGGGCCGCCGCACCTCCGCTCCGCATGGCCGACCGGCCCTCCGATCCTCGCGGGTCGAAGTCACCTCCCGCCGGTGAGGTGGACACCCGCGCCGGACGCCTGAAAGCCTAGATCACGTCCGGCGCGCCTTCCGGCACACCGTCCTGCCCCATACGGCGCCGGACCGTCGAACGGGCCGCCTCGATGGCGACATTGGCCGCACCCAGCATCCGCGGTTCCGTCGGGCGGTTCAAGGCATGGCGCGCGATGCTGGCGGCGAGATCGTCGATCTCGGCGGCCATGGTCTCCAGACGCCCTCGTTCCCTCTCGCGTCGGGCGTCGGAGCGCAATTCCAGCAGGCGCGTCGTGGCCACCGCGATCCGCTCCCGGCGGATGCGTCCGAGACGCTGCCGCAGCCATGCGAGCGTCGAGCCGAATCCGCCGGCCAGGATGGCGACCAGATAGATCCAGCTTTCGTAGCGCTCGATGAACGTCTCCTGCTCGCGTTCGTAGTAATCGAGCGCGCCGGGATGGATGGGGAGGCGGGCGCTGGTGGCGTCCGCGCTGTCCTCGTAGGCCGGGTGCGTGAGGCTCTCCGCGGCCGACACCTTGTCCGCCAAGGCTGCCCGCATCTCGAACAGGTGCTGCGTCACCTCGGCGGCGACGCTGCGTGACAGGCTGGCGCGCGCCATCAGGCGATAGGACGAGCCGACGGTCGTGACGTCCTCGGCGGGCAGGCGCGGATTTCCGCCGAATAGGGACGCCGGAATCGTGATCGATTGCAGACGCGGCCAACGCGCCAGGACCGCGCCGGTCTCGGCGGTTCCGACGAGCGTCGCGCCATCCTCCTCGCTCGCGGCGTGCACGAGGCCGACGACGCGCCGAGCGGCCGGCGAAGTCGGGGTGGAGACCAGAATCATCGCGTCGAGACGCCGGTCTCGGAGCGCCGCTTCGATCTCGGCCTCCTCGATCGGCACGATGGACATGGCATTGGCCGGCACGACGCCGCTTGCCGCGTCGGCCAGGATCTCCAGCCCGTAATGGTCGGCCAGGTGGCCGACGAGTGTCCGGTCGGCGGTTCGGCCGGCCAGCAGACCCAATCGCTTGCCCGCCAGATTCGGGAAACTGGTGATGCCGGTGGAGATCGGCGCCGCAACGAAGACGGCGAGTTCCCTCAGGACGACGAGGGTCAAGCCGTTGCCCGGCATCGCGACATCGGGCCTGACCACGGCGAGGTCGGCTTTTCCGGCCTTGAGCGCCTCCGCGCTCTCGCGCACGCCGTCGAATGGGATGACCTTCAGCCGGATGCCGACCCGTCTTCGGACGAGTTCGTCGGCATAGGCGCGCAGCAGGGCCGGTTCGGTCCCGCCACTCGGAGCGACGGCAATGGTCAGGGTCGTGGGCCGTGTGAGGTAATACGCTGCGGCGGCGCCGAGGATCAGGACAGGCGTCAGACTGAGAAGCAACAGCGCTTCGCGGCTCCTCGAAAAAGCTGACTTCCCCACCGACACACCCCCAGGACGCGGGACGGGCCTCATGCACGCCAAGCAATCCGATATGGCCTATGACGCTGATGATACGGGAATCGCAAGTGCCGTATCGAGTAACAAGATGTGGTCTGGACGAGAGTTGCCGATTCTGGATCTTATATCGGGGTGGAAATATCTATTGTCCAGAAATCTCAGGAAATAGAGATATATATATTCTTTAAATACTACGAGCTTGGCCGGCAGAAGTGAACCCCTGCCGTCCATCGTGGAGCGACTTGCGCTGCCAATCATCTCCGGCTGCGAAGCGTCAACCCTTCTTCTTGTACGCCTGAATCGCAGTCCGGCAGCCAGGGGAGAGCTGAGACATGTTCTTCTGGAAGCAGGCCTGGGTTTCGGGGCCGTCCTCGGGCGGCAAGCCGGCACAGAAAGTCGTGAAATCACCGGCACATTGCTGTTGAAGGACCGCCTTGTCTTCATCCGACATAGGCGCGGCCAACGCAGCGCTGCCGGCCACCATGGTCAAAACGACTCCCAGCCCAAAACGTCCCAGCATGATCTGCTCCCAAGGTGCCCAATCGATCTGGGCCGAAGGCGAGAACGCCGCAGGATCTTCAATCGTTGCACACTCGCATCGGCTCGGCGCTTCGTCGATGAATGCGTGTAATATAAACATTTCACACGCAAAACTTGTCTTCTCGGAGCAGTGTTCGCGGATATGCCTATTCGATCGATACGCGTCCGGCCCTGAGGAACGAAATCGGCAGCCTCCAAGTTGATCGGTTCGCAATTTGGGGGACACGATGAAATCTCGTCTTCTCATCGTGCTTGGGCTGATCTGTCTGATCCACCCGCATGATCTTTCAGCACAGGGCGCCGTGGAGAAAGTACCTGCCGCGACGACGGAGATCGAGGAGCCTCGTCCGGGACCTCCTCCGCCGCTGCCGGATCTCTCGGATCCGAACGCCCGCGCTGCGGAACCCCTGAACGAGCCCGGCGCAAGCTCCGGCATCCCGAAGACGCTGCGCGGATCGGGAGCCAGAGCGGGCGGCCCGGCCAACGATCTCAATCCGGGTGGGCAGGCCGAAACCCCGGCACCGCCGAAAGGCGATCTCGACAAGGTCGTGGCCGGCCAAGCACTGTTCCACGGCAATTACTGCGGCAAGGGTCAGCGTGGCGACGGGGCGCCCCCGATCGACGAGCTCGACGCGGCCTGCATGCGCCACGATACCTGCTACGACGCCAGCGGCCATCCGTCCTGCGCCTGCGACGCGGCGCTGAAGCGCGAGGCGTCGGCCGTCGCCGACAGCCCGCGTGTCTCCCACGAAGTTCGACGCCGGGCGCTCAGTGTGGTCGAGGCGACGGCGGCCATGGCGTGCCGCACGCCCTGATCATCGATGGCACCCGTCGCGCTGCAGGTGCCACGCGTCGCCCGTCCTCGGCCGCGAGGGATGCGGGCTGATCACCCGACCGCCTCTCACCGCTCCCGCTGCCACAAACCGGCCCGCTCGGCCCGGGCCTGATCCTCGGCCTCGATCAGGTCGCTCGGCGCGTCCTCGCTCGCCCGCGCCCCCCCGGCCGTCACGATCAGGGCGGCGAGGTCGTCGCCGTCGAGGCGGCAGCGGGCGGAGGTCGGATCGCCGGAGCAGATCACCTCGCGGCGGCGCAGGTAGCGCGCGAGCTGGCGCGCGAGCGCGCCGCTCTCGCCGACGACGCCGAGCAGATGCACCTTGCGACCGCGGATCGTCAGCGTGCCGGTATCGACCACCTCGGGCACGCCGCGCACCTCGCCTGTGGCCGGTGCCGCGGGCGCCACGGCCGTCGGAGCCGGCTCGGCCCGCGCGGTGGAGGGGGCAGGGCGCTTGCGGCCCTTCATCACCTTCTGCGCCCGCTCCACGAAATCGTGGAAGACGCGGGCCGGGATGTCGCCGCCGGTGACCTTGTTCATCGGCGCGTTGTCGTCGTTGCCGACCCAGACGCCGACGATCATGTCCGGGGTCAGGCCGACGAACCACGCGTCGCGGTAATCTTGGCTGGTGCCGGTCTTGCCGCCGACCGCGAGGCCGTTGACTCGTGCCGCCTTGCCGGTGCCGGATTCCACCACCGCCTGAAGCGAGTCGAGCATCATCGACTGGACCTGCGCGTCCATCGCCGCGCCGGGCTTCGGTGCCGGGCGCTGGAACAGCGGCTGCGGCGTGTTCCCGCGGACCGTTCGGACGAGGTAGGGCTCCACCGGCACGCCCGGCCCGAGCACGCCGGCATAGGCGCGGGTCATCTCGAAGAGCGATACGTCGGCCGTGCCGAGC